>OBLU010003910.1_pt1 | contig 13469 bp, 11 predicted proteins | sample 1518681 | NCBI WGS metagenome assembly OBLU01 (sample SAMEA3539304, study PRJEB22396) | soil metagenome | biome: tundra; feature: field; material: soil | place: USA | collected 2010-05 | depth 0.15 m | reverse complement strand
GGCCGCGATGAAAAATCGTCTGCGCCATCCGGCGGATCGTTTGCTGATCCACCGGCTCGTCCGAGGCGATTTTAACTTGTCCGCAAATGCCGCACATTCAGGAGTTGATAGTTGATAGACGATTTTCGCGCAAGTAAAACGCCAGCCCTTTCACTGCAAAACGAGCGCGGAAATAGCCAGGGAAATCGTCCGCGCCAGTTTTTCTTCGCAACATACGAGGTATTTCACGGCCTTGAAACCGAAGTCCTAGACATAGCAAACAGGAACAACATCAATATGTTTTTCGCCCGCCATAGGCGGACGTAAAGGGCATTTTTTGGTCGGCCAGACGCTCCGGTCTTCATAGATATGCACCTGGTATTTTTGCGGAAATGAATCCGATGTGTGCGTTTCCACACGCGCGAAAAGCGGCTTGTATTTTTCAAAATAGTCCAGTCCGGGAGCCCGCACATGGTATGCCTCATGCGGATTGGCCTCGGGATATTCAATCGTTTGTGGGCAGACCACCGGCACCGGCAAGACGGCCAGGCCGTTTGGCTTCAGAATTCTGCGGATTTCCTGAATCGCTTTTTTGTCGTTAGGAACGTGTTCAAGCACGTGCGAGGCAAAAACGAAATCATAGCTACCATCCGCGAAAGGCAGGCTTTGTAGATCAACTTGATGATCCACTCCTTTCATGGTCAAGTCGGCCGTCTCATACCGGGCGAACCGCCGGGCGAAAATATTTTTCAAAAACGGCTCGGGAGCAAAATGCAGCATCGTCATGCTTGAAACATTCAGGCCTTTAAACAACTCCATGACCACCAGGTATTGCAACCGGTGCCGTTCAAGCGCGCCGCATTGGGGGCAACGAACGTGTCTCCGGCGGCCGGCGAAAGAATCCATATCTTCGAACGGCCCCTGATAAACGCAGACCGGGCACTCAAATTTGGGCTTGTTGCGGGCCAAGAAACGAAACAGCCATAACGGTGGTTGGAATCGGTTTTTTAGTCTTTGAAAAAGTTCTGTGGTTCCCATAATTAATTTATTTTCGACTGCCATGCCGGGCCAATCATCCTCCTGTTGTTCCAACCCAAAAACCTCTAACGCCCAACTGCTGCCCGCCATCCAGCACCCATTCCCGGAGATAAAGGGCGAGTGCGCGGAACATTTGCGACTGCGCCCAGCGGTGCATCGGCACGTTGTCCCAGCCGAAAATCAATTTTCGTGAACGGAACGAGCCGTCCGGCTTGACCCAGTTTGCCAAAATTCCCGCGACGACCGTTTCCAAAGTTTTTTGTAGTTGCGGAAATTCCCGGCGCAACAGCAGGCAGAGGTTAATGCACTCGGCGCAGTCGTAAAGCTCGCATTTATAAACCGTCAAACGCGGCGCCTTGGAAAAGGGGCGGGGCATGCCATCTTCGCCAAAAAGGTTTTTGAGATAATAATCCATACCCTTCGCCAGCGCGGCGAGAATCCGCTTGTCGTTGGTGACCGCATAAACCTTGGCCAGTCCTTTCATCACAAAACAGGTGTGAAAATGGTCAACAAAATTGCGCACGCCGTCCATCGCGTAAGGCCACGAGCCGTCGGGCTTCTGCGCTTCGAGAACGAAGTTCACGTTGCGCGCGGCGATTTCCAGCAGATCGTTGCGGTTGAAAAATTTCGCCGCCGTCACCAGCATTCCGGCGCGGTAAGCCGAGGCGTTCACCACTTTCCCCTCAATCGAAGGCCCGTAGAAACAGGTGCTGGCGTGCTCGGAAAATTTGACGTCCTGAATGTCCGTGCAGGCGTGGCGCACGCTGGATTCGAGGATTTGCCGCCATTCTGCGCGCTCCCGCAACTTCTTGACTTGCAGAAAGGCCTCGAACACGTAGGGCGTCGTCGTGATCAGCGGCGTTTGTGCCGGGATGGTGCCGCCGCGCCACACCCAGTCGAACGGATAACCCCAGCAAAATTCCGGATAGCCGGGACAGCGCGTTTTTTCCAGCACCTCCAGAAAGTGAGCAGCCTTTTCAAGATGGCGGGCCTCGCCGGTCGCCTCGTGCAGAAACGCAAAGCCCATCGCATAGTGGGCATCGGCAATCGGCAGGCGGATGCGGTGATGAAACAGCCGCCGCGCCGACGGCAAAAACGCCTCGCAGAAAACCATCGGCGCCACTGCCACCATGCCGGGAAATTTGTGGGAATAATACAGCCGTTTAGCACGGCTGCCGAATGGTCCGGCGTAAAAGGACTGGTGATCCCACGACGTTTCACCGTAACGCTCAAGCCAGCCGGTAAAAATTTTCAGGATCCCCGGCAACTGTTCGGCCACGCTGGTTGAATTGGCTGGAGGCATGGTTTAGCCGGTCACCGGCGGGCGGATGGCAAATCTAATTTTGGTGACGTAATTGTCGCGCAGCTCGCAAAGATGCCGGCGCAACCCGGCTTTCAAACGGTAATAAACTCCGTCCGCCACCGGGCGACATTCGGCCAGCGCGTGAAACTTGATGCTGGCTACCTGGCTCCAACCTGGGCCTAGCTCCACTTCAAAATCCACGCGCCCGTCCGATTTTTTCCAGACCACCGGGCGGTTCTCCAGCAGAATTTCCTTGATAAGCGAAGGTTCTGTTTCACGTTTGCTGACCATGAACCGCTGCGGCTGCGGCGAACTGTTTTCCAGCCGGAGTTCGCTGCCATACATTTCCACGGCGACCGCGCCGGAGGGCAGCAGCCTTTGCCGGAAGCCGCGCCGGACCACGTCGCCGAGGCTGCGCCAGTTCAACTGGCAGTTAAGCGCATTGAGCTGGTTGATGGCTTTCACCAGCTGGGCGCACCCATCCCGGCAAAATTCATGGTGGATGAGCGCGATGCAGGGCTTGCCGAGCAGGATGTCGAAGGCAAAATTTTCCACGCCTTCCGTGGGGCAGCGCCGCGTGTAAATCGGAAAACAATCGTAATCCATCACGGCCACGTCCCAGACCGAGGAAATTTTGATCGGGCGCGGCTGGGGGTCGGTGGTGAAAACTTCGCTGTTCACAATCGCCATGAAACCATTTTGCTTGAGGATGCCGGGCGCGTCATCGGTGAAAATGCCCTGGGGCAGCACCATGACGAGATCGTGGACAATGCCCGTGCCGGCCGCATGGCGTTCCATGCGTTCGATGGCCTGCGTGGCCCGCCGCGTCAACCAGCTTTTTTCACGGTGGCCGAACTCGCCGTCGGTGTGGTCGCAGCCATGCACGGAGAGGGAAAATTTTTCGGGATTTTCCCGGAACAACCGCACGACTTCGGAACGGCTGCGCGCCCAGTTCCACGGAATGAAGGCAATGTTGGTGGAAAATGAGTGGCGCAGCATCAACGACAGGAATTCCGCGTAGTTGACATAGCCGTAGGTCGGCTGCAATAAAGGATCATCAATCACCAGACAGGCGTTCACTTCCGGCGCCTCCCAGCAGCGCCCGGCAAACGCCCATTTCACATACAAAACCACCGGGACAGCGGCTAGAAAATGCGGTCGAATGTCAAAGACCCGCGCGGGCAGCGGCGCATCCACATCAACGATCCCGACGGTCGAAAGAAAAACCGGCGCGGACTGAAACTCAAGCCGCACAAACGCCGCGCCATTTTCCGTGGTGATGATTTTTGCCGCGTTTGACTTGGCGGCGTCAAAGACCAGCGCGATGCCGGCATCGTTCGTGGCAGTCACGCGGACACCGCTCATGGATTTGCAAAAATCGGGAACTTGATCCGACACGTCCCAGACCGCGCCCTGGCTTATTTGGGCGAGCGAGGCATTCGCATCGCCCGTGATCAGCTTCGCCAGTTCCTCCAATGACACCAGATCGCCGCCCGGAAACACAAAGGCGGAATGAACAGCCCTCCGCCATCTGGAGCCGGCCCCGGAATCTTGCCCGAACGCTTCCGCTAATTTTAAAAACGCTGCGGACGTGCAAAGCAAACGGGATTGTAATTGGTCATCGTCGGCGCCGGCAGCGGCCAAAAACTCCGGCACGGTCATCTGGCAGCAGGCGACGCCAAAAACCGCAAGCACTTTTTCCAGTCTGCCAGCCGCCGAAATTTCGGACGGCTCAACCAGGATCAAGGCGTTTTCCATCAGGCAAAATTTTTACCGGGCGGCCGCGGGTTTCCGGGCGACCACCAGCGAGCGCATGGCGCGGGATTTCGCCACCGCCCCCAACACCGGCGACAAGACGCGCATCACGCCACACAGGAACGGGCCGCCAGAATGCGGCATCCAGCAGAAATGCTCCTGGCGCAAAATGTCAAAACCGGCTTTCGCGAACGGCGCAACGTATTCCGCCAACGACGGGATGTAGCACTCTTCAACTTTGCTGCCGCTCAGTTTCTTTTTCAGTGCGCTGCGGAACACGGGAAAACGGTTGTTCATGTCAATGTTCACACACACGCCGCCGGGCACAAGCAGGTTCAAGAGGTCGCGCGCGCAGCTCGTTTCGCGACCGTGGTGATGACAATACCGCATGGTGTTGACGCCAATAATGAAATCGAACGAATTCAAAAGCTTCGCGCGCTCGGCGCCGGTCGCGACGGCTAGGTCGTTGACGAGGCTTTCGTTTTTGGCGATGTGAAATTCGATCCGGCCCTGGTCCTCCGGGCGGAGATAGTTTTTTGACTCGCGTTTCGCGGCTTCAATCAGCACCGGTGAGAAGTCGGTCCCGACGGCTTTTTGCACCTTGATGCCCGCCTGCGTCAAAACCGAAACCAGATGCACCAGGTTCATGCCGCCGCCGCAGCCAAATTCCAACATGCGAATGCCGCGCGCCTTCACTTCGGGCGACAGTCCTTCCAGAGCACGCAGGTAGATGTCCCTGTAATCGTGGTCCAGCAGATAGCTGATGCCGTTGCCTGCGGTCGCCCGGGTGTATTTGAGGATGGCGTCGTGCGACGTGTATTCCTCAAAAAACGCCTCGTCCATTGTCTGGGTCTTGTTCGTGCTCATATTTTTTTTCTACATTGGCCCCCGTGCGGGAAGCCGGTTTATTTTGCCTTATTCTAATTATCAGGCAATCCGTTTTGCGACCGTCCACTCAGGGATTTTCCTGCTTGGGGGCGACGGCAAAGTTTTCCACTTTTTTCAGCCGCAGCAATGACCGGAAAATCCCCTGCAATTTTTTCATCTGTTCCGCCCGGTGGAATTGCATCAGCTCACGGGAAATCGGACGCTTCACGCACCTGACCGCCGCCCACAGGTAGCCGAAAAACAACGCGAGGCCGCCGACGATAACTGGTTTTTTCAACGCGCGATACGTCACGCGAAACATCTGCCACAACGGCGAGCCGCCAAGGTAATAATCTTTCTGCCCATAGGAAAAAAGCGCCGCAACGGGGCTTTTCTCGGCCGTGCCCATCAAGCGATGATGATGAAATCGTTTTTCGGAAAACGAGCGCGTCGTCCAGCCTTTGAACCGCGCGGTCATCACCGCGATCCAATCCACGCCGCCCGCCGGGCTCGCGGTATAGCCGCCAATTTCGCGAAAACAGTCGCGGCGAAAAAGCTGGATCGGGCCGGCGACAAAATTTTCGCCCTCAAAACTGTCTTTGGTTGAATCGTAGCCGCCCTCCTGCGTGAACGGCGTGCCGGCAACGCCGAGGCGCGGATCGGCGGAAAATTTCTGCATCAGAAATTCCATGTAGCCCGGCTCGAAGGAAGTGTCCGCGTCGAGATTGCCCAGCACGTCAAACGCCAGATCTTTCATTAGCGCGAGCGCGGTGTTCACGGCGTTGGCTTTGGCGCCAAAATTGCGGCCTTCGCGTTTCGGATTTCGGATGAGCGTGATCCACGGAAATTTCCGCGCGTATTCCGCGACAATTTCCGGCGTGCGGTCGGACGAGCCGTCGTCGGTGATGACCCAGCGTTCCGGCAACTGCGTCTGCGCCGCGACCGAGGCGAGCGTCAGGCCGACGAACGCTTCCTCGTTCCGCGCGGAGGTGATGAGCACGTATTTCATTTCGCCGGATAATTTACCTGCGCAAAAATTTCGTCCGAGATGCGCGCTGTCAGGATGATAGGCGACGGAAACGCCCTTCGCCGCCTTCCGGAAATCCTCGCGGGAAAGCAGGTCGCCCAAAATAATTTCGGCACTTTTCCAGACGGATATTTTTCCAAAATTTGTCTCAGGCGATCCAATTTGCTCGACGGGCGGACGAAACAGCGGAAATTGGCAAAGCCGTATTCAAGCAGAATCTCAACCACCTTGGCACCGATGAATCCATTGGAACCGGTGACCAAAATGCGGTCGGCGGTTGAAATGATGCTGGTCGAATTCATTCGTTCAAAATTGGATGGAAAAGAACGGGACTTAAATGGTCAAGCCCATCAAGGGGTGAGGTTAAGCGAATGGCAGACCACAGACAGATTGCATTCCGTCTCCCTGGAGAAACGATAACAACAAATAAAGTTGCAGCCGATCAAAGCCGCCGGTTCAAATCTCTGACGCTGGCCAGTGGCGCGAACCGGAGGAGGTCAATGAGTCCCGGGCGGGTGCGCCTGCAATTCGGACGGCGGCATGACCGAGTTGGTTCCGGTTCCCGTGCCCGTGCCGGTTCCCGCGCCGCTGCTTGATACCAGCGGATGCGGATAGGCCAGCGGGGTATAGCCGGGTTTTGGTGTTCCAATCACATAGTCGCGATTTCTGCTGACCGTCGTGTTCTCGCTGATGATCAGGCCGGTTCCCACCAAGGCAGTGTAATTGTTGCCCCAAACATAAACCGGGTCGCTCACTTCATGTGGCCAGTCTTGTCCGCCGGTTACAGTGTTATATGCCTGCCTATAACCCGTCGCGTCGTTGGTCAACAAATCGCCCTGGCCAAAGCCCGGCTGGTCGAGCACGGCGAGCAGCTTTTTGATTTGGTAGTGGTCTCCGTTGGTAAAGGCATATACGATATTAGCCACACCGTAATCAAGGTCAAATGGAGGGTAATAAATTGTATTGGCATTATTGGACACGACAAGGGTTCCCCACTTCTGGTCGGTGTTGGCAAAGGAATAGCCGACCCACTGATTGATAGTCCAGGATTTTGTGTTGTCCACCAAGTTGGTCGCGGTGGCTGTGCCTGTGCCGCTGTCATAAATAGTGGGGCTGTTTGAATCCCAAGAGTTGTCCCCGGAAGCCGACTTCCAAGGGGTATAGGCACTCAGCACATTGGGCCGGTATTCCGCCATGCCCAGCAAGGTCTTCCATCCGCCATTGATTGTATTGCTAAAAATAACCGCCGTTCCACTCCGCAGTTGAACACACAAGGGAAACGAATTGGGCACTTGATTGGTCGGCCACTGAAAATTATTGCAATACATTTCAAAGGTGCGTGCTCCGCGTGACGCCCCACTGGTGTCGCTTCCGTGCGTCCCTTGGAATACATTGGTGCTGATGCAATAACGAATCACAATGCGAGCGCCGCCGTAACCGTCCGCTATCCCATAGCCTACGGCGGGGTCAGCCGTAAAGGTGCAGTCTTCAATATACAGCGCATTGGTTGTTCCCCAATTATCGGGGTCCGCCCAGGAGCCGTTGCCGTTGACATAACCGCCGTAAAGGTCGTGATGAACCTGAAAGGGAACATGAACATTATTAAATAGGCAGTGGTCAACCACTCCATAAACCCAGCCGGCGGAGAAAACAAATGCGCTTCCGATGGTATTGTCAAAGGCGCAATGGTCGGCCCGGAACGCATGGGAAGTCCCTACAATGTTGAAGGTGTTCACATAAGGCGAGGTGGCCTCAAAAGTAAATCCCGAAAAGCGGCAAAGGCTGTTGGTGGAAGTCCACCAGACAATTCCATCATTACCGCCCGGCTTTGGCCAATAGTTGGTGATGATGGTCTGGCCGACACCCGCGCCGATAATCTGAATGTCCTTGGCGATTGTCAGGGTGTTCGTCCATGTCGCCGTCCCCGCCGGCACCAACACCGTGTCGCCAATTGTAGCAACATTGACGGCGGTTTGGACTGCAGCCAGCGAAACGTTGGCCGCGTTGACGACGGCGGCTTCGGTCCGGGTAAAACCAGCCAGAATCAGAACCGCCGTCAAAACAGAACGCACACAAACCGCGGATCTCGCGACTCGTTGGCGGTTTGAAGAGGGTCGAAATGTCATTTGAAACGGCATCATAAATAAAAATCGTTTTGCTATGTTAATCTGCGTTAGAACAGCAAGCAACGTTTGTGCCATCCCAATGCCTTGTCAAAAATTGCATGGCGGCCAAGGATCTGCGCGAAACGGTTCCGGCGCACGCAGTTGCGAACTGGAATTTGAGGAACATCATGGTATTCGGCACGTCTGGAAAATCAATTAATGATTCGCGGGGTCTGGCAACCAGCTAAAACCTTGCCACAAATCTTGCCACGACTGATCAATTGTTGACCACCGGTTCTACCTTAATTCGCTTTGCACCGTGCCCGGCAAACCTTTGCTTCAGAGTTCAACTTTGCTTTTTCCATAAATCAAGACACACTGTTAACCTCCGAACAGCCCGTGTCAAGTGATTGTTCCGCAGTCGCGAACTGGGGTTTCGGATAATCAATGGCCACCAGGAAAAACATAAAAAAGGGCAAGCAGTGGGTCCGAAAGGCGGCTTCCGTCCAATTGTATACGATGAAAGCGGCCAGATAGCCAAGGCGAAACCGCCCAAATTGGAAGTCCACCTGAAGCGCGTGGCGTGTCTTGAAAAAGGCGGCCAGCACCATGGCCAACGTAATGAAAAGGCCCAGCAGGCCCAGGTTGAGATAGGTTTCAAGATAGCCGTTATGCGCCTCATTAACATTGACACCTTCGAAGATACCGCCGGTCTTAATTAACCCACTGCTCTCCCAAAAACTTTCAAAGCCGGCTCCGAAGACTGGGTTGATATCCGATTTCAGCAAAATCGGCCAGATGTCAGTTCGGCCAGTAAGGGTCGAGTCTCTGCCCAAAAGTTGGATTACCTGCTCGTGAATTCCAAACAAGATTTCCGCCAAGGTGCAGAGAACCACGCCAGTCAACAAATAGGCACCCGTTTGCTTCACATTTACAAAACGGAGGCCAAGAAACCATACCAACCCGACGGCCACCAGCAATGAGCCTAGAGACGTTGAACTATTCGCCATGTGAAAAAGCCAGCCGATCATCGCAAAACACCCCAGACACAAAATGAGTTCATTTCGGCGGGATACACTTCTTTCACGCTGCCAGACCCGCGAAAAATGCCAGAAAAAGAAAAAGCCCAAAATCATGCAATCGCAGCCCAAACTATTCTTATTGAGGGTGACGCCAGTATACATGGCCCCTCCAGTCCAGTTATCATACCCGCGGCCCAACTCGGCATAGTATCTAATGAAAAGGATGGAAATCGGGATTAACACGTAGGCGCATCGTTTCAACAACCGGGTCAGTGATTCCATCGGATCAGGCTCGGTGAGAACGATGAGAACCATAACCGGCTGGCCGAACAACTTGATCCAGCGCTTGAGGGCGACAAACGGATTGTCAGACCATAAAATGGCCAGAAAACAATAGGCCAGATAAATCGTGATCCATGGGTTATTCCTAATGAATGCCGCGAAGCTGACCCGCCGCTGGTAGAGAACGTAAACCCCCGCGCCAATGAGGCCGAAGAAAGAGACGGCATCTATCGGCGTGCCTTCTAGGGTAGAGGAGCCGCCCAGCTGGATACCGAAGATGTCCAGCCATTGGGAAACGAACCGGGATCCGTTGATGAAGACCCAAAAAAACGGGAGCCAGAGGGCGCTGGTCACGTTAGGCTTTTCCCGAAAATCCCGGCGGAAAAGCCAGGCGACGAAGACCAGCGTGATAAAAAGGGCTAATGAGGGTGACATTTATTAAGGTTGAATACGCAGCCTGCGACCAAGGCGCCGGCAGCGAACCATGGAATCAAACAAATTTCGCCATTCGAGGAAACCACTTTAGGCTCACGCGCTTGATAACCAGCGGAACGCCAATGCCCGAAACTAGCAGTAACGGCAAGTAGAGAAAAAAATTGATTCCGTCCCACGGCAACACCAAGAAGCCAAGTCCCTTGACGAGGCCCATGACGATTACGTTGAACAAATAGATAGTCAAGCTGTTCCGGCCCAAATAGCCGAGGAACACTTGAAATTGGGCAGGGATTCGTTGAACCAAGCCCATCAGCGGGAGGATGGAACTCACCCCAGTAAGCCACTTTGGAACCGGGTAATAGTTAGACAGAACAAGGAGGCCGACAAAAACAACCGTTCCCGGCCAGAACACCCACGGAGCCATTGGAGTCCAAGAGGGTCGGTAAATCCACAGCACCATTCCCAGGGCAAAGAAAGGGAGATAATAGATGGCGTCTCCGATCGCCAACAATTCTGGCCACTCGAAAAACTGAAGGGACACCCCCACGACAAGTAGCCAAACCGGTCGCCGCCCAAAGAAATAAAAAATTGGGGGCACCAAGAGCAAATAAATGGACAAGACATAAATGAACCACAAAAAGCGGGCGACGCTTTCCGTGGGAAAGAACAGGAGCATCGCCACGCTGGAGACAAAAGTTCCCGGCGGATTGCTCACCGCCAGAAAATGAACCGCGACCTGCTTTCCCACCAAAATCAACAGCCCCAAGGCGACGAACGGGATAATCAACGGCCTCACGCGTTTTAATGAATAGGGCCGAATCTCGCCTAGGGAACGAAACCTCGGCAGGGACAGCGCAAAGGTAATGCCGGACAACACCATGAAGAACGGCATATGGAACTGATAGATCATTTTAAAAAAAATCATGAACCAGTTATTGCCGTCAGGCACGCTGCCTTGGGAAATAATGTGGCCAATAACGACCAGAACAATTGCAAGGCCACGAGCTGCATCAAGGTCGAGCAATCTGGAAGCCTGCTTGGCGGTGGGGATTTCTTGAAAAAAAACGCGGCGAATTTGCTTAAACATACATTAGAACAAGAACCGCGCACATTGATCCGCCCAGTCCGCATCCAGAACTTTTCCTTGGATCACCGGGCCGCGAAAAACCTCGTCAACTATTACGTTTTCGATCGCTTCGTTCGAGTGAATCGGATCCCAGAAATTGGATCGGTTGGTTGTGATTTCATTCAGGTAGTCATAGTCAATGACTCGCACTCCGAGCTGGGACATTTCTTTTTTGAAACGAAGATATTCGCCGAGCAAATTAAATTCGCGCACACGCCGTTGAAAATCCTGATGGTGGGGAACAATGATGAAGGTTATTTCGATTCCGTTAGTGCGGGCAAATTGGACCATTTCCTGAATGCGTTTCTGCAAACCATCCGGGTGGCGAAAGCGCTCATAGTGTTCGCGTCCGCGGACAGCGACGATGAACTTCCAAAACTCTTCCGGACCCAACGGTGGGATTGAACTGAATGCCTGCTGGTGGGTCAGCGAGGCTTTGACCACGTAATAAGCAGCCTGGGCAATGTTGCGATCGAATAAATAAATAAGGGGGTTTTGTATCATCGCGTTGACGCTCGTGACCCGGTCGGCATAGGCATACTCGTTGTATTGGTTGAAATTAACGGTGAACACCGCTCGTTTTACCGGCAATTGTTGGTTGGCAAAATAGAACAGATCAATGCTCTCGTTCAGTTTGAGGGCCATCGCCACAAGCTTATAGTATGGCATGCCAGCATCTTTTTCGATCCGTTCCAATGGCAAGTTGGCCGCACGGGAATCGCCGATGATCAAGTTTTCACATGGATTGTGAACCTCCTTGACCATGTTGAAAATCAAGCTGTTTAAGGCGGCGGCGTTGTCTATTTTCGTCTGCTCGCTAAACGCCTTAGAAACGTTGAAATAATTAAACGGATCCACAACCACAATGATCAGCACCCAAATCAGCAATGGAATGCTGAAAAAAAATGCCCTAAGTAGAAATTTCTTAAATTGCATTTTGCTAAAACTGAAAGTAGATGAAATTTTGCGCCTGGTTGTATGGCCCGAAAAACAAAACCAGAATCAAGAGTGCGTAACAGAAGGCCCAGCGCAATGGTCGCGGACCAGCCTTCAGCCATTCCCAAACATGGCGATGGCTGTCCAGGATGTCAAAGAGAATGACAATGCCGACGGCTACGGCGCAATAAATCAATTCCAAGGCGTTCAGGCCCATGCCCCTGAACTGAATGGAAACTTTGCCGAGATCCAGCCAGCTTTCGAAACCGCAAAACAAGTGGGTGAAAATATACCAGGCATCAGAAAAATTATTGGCCCGGAAAGGGATCCACGCGATGGCCACCAGCCCGAACGTAATTGCGATATTGACCGAGTCAAAAAAGATTTGAACCGTCTTGGATTTAAGCTGTGTCCTCAACCAATCCCGGCCCGGACCAAAGATGGAATCCAGCACCATGTAGCCACCGTGCAAGGCGCCCCAGGCGGCGAACGTCCAGTTGGCACCATGCCACAATCCGCTGATAAAAAAAGTGATGAAGAGGTTGTAATACCAACGCCACTTCACCACGCGATTGCCGCCGAGCGGAATATACAAATAGTCCTTGAACCAGGTTGAGAGCGAGATATGCCAGCGCCGCCAGAATTCAGGAATGGACTTGGAGAAATAGGGCTGGCGGAAGTTCGCCATCAGATCGAACCCAATCAGCCGGGCCGAGCCAATCGCAATGTCCGTATAGCCGGAAAAGTCGCAGTATATTTGAAAGGCGAAAAATCCGGTCGCCACCACCAGCGGCAAGCCCGAATAGCTGTGTGGATCACTATAGACAGCTTTTACCAGAATCGCCACCCGGTCGGCGACGACGACTTTCTTGAAGAATCCCCAGAGTATCAGCATCAAGCCCGAAGTCGCCCGCTCATACGAGAACTCGTGCTTCTCATAGAATTGCTGCAGCAGGTGCTGGGCGCGCTCAATGGGACCGGCCACCAGTTGCGGAAAGAAGCAGGAATACACGGCAAAGATGCCGAAATGTTTTTCCGCCTTCGCCTTGCCGTGATAGACATCCACCACATAGCTGATCTTTTGAAACGTGTAAAAGGAAATGCCGATGGGCAGCAGCAGATTGGAATAGGGAATTTCCAGGGGGATTCTGAATTCGGAAAACAGCCCCCGCAGGCTGGCGTTCACAAAGTTGAAATATTTGAAGGTGAACAGGATTGCCAGCAGCACGGTGATGCAGCTCCAAAGCAGCTTTTTTTTCGTCCTTGGGTTATCCGTCCGGCTGATGCCCAGTCCGGTGGCATAAGCAACCCCGGTGGAAATCACCAGCAGAATCGCATACTCCGCCTTCCAGCACATGTAGAAATAGTAGCTGGCCGCCAGCAGCAGCAGCCAGCGCCACCGGTGCGGAAACAGATAATACAAGCCTACCACGATGGGCAGGAAGATCAGGTAATGCAAAGAATTAAAGAGCATGCAACGGCGATGGCGGCAAATTAATTTCCGCAGGCTCCGGCGCGGTCATTTCCGGCCAATCAACCGCGCGACGAGGTTGATGAAGCGTTTTTCCTCCGCATTCCAATTATGCTGCTCGTA
>OBLU010003909.1_pt1 | contig 13470 bp, 11 predicted proteins | sample 1518681 | NCBI WGS metagenome assembly OBLU01 (sample SAMEA3539304, study PRJEB22396) | soil metagenome | biome: tundra; feature: field; material: soil | place: USA | collected 2010-05 | depth 0.15 m | reverse complement strand
TATCGGTCGGCAAGGACGCAGCGGACGCCAGTGCCATGCGCCTGCGGAAAGAGACCGAGCTAAACAACGGGGATGCCACGGTGCCGGAGAACCACCAGAACGGGCACAGGTCAGTTGCCGCAGCCGTCGCAGACTACCTCGAAGAAACGACGCTCACGAAGAAGCCGAAGACACTGGCGGCCTACAGCACGGCCCTGAGCTACTTCACGGAGTCCTGCCACAAACTCAACCTCGAAGACATTGACCGCAAGGATTTGCTCAAGTTCTGCGCGTTCCTGCGGGATGAAAAAGAGCAGGCACCCCGCAGCGTGTACAACAAGTTTGAAAACCTCGTGGCCTTCCTCAAGGCGCAGGGGATTCGCGGGCTGGTGGGCAAGAACGATTGGCCCCGCTACACCGAAGAGGAGCCGGAGATTTACGAGCAGGCAGAACTCGACAAGCTATTCGCCGCCTGCAATGCGGAGGAACGGCTCTGGTATCAGTTTTTCCTGATGACGGGTGAGCGTGAGCAAGAGGTGATGTTCACGTACTGGTCGGATGTGAACTTCGCCGCCAGCACCGTCAGGGTGAGCCACAAGCCCGATGCGGGATGGACACCGAAGGCGTACAAGGAACGCGAGATTCCGATTCCCTCGAAGCTCGCAAAGAGCTTGAAGGCATGGAAGGCGAAGTCTGCCAAGGATTGCAGTCTGGTGTTCCCCACCGCCGGATGCAGACCGAAGCTAGATTTTCTCGACTGCCTCAAGGCCGTTGCCGAACGTGCGAAGCTAGACTCGGATGGTTTCTGGCTTCACAAGTTCAGGGCGACCTTCGCAACCCGGTGCCTGTGGGCGGGAGTCGATCTGCGCACCGTTCAGCAATGGCTTGGTCACTCCGACATGGAGAGCACCATGCGGTACTTGAAGCCGTCACGCAGTCAGGTCGTTCGTGAAAAAGTCAACGAGATTTTTGGATAGTTGGAGACATTATGGTCGAAGAGAAAAGAGAAGAAAAAAAGCGGCTACAGCATTCGTCAAAGTTCTTGCAGGAGTTCAGAGACAGTCTGCCCAGAAGTGTCGCTCCCGTACTGCTGACACTTCTTGGTGCTTTGGCCTTTCACAATGCGGTTACCACGTTCAACTTTTTCGCTGAAGAAAAGCAAATGACTGAACGGTTGGAATTTGAAAGGAGTAGAGACCTCAGTCTGATCCAGAACGAAGGCTTGATGCGAGAGGCAATTGTCAAAACCGTGCCTATCGCCCATGCGAAACTGATTGGCGAATTTCAAAGCGCCATTCCAACCATGAATGACGCGAAACGCACTCGGTTTGTGGAACGACTTCTTGCCGCCGTCAATGAAGCGAATGGAAACTTGGGTGCCCTTGAGGGGTACACTGGCCTAGAAAGCACTCTCCCACCGAACTGGCTTGCTTCGTATATCGAGTTCTTTTCTGCTGATCTAGAGTCGACGCAAACAGCCTTGTCTTGTGCCGAGCGGCCACTAGAAGGTAATAACGCAAAGCAGGAGTGCCTGATCCCTATGCGCAGACACTTTTCACGCGTCGACCGGGCACTTGGACGCATTCAGGCCGCTGAAAAGGCAGCAACTGCGACCAAGTCGATGCTCGAAGCAGACAGGACGCACCGCTGGAGTATGGGTCAAAGTGAATTAGACATGTTCTTCCGAAAAGCGAGGTGGGCGTTTTACGGCTTAATACTCTCCCTGTTTGGGTACGCAGTTCTGTTTCATTATTTCGTTCTCTCTGAAGAGTCCACGCGAAATAGACAGCTTAAAGAAGGTACGAAAAACATCAATGTCGCCGAGTGAGAAAACCGCCGATTTTCACACTGTTCGCAGCCACTTCGCTACGACGACGGGATCAAACCGGACGCATGTGCCGATGCGGAACGAAGGGATGCGCCCTGCTTTTGCTTGAAGGGGTTTGGCTCGGTCACTGCGTGACCGCTTCAGGTACCGCATTGTGCTCTTCATGTCGAAGTGCCAACATGTGCGGGACAAAGTGAACGAGATATTTGCTTAGTCGGTGTGTTTCCGGGCATGCACTGATCGGGAGTCTAGGCCTCCTTTTGCGCCTTCCGCCACTTTGCCCAGCGCGCTTTCTGAGCAGCGACAATCCTCTTACGGGCGGCTGGTGACATCTTTCTTCCTTTGCGGACACTGATTGAAACAACCTTTTGCCCCTTGATCTTTGCCCACCGAGCCCTTTGAGCGGCGGCGATGCGGGCACGACCGGCGGTGGAGATGGTTTTTCTTGTTCGGTGGTTGTTCGTCCCCTTCAGCACTGAGAGTGCGCGATTCAGTCCTTCGAGTTGAACATTGAGACGGTTGCGTTCATGCTCTAAGTCTTTGACTACCGAGGTGAGATTATCCATGAGGAGATTCTAGCAGGGCATAGCTGGCGTCAAATACACTCTTCACCGGCGATCTGGTGATTACAGCAACAGTCTATTTTCTTCTCCCGACCAGCATAACTTCCGAGTCGCTCGTCATCCCGGCCGGAACCGCTGCCAACGACGCGTCTGACCCCAGTTTTGAAGATCATAAACTAGGAGTGAATTCTCAGGGCTCGCAAGAGACTCCTGTCCGAGTTGAGTGGCTTTACATTGTCTCACGGGGAATACTGCGATGCAGCCCGCAAACAACGCAAGCGGCATAGATAGCCGTCACAACCTCATTGAAAAATGGGACATCCGCGAGCGAGACATCGACTTGCTGCTGACGGAAGAGTTAAATTGTTCCGTTGAATTCTAGAGAAAGTTCATCGCCTGGACATTACCCGAACCCACTCCGGAACTAGCGTTCGAATACGCGCGACACTCCGTCTGGACACCATCAGGGCAGTCAGATATCGAAGCGTACTATGGCGGACCGGATGGTAGACGCACTGCCATTCTCATAGAGAACAAAGTCGCCGCCGGCCTTATGCCCGATCAAGCCGCTCGATATCACGAGCGTGGTCGTTCGTACACGAAGCCCGGAGGGCCGTTCAGCCAATATGTGGCAGTGCTGACGGCGCCATTCTCGTATACGGGTGGTTCCGACTGCGGGTTTGACCGGACGATTTCGCACGAGGTCATTCGGGACTGGTTTGCTAGCCAAGAGTTGGGAGCGCGACGGGAGTGGAAAGTTGCACTCTTGGTAGCGGCCATCGAGTTTGCAGACGAACACGGAGGCGGGGGTGTTCCCCCAATCAACGACTTTTGGCGTCAATACTGGCTCCTGGCCAAGGGTAAGGCCCCCGATCTTCGAATGCGAGAACCCGGGCCGAGAGCGGGCGGCTTTCTCTACTTCCACCCCGAAGGACTTTTGAGCCACCTCAAATTGGTGCACCGCCTGACGCGAGGGCGTGTGGACTTGCAATTCTCAAGCATGGCAGGATCCCGGAGTCGTATCGAGACGCAATTCGGATCTTTGCTTCGATCCAACATGCATGTCGCGCGTGCAGGTAAGTCCGCTGTGGTGCAAATTAGTGTTCCGCCATTGGATCTCATGTTGGATTTCTCGGATCAGGAGTCGTCAGTGCTCAAGGGATTGATGGCTGCTTGGGCGCTGTGGGAATGGTCCCTGCAAAACCGCTTGCAGATCCTGGATTTTCTTCGCGCTTCCATGCCCGGTAGTGCGGCTGTTGGACAGTAAGAGTCTCCATCGCCAGTGGCGCGAATGGGCACCATCAGAATTCACGACGGCGGTGGGACCCAACCAACGACCTACGGATTATGAGAACACATGAGGGACTTGCGGCGTTTTGAAGGTCCTCTACTTTATTCAATTCTTTCACCGCTTGCAAGGCTTGCCGTCTTGTCAGTTTGGTAATCGATTTGACCGGTTCTGATCCTTCCATCATTACAATTTCATTACAGTGTGCGGCTCGTACGTGACCTTGCGTGACTTCCCAAACAGTAGAACCACTTTTGTACGGTCTTCACCCGCCCTAGGCTAGAACAAGCGTTAGCGGACAGCCACCCGTTTTATATGGATACTATTTAGTGGTTTTCGATTCGCCAGGTAGTAGAAAACCGCCAAAATCGGAGAATGCCCAAATGTAACAAATAGTCTCGGTACGACCGCCAAGTGATCTTGCTTTGATTCGCCATGCGCTCCCGAAACACGTAGCCTACTTCAACGATTTTCCCTATCTCGCTGCGTCCAAGAATCTCGATCAGGATCTTGTAGCCACGAGGCTTTAACGGCAATCCGACCAATTTGTCTCGGCGCACCAGCAGGTACCCACTCATCGGGTCCGCCACTCGTCCGACAACTTCAGGCAGGAGTATGCGCCCGATGTTTTCTGCCAGTCTGGAAATAAGTCTTCTGCGCAAGCTCCACTTGCTAACGCTCCCGCCTTGTACACGTCTGCTCGCAACGGCTAAGTCAGCCCCCAATTCAATCTGAGTCCATAGTTTGGGGATGATTTCTGGCGGGTGCTGCATATCAGCATCGATCACGCCCAGTACCTCTCCGCGAGACGCCTGCCAACCGCGGATCACAGCTGTAGCCAGTCCCCGTTCCCTTGGTCGACGCATTACACGCAGCCTCGGAAGGGAAGCGCCGAGCGACAGCGCACGGAGCCAAGTACCATCCGGACTGTCATCGTCCACCACGATGAGCTCGTAGGTAATCTGTGATTGCTCCAGAATTTCGCTAACCGCCAAAATCATCGGTTCGATATTCTGAGCCTCATTGAAGGTGGGCAAGACGAGGGAAAGTCTAGGTGTGGCATTAGGGCCGTCATGCTTCGGAATGCACAAGGGATCAGGTTCAAATCGGGGCCCACATACTTAGGCATGTGGTCGTCTGACCCGTCAATCGTAGTCCTAGGCCGGAAAGTCTTCAAGATTTGTACCCGCATTCTGAGAGTATGCCCCGATTCCGCTCCTCGGAAGGGATGGGCGGGACCGGTCTACTCTAATCCCCTAGCCACGGTGCTCCGCTGCAGTTCTCGGATGCTTCTGGTTGCGACACACACCTATCACGGAACGCAATACCCGATGTCATCACCAGCATTGCACCGGAACCAGGGTTACGGTATGGAAACGGTCCCGCGCGCTAATTGCATCTCCCATTCGGCAACCAGGACGATGTAAAATCTGGCTCGCTTCAATCGCGTCCGTCCGATTCGAATCAGAGTACCCCAGCCAGAAGTATCGCCCTTGTGCGGCACGCAGGTCGCTGACTCTTGTGATCTCGAATCGTGCCGACTTTGCCGCGAGCTCGGGGAGGTCGGTGCGCGACCCCAGGTGCCGTCCAAACGGACCGAGATTTGAGGTTCTCAAACAGTCCAAGTAAAACCACAACGGGTATTGCAAATGCGGATCAGCCGAATAGAGAGGAATGACTGAAGACTGGCTAAGTTCCTTGTCAAGGAGGGTGATGGTGAGCGTATCCCAGGGCAGCTTCCGATCATCATTGCGTTGCGAGATGACCGTAAGCCCCGCCCAGACTCCGAGTAGCAATATAACATAGATCAACGCAGTCCTGGGCAGCTGGGACAAGCAGTCTGCAAGGACAATGATGAATGGCCAGAATACGAAAATCAGGTGCCGGTGTCCCCAGATAGATTGGGGCGCCCACTGGGAAACGGCAAACGCCAAGGCGGCGGGCGCAAGCGCAAGAACCGCTAGCCACCGGATTCCCGTGTTCTGTCGTTTTCTGTAGATAAAGAGAAGGGTCGCGAGCGCTGTACAAATTACGACTGACGCTTCCACACGAAATCTGGGAAGCTCGGTACAGCCTGCCAAATCAACGAAGAACCACCCAAAATCATTTACAGTTGGCTTGGAAATCCAGCCAATATGTTGTCCCAGTCCTTGCGCATACAAAACTTTGCCAGCAACCCATGGCCAGGGACTGAACAGCACCGCGGTCAAGAGAGTCGTGATCGTCATTGGTATCCAGGCACAGCGCCGCCAAACAAGACAGGTCAATTCGAGAGCAATAACTATCCAGCCATAATAGTGCGTGAAGACCATCGCAAGATTTACCACGGTTAGAATGAACAATCGCCGGCGCGAGGGCTGACGAACATAGGCCTCAAAGCACTGGGCGGATATGAGACCGCCGAGCATGAGTAGGCCGTACATCCTCAGATGTTGGGCATAGAACACCATTTCAGGATGAACCGCCGCGATGCCTAACGCTAAACTGCACGCCACCGGCTGCAACGCCAAACTCCGGCACAGCAGAAAGAACGGGATCAGGCAAAGCACAGAAACAACCAGTGGAAAAATGCGCAACCACAAGAGAGATTCGCCGCCGACACCAAGCCATAACTTCAACAGCAGGTAAAACAGCGGCGGATGGGTGGCATCATTGATCGCACCCATCAACAGAGCATGCCAGCTACTCCGCGACAGAATCAGACTGAAGATTTCGTCTCCATCGAGGGATGCGGCGGTGAGCCTCCATAGACGTGTAACCACAAAGACAATAATCAACATACTGGTTACAACTGCTGGCTTCCAGTCAATTGCCGAAAAAGTGACCCGTCGCAAGTTGGCGAAGTCGCGCGTTCGGCGTGCGAAGGAGATATCCGCTACTCGGTCTCGGTGAAGCAACCCATCATGCAAGGATGGTTTTCGACTAAGAACACCGCGGTCCTGGAGAATGGGTGTTGTCATGGGGCTGGATTGCTCGCACAGCTTGCGGTTCTTCATAATACACTCCTGCCCCAGTGCTTTTGTAGATTCTCTCAATCTTTCGTCCAAAGGCAGGAAAGGCGTATACTATTCTCCCGAGAATCTTGGCGCCCGACGAAAAAGACATCTTTCCGGGCATCGCTGCCATAGGCGGATTTATGATTGCGGAATTCACTTCGTCCTGGACCGGTCTCGCGCCTGTCCTTCTCGTTATCCTGGCCATCACCTTATACATCATCCCGAAGCTGCAGGTTTACAGAGTAAGGTCCAAGCAAGAAAGCAAAGGTCCTTTAGAGTTAGAGAATGACTATCGGCAAACCTTAGTACAAATTTTTGGTGGCATTGTGATTGTCACAACTGTGTATACGGCATTGGAAAGTGCTCGGCAATCGCAGAAAAGTTACGAGCTAACGCAGAAGAGTTATGAGCTGACCCGACAGGGGCAAGTAGCCGACCGCACCTTTAAGGCTATGGAGATGCTCTCGAAGGTGAATAATATGGATTCCAAGGTGGCCGCAATCTATGCCTTGGGAGAGGTTGCTGATGAAGTTCCAAGCTCCGAGTGGCAAATCACAGAAACCTTGTTTAATTACGTGAGACTTCATTCCCAGTGGTCGGCGAGTTCGCGCAAGAGCCGGGAAGAAGAGCTGCCGCCCGACATAAGTGCAATCACCGATTATCTTACCCGGCGGCCGTTCCAGACCAAAGAGGAGTGTCTAGAGCCTCAGCAGTGTTGGGATTATGAAAGCAAGGGCCAACCCTCAGAGTTAGACATCCCGGGTTACTATAGAAAGGTCATCAATCTTCCCCAGGTCGATTTACACCACGCTTTTTTTGAAGGAGCTGTGCTCAAAACTGCGAACTTCCCACGTGCCCACTTGGAGCGGGCATGGTTTCGTCACGCTCATTGTGAAAATGTTTACGCGGCCGAAGCGCACTTCGCCAATGCCGACCTAAGTGATTCGCATTGGATGTTTGCGAACTTGACGCACGCGGACCTCAAGAATGCGCAGCTTTGTCGAGCCCATTTCGAACACGTTGCTGCGGAGGATTCGAATTTGGCCAACGCCGATCTGGAGGGCTCTCACTGGGATGCATCCCAGGGCAGGAAGGCAAACTTGAAGAATGCGGATCTTAGTTGTTCCTATTGGGACGGCGTGGATATGCAGGATGTGGACTTAGAGGGAGCGAAACTGTTCGGCGCAGATTTGACGGGGGCGACCCACCTAACCAGGCTGCAACTGGAGAAAGCTCGCGGGGACAACTCAACGAAGCTAAGCGAGGAGTCGCTCAGACCCTCAAGTTGGAGCCGCGGCACCTTGATGAAATGTCCTAAGAAGCGACCGACGCCGCCCTGTCCACTGTTGTCGCCGATCGCTCATCAGGGGACAGGCCCGTAGAAAACATAAGTCGACCCACCTTTTGCATCTATGTCAATGCGCTGAATCCACGTAACTCCGCTTAGGCGACCTTTGCCTTGGTGCGAGATGACTTTGAAGAGTTGCCATGGCTGGGCTGCCCCGTCGGGCGCGGGGGCCGCCTTGGTTTCCTCTGAGATCAGCGTGCTCCCGTCTGGCGCCTCCCACTTGTTGCCTGATCGGCGTATGCCCTCCAACTGTTCGAAGCCACGGTTTAACTCTGCGCGCGCACGAAGGAGGACAACTTGCCCGGGAGGTGGCGCTAGTTCATTTCGGCGGAGCGACGGAAGTGCGCTGATCGCTCGTTCATCCTGAAAGCTCACGGAAGCCAGTCTTGGGTAGCTGAGAGGCTGATATGCCCGTTTTGAAATAAGCTTTGCGGGGAACTCCGGCGGTCCAAGTTCGTAAACGACTATGCCTCCCGACTGGGTGGCGACCACTAATTTACCATCCGCGATGGTGGGAGCTGCGTGATGGCTCATAATGGGAAGCTCGTCTGGGAACGGTGCATCCCACAATGGATCCAATGTTTCCGCATCGAAGGCATACACGTGTGACCGACCGGGGCCATAAGGCGATGTCAAACAAGGCGATTGCGTGGGGCTTGCGGGCAAAGGATCGCAAGTTGGCAGTAATGCCCAAAGAATTCCTGTTCTCGCAGCCGTACCGCGTGCAGAGAGAGACAGTATGCCTCCCGGCATCAGTGTTTCAGTCGCACGCACGGGAGCGACCAGAGGCGTCTCATCAAAACTTCCCTTGGCCAGGTTGAATTTGAACTCTTTCAAAGAGTCCTTTTCCGACCAATCATAGAAATAAGATGAGGACGCATTAGATCCTCGCCAATAAGTAGGCGACCCGTGTAGATGTGGCCCCGCTCCCCAATCGTCCCTTCCCGGGCAGCAGACCCCAGGGCCTGGATCCGGACAGGGCGACGGTCCTGGCACCGGGCAGCCCCAGGTCCAATCGGGATGATAAGTATTGGTGAATGCTTGGAAGGACTGCTTTATTCTCATCTTCTCTCCATCGACAAGATAAAGCGTCCCGGTTTTGCCGCCGCCAACCATGAGCCTGGTTCCGGGGATGACAATCAATCCACCCGACCCAAGATCAAGATCTTTGTCGTCCATTAACTGGGCTTCTGGAGGAGCCACTGCCCCGCCAAAAACAAGCACATCGCCTCTGGGGATAAGTTTGACAAAACTGTCGCCGTAAGACCGGTGGGCAGGGTCAAAGGGAGCGTTCCCCACAAGAAAGTAAACGTTGCCGCTGTGGTCGGCTACGAGGCCACCGCCGCCCTGCCAAATTCCACCTCCCTCGGGAAAAGGTGTTGCGCCCACACGCCAGTCAACAGTGGTAGAGAATACACCTTGGCTTCTGAACGTTTTCGCGTTATACCGGAGAACCCACCCGTGGTACTCGCACGACCCTTCTGCATAAATTGAGCCAAACGCCAAGTAGAGCGACCGATGGTCAAGAAGCAGTGCAGGGTGATTGACCTGATGCCGGGCGTCGAAGGTGAGCGTTGTTCCGTCGCTGCGTTTTGTGCTCGCCTGCACTCGCACGCGTCGCAGCTCCGTGCCATTGCGAAGGTCAAGGGCAACTAGCCAATAAGCAACATCGAGTGAGCGATCTAGATTGGTCCATTTGTCTCGCGTCTCGGCGGTGTCGACCTCCTGGTTCTTGGTGCTAAAAAGGATGTACAGGTTGTGGGTTGAGACATCAATTACCGGCGTGGGCGGAGGGTTTGTCGACCCGCGTGGCAGGCTGCGACGGGTTGGGTCGGCGTCCAGTAGTTGACGATTCCACTTCTGGGCGCCGGTTTGCGCGTCAAAGGCATAGACCGAGTTGTTCTCCGTCACTATGTAGAGAGCGTCGGCGCGCCCATTGGGGAACGACACCTCGGGCACATAGAGCGGCTGAGCGTCAACGTTGCCATTGACACTAGCGGTGTATTTGACTCGCATCCCGCGATGCGACACGGCAGCGGGGGTAAGTATGATTTCATCCAGTTGCGCGCCGGTGCGAGAGTTGTTGTTGTGCTGAGTGCCGGTGACCGCCAAGCTGATTGCCGACGTGGTGAGAAACAGGATGAGTGCAGCCCAATGTCGTTGCATGCGCACTTTTAGGGGCACGTAATCTCCTCGGAGGGACCAGCGAACGAGAGTGTTCCTCTGGAACGTGACGCTACACTGCCGGATTCGCAACTGTCAATATAGAAGAACGATAGTCAAATCGCAGCGACACGCCGGAAACATAAGGGGGGCCACTCGCGTCACTGCGGCGATTAGCAGAGTCAGACATTGACTCTCAGTTAGAAATCTACAACAGAATGTCGTCCGAAAAGAAGTGTCTGCACTTCAATGGCGGATGGGTAAAATTGAAGAGGAAATTGGAAGATTCTCCCCGCGTCTCACTTCGTTCCTACGTCAAGCATGTACTAATATTTTCGTAACGGGGTGTCTGTATGGGATGGAGATTCAAAAGGGCAATGAATTTTAGCGGATTACGGCTGAATCTTTCAAAGGGTGGCCTCGGATTCAGTTGGGGATTTCCAATGTTCCGTACGGGAACTTCAGCCGACGGCCGCCGGTGCGTGTGGCTAACGGTACCGCGCACCGGTCTTCGTGGGTCAAGCACTTTGGGAAACCCAGTAGCAACCCAACAGAAAACGCCGCCGTCCTTGCCGACGAATCCGTATTCTCCACCCGCACCGGTTAATAGTCCACCATCAACTTCCCCAGCGCAGAGTTCCTCGCAGCCGTCGAACTCGATTCCTTGGTGGAGGCAGAAGAATATACCCTGACACCGCGACAATGTGAGGGGCTGTCCGTTCATGTCTGTGCATTTGCGGGCGTGTCGGCCTGCACGGATGCCGGCAGCGGCATCAGATTCCGAGACGCCGAGCGTCGAAGCTCATCGTTCCTAGTCGGAGCCACTGTGCAACGTGCAGCGGAGGAGTGATCTTACAGGCAACAAGAAAAGTAGGGTCAAAGCGATGGGGGATAGGAGGTAGAGGACTTTGAAACTGCCCTCGTTACCACTTCGTTAACATGGGTTGGGGTTGGTTTGGCCCGGGGCCCGCGCGCTAGCGAGTGGGAGTGAAACGGTTGGGGAGAAGGAAAAGTCCGTGCGGCTCGTCGCCTCTTCTACTCGCCGAGCTTAGTTAAAGCAGCCTGGGCAGCGTTCCTGACCAGCGGGTCACTATCGTGTACTAGTGCGAGCAGAGGCTGCCGCGATTCAGGTCCCCCTATATCGCTCAGAACCGAGACGGCAAATACTCGACGTATGGGATCTGAATCGTGTGCCCACGTCCGCGCTGCTTCGAAGCCTGCTTTTGGGTTCTCATTTGTAGTCCGAATGGCTTTATCCAATTCGATCTGCACCGTGTCGATTTGGAGCTGAGGCGCAGCAGCAGTCTGTAAATCTGCAATTTTCTGTTGGAGCCTTGGAATGCGTTCATTTTTATAGAATGCGGTGAACTCCTTGTCCGCATCCACATATCCTGTTCGATCATGACCATACACCCTGTACCACACAGCAATTGGGCGAGCTCCCAGGTATGGTGTCAGCAATACTGGCACGACCAGTTCACGCCTACCGTCTCCGTTCAAATCGCGGATTATCCCATGCAGAGATTCCAAGTTCCAAGCATCGAGATCCTGAACGTCATATTTGTCAGCCTCTTCGTTCCTGCTAACAACCAAGACATCGTCAAAGAATTCTCGGCCTGAATAGTCTACGGCCGCGACTAGCTCGACGCGCCCATCGCCCAGCATATCTATGAACTCAAAATCGCTTACATCCGAGGCGACAACCCCGCCGGCGACGCGTTGCAGGAACGCCGAGATCTGCACTTTGGTCCAGCTCCTGCTTGCGACTCCGTCGGTGCTGGTGACCCATGCAAACGACTCTGGGCCTTTCAAAACTGTTTCCGAGAACAGGACGCCCGTGGGCAACAATAACTGGCTGCACGCACTTGGCAATAGGGGTTTTGTTACACGCTCTAAAGAGCTTTACGGCGAAGTCGAAGACTGGATCACGAACAACCACCCTTCACTGAAAATGTAGGAGTTAGAACAAGACCTGAACGATAGCGCCGAGGGCACCAGTTGTTGGATATGGCGTTACAGTCTGGATCGGAGTTTCCAACTGCCCGCTTGTCAACCATCCGGGGACTTGGCTCTGAACTAGAACCCATTGGATTTAGGTAAAGCTGCACAGGTGCTTGTTTATTGGGGAGCTTTGGGTAAGGGCAACGAGGCTTGGCCGAAAACGTATCGCCAGCCTGACGGAGTCCGCACATAAGTGTCGCTGAACCAAACCTGGTACTCGAATGGCTTTCCGTCTTCAGTTCCTTTTTCCGACAACCTCGCGGTGATCACGGCGGTATCGCCCCAAACGCGCACGGTCTGATCTGTATCGTCCTGACGTTCGTAGTGCACGCGGCCGCTGCGGGCCTCCGTAAGCAAGTCGGCCTTCGAATAAATCTTGCCAGTGCCGGTCACCAAGGCGAAATCATCGGCCAGAATGCGATCCATCGTGGCGGCGTCATTCCCTTTGACGGCAGCTTGGTACTGGGTGTCGAGCGCGGTGACGATCTTTCTATCGTCGGCAGCAGACGTGTCTGTGTTATTCACTCCGGTCTCAGTTCGACGGAACACGAGATCAAACCACGGTTTCCATGTTTTTCCGTCATCGGTCGAGGTTACCGCGGTCTCGCGAACGTTGCCGTTATCAGGCTTCCATGTGCCGCGAATAAGAGCACCTTTGGCATGGTCCTCGCCACCTAGGCTCATTTCCCCAGCTTCGATCTTTCCTTCGATAACCAGCAACTCGCCTCGATTGGTGACCCAACTCTGATGCCAGACCTTTCTGGCAGCGTCGTAAATGGTGAAACTCTGACCTTTGTGTCCATCCGTGCCTTGGTAGTCTTCGCGCAAGACGCAGCCGTCGAGAATGAGATCAACTCGGGCATGCGCGACCTTGATCGGGCTGCCGACATCAAATACGTCCCAGTCGCCGGCCCAGAAATCAAACTGTCGATACGCCGGCGCCACACAGGAGCCCGATTTCGGAGATTCTACTGGAGCAACGCGGCCTGCGGTTAGGCCACTTCCGGCTAGAAGGACAACCATGGAAACAGTACCGATCTTCAAACATCGCGTAACTTGGATCATCGTGATCTCTGTCTTCCCGAACGTCGATAAGCCTCGCTTCGCTAAGGCCGTGCAAATCCACTCGTTTCATTGCATTGAATAACGTCTTATGACGAGGGCGATGGGCAGCCCGACACAGAAGATGTGTATGACTACGCCAATGGCCATCATCTGCAAGGAGAACGGATATTTTATGGCACCCGAGAGCGGCACCACGATGCGATTCATGAAGAAGTAGACAGCGACGCCATATAAAGCAC
>OBLU010003908.1_pt1 | contig 13471 bp, 9 predicted proteins | sample 1518681 | NCBI WGS metagenome assembly OBLU01 (sample SAMEA3539304, study PRJEB22396) | soil metagenome | biome: tundra; feature: field; material: soil | place: USA | collected 2010-05 | depth 0.15 m | reverse complement strand
CTCGCGCTTCCGACCGCATGTTCAGCGATCTGTACCGGATGCTTGCGCTCGAAGCCGGGCGCGGCGAGAGCGGCATGCCGGCCGCCGGTTGAGCAACTACAGAATCGGAAGTACCCGGAGTACTGCTCATTTGGAGATCGTGTGGTGAGGGCGAACCGGGTCTTCGGACCAATTCCTACCCGGATTGGCATTCCACCTCTTTGAAATGTCATAGGAACATTAAAACCGAAATGGCTCAGCGCTTTACAGGGCAAAACCACCCACCAAAGGGGCAAGGACACCCATACTGGATGTGGCGTTATTGAATCCGCCGCCCCGAAACCAGCCAAATAAAGTGGCCAACTCTTTACAAATCAGTAAAGATTAACCTAATCTTGGACTTGGTAAACGACTTGCTAAGTGAAGTCATACCGCAGTTGGCACGTCTGAGGATATTCGTGCGAACTGGCGTAATTCTAATGGAGGTAAGTAGACGAATGAAAACCAATAACCTGCGGCTCCTTGGACTGATTGTACTGGCCTTGGCTGCCTGCCTCAACAGCTTCGCTCAGTCAACGGTCACGGGTGAGCTTGTCGGTGCGGTGACCGATCCGAGCGGGGCGATCGTGGCCTCCGGCAAAGTGACACTGAAGAGTGACGCCACGGGTGAGGCGCAGACTTCTGCCACCAGCGCCGCGGGCGAATTTCATTTTTCGCTGCTCCGGCCCGGCGTTTACACCGTCACGGTGATCTCCCAGGGATTCGAGCGGACGATGCAGAAGGTAACGGTCGGCCTAGGCCAGGTGGCCAATGTAAAGTTCCGGCTCGGAATTGCTCAACAGAGCGAGACCGTGACGGTCGAGGAGCAAGTCTCCATGATGCAGACCGATAATGCCAATATGGCTACCACGTTCGACAGCTCGCAGTTGGCGAATCTGCCGGCTCCCGGGAACGATATGACGGCTTATGCGTTCACGGCCCCCGGCGTTACGGTCAGCACCGGCGGAGGGTACGGCAACTTCTCGGTCTTCGGACTGCCTGGCGTTTCGAACCTTTTCACCGTGAATGGCACGGATAACATGGATCCGTACCTCAACCTGAACAACTCGGGAGCGAGCAACCTGACGCTAGGCTCCAACGAGATCCAGGAAGCGGCGGTCATCATCAACGGCTACACCGGCCAGTACGGACGGCAGGCGGGCGCCCAGGTGAACTATGTCACCAAATCCGGCGCTAACGACTTCCACGGAAATGCGGCGTTCTACTATAACGAGAAAGTTCTGAACGCGAACGACTTTTTCAACAATGCCACTGGTACCCCTCGCCCCTTCGCGATCTCCAGGGAGTGGGCCGGGTCGGTAGGCGGCCGCATCGTCAAGAACAAGCTGTTTTTCTTTTACAACAACGAGGGAATGCGTTACGTGCTGCCCTCCGGCGGACCGGTCTACATTCCCACCAGCGATTTCTCCACGTACGTCCTCAACAATCTGAAGACCACTAATGCCCCGGCGGTGCCGTTATACACTACGGCGCTCGGTTTATATGGGACTTCTTCGGGCGTCTCCCGCGCCACGCCTGTAACAGCGGCGCTCGATCCGGCCCTGGGCTGCGGCGACTTTGCGGGAACAGGCGTCTGGGGCGTGTCCAAGCCCTGTGCCTCGAGCTTCCAGAGTTCGGTCAACAACCTGAATACCGAGCGTCTGCAGGCCATACGGTTCGACTACAACATCACCGAGAAGGACCGCCTCTATGTCCGTTACAACGACGATCACGGCGTGCAGGCCACGAGTACCGATCCCATCAACTCCGCTTTCAGCGCGAACAGCGTGCAGCCATCGTATGGCGGCCAACTCGGTTACACGAGGGTGATCAGCCCGACGATGGTGAACCAGTTACTCCTGTCCGCTTCGTACTACACCGCGATTTTCGGGCCCCCGAATTTTGCTGGCGCCGTCAGTACCTTCCCGACCACATGGGCCTTCGGAGACGGGCTTTACTCCAACATGGGTGGGAGCGACAGTTCCTATCCCCAAGGCCGCAAGGTCCGGCAGCATCAGTTGATTGACGACTTTGCCATTACCCATGGCAAGCACGTCTTTAAGGTCGGCATGAACCTGCGGCAGAATTACGTCGACACGTACGCCGCGCTGCCCAATACCACCGGTATCTTCACGTTCAACTCGATTACCGATTTCGTGAACGGCTCGCTTGCGAACGGCTCGACTTTTACGCAGGCCTTCACCAACATCGGGGCCGAATCCCTGAAGATGTATAGCCTGGGCTTCTACGTCCAGGATGAGTGGAAGATCAAACCCAACCTGACGGTGACGCTGGCGTTGCGCATGGACCGCAACAGCAACATTACCTGCGGCAGCGCCTGCTTCAACGAATTGGGCTCGCCCTTTGCCGATGCCACGCACTCCGCAACCACGCCCTACAATTCCAGCATCCATGCCGTATCCACCGCTTTCCCGAGTGTCGAAAAGGTCGTGCCCGCACCGCGAATTGGCATGGCGTACAGCCTCACGAAGTCCACGACAATCCGCGGCGGTTTCGGCATCTTCTCGGATCTCTACCAGGGTTTGATTGCCGACCGCTTCATTACCAACAGTCCGGCGGTGGCGACATTCAGCACCACAAGCGGCCTGGTGGCCCAGAACAACGCGAACAGCGCATTCGCCATCGTGGCGAATTCGGCCAAAGCCTTCCAGAGCGGTTTCGCCAGCGGCGCCACCCTGGCGCAGCTACAGGCAAGCGTTCCGCTGGGCTTTGCGCCGCCAACTTTCAGCACGGTTGCCAACAAAATGCTCAATCCCAAGTACTACGAGTGGAACCTCGAAGTGCAGCAGACCATCGGCAAGAACTACATGGTATCCCTCAACTACGTGGGCAATCACGGGTATGACGAGGTCAACCAGTATCCCCTCGTCAACGCCTATGCCGCAAAGGGATTCCAGGGAGTGCCTACCACCGCGCCAGACCCCCGATTCGGCCAGGTTCGTGAACTGAACAACATAGGATACTCCTACTACGACGGACTCGTCGCCTCGATGAAGTGGCACATTGGCCATCAGTTCTCCGGCCAGTTCAATTTCAACTGGGGCCACGCGCTCGATACCTGCTCGAACGCCTGCCTGGAGCCTTTCAATGCTCTCACCGCCGTGAGTGTTCGTAATCAGCTCAGTCCCCTCGGTCTGAGCGCTGTCAACTACGGCAACGCCGATTACGATACGCGCCACACAGTGAGTTCCAATTATGTGTACACGGTACCGAGCCACTTCGGAAACAGGATCCTGAACTCCGCGATGGGCGGCTGGACCCTGGCCGGAACCATCCTGTACCACTCGGGCTACCCGTTCAGCATCGTTAACAGCGGCGTGCGCAGCCAGGTCGGCAATTCGTCTGGAATCACCACCGCAGTCGTGCTGGCTGACTTCTTGGGCGGCTCTTCCTACCCGAGTTGCACCACGCCCAACACCGCCTGCTACTCCACGTCCATGTTCGCCGCCAAGGCCAATCAGCAGAACTGGGGCAATATTCCGCGCAACAGCTTCCGCGGCCCAGGCTACTTCGACACGGACCTCAACATCAACAAGGCGTTCACCTACCGGGAGCACTACAAATTGACTGTGGGGGCGTACTTCTTCAACCTGCTCAACCACCCGAATTTCGACCTGCCCGGGAACAACATTGCTACTGGCAACTTCGGCCAGATCCTGAACTCGGTTTCGGCTCCTTCGAGTGCCTATGGTTCGTTCCAGGGCTCCGCGGTGTCAGGCCGGCTCGTCCAGATGCTGGTAAAGTTCTCGTTCTAACCGCCGTCTCAGCTGATTCGCAGTACAAGGGGGAGCCTTCGGGCTCCCCCTTTCTTATTTAGGTGTTACGCAAAGTGTAAACCGGACAGGTAGAACGATGGGCGACTGGCGCGTGGATTGATGATGGCGGGATGGTTGTGGCGCGTCACTTTACGACCCCAATAACATAAACATGGATTACGGCCCGCTCAGCTTCGATACGCGCTACATGTTGACGGCAGACCTGGTCTGGAATTCGCCGAAGTTCTCCAATCCGGCCCTCGGCCAAGGATATCGTTTGTTCGCTCGCATGGGTACGGTCTCGCGCAGCGCGTCCCACACCATGCGGAACCGGCTGGTGGGGTACAGTTCCTCACGATAGCGGTAGTTTTCAAACGCACCCGGCTTCCGGACCAGCCAATCAATAATGTGCCGGTAGTCGACTCGATGCTTGCCGCGGCCTCGCAACCGCGATAGGTCTTCCACTTTCCGGCCGGCGTACCAGACTTCAATGGTTTCCGCGCCGAGCCGCGCTTCGACCTTCTCCCCAATCAGGCGGCTATGCACCGAATACACATTCCGGTCGACATAGATCAGGCTGCCCGAATCCACTTTCACCCGCTCGCGTTTGATGCTTTCCAGCCGCCCTTGCGGCAGTTTCTGCAGGTACTGCATCTCGACGCGCAGACGGTCGCGACGCCCGGCATTCAGTTGCGCCAGCAACAAAACAAGGAAGTCTTTGTATTCGTTCATGGTGCTGAAGTCGCGGCTATTACGCAGCATCAGCGCTTGGCCAACCGCACGCTTCAGACGGTAGTGCCGCTGTTCCACGTCGCCGTTTTCATTCGGTCTGCCCGTCTGAATTTTCTGACCCGCCATCCTGTAATGGCGCATCAGGGCCGCGTAGCGCATCGTGAACTCCCGCTCTTCGCTGGCATTGTTGACGGCCAACGACATCCGGTCGGTCCGGTGTTCCAGCGGTGCGCCACCCAGTTCCCAGAGCGCGTTCTGCAATCCGTCGCTCAGGCTTTCAAAGCTTTCCGAGTAACACAGCGTGACCGCCTCCCAGTTCGAATACGTCAACACAAAGTGGTACAGCATGTGCGGAAAACTCTGTGCGCCGATGGTGATGCCCAGTTCGCCCATACGCGTGAAGTCGGACTGCCCGAGTCTTCCCGCCACGTGCTGCTGCGCGAAGAACACCTCCCGCTCCGGTCCGTCCGTCGCGCGCCACTGCTTCAGCCGCCGCTGTAGGGTCCGCACCTGCCCATCGGCGAACTGGCCCGGATATTTCCGCTGCAGCGCCTCCATCAGAGTCTTCGCTTCCAGGCCGGGGTTGGTCGCGACCTGCTCGCGAACCTCCTCCCACACCTGGGTGAAAGGATCGGAACGCGTTCGCCATGTCCGGTCCTTCTTCCGCTCATTCGGCAGACGTTGATCGCGCAGATAATCCCGCGCCGTCTTCGGGTCCATCCCCGCTTTGGCTGCTGCCAATTCCTGATTCTTCTCTGTTTTCGACAACTTCTTTAACCTCCTGACCTGTGCGTCAGTGACCATCAGAAGCGCTCCACAGCGCTCCTCCAATGGTCGTTAAGTAGTTGTCGCCGTCCGGGAATTTTAATTGTCGTTGGCCGGGAGTTTTAATTGTCGCCGATCATCGGATTCCAAAAAACTCAAATCCGGCAAAAGTCAGGGCCGCGTCGTCGGCATGGGAACCGTAGTTTGACAACCAGGAAAGCGCACCTCAAAAGCGGCAACCCCTTCTAACCCAAAGCTATGCCCAGGATATGGGCATCTAAAGATCTGTAAGTGTCTAATTTGATAGATTGTGCTGGATTTTACACTGGAATGCACGGGTATTTAACGCACATCGGGTATATGCCCTGTCGCAATTCCCTGCACCAGGTTGACAGCGAATGACTTAAGTTACACCCACAAATCTGTTGTGTGGGCGCGTTGGCGCATAGACACCATATTCATGTGGGTTTAGTGCCCCACTCTACTCGTAGCGCAAGGCAATCATGGGGTCGACGCTGGCGGCGCGCCGCGCCGGAACGTAGCACGCCAATAACGACACCGCGCTCAGAACCGCCGGAGCCGCCAGGAATACCACCGGGTCGCTTCCGCTCACCTCATACAGCATTCCAGCCAGTACTTTTCCCAGCAGGAACGAGAGCGACAAACCGGCAGCCGCGCCGATCGCGGTTAAGAGCACGCCCTCGCGCACCACCAGGCGCAGCGTATCTGTGGCATTGGCGCCGAGGGCCATGCGGATACCGATTTCGCGGGTGCGGCGGGCGACGGTGTATGAACGAATGCCATAAAGGCCGACGACGGCCAGCAACAGGGCAACGCCGCCGAAAAGGCTGAAGAGAGTGGCGCCGGTGCGCATGATCCACAAATCGATGCTGCCCTCGAGATGTTGCTGCATGGTCTTCAGCGAGAGCACCGGCAACGCGGTATCGAACTCGCGGATTTCGCGGCGCACCGTATCGAGCATGCCGGCTTCCGATCTGACCTTCAAATGGATCTGCATATCAGACTGGTATTCGGCACCGAACGGGAGGTACACATGGGGATCTTCACCCCGGCCCACGATATGCTCCCGCACGTTGCCCACGATGCCGACCACCTCCATTTCGCGCGACTTTCCTGCGTCCTCATTCATAAGGATGTGTTTGCCGAGGGCGTCGCCATCCGGCCAGAGACGGCTGGCCGCCAGGCGGTCGAGCACCACCGCGGTCCGCGCGCCACCTTCCGCCGGGACGAAGGATCGGCCGCGCAGCAGCGGCACACCCATGGTCTGGAAATAGTTCGCATCGACGATATTGGCGCGACAGTTGACCAGATTACGCTGGTCGGCGGCGTCGGTACCCGGGCGCCGGATGTCGCGCCCATTGGACATCATGCCGAATGGGACGGTAGCGGCGAGCGACGCCGACTCCACGCCGGGCAGAGCTTGCAGGCGAGCCAGCAGGGCTCGATAGGTTTCGCGGCCGCGAGTCTGGTTGTAGCCGGCCAGACTGGGGTCGAGTTCGATCACAATGGAGTTGGCGATACGGAAACCAGGGGCTATGCCGGCGGCGCGCAGCGCGCTACGGGTGAACAGGCCGGCCGCCGTCAGCAGGGTGAGCGAAAGGCAGATCTGACCCATCACCAGCAGGTTGCCGCGGGAGAAGAGACGCTTTCCGCCCTTCCCCCCGCGCTCGCCATCCTTGAGGTCGGTGACCAGATCCGGGCGCGAAAGACTCCAGGCGGGTCCCACGCCGAACAGCAGGGTGCTAAACAGGCAGAAAGCAAACGTGGCGGCCAGCACCCGCAGGTCCGGCGACGCGCTGTAGACCAGGTCGAGCGGCGCCACGCGGGCCATCGAACTCACCAGCACGCGCGTGCTCCACCAGGCAATGCACAGGCCGGCGGCGCCGCCCATCAACGCCAGCATCAGGCTTTCCGCAAGCAGCTGTTGGAGGATATCCCTCCGTCCTCCGCCCAGTGCCAGCCGGATGGCGATTTCCTTGCGCCGGGCCGCGCCGCGGGCCAGCATCATGTTGGCCACGTTGAGCGAGGCGATCAGCAGAACCACCGCCGCCATACCCAGCAGAAGAATGGCGGGCACGGCCAATTCCTTGTCCGAAGTGGGGCCGTCGGAGACGCTGAGCCGTGAGAGGGGACGCACCAAAAGCGTCTGGTCCTTGTTCTCCACGGGCCAGGCTTTTTGCATCGCCAGGGCAACGCCGGCCAGTTGCGCATCGGCTGCCGCCGGCGTCACTCCAGGATGCAATCGCGCCAGGGCAATCAGGGCATGGGTATCGCGCAAGGCCAGCGAATGCCCGCGGCCTTCGAAATCGTTGACCAGAGCATCGTAGGCCCCGAGCGGCACGTAGAGTTCGGCGCTGATCAGGGCGGTGGTGCCGGTAAAGCCCTCCGGTGTGATACCGACCACCGTGTACATGCGCCCGTTGAGGCGCAGGGACCGGCCCAGCATGGCGGCATCGGCGCCGTGCCGCTTCCAGAAGGAATAGCTCACGATCGCTACTTGCCTCGCGCTGCCGGGGCGTTCCTCTTCGAGGGTGAACACCCGGCCCCGCAGCAACCCGACTCCCATGGTGTCGAAGTAGTTCGACGAGACTATATCGGCGAACAGGCGGCGCGTCGTGTCGCCTTCGGTCAGGCCCACCATCGCCAGGTTGTGCGCCGCCAGGCTGGCGAAGACGCCGCCCTGCCCGCGAAGATCGACATAGTTGGGGTAGGAGAACGCCCGGTAGTTGTCGGGTTTCCGCGTATCGCGGCTGTACAGCCCCACCAGTTCCTCGGCCTTATGAATCGCCAGCGGCTTCAGCAGGAATGCGTTCACCAGGCTGAAGATCGCCGCGTTGGCGCCAATCCCCAGCGCCAGTACCAGCACAGCGGCTGCCGTGAACCCCGGTTTCTTGGCAAGCACCCGGACTCCGTGAGAAAAGCTGTTCATCGGTTCACTCCCACGGGTGCATACGCCCCGGGCATCGGAAAAGTTCACCAAATATGCCAATCGGCCTAAGCAAAACCCTGATGATCCAAGGTGTTAGTGCCAATCGGCTATGCCTGGCTACTAGTACAGCGCTGGTACGATCTGGGCTACCCGAGCGCCCTTCCATCAGGCATGATAAGAACAACATGATCTGCATCCACTACAACAACGGTCGAGTGCTCCAGGGAGTAGTGCTCGCATTCGGGAACCGCCTGGTTCGCGTCGCCGTCGAGGGTTCGGAAGATGCCGTCGAGTTCAAACTGATTAATCAGGTCTGGGTCTCGGAAGACTGCGAAGTCGTGAAGCTGCACTTCGCGGACTTCAGGCAGGGCGTTACACCGGAGGAATGCGAGGAAGCTGGGAGCGAGGATGCCGACCTGCTTGACAGCTTGCTCCACTTCAGATCGCAGCCGGTCTCCCTTCGACGGGTGATGTAACTCCCCGCGTCCGATGCCTGGAAGCGGAGCGCTCAAGCGCCCTGCATTTTCGGAATTTCCCGGTCTCGCCTCTAAACCAAAATCTGAAAACTGCCGATTGCTTCCTCGTGAACAAGCGAAGGAGGGCCAGTTGAACATGCCTTTGTCACCCGCTCCGCAACCGCAGTCCAATCCGGTTGAGGGGGTACCGGAACATTCTCCGGCGCGCATCCTGGTGGCCGACGATAGCGTCATCAGCCAGAGGGCGGCGCTTCGCATGCTGGACAGCCTCGGCCTTCGGGCGGACGCGTCGGCAAACGGCCGTGAAGCCGTGGAAATGCTGCTCACGCTGCCATACGATCTGGTTCTGATGGATTGCCAGATGCCACTCATGAACGGCCTGGAGGCAGCCAGCGAGATCCGCAGACTCGAACCGCCGGACCGCCACACCCCGATCGTCGGCATGACGGCGGAAACCGGTGCGGCCTGCCTCGATGATTGCCTGGCCAGCGGTATCGACGACATTCTTCTCAAGCCGGTCCGCATCGAAACGCTGCGGGCAGCTGTGCTCCGCTGGCTGCCCGCGGAGCCGGTTCTCCCGGCCGGGATCCCGCACCCCCGGACCCACACCTTCGTGCCGTAAAATGGGGGCAGTTCCCGCTGACTGGAATCGTCCAGGACCGGCCAACAAAAATGGCCGCTCAGAGGACTCGGCATCCAAATATATGAACATCGACGCCATCCACCACGTGAGTCTGGGAGTAACCGACCTGGAGAACTCGCGGCGATTCTACAGCCGCGTTCTGGGGCTGGAGGAACTTACCCGTCCTCCCTTCGACTTCCCCGGGGCCTGGTTTTCCGCCGGCGCGTCTCAACAGGTACACCTGATCGTCCACCCCCACTCCACCTTCCGCGCCGGCAAGGGGCTCGATACCCGCGATGGGCATTTCGCCGTGCGGGTCGCCAGTTACCGGCAAACCGTGGATTACCTGCGGTCGAAAGGCTATCGCGAGGAGGCCGCCAGTGACGAGTTCCATCGCATGATCCTGCAGCCGCACGCCACCGCGGGGTTCCCGCAGATCTACATTCTCGACCCCGACCGCAACGTGATCGAGATCAACGCCGCCCAACTGGATTAGCGCGCCGCAAAGCTTACCGCGGGCGGGAGCGGCCGTCCCGCTGAATCTGCGCGAGCATGGCGAGCATCTCAGCCACCTTGCCGGGATATTGCGCCGCCACGTTGTTCCGCTCGCCGAGATCGCTCGCCAGGTTGAACAATTGGGGCTGGGCGTCGTTGCCGATCTCGTTGCCCGTCTGGTTGCGCTTCGGCCCGTCGTGCGCCTGGATCACTTTCCAGTCGCCCACGATGAGCGACAGCGCCGAGGCGTCTTCCACGATGTACGGCCGTCCCTGCGTGCTCTTGCCCAGCAGCGCGGGCAGCACGTTGAAGCTGTCGAGCGCGGCCGTTTCGGGCAGTTTGCGCCCAGCCAGCGCGGCGAAGCTGGCCAGCAGGTCCACCTGGCTGAGGGGCGCCGCCGAAACCCCCGGCTTGACGGCGCCGGGCCACCGCACCACCAAGGGTATGCGCGTGCCGCCATCGTAGGCGCTGTACTTGCCGCCGCGCAGCGGCCCGGCCGGCTTGTGATCGCCCAGCTTCTCCACGGCCTGGTCGCGATAGCCGTCGTCCACTACCGGCCCGTTGTCGCTGGAAAAGATGAACAGCGTGTCGCGCGTCAGCTTCAAGCGGTCCAGGGTGTCGAGAATCCGCCCGATGGACCAATCCAGTTCGGCGATCGCGTCGCCGCGCGGACCCATCCCCGTCTTGCCCACGAAGCGCGCGTTCGGCACCCGAGGCACGTGGATATCGTGCGTCGCGAAATAGAGGAAAAACGGCCGTGCATGGTTCTGCTCCAAAAACGACACGGCCTTGCCGGTGATGGTGTCCGCCATATCCTCATCCACCCAGCGCGCCGCCTTGCCCCCCGTCATGTAGCCGATCCGGCTGATGCCGTTGACGATGCTGTTGTCGTGGCCGTGGCTGGGGTGCATCCGGAGCAGTTCGGGATTGGCCGCGCCGGTGGGCTCGCCCGGGAACGGGTGGTCGTAATCCACCCGGATGGGGTCGCTGGGATCGAGGTTCACCACGCGGCGGTTCTCCACGAAAACGCAGGGCACGCGGTCGCCCGTCGCCGGAAAAATGAAGGAGTAGTCGAACCCGACATCGAGTGGACCGGGGGTGATCTCGCCATTCCAGTCGAGATCGCGAGCCCCCAGGCCGAGATGCCACTTGCCCACCACACCGGTCCGGTAGCCCGCCTCTTTCAGCATGGCGGGAAGCGTGTAGCGGCCAGGCTGGATGATCAGCGAGGCGTTGCCCGGCAGCACGCCGGTGCCCTGGTGGCGCCAGGCGTACTCGCCGGTGAGCAGCGAGTATCGCGACGGCGTGCAGGTGGCCGAGGAGGAGTGCGCGTTGGTGAAACGCACGCCGGCTGCCGCCGCACGATCCAGATTCGGCGTACTGACCCGCGTCGCCCCGTAGCAGCTGACGTCGCCATAGCCGAGATCGTCGGCGTACATATAGACGATGTTGGGAAGGCGCGCAGCGGCGCTGGCACGGGACTGCGCCAGCAATGGCAGCGAAGCGCAGAGAAACTGTCGTCGGTTCATCGAATCGTATTCCGTTTACGGCTTCACCATATCATGTCATCCTGGGAGCATGTCTACGATTCATGCGTTGGCGGCCTCCGGTGCCGGCGAAAAGCTGCAATCCTTTACTTACGATCCGGGCCCTCTCGGTGACGAGCAGGTGGAAATCGAAGTGCAGTACTGCGGTATCTGCCACTCCGACCTCTCCATGCTCCACAACGAGTGGCAGAACACGCAATTCCCCTTGGTGCCGGGCCATGAGGCCATCGGAACCGTGTCCGCCGTCGGGCGAAACGCCAAACTGGTCAGCCCGGGTCAGACCGTGGGTTTGGGCTGGAATTCCGCAAGCTGCATGGCGTGCCCGCCGTGCCTTGCGGGCGATCACAACATGTGCCGCAGTCTGGAGCAGACCATTGTGGGCCGTCACGGCGCGTTCGCCACCCGCGTGCGCTGTCACTGGAGCTGGGCCACGCCGATCCCACAAGGGGTGGACGCGGCAGTGGCCGGCCCCTTGCTCTGCGGCGGAATCACGGTTTTCAATCCGCTGGTGCAGCACAATGTGCGGCCGACCGACCATGTGGGCGTAATCGGCATCGGCGGACTGGGCCACATGGCATTGCAGTTCCTTAATAAGTGGGGTTGCGACGTGACGGCGTTCACGAGTTCGGCGGGCAAGGCCGAAGAGGCGCGCCGGATGGGCGCCCATCATGTGGTGGACACACACTCCGCCGGGGAATTGGCGCGAGTGGCCGGCTCGTTCAATTTCATCCTCTCCACGGTGGCCGTGTCCCTGGACTGGTCGCTGTACATCAACGCACTGGCGCCCAAAGGGCATCTGCATGTGGTGGGAGTGGTGCCGGCACCGATGGAAATCGGCGTATTCCCCTTGCTGGTAGCACAGCGCTCCGTGGGCGGGTCTCCCTCAGGAGCGCCTGGCACGGTGGCCACCATGCTGGAATTCTGCGCCCGCCACGGGATACGCCCGGTAACCGAAGAGTTCCCCTTGAGCCGCGCCAATGAAGCCCTGGCACACCTGGCGGCGGGCAAGGCGCGGTATCGTATTGTATTGAAGAACGACCTATGAAGTATTACCTGGCTAAGAGTGAACCCTCGGTCTATTCCATCGACGATCTGGAGCGCGACCGGAAGACCGTCTGGGACGGCGTCACCAATCCGCAGGCGGTGAAAGCCATCCGCGCCATGAAACCCGGCGACCGCGTCTTTTTCTATCACAGCGGCGGCGTCTCGGCGGTGGTCGGATTCGCCGACGTCCTCTCAGACGGGCGCGACGATGCCAGAAATCCCAAGTCGGCGGTGGTCGATCTCGCCTACGGCGGCCGGCTCGATCCACCCACGTCGCTTGCCGAGGTCAAGCAGTCCGGCAGGTTCGAAGATTGGGCGCTGGTGCGGCAGTCGCGCCTTTCCACCATGGAAGCCCCGGCCAGTTTCGTCGAGTGGATGCGCGCGCGCTACCCAAAGGCGAAGATCTAGGCCTACCAGCCTACAGGCTTACCCTTATTCTGCTCGTCGAGCCACTTCTGCAAAGGCGCGAAGTAGTCGCGGATGGCGGTAGCATCCATTTGGCGCGTGCCCGCGATCTTCTCCAGCGCGTCCTGCCAGGGGCGGCTCTGGCCCATTTCCAGCATGGCGTTGAGCTTGGCGCCCGCCTCCTTGTTTCCATAGATGGAACAGCGGTTCAGGGGCCCGGTGCATCCGGCAGCCTGCGAGAGCGCGCGGTGGAACTGGAACTGGAGAATGTCGGCCAGGAAGTATCGCATATAAGGCACGTTGGCAGCCACGTGATATTTTGCGGCGGGGTCGAAATCGGCCTCGGTGCGGGGGGCGCCCTCTGGGTCCGGCGGCGCGATGCCCTGGTATTTCTGCCGCAACTGCCACCACGTCTGGTTGTACTTCTCGGGCGGGATCTCGCCGGAAAATACCTTCCAGCGCCATTGATCGATCACCAGCCCGAAGGGCAGGAACGCGATCTTCTCCAGCGCCTTATGCAGCAGCAGTCCGATGTCCTTGGAGGTGTCCGGGGCCCGATCGAGCAGCCCGATCCTGACCAGGTATTCCGGCGTGATGGAGAGCGCGATCGTGTCCCCGACCGCTTCGTGGAAGCCGTCGTT
>OBLU010003907.1_pt1 | contig 13475 bp, 6 predicted proteins | sample 1518681 | NCBI WGS metagenome assembly OBLU01 (sample SAMEA3539304, study PRJEB22396) | soil metagenome | biome: tundra; feature: field; material: soil | place: USA | collected 2010-05 | depth 0.15 m | reverse complement strand
GAACGGCTCAGATGAAGGTGCTTCGCGAAAAGATCGAGGGACGGTCACTGCGGTTAGAACTGGAGGGAGTGGCGGGAACGCAAACGCCGCTGAAAGTGCGTCGTAATGATGATGCTTTGACGATGAAAGTTGAAGGCGCTGAATTGGTTGGAGATGAGCTTCGGATGAGCTTTGGGCCGGGCATCGGCTATGTGAGCCGAGTGGTGACGCTCAGCTGGTGATGCCGGCGCAACTTGGAGTCAAGCATGGAATCGCTAGTGAGTGGCCGGCGTTCCTGCCAAGATATCCTGAAGCTTGAGATAAACGGCGTTGGTCCAGCCAAAGCCGACAACGTTGCTTGTGTAGCCAGCGGCGACTTTGACATTGGCGGAGCCATCGGCGACGTTGTATTTCTCGCGAATCGTCCCATCGTGCAGAAAGTTGTCGTGGATGGACTTGGAGAAATCCCGCGCGATGCGGGCTGCGTCCTCGTGATAGCCGTAACCGTCGAGACCGGATACGCTCAGCCAGTTCGTTGGCGCCCAGCCGAAGGGAAGATCCCACTGCACGCCGGAAGCGTTGTCGCTGGTGGCGAGACCGCCGAGGCGCTCGAAGAGAGCGAGATGGTTATGGACCGCCGCTGCCTGTTTGGGACTGGCAACGCCTGCCCACAGCGGGTAGAAGGTGGCGATGTAATGGTAGGACGAGCGCTTGCCTGTCATGAAGTTGTAATCCACGTAAAGGCCCTGGTCGGCGTCCCATAGATAGCGATTGATCGCGGCCTGCCGGGCCGCGGCGCGGTGCTCCCAGGATTTCGCCTCGTGGGTGCGGCCGAGCAGAGTGGCGAAATGCGCCATGTCCCTCTCATATTTGAAGAGCAAGCTGTTGAGGCAGACCTGTGCGTATTGGTCGGTGGAGCCGGAGAACGGGCCGAAACGAAAGCTGGTGTCGAAGCCTGACTCGCGCATGGCACGGTCGCTCCGATAGTAGGCCGCAGAGAGCCTGTGCCCGTCGACGACGGCCATCGCACACACGCGGGAGACGGCGATGTCGCAGCTAGTTTTGGCAAGGGCCGCGGCTTCTGCAGGAGTTGGCTGGGCGGGACCATCAACGAGGTACTCGGGATGATCGCCGGGATGCGCGAGCAGCCAACGAATCACATCCGGGTAGTATCTGGAGTCGTCGGCCATCTCGGGGACGGGGCCTTCTCCGAGGTCGTGATAGCGGGCGAGGCCTGTGTTTCCTGCCTGATGTTCCGCAGATGTCCACAGAGAGTAGTCGCGCTGCGCGTATTCGTAGGCGCGGGCGAGCCATTTGAGGTCGGGCTGCGCACCGGTGTCGGGATGCTCGTACACTTCGCGAATCATCGAAGAGAGAAAGGGCGACTGGGAGCGGGTGAAAAAGTAGGTGCGGTTGGCGTTCAGGATCGCGCCGTAGTTTTCGATCTCAAAAAAGAAGTTCTCAACCATGCCGCGGGCGAGGTCGTTGCGGCCGCTCCGGACAAGGCCGAGGAGGATGAAATAGCTATCCCATCCGTACATCTCGTTGAAGCGGCCGCCGGGAACGACGTAGCGGTTGGGCAGATAGAGCAGGCCTTCGACGGGCAGCTCCGTAGGGCGGACATCGCCAATGCGATGAATGACGCGGGGGAGACGGTCGACCTCGACGTGGCAATTGGCCTGCATGGCGGCGACCGCGGGTGGTGTGGGGAGATCGGCGGGAAGATAGAGAACGGGCGTCGTCTGTACCTTCGGGTCGACGACAGATTTGCATTCGGACATGGAGCGGGAGAGCGTATCCCAGCTGTTGGCGATGTACTCAAGGATGTCTGCCTGGCTCGCCGTGGAGGGTGACTGTGCAGTCGCCGCGACAGAGGCAAGGAGAAGGATGGCTGCGAGAGTGCGATTTGTGGGCATGGTCTTGGGTACTCGCCTTCCAATTCTGTATCACTGGGACCGGCGAGGGCTTGCTCCGCCGGGCCCCGTGATACGCGGGAACTACTTTACTGCTGCCACCCAGCTTGCATAAGGGGGCAGAGTGACGTTCTTCAGCGTGGTGATGGAGTTGAGCGAGGCATCGTCCGCAGCCAGTGTCTTGACAGTCGCCCCCGTAATGCCTGCGCTGGTGAGATCGAGAGAGATGGTCCTGGGTTCTGAGGTGAAGTTCATCGCGACGACGACCGCAGTGCCTGAGCCATTAGAACGCAGGTAGCTGAGTACATCGGGATTGGCAGTGTCGAGCATTGTCATGCCGCCGCCACGCAGAGCGGGGTTGGTGCGGCGCAAAGCCGTAAGGTGATTAAACCACTCCAGCTCAGAGTTGGGATCTTTGGATTCGACTGCGACGTTGACGGTCTTGTGGCTTGGCGGGATGGGCAACCAGGTCAGCGCGTTGGTACTGAAGCCGGCCTGTGGGCCCGCGTCCCATTGCATCGGTGTGCGTTCGCCGTCGCGACCCTTCTCTTTGGGCCAGCCGGTGATGCCGATTGGATCCTTCACGTCTTCGCGCCGCGTTGGCGTGGTGGTTGTCATGCCGAGTTCTTCACCGTAGTACATCAGAGCCGTCGAGCGGGTGGTGAAGAGCAAGGTAGCGAGCACCTTGTTGATTTGGTCGTTGTGCATGCCGTCTCCGTAGCGGTCGATGGCGCGGACGTTGTCGTGGTTGTCGAAGACGATGAGGGGCTGAGAGCCGTGAATCTGGGTTCCGACCTCTTCAATATGCTGGCGGAAGCTGGCGACGTCGAGCTTGTCGCGATTGCCGTGGAAGCCGATGAGCATGTCCATGGGCAGTTGAAGTTCGTCGTGGGCGGTGCCGCCGTACCACTTGTCGAGTTCGGCGGTATTGGGCAGGTAGGTCTCGCCGATCAGGACGCGATCGCCGGGATACTTGGCGACCATGGCGCGCATGCGACGAACGACGTCGTGGACCTCGGGGAGATTGTTGGTGAGTGAGTCGTCGAGGTTGGGATCGCCCTGGGCATTGATTCCGCCGAGCTCGCGCTCGTCGCGGAGTTGCGGATCTTCAAAGAGAGTTGGAATGGCGTCGAGCCGGAAACCAGCGACACCCCGGTCAAGCCAGAAACGCATGGAGTCGAACATCTCCTTCTCAACCGCGGGGTTGCGCCAGTTGAGGTCCGGCTGCTGCTTGTAGAACTCGTGGTAGTAGAACTGGTGCACTGCGGGGACCCACTCCCATGCCGAACCCCCAAAAAGCGAGACCCAGTTATTGGGCGGGACGCGGCCTTCATGAGAGCCGGGACCGTCGCCGGGCTTGCCGTCATTCCAGACGTACCAGTCGTGCTTTGGATTTGTACGAGAACTAGCGGCGTCGATAAACCACTGATGCTTGTCCGATGTGTGGTTGAGTACCATATCGAGAACCACACGAATATTGCGTTTCTTGGCGTCGGCGACAAGACGGTCCATGTCAGCAAGGGTGCCGTACTTGGGGTCGATGGCCTCATAGTTGGAGATGTCGTAGCCGAAGTCAACCTGCGGCGAGGGGTACATGGGAGATATCCAGATGGCATCGACGCCCAGGCTCTTGAGGTAGTCGAGGCGCGAAGCGATGCCGTTGAGGTCGCCGACGCCGTCCCCGTTCGAGTCCTGAAAGGATCGGGGATAGATCTCGTAGACGACGGCGTGCTTCCACCAGGGGTCGGACGCGGATGCGGTCTGAGCCTTTGCCGCAAAGCCGAGGGTGCCTGGCGCAAGGCAGCCAATGGTGAGGATAGCGGTTGCGAGAGCAGCCACTCCGAACGAACGGAACCCAGCACGTGCACGATTCGAAAAGCACTTAGTCATAAATTGCCTCCTTGGATGGCAGCGAAAACTATGGCATTGCTGAGCGACGCTCACCAATGTGTTGAGAGCGAGTTCCATGAACAAGAGCGATTCGATTTGGCAGAGTCCTGCGAGGTCGAACCATCGTTTGATACCCATTCGAGCGTGGTTCCGTTTCTTATCCAGGATGGCGTCGGTTCCGGCGCTCGTCGAAGTGTGCGACCATTCCGCAGTGCCGTTTGGAGGAGCGTTGCAATGCACTCGAAACCGTGGCAGCTTTCTTGGGACGGGCACTCCGAAAGCAACCGGCCAATCGGCGCGCATGGGCCCTCCTAGAGCGGTTCGCAAAATGCTGGCGAGGCGACAGAAACAACGCAAAAAGTACCACCTATCTGGCTGAGGCGAGGTCCTTCGCCTTAACCCGTTCGGCTAATGCATCGTCCGCGCGGCCCTGCCTGTCGAAGGCGACAGCAAGCTGACTGTGCGCGTCTGCGAAGGTGGGATCGGCCGCAATAGATTCCTGATAACGTGCGACAGCATCAGCGATTTGACCGCGCAACAGAAGTTGATTGCCGGCGTTCAAGGCGAAGGACGCCTTCTGGCGATTGACAGCCGCGCGGCTGAGTTCCGCGGCCTGGTGGCGACGCTCAGTTGCCTGACTGCGCAGTTCCCTGACTTGGTTTCGCTGCTGATCGGCCTTCTGCTGGTTTCCGGCTGCCTGACTGGCTTCGGCGGCTGAGGCGGCGGCGCTGGCCTGCTCAGACAGCACAGCCGCTAATGTAATAAGCGGACCCGGCTGGCCGGGCATGAGCGGAATCGCTTTTTCGAGCGCATCCCTGGCCTCTTCGAGCCGGGAGTCCTGCTTCAGCGTGCTGCCCAGGATCGCCCATGCATCGCCATTCTCCGGGCGAAGTGCCACGGCCTTCTTTAACTCGATGACAGCTTCGTCGAGTCGCCCGACCTGCATGTAGAGAATGCCCAACGTGTAGGGCGGGTCCTGAAGAGTCGGGTCCATCTGGCCTGCGCGGCTGAGCTCTGCGATGGCTTCATCTACACGGTCTTTGAACTTGTAGGCAAGGCCAAGGTCGTAATGGAGCTGGGGATCGTTCGGATCAAGCGCTAATGCGGCCTGGAAGTCCGCTATTGCATCGTCGAATGCAGAGAGTTGCACGTGAGCCACGCCCAGGTCCTTGTGGATGACCGCTGCTCTGGGGTTCGCCGTCAGAGCGCGCTGAAAGTAGTCGATACCTTCTTTGGCCTTGCCGGTAAGAGTGAGTGCAAGGCCCAGGTTGGCCGAGATGCTGACGTTGTCCGGCTCACGTTCGAGAGCTTTCTGAAACCAGGGAATCGCCTCCTGCTGGCGGCCCAGCCGCTGAAGGGCCATGGCCAGTTCGTTTTGAACATCGGGCAGCTCGGAGTTGAACTTGATCGCCTCTTCCAGATGCGGCGTTGCGGCTTCATCCCGACCGACAGCCTCGAGTGTTCGTCCGTATTCAAACTGCGCCAGGGCATTGGCCGGCTCCAGAGCGATCGCTTTCTCAAGAGATGATAGGGCTGCCTCGTATTGAAGTTGCTGGCGATACACGACGCCTAGATGAATGCGCGGCAGCAGGAGGGAGTTATTCATGGATAGGGCGCGCTCGAACTGGGTTCTTGCCTCATCCCACTTGCCTAATTGTGCGTAGAGCGAGCCGATGGCGTCGAACACGTCAGGTCTGGCACCACCCCGGTCAGCCGCCAACTTAAACATATCGATGGCCTGGACCTTCTTGCCGACGGCCGCGAGTGCGTAGGCGAATGTCTCACAGAAAACGGCATCCACAGGCTGCTGGCCGGCTTGTTGAGAAACTTTGAACGCCGCAGTGAAATGAGGAATGGCTTTGTCCGGCTCTTTCGCTTTGACAGAGGCCAGGGCGAGATTGGTTTCGATCCCCTGGTCGCCGGGCTTGAGCTGTAGAGCAGCTTCGAGTTCCTGAATCGCCTGAGCTGGCTTGCCCAACTCGATCAGAACTGCGCCCAGGGCCTCGTGGGCCTCTGGAATTCGGGGGGCGAGACGGGCAGCCTCGGCAAAGTGGGCGCGAGCCAATTCCAGGTTCCCCGCCTGCTGGGCAGTGTAGCCGGCGCGAAAGGCGGCGTCCGCGCGCTTGAGCGCGTCAGCCTTCTGAGGTACCGGCGCCTGGGTGGCGAGGCCGAGGGGCTGGCTGGCTAGAATGCCGGCTAAGATCAAACCCATTGTGCCGCGATGCTGATGCATACGCTACTTTCCCGCAGGCTGCGGCCTGTTTCCGTTCTGCAAGTCCACGCCCATCTTGAATTCACGGTTGGCGTCGGCCGTCTGGCCGGTCGCCTTATAGGCTTGGCCGAGCAAGTTGTGTGTGATGTAGTTGGAGGGGTCCATCCTGACCGCGTGGTCTAGGTAGTGAAGAGCCTGAATTGGATTCTTGAGCTTGAGGAAGGTCTGGCCGAGGAGGATATACGGGGCTGTGGCGCTGGGTTCAAGCAGGACAGCCCGGCTCAGGGCCTGCTGTGCCTCAGAATACTGCCCGTTGCGCAGATAGGCGTCGCCGAGACGATCATAAAGAGCGCCGTTGAGCGGGTTAAGTCTTCGCTCGGCCTCCAACTCGTGTATGGCCTCGGGCGGGTCGGCCTTGGCGAGCGCAATCTCGCCGAGAAGTTGATGGGCAAGCGGCAGGGTGGGGTTGATCTCCAGGGCTTTGCGAACCTCGACGCCAGCTTCTTCAGTGATCTCACGACGAAGAAAGAGGCGGCCGGCAAGCAGATAAGCCTCGGCGGAGTCGGGTGCAAAGCCGTATTGGGCAGCAAAGGCGTGCCGGGCATCGTCGTAGCGCTGAAGGTCAGCGTAGCAGAGGCCGAGGACGTATTCAGGGTCAACGTTGGCCCTGTCCACAGCGGCATGAGCCTCTTCCAGAAAGGGTAGTGCCTCACGGGCCCGGCCCAGTCGGAAGAGGCTGACACCGTGCATCTCAATCGATTCGCGGTCTGCTGGGTCCTGGGCGACGGCCCTGGCAAACGCTTCGATGGCCTCGGGAAACCGCTCCTTTTGATAGAAGATGATGCCGCGCAGCCGCTCGACGCCGGCCAGCTCGGGCGTTTGGGCCGCCAGTTGGTCGAGCTGTGCCAGGGCCTGATCCAGGCGGCCCTTGGCTGCGAGGCCCTGCGCTACTTCAAATGGGGAAGGCGTCGTGGCCCCTGATTCGCCAGCCGGCGGGACTGATGTTTGCGGAGCCTGAGCGCGGACGGAAAGAAGCAAGAACGGAAATAGAATTGCGAAGATGAAGGTACGGGACATACTTCGGACCTGTTTTGAAGTCTACCGCTTTGGGTGCCGTGCAGAAGCAAAAGAGAGGGGAGCCGAAGCTCCCCCTTGGAGGGTTGTTACGACTCCTTCGCGAATTAGAACTGGACGCGAAGTGAGAATTCGAGATACCGAGCTTGAGACCCGGGTGCCTGGCCGGTGATGTTACCGGCAAGATCGCCGGCCTTGGCCGAGTTTCCGCCGAGCACATCACCATTCGGGCCGCCAGCATTGATGTGGTTGAAGGCATTGAAGGCATCCATGCGGAACTTCACAGCGACACTCTCCCACACATCGAAGCCCTTGGTAATGGCCATGTCAGCGTTGAAGAAGTTCGGTCCGAAGTAGGTATTGGCGCCTGCATTGCCGATTTTATCGAGCCCTGGGAAGGTGAAAATGCCTCCAGTTCGGGGCTGCGCAGTAAAGAAGCTGCGCGAGTGCGAGCCCGTGTTGAAACTGGTCAGGCCGGTTTTCATGTGGCCGTTGGCATTCGGACGGCACGGCGCCGCAGTTCCACCAACGTTGTAGTTGCAGTTTTGCGGGTTCGCTCCGGCGGTGGTGTTGAAATCGTCGTAGCTAGCAGTCCAGGGCAGGCCGCTGGAGTAGTTGCCTGTGCCAGAGATCTGATAACCGCCAATGATCAGGTCTTCCAACCGCGTGGCGTGGGCAGCGAATTGCTTGCCCCTGCCGAACGGAAGGTCGTAGCTGCCGTAGAGGGTAATCTGCTGACGGCGCACGTTGCTGTCGCGAAGGTGAGTACTGTGATGATCCCAAGTCCAATAGCCGTTTTGATCACCGTACGCACTCGCCCATTGGTAATTGGCGGTAACGGCAGCGCCCCTCGAGTACTGCCTGGCTAGGGTAACCTGCAGAGCATCGAACTCGGTGTTCTGGTCGTCACCGTAGTAGCTGATTCCCTGGTTCCAGCCGCACATGCCGGCCTTGAGATTGGGGTTGCTGGGCATTGCATAGGCGGGGTCCTTGCAGGCTGCCAACGAACCGCCGTAGTAGCGCCGCAGAAGGTCTGAGTTGGAGACGCCGCCCGTGTAGCCGGAGGTCAGCGTACCGCTGGGACCTTTGGGGTCCCAGTTAAGAGTTTGTCCGGTGACGCTGAACGCTCCCGGAAGAACCAAGGCTGACTCATTCGGGTTGGTGTTGTTACTATCGCCGTCACCCAAGGTATGGGTGCCCTTGTTGGCGACATAGGCTACGGTCACGGAGAGGCTTGGAGTAATCGACCGCTGCACGCTCAAATTCCAGGCATCGATCGTCGGGAAGTGAAGCGGGTTCGGCCGAGCCTTGGGCTGCACCGAGTAGCCTTGCGCGGGCAGGAGGCCGTTCGTGGGAACCGCAGGCAAAACCGCGGCCGGCGGACCCTGTGCGAGGGTAAAGACAGCCTGCGAGGGAACGCCCGTGCTCACGCTTTGGTTGGCCAAAACCGGCAGGTTCTGGGTAACCACGTGACCGAAGATCGAACCGAAGACGCCCAGGTCGAAGCTGCGTCCGTAACCGGCACGGATGACGGTCTTGGGGCCAAGTTGGTAGGTTACGCCAATGCGCGGGGCCAGGCCCTTTGCCTTTTCGGTAGTCCAGCCCATGTTGAGGCCGTTGGAGCCATAGCCGGCAACGTGCATGTAGCCGTCGGCCAGGTTCAGCAACGCGCCGTTGCCCTTTGCATTAACCGCTTCAGGGGTATAGAGCTCCCAGCGGAGGCCGAGGTTCAAGGTCAAGTTGTGGTTGACGCGCCAGGTGTCCTGCCCATAGAAGAACAGGCGCTTCTGGGCTTCCTTGGCGTCTGTGGAAACCGACACGTAACGGCCGAAGTTGTTTACCTGTCCCAGAAGGAAGCTGGCCCAGGCAGAACCGTCTACGAGGCCGCCGTTTGCAGTCTGGCCGGTGGCAAAGTTGAATTGGCCGGCGCGATCGGTATCCGAAGGAACGCGCAGGTTGTTGGCGAAACGGAGATCGACACCCACTTTGACCGCGTGGCCGCCGAGAACCTTGGTCCAGTTGTTCACAAACTGCAGCTGGCTTTCTTTCTCAGTCAGCGGGCAGTTGCAGCGGCCGATGTTCAAGCCGGCGCCAAGATTGGCAGTGCCCTGGCCCGAGGGAATTACAAATCCCGGAGCGCCGGAGGTGAAGTAGCTGCCGGTGTTGATGCCGGGGATACCCAGTGTTGTGGCGAAAGCCACGCCCTGGTCGTACTTGGCAGTGAGGATGTTGTAGCGGTAGTAGCCAATGCGCCAATCAGTGAGCAGTGTGGGGTTCAGGGCAATGTCCATGCCGGTAGCCAGACTGTCGTTGGCTCCAGAGGAGCTGCCCGCGAGACCGCCAGTGCCAAATCCCACACCGCCAGCGTCGCCGAACATGGCTTTGCCGGATAGGCCGTCGGTGAAGCGGGAGAAGCGCCCGAAAGCGTGCGCCTTATCGTTCACCGTGTAATCGCCGCGAACGGTCCAGGCGTCGCTGTTGAAAAGTCCCGATCCAGTGCCTGAATAGTTGTTGGCGATGAAGTTTTGCGAAGTGGCTGCTGCTCCGTTGTTGGGCTTGTAGGGCTGCATCAGCTTCAGCAGGGCAAGTGCCTGGGGAGATATCCTCGCCGCAGGAATGACGTTGTTGGCGAACGGGACGGATGAGCTTCCCGTGTTGTCGTATATCAATTGCTTGGTTACCTGGTTTGAGGCCAGCAGGGCGGCATACTCGCTGAAGTCGCAACCCGCTACGGTTCCGGCACGAGGGGCTTCGGAGCCGAGGCAGCTCGCCACAAGGTGCGCGGTCGGAACAGTGACACCCGAATTGCCGGTGCCGACCTTCTCCCGCTGCGCTTCATAGTTGGCAAAGAAGAAGGCCCTGTTCCTTATAACAGGGCCGCCAACGGAGCCGCCGAAGCGGCTATTGATGCCAGGTGCCACCGGTTGCGGTTTGCCAGTAACAGCATTCGTGGCGGTGCTATTGTAGGGGTCAATTGCCTGATTCGCGCTGCTGGTGCGGAAGTCGTAGGCGCTACCGTGGAATTTGTTGGTGCCCGAGCGGGTCTGCGCGGTCACGACCGCAGAGACGGCCTTGCCAAGCTCGGCATCGAAGTTCTGGGTGGTGATCTTGGTCTCGGTCACCGCGTCCAATGCGGGGTTAATGACGATAATGCCCAGAATCGGGTCCTCGTTATCGGTGCCGTCCAGCTCGAAAGCCGTGCCGCCGAAGGCCTGGCCGTCTACCTGAATCTGTTTGGACCCCTGGGGGTTTTCCGTGGCCGCATGGGACCACCCAAGAAGCTGAGCGCCGGGAAGCAACAGTTGCAGGTTGGTGAAGTTCTGGTCGCCGATAGGCAGGCTGGAAACCTGCTGCTGGTCAAAGACGGTGGAGACGTCGGCGCGGTCGGTCTTGAGTTCCGGTTGCGCGTCGGCGTTCACTTGGACGGTTTCCGTAAAGGCGCCGACCTCGAGGGTCGGATCTATACGTGGCGCGGTATCTGCCTGCACCGTGATTCCCTGGGTTTCAAAGGCCTTGAAGCCCTTGGCGGCGACCTTGAGGTCGTAAACGTCGGGGATAAGGTGGGGGACGCTGTAGTCGCCTGAGCCGTTAGAGGTTACGACAACGACGGTGCCCTTGCCCACGTCCTTTACCGAGATTGTGGCGCCGGATACGGCGGCCCCGGTCGAATCTGTAACTGTGCCGAAAATCGATCCGTAGACGGATTGGGCACTGGCTGGTGTGAGGAGAAGAGAACCCGCGCAGGCAAATAGCCCCAGCGCGAGGGCCCTAAACAAGTTTTTCTTCATGGTGGTCTCCCAATATTGTCTGTTGATGTTCGATCGTTTGAAGGGACGGGTGGAGCTTGTCCCCCAATTTCTCGACTTCTTGGACCCATTCCGGTCCATTCTTTGGTTTGCCGAACGACCGGTGTTCTACGCCTGCCGACCTTTCACCCTCAACTACTCTTCATCGAGCAAACTCATGAGGCCCCCACAGCCGCTCTTAAAACCAAGCGGCAGGGAAGGAGTGAGGTTCCAGAAAGCAAATTCCTTCGTGGCCCAAAACGAGGAACCCATGAGCACACCCAGCCGCCGGCCGGATGTTCCAATCGGTCCCTGTCGGTTCATCGTCTTGAGCAATGAGCTATCCTCCTTTCATTGCGCATCTCTTTGCCCATCGATCCCATCAAGGGGGAATAACAATCTCCGTTAGATCTCTTGGTCACCCATTCAGCGGCCATCCCCTTCCAACCCCTGGTCGATGCCGGACTACACCGAAAGGTTGAAAAACGGCCTTGGGTCAAAAGCAAGCTCGAGGCCGAAGAATGACCTGGCCCCTGGGAAATACGCCGCTCGACTCTGAAACTGTTCTTCCGAAGGTCTGCTGCCGGGATTCGGGATCGGTCGGCAAATCGACTGCCGTTATCCCTTGCCCCTTCCAATCCTCAATCTGCAATACGCCGCCATTTCGTTCCCGGAAACACCAAGATGGGAGTTTCAGGGCGTACTTAGGGGTTGACAATGTTCTTCACGGTCTTTCACGGTCAATTGACACGTTTACGCACGTGAAGTAGACTGTCTCACCTAATGAAACATCCCAGTGCCGCGATCGAACCCGGAGAAGATGCGCACCTGCATACCCATTGGGAATTGGTTGAACGTATAGCCGCGAGCCGGCACATTCAGCCTTCGGCGCGCTTGAGGGATTTTCTTTTCTATGTCGCCGAATGCGCGCTCAAAGGCGCAGGGTCGGAAGCGAGCGAACAGCAGATTGGCATTCATGTGTTCAATCGCCCGCCGGGTTATAACTCCTCTGAAGACAGCATCGTTCGCACGCACGCCCGGCTATTGCGCCAAAAGCTAGAGGAGTATTTCCGGAACGAGGGCGCCGACGAAGGAACGATCATTGAGATTCCCAAGGGCCACTACGTGCCAGTCTTCCTGCCGAGGGTTCAACCCTCGCCGTCGGCGCCCCCGGTGGAACGGTCCCTGGCCAGCAACCGGCAAGACAGGCCTCCCCGGACCGTGCGGTGGCTGGCGCTGGCCGCGACGCTGCTTGCGCTTGCGGCTGTCCTTTTTTGGTGGAAGATTCACCCTCGACCGCTCCTCGCGACGTCGGAGGATATCGATCGATTCTGGGGACCGTTTTTCGCCAATAATTCTTCTCTTGTCATCTACAGCAACGCGCTCTTCGTCGGTGACCCCACCACCGGACTGCGCTACGCTGAGTTTCCCGCCGATGCCTCTCGCGACACCTCGAAGGTTTACTTCGACACCTACACCGGCATTGGAGAGGTCGACAGCGTTTACGAGCTCACCCGCCTCTTTGACAGCCGCAATGCGACGTTCACGTTGAAGCGCAGTCAGCTCGTCACCTGGGACGAAGCCAAGGACAAGAACCTGATCTTTATCGGGTCGGCGAGAGAGAACCCGGCGTTGCGCGTACTTCCTGGCACGGTGGACTTCACGCTGGCGGTAGGCACTAGCTCTCCGGTGATTGTGAATCAGCATCCGCGCCCGGGCGAGCAGGAGACTTATTCGAGGCCCGAGCATCCGCTGACGAAAGAATACGCCATTGTGGCGCTGGTTCCCGGCCTGGAACCGGGACAAAAGACCCTGCTGTTCAGCGGCTCGGGCACGCTGGGAACACAGGCCGCTCTTGAATTCACGTGTCACCCCGGCAGCTTAGACCAACTGCTGCGCGCCGTTTCGGGGCCAGGGGGTTCGGTCAGGCCCTTTGAAGCGGTGATTGAGACCACTCTCGGCGGCGAGGTGCCCATTCAAAGCCGGATCGTCGCGCTCCGTGTCCATTAGTCTGTTTTTGCGTTGCGGGGAATTTAGCAGGCGGGACGGGCCCGGATGGGGATCGATTCAGTTCGGCCTCCACGGCACAAAGCAGCGGATCCACCAGAAGAACAGCGCGATATTGTTCCACCAGCTTACGGCCGCACACCATCTCTCGCCATCAAGAATCTGTTGCCGCGCAAGCAGTGCCGCTCGCAGGCCATCGTCCGGGCACGCAGCCGTATCCTTATTCAAGTATGGGGGGCGGCGCTGTGAGAACGCCCAGAAGACCCCTCTCGTGGGGACGCCTTTCCAGGGAAGACCATCGTTAGCGCTTCAAAGAAGATCAGACCTTCTTTTTTGTTGCGAGGAATGTGTCTGTCTTCAGGATCTTGCCGCCCTCTTGGATGACGTGGAGACAGTTCACATCCAGATCTTTCAAAATGTCTACAGCGCCGGAGGGCCAGTGAATCTCCACCAGGTCCACCATTTTGGCGTCGCCGAGACCGAAGTGGATGCGAAGGTCGCTGGCAGAGTAATAGCTGCCACTGGATCGTACTTCGTCAATCTGAATCAGCGGGCTTCCAGCCTTTGCGCCGACGGCCGGCGTGTTGGTCTGGGCCACCACTTTGATTCGGGCCC
>OBLU010003905.1_pt1 | contig 13476 bp, 9 predicted proteins | sample 1518681 | NCBI WGS metagenome assembly OBLU01 (sample SAMEA3539304, study PRJEB22396) | soil metagenome | biome: tundra; feature: field; material: soil | place: USA | collected 2010-05 | depth 0.15 m | reverse complement strand
AATAACATTTACTCCAAGTTCATCGAGTTTTATTGCTATTCTGAGTTTCTGATCCGGAGTTAAAGAGACTCCAGGAGTCTGTTCACCATCTCTAAGTGTTGTGTCAAATATTCTAGCTTTCAAGGGTCCCCCTCCACTATTTAAAGATTATATTAAATAATTTATTAATATAACTTAACCATTTATGATTACATAATAATTAAGTCAACCTACTATTAATTTTATATTTTAGATAGATACAAAAAATTGAAGTTTTAATATTACCTCTGCAAAATAGTCATGATCAAATATTCTTTTTAAAAAGTGTTATCACTCGTGTCAAACTTTTATGCATTCTTATGTGATGCTGTTCTATTATCTCAAAGTTTGTGCCTTCTATTAAGCCTGTTATATCCATATAATGGGGCGTAGCCATGCAAAGTCTCCCCCCATCGGTGAGCAATTTCTCAATTGTAATAAGAGACTGAGCATATAGATTTTTACTTTCCTCCCCTCCTGTTGATGCAGAGATACCATATGGAGGATCAGTTGCAATAGCATTTACTCTGTAAGGTAATTTTATTTCCCTTGCATCTGCCTTAAAAACTTCGTACTCCTTTATACCACAATAATTAAGATTTTTTATAGTTCCTTCAACCATTCTTTCATCAATATCTGCACCAACAACCTTTAAACCCATGATACCTGCCTCTATAAGGATACCTCCTGTACCGCAGAATGGATCAAGCACTAAATCTTTCTTTTTCACCCCAGTGAGATTAACCATGCATCTTGCAAGTTTTGGACTCATGGATCCCGGGTAGAAAAAAGGTCGTTTATGGGGTTTCAGATTGTAAAAATGTTTTTTATCTATTTTAAACAGTCTTTCTGTTACAAGTATCTTGTTATCAATAAATATTACTCTAATGAAACTTGAAGGATCTTTAAGATTCACTCTCACATCTTCAACAAGATTATTTATTATGCCTCCTAACTCCCATTCAACTTCTGATGTATCAAATTTATCAGTTTTATCCATTCTTTTAACTCTCACAGCATAATCATTTGTTATGAGTTCATTCCAAGAATATTTTTGAATTTCAGAATTTAAATCAATTTTATCAGTCTCAATTAGAAGTTTACACACTTCATGAGTATATGAAAATCTTTTTCCAATCATTTTAAGAGATTTAAAGCATTCATCAGGGATATTCAGAATTATTACCCCATCATATTGATTTATTACATCAAAGTGTATATTTTCTGCCTTTAGAACTGCTTCAATTTCTGCTTTGGGCAGTGTTTTATGTTCCTGAGACATTATTAAGACTATTTCCATAAACTTCCTATCCTCCTTGTTAAAAGTGTGGGTACAATGGAAAAAAGAAGTCTATTTTTGATCATTTCCTTTATGAGTGTCGATTGTGTGTCCATATCCCCGTATTTTGATATTAATTCTTCTGCATTTCCTTCCTTAAGCTTTAAAAACATCTGATCGAGATCTTTATTAGTAAGTGATTCAAAAATCTTCTGAACTTCCAACTGAACTCTTAACTCGCTCTTAAATCTTTTTTTATAAATATTTTCATATTCTTTAAGAATCGATTGATCATCCATTTGAAGTGCCTTTGAGATAGTGGTTGATGCCATTTTAGCACATTCAAAACCAATCATAAGCCCACCGCCTGTTGTTGGTTTTACTTGTGACGCTGCATCCCCTAAAAGTATAGTTCTATCCTTTACTAAATCCTTTTTAGGATCATAATTTGGAATGAATCCATGATATTTCTTTATAATAGTGGCATTTTTATAGGAATCATCTGATCGTATGAATTCTTTTAAAACCCTGTTAAGCCCATTATAATCCATATTTGCAAAGAGACCTATACGTACAAGAGATCTTGTGATTGGGATTATCCATAAAAATCCAGGAGATATATTTGCATTTGCATATAGGTGAACATTATCTGTATCAAAGACATCACTCCCCATATCCAAAAGATATTGGGCAGCCATTAAAGATTTTGATTGTGGATTAAATTTTTCAGAAACATACGATGAATGCCCATCAGCCCCAATAACTATTTCTGCTTTAAAAGATTGATTTACATTGCTTACCCAAAGTTTTCCAGTCTTAATATCTAAACTGCCTACTTTATGGTTTAGAAGAAGTTCAGCACCCGAATCAGCAGCCTGTTCTGCCAAAAACTTATCATAACCCACCCTATCAATAACATAGGCTTCAGGATCTTTTCGAGAAACTTTTAATATATGATCCGATGGAGAATGCAAATGAGCCCCATATACCTCATTTAATACGTATTCTTGAGGTAAAATATTAATGTCTTTAATTTTTTTTCCTAAAAGTCCAGCACATTGAAGTGGAATGCCAACAGCACGTTTTCGCTCAAACATCACCACATCATATCCTTCATCTGCAATATATCTTGCAACTGTAGAACCTACTGGCCCAGCACCAACAACTGCCACATCATATTTTTTCATTAGATTACCCTGATATTTTTTGTATTTAATATTTTTATTAAAAGATTTGCTATTAACGATATAATGAAATTATCATATTCCTATTACTTAAGAATTAGAAATTATCTTACATCAATTACAATTTAATTCTATTTTATAGTTTTAGAATTTGATTAAGATATAATATTTATTCTCTATTTTAACTAACTAAAGGTATGTTTCATATTTAATAAAGAATTTGTTAAGTTTCAGCACAAGAATGTCCGATTATTGACTATATTTCTATTATTTTAACAAATTAATTATGTTGTCAGATTAATTCCCTTAACTACCTATAGTTTTTATGTTCTTACCATATGCAAATTTCGTAACGATACTCAGAGGTTTTATTCTATAATTATAGCTTCTGTATAATGTTTGTTTTAATTGATTGATATCTGATTAAACATTATTATTTTGAAAAGACAGTTAATGTTAGCGATATCTATTTTAATTTTATGTTACAATATGAAAATTAGTAATATTTATTCAAACAATTTAACAGATGTTCATAATGTCTCAAATTGTGATATTCTAATCATCACAATTTAAAATTTAAAGATATCTTTTGATAAATTTTTATCTCCAAATTAAAGCATTTGATATTATCGAATAGATAATGGCAGATTATTGATGAGAAAGCATTCAGGTTACTTGGATACATACCTATCGGCAAGAAGTAAGAACATTGGAACTAAAGTTTGTTATATCTAACAGTAGGTAGCAGGAAAAGGATTATTTAACAAACTAATCCAAGTAAACAGTGTCTGTTATTACATATGTACCATAGTTCTGGAGTATTTATTTTATTGTTTACCATTGGTCGAATATTAAGGAGTAACTTATTTTTTTTAATATATTAGACATGAGATTATTTCAAAAGGAGATATGAAGGCAAAAACCTTTATAATCTTGTTGTATCCACTCAATAGATTTTTTTGAAGTGTGGGGTTCACTGTTATGTGTCTTTTTGACCATTTTTATTACCATAATAAATGTATTTTATTTACAAATAATGCTTTCCGGTTTATTAATTATTAATTTATATCACTTATATATCATATTTTAATCTGAGATTATAATTATCATACCATTATAGGGCTATATAAAAAAATATAGATTTAAAAAAAGTAATATTCTCAAAGAGTATATTATTGTTAATACAATAAAATAATTAAGAATTTACAATATTGTTTAATGAAATGATTGTTGAACTTCAATAAACTACCTACTAGTGTTTATTATGTATGAACCTGAAAAAATTAATTTATTAAATGTTGTAGATGTGGAAATAAATCTGTTATACTTGATGAAGAGCCTATAGATGACAGTTATTGTCAATGTGGTGGGAAAAATGAATACAATGAAGAAACGGAATATTATTTTGGGAACTATTCTTTAACAGAACTTAATTATGAAGATTTAATTGAACAATATAAAAATAAATATGAAGATTACTTAAAATTTTGAAAAAATTATTATTTAACTCTCTTAAAGACCATGTCAAAAAATTTAGAATAGAATCTAGAATTAAAGGCATTGATTCATTTTATGAAAAAATAAAAAGAAAATATTATAGCAATCCTTTCGAACAAATGGAAGATATTTGTGGAATAAGAATAATTTGTTATTATTCATCTGATCTACCAATAATATCAAGGACAATCAAAAATGAATTTGATATTATCAAATCAGTGGATAAATCTGATTTATTACAAACTGATGAATTTGGTTATAGATCTAAACATTTTATAGTAAAAATTAAAGATAAAAAATTATTGAAATCAAAAAAGAATTTAAAAGATTTAAAAGCTGAAATTCAAGTTAGGACAATATTAATGGATGTTCATGCATCGATAGAACATCATTTACTTATAAAAAAGGAATTTACGTCCCTCGATCGGTTCATCATAGGTTAGCTCAAGTAAGCGCTTCTTTAGAAATCTTAGATGACCAATTTGCTCATTTAAACGATGATTTGGATCAATATTATAAAGAAAATGAACGTTTCATTAGAGAAACTGAATTTGATACTAATCAAGAATTAAATATTATAACTCTACAAGCTTTTTTAGACTTCTATTTCCATGATAGGGATAAAATTCCAGTTAAAACTGCTGAATTATTTAAAAAGATAGAAGAATATAATGAAAAAAATGAAATTAAAATTACTTTAAAAACTCTTTTAGAATCATATAGTGCAGTAAAAATTGATTTAAATGATTTGGAACGACAATATTTCGTCCATGTTGAAAATGAATATAAATGGCATCAATCAGAATGTTTATATCAGATTTTAGAAAAAGCATATCCTCAATTCATGAATTTCTTTGCAGCTTAATAATATTTCATAATTTTAATATTCGTTCAATACCTTTCAAATTATGTAAGCTCGTATTCCTTCTTTTTAATAAATATAAATAGGAGATATCAAAGATACTCAATCAAAAATTAATCTGAGTTCAATCCATAAATGATGAGCGGATCATTTTATATTAAAAATACCATATTAAATGTGGTAATAATGATTTATTAAGGGGGATTTCATCATGGATTTACATGAAGAGAATGAATATGAATTAGAATTAGAAAAAGCAAAGAAGGAATATTTAATCGCTGCTGATTTTTTAAAGGGATATTTCAAGTTCATTTATGAAAATGCAGGAATGGAATGGACTGAAAATGATAATGCTGCAATTGAAAAAGTGATGTGTTCAATAAAAAATTTAGCATATTGGGAATCTGTAAAAGCAACACGTATCATGACAAAACGAGAAAAACCAGATCAGTAGAAGGCAATTAGTAGATACTATGTAATGCATTTGGAGTGTTTAATTAATTACCGATCGCTATTGATACGATATAATGAAATTGCCCACTCTTTTCATAGGAGTAACATTCTTAAAAATACCTTTCTCTCACTTTTTTCATTAACATTTTTATGAATAGTTTATCTTAGGTCTACAAAATAAATAAACTTTATGAGTTTAACATTAAAATTCTAGATACAAAATTATAGTGTCCCGATTCATGAATAGAGGTATTATTTCATGAATTGATTTTTATTGTAATGAATTGTATAAACTAAAATTCAGTAAAATACTATTTCAAAGTCAATAGTTTACATAATATTGAAAGTAATTATAGAGTAGGTCACCAATTACTCTGCAAAATTACTTAAAATACTTTTAACAATGGTTGCATACTTATTTATTTAAAAGTGTCAAAAGTTCACTCTACAGGCATGTAAATGATTCCACGACAGAATGGATCCATGTTAAAAAAAATATTTCCAATTACAAAATTAATATAATAAGTTAATTTTCATTATTTATCTAGCACTATAATAACAAATAGTAGTTTGTAAATACAATGTAATAGGTTATTCACAATGGCAGATGTTAAAATTCTATTAGTAGAAGATGAGAACATAGAAGCCATGGATATTAAGCGAACCTTGGAATCCTTTGGTTATGAAGTTCCATACGTTGCGTCCAGTGGCGAAGAAGCTGTAGAGAAAGCTTTAGAAATAATGCCTGATCTTATTTTGATGGACATAATTCTTAAAGGCGATATTGATGGTATTGAAGCTGTTTCCAATATTAAAGACCGGAATATACCTGTTATTTATTTAACCGCTCATTCTAAAGAGTCCACAATTGAAAGAGCAAAACTCACAGAACCCTACGGATATATAATAAAACCCTACGACCGCACAGAACTTAAATATGCCATAGAACTCGCAATCTACAAAAACCAGATGGAAAAAGAATTAAAAGAAAGTGAAAAAAAGTTTCATCTGCTTTTTGAAAATAGTCCACTCCCATATCAATCTTTAGATGAAAATGGATTCATTTTAGATATTAACCCCACTTGGCTTGATATTTTAGGATACACCAAAGATGAAGTTATTGGCAAAAACTTTGCCGATTTCTTAGCACCAGGATATGCAGAACATTTTAAAAAGAATTTCCCACATTTTAAGAATGCTGGTGAAATACATGGTGTCGAATTTGAAATGAAACGTAAAGATGATTCACATATCAATGTTTCATACGAAGGAAAAATTGGATATGATGAATTGGGAAACTTCAAACAAACACACTGCATTTTCCACGACATCACCAAACGAAAAAATGCTGAAAAAGCTCTTAAAGTGAGTGAAAATAAATATCACGCCATTTTTGATAATGCAGGTGATGGAATATTCCTAATGAAAGGGGAACATATCCTAGAATGTAATGAAAAAACCTTGGAGATATACAAAGTGACCCGGGAACAAATAATAGGTCAAACACCCTATGATTTTTCCCCTGAACTACAACCAGACGGAACAAGATCTGAAGATAGGGCTATTGAACTTATTAACAAGGCTTTGGATGGTTATCCTCAACATTTCAATTGGAAACATCTCCGTTATGATGGAATACCTTTTTACACTGAGGTTACTTTAAACCGGGTAAAAATTGAGAATGAGTACTTAGTACAAGCCATGGTAAGGGATGTGACTGAACGGGAAGAAGCGAAAAAGGTTTTGAGAGAATCAGAACAACGTTTAACGGATATTATTAACTTTTTACCGGATGCTACTTTCGCAATTGATCTAGAGGGGAAGGTTATTGCTTGGAACGACTCTATTGAAGAGATGACTGGCACTCTCAAAGAAGATATCATTGGTAAAGGAGATCATGCATATTCCATACCCTGGTATGGTGAGCGTCGTCGAAATTTAATAGACCTTATTAAACCAGGAAAACCTGAATTTAGTAAGAAGTATGAATATATTCACGAACAGGGCAAAACTCTATATGCAGAAGTATTTGTACCTTCAGTATACGATGGACGAGATGCTTATCTCTGGGTGACTGCTTCACCACTTTTAAACAGTGAAGGAGAACAGTACGGAGCTATTGAATCTGTCCGGGATATCACCGAACGCAAAAAATCTGAAATAGCTTTAAAAGAAAGTGAAGAAAAGTTCCGAGCCATTGCAGAAAATGCATTTGATGCAATCCTCATAGCAGTGGAAAAAAGAAAACATGTTTATGTAAATCCTAAAGCTGTTGAACTAACTGGTTACAGTAAAGAAGAACTCCTCAATACCCACATTGAAGATATTGCACATCCAGATGAAATAGTTAAATTAAATGAAAGATACGACCTACGGATGGCTGGAAAACATATCCCATCTACATATGAAACTCGCCTAGTACGAAAAAATAATGAAATTGTTCCAATTGAAATTTCTGCTGCAAAAACAATTTGGAAAGATCGTCCAGCAGTAATGGTGCAAGCACGTGATATCACTAAACGTAAAAAAATAGAAGAGAAACTTAAGTTGGCAAGTTTATATAATCGAAGTTTGATTGAGGCGAGTTTGGATCCTTTGGTTACTATTGGTCCGGATGGTAAGATTAATGATGTTAATAAGGCAACAGAAACTGTTACCGGCTATTTAAGAGATGAAATTATTGGATCGGATTTTTCAGACTATTTCACTGAACCTGTGAAAGCTAAAGAGGGTTATCGTCAGGTTTTTAAGGAAGGTTTTGTTCGTGATTATACACTTGAAATTCAGCATAAGGATGGACATGTGACTCCTGTTTTGTATAATGCTTCGGTTTATCGGGATGAGTCAGGGAATGTGGTTGGGGTGTTTGCAGCAGCACGTGATATCACAGAATACAAGAAGGCTGAAGATGCATTGCGTGAAAGCGAAGAGAAATATAGGGATATCTTTGAAGAATCCTTTGATGGCTTGTTTATTACATCACCTGAAGGAAAAATCCTCGATATGAACAAGAAGGGTATTGAGATGTTTGGTTACAATACCAAAGAAGAGATTTTGAATCTGGATCTCGTACATGATGCATATGCAGATCCTAATGATAGAAAAAAGATACTTCCAATGGTTAATGAGCAGGGAAGTGCTGAATATGAAGTTGTTGTCAAGAAGAAGAATGGGGACAAGATGATCACCCGTTGCTCTTTAATTGCTGTGAAAGACAAAGGAGTTATTACCACTTACAGGGGCATTATTCGAGACATAACCGAAAGTAAAAAGACAGAAAATGAGATAAAAAAATCTTTAGAAGAAAAAGAAGTTCTTCTTCGAGAGATTCATCACAGGGTCAAAAATAATCTCCAGATAATTGCTAGTTTGCTCCACCTTCAAGAAGTAAGTGAAGATGAAAAAGGAATAGTAGATGTTTTAAAGGAGAGTGAGGGTCGAGTGAAAAGCATGGCAATGGTCCATGAAAAACTTTATCAATCACCGACCTTCAGTGATATCAATTTCAAACAATATATTGAGAAACTTGTCTACGACATATTGTACACTTACAAAATCCCAACTGGAACCATTAAAACCAACATGATCATTGAAGAGATTAATTTAAACATTGACACGGCCATACCTTTAGGGCTTATTGTTAATGAACTGGTGACCAACAGTGTTAAACATGCCTTTCCCCAATCAGAAGGAACCATAATCATCAAACTCAAATCCCTAGATGAACAAATGGAACTCACCATCGCCGACAATGGAATAGGATTATCAAAAGATCTTGATCTAGAAAAAACAGAAACACTTGGCATTAAAATAGTGAATAGTTTAGTTAATCAAATTGATGGTAAAATTAAGCTTGATAGAACTAATGGAATAGAATTTAAGATCACTTTTAAAGAATTAAAATATAAGGAGAGACTTTAGAGCAGTAAAATTTTAACAAATTTTTTTTTAAACTTCTGATTATTAAAGATACTTCTTAAATTAACAGCACATATCAGTAGATGATACAGTTAATATGTAACTCTATGAATAAATGAACATATCTATGATTAAATGCATCTATTTATAAGTTAAGTCATGAGCGGCATGTTTAGTCTATAGCATGTAATACAGATACATAGTTAACCTTTATTTTGAAGTTATACCTCTAATCAATTTATCCCAGATTTATATGAAAGTTTTATTATATTAAATATCTGAGAATCGAATGATAATTAAAAGCCACCTTATTCGGTGTATTTAAATAAAATAGGACGTATAATTATAATTAGGTGATAAATATGGGTGAAATACCAATAGCTCCAATAGGAAGAATAATCAAAAATGCTGGTGGAAAAAGAGTCAGTGAAGATGCAAAAGAAGCTTTAGGAAAAGTTTTAGAACAATGTGGGGAAGACATTTCTAGACAAGCTGTTAAACTTGCGAAACACGCTGGAAGAGTAACTGTTAAGGCATCAGATATTGAACTAGCAGTTAAAGAACTGGATTAAAATATTTATTTATCTTATTTTTTTTATAATCTTTCTTGTCTATTTCATCATAATTTATTCTTCAGAGAAATAATCTGTGTCTACCTTTTTTAGTTCATAAGATTTGATTTTAGATACTCCAATGTCATAATCAATCATAAGCTGTGCTAAACGTTCACCATCAATTAAAACTACTTTACTGTCAATTATAGAAGCATAATCCTTAGCTCCTTGGGAGAAGTTAGATGTAGTAATGAATACTCCCTTTTTGGCTTGTTGTCCTTGTAATGCGCCTGCAAATTTTTGTATTTCAGGTCTTGAAATAGTATTTCCCCATCGTTTGGCTTGAATATAGATGGTATCTAAACCTAATCTGTCCTCTTTAATGATACCATCAATTCCTTCATCCCCACTTCTACCTATTGCTTCGCCTGCATCCCTTCTTGAGCCACCATACCCCATATTGAGTAATAAATCAACGACTAGTTTCTCAAAGAACTCAGGTGAACATGTTTTAACATTGTTTATCAATTCTTGAGCTACATTATCCCTCAATTTCTGATAACTGTATTCTAAACTTTCTTCTGGAGTTAAATCTTCTTTAGGAGTTTCTGGTCTTATATTTCTGTCTTTTTTTATGCCCCCAGTCCTAAATTGAACATATCCTGGAAATTGCATAAGAAAATCAATGTTAATTTTAGTAGGATTTTGTTCTAAGACGTTTAATCCTTCTTCTGTAATGTTAAAATATCCACGTTTTTTTGATAAAGCAAACCCGCCTTTTTAAGATAAGTTCTGGACCACCTACCCTATTATCAAAAATTGCCTGGGTTCCACTCGGTAAAAACTCTTTTTTATCCTCTTCAGTTAAATTAAACTCTTGACCAAGATATTCAATTGATTCTCTACTTGAATGCTCATTTTTATCTGAAGCAAATTTTAACAATGGCTACATTATACTCTGGAAATCAGGAACTCCCATTTAATCACCCTCTAAATTAATACTGCCTTCTATAATCTTAATTTCATCCTCTGTCAAATCATACAACTCATAACCCAATTTATCTATCTGTTTATCCGTTGCATCTATCTGTCGCTGAATTAATTCATTTCTAAAGTCATCTGATGATTAATCAGCCCATTCATTGCATATAAGATTTGCTTGCTCAAGCATAGTTTCAACTGCTAATTTTTGTTTGTCGAGATGTTACCCTATTTTTTAAGTATTCTTTTTAAGCAACTCGCATCTTGGTTTGTGCCTTTCCCTTATCCCCTAATTTTATCAAACTCTTTATAGAGCAGTTCAAATAAAGCCAATTTCAGAGTATCCCTGAGTTCTTCATTATCAACAACTCGTTTGTAGAAGTCAATGTTGCTGTTGAGAAGTTCAGTCATTTCCTGGTTGAAGTACTTTTCAAAAATTGCTTTGACGTTTTCTGGGGTGTTGTGTTCCATCTTCTTGAGTAATTCCTTATTACCTAATAAATTAGACCTGACTCTTTCAAGGAATACTCTATCATCATCAGTAAAGTCCGTGCCAAATGCATCGTTGATGTCTTTTATTATTTGGGATAGTTTTGCTTTTTCTTCTTCCTGATATCCGGCTCCACTTGAAGGGGGTTTTAATCCTCATTCTGCTCCCAAATTTATTTGTTTTTTTTCCTTTATCCTCGATTTTGTATGTATCCATATCCACGTCTTCCCGAATGTTAAATGGTAATGGGTCGTTTATTGTGGGGAGTTTCTTAGTAAGGTACTTGTTAAAGATGGAGTATTACCTCTAAAGATAACTTTCCTTCCATATATTATTAATATTATTGAGAATAGTATGAGTTTTCACAAAATTAATTATGAGTGAACTAAATGGTTTTAATGTGTAATAATCATGATTACTCTGTAAAATAATTGAAAGGCATGTTAATGATTCCATAACAAAAATGTCTTTTATTATGCTTCCAAAAAAAATAACATATTTATTTATGTTGTTCTAAGAAACCATAATTTACACAAAAGTTCAGTATTATATTTTTCAGTTGAGGTAGGACTGATGAATTCTGAGAATGTTAAAAATAATAAATTACGTAAAAAAGCTGAGGAAATCGATAAAGATAGGTTTTACCCTATTGATGATCTTTCTAAAGATGAATTGATTCATGAACTACGGGTTCATCAGATTGAGTTAGAACTACAAAACGAGGAACTTAAGGAATCTCAAATAAAGTTATCTGATTCACAAAATAAATATTTTGAACTTTACAACTTTGCACAAGCCGGATATTTCACCTTAGATAAAAATGGACTTATTTTAGATGTTAACCTAGCCGGAGCAAGAATGTTAGGTGTTCCAAAACGTAATCTAATTAATCGTGCATTTATTAGGTGTATTGAATATGATTATCGAAACGAGTTCCATCATCACATCAACAAATACTTGGAAACTGAAACTAAACATTCAACTGAACTCAAACTTTTAAAAAAAAACGATAACTCATTTTACGCAAATCTCGAAACCATAAACATTTTAGATGAAAATGAGAATTTCAAAGAATCTAGAATTACTATAACAGACATTACTGATCTTAAAAAAACAGAAAAAAAATTAATTGAATATAAAGAAATACTTGAGAAAAAAGTTAAAAAACGCACAGAGAAATTAAATAAAAATTTAGAAGAATTGAGTAATACTGAAAAACTTTTAAGTGATGTAACGAATTTGTCTTCTGATGTAATTTACGTAAAAGACCGCCAAAGCCATTGGATATTTATTAATCCTGCTTTAGAACAAATAATAGGTAAAACAGCTAATGATTTATTGGGAAAAAATGACTTTGAAATCTATTCAAATCCAAAAATCGGGAAGACAATATTAGAGACCGACAATAGGATTATGGACTCATGTCAAGAAGAAACTTTAGAGGAAATTGTTGAAACCCAAAATGGAACGCGTTCGTTTATTTCAGTTAAGACACCACGCTTTAATGAAAACGATGAAGTTATTGGGATTGTTGGAATCTCCCATGATATTACTGAACGTAAAAAAGCTGAAAAAGAACTCAAATTAAGTGAAAAAAAGTATCATTCACTATACACTTCCATGAATGAGGGAGTAGCACTCCATAAAATCATCTACAACTCTCAGCAATTAGCTATTGATTATATTATTACTAATATTAATCCAGCTTACGAATATATATTAGATTTAAAAAGGAGCGAAGTAGTGGGAAAAAAAGCTTCAGAACTTTACGGAAGTGGAAACGCTCCTTATATGGAAATTTATGTTAATGTAGTTGAAACTGGCACACCAACAGAATTTGAAACCTATTTTGAACCTATGGATAAATATTTCAGAATCTCAGTGACATCTCCAGAAAAAGGCAAATTCGCTACGATTTTTGAAGATATAACTGAAAGGAAAAAAGCAGAGGAAACATTAATTGAAACTCTCAAAAAATATAATAAAGTAAATCGAACACTTGTAGCCCTAAGACATAGTAGTTTCGTGATGATGCATGCTACCAATGAGATAAGTTATTTGGAAGATGTATGTAAAATTTTAGTTGACGACTGTGGCTATTCCATGGTATGGATAGGCTTAACTGATAAAGAAAGTAAGAAAGTTAATCCTGTTGTATATGCTGGTTTTGAAGAAGATTATCTTAAAACATTGAATATAACATTGGAAGATACTGAATATGGCCATGGGCCTACAGGTAC
>OBLU010003904.1_pt1 | contig 13476 bp, 5 predicted proteins | sample 1518681 | NCBI WGS metagenome assembly OBLU01 (sample SAMEA3539304, study PRJEB22396) | soil metagenome | biome: tundra; feature: field; material: soil | place: USA | collected 2010-05 | depth 0.15 m | reverse complement strand
CTGGACACCGGCAGCGCCTCCGGCAGGCTGGTCCTCAACATCATGGTCTCAGTCAGCCAGTGGGAGCGGGAAGCCATCGGGGAGCGGACGCGAGACGCAATGCGGCACAAGAAGGCGAAGCTCGAATTCGTCGGCAACGCCCCGTATGGTTATCGGCAAGCCGCCGACAAGCGCCACGTGGAACCGGAGCCGGGCGAGCAGGCCATATTGGGGCGGATTCACCGGCTCAGGAAGGGTGGCAAATCGCTCCGAAAGATCGCCGAACAGTTGAACCGGCTGAAGATCCGGACCCGTCAAGGCTCACCGTGGCGGCACGAATACGTTGCCCGGCTCCTGAAGGCAGCGTAAGGTCGACCTCAACCGCATCATCCAGGACCTGAAAGCTGAGCGGGACGTGCTGGCGGCAGCCATCGAATGCCTGGAACGGCTGGCGGCACGGCGGGGGAAGACGCGCGGGCGGCCACCAGCATGGATAAGGCCAACCAGCGATCCGAATCAGACGGTCGCATCGGGTCGCATCGGGAAGGACTTGTCAGAAGGCAACGGGACGATATACAAACGTAACGTCGTAACGAGACGGGTTATGGGCTTTTTCTCTCGTCCGATTCGTCCCGGTAAGCGCCCAGCCTTGAATTTGGCTGAAAGGACCATCGATCTCACGATCTCGCCGTGTTGCGAGTGCACACGCTAGCCTTCACGATATTCCCCACCTGCATGCGTATTCTCTTACACTGATAGTTCATCATGCTCCTAACGGTCAAAGACGCTTGCGAATTGGACCCGATGGCTCTCGACTACTCCATGAGCGAGCAAATCGAGAACCTCTCCGATGTCATCGGGGCGGTCTCCATCGCCGCTCACCGGTTTTTCAAGAAGAACCATGTCACCAAAGGTATGGAAGCCCTTCTGAGCCAGGGTCTTCAGCGACTCGGAGGCCGGTCGGACCAGGCGGTGTTCGAACTGAAACAGGCGATGGGCGGTGGCAAGACTCACTCTATGATCGCCCTCGGCCTACTGGCCCGCGATGCATCCTTGCGCGCCGAGATTGTCCCGGAAATCGGCCGGGCCGCGGCCTTCGGCAATGCACAGATGGTCGCAGTCAACGGCCGGCTGGGCTTTGAAGAGACCTTCGTTTGGGGCGAAATCGCCAAACAACTGGGAAAATCCGCCGAGTTTTCGAAATTCTGGCGCGACGGAGCGAAGGCGCCCTCCGAACCCGATTGGATCAAGCTCATCGGCGACGAGCCCACCCTCATCCTCCTTGACGAGCTGCCGCCTTATTTCGACTACGCCTTCACCCGTGTCGTCGGCAACGGCAATCTCGCCCAGGCCACCACTTACGCTTTGTCGAATCTGCTGACGGCCTCCCTCAAGCTGAAGCGCTGCTGCATTGTCCTCTCCAATCTGTCCGGCAGCTATGAAGGCGCTACCCGGCAACTCCGGCAGGCCATCCGCAACTTCGAACAGGAAGCCAACCGCCAGGCGCGCTCCATCACGCCCGTCGAGCTCGCCAGCCAGGAAATCTACGAAATTCTGCGGAAACAGCTTTTCACCAAGCTCCCGGAGAAGTCCGTGGTGGATTCGGTTGCTTCGGCGTACGCCGCGGCCCTTTCCGAAGCCGCCAAATCGAAGTCCATCGCCAAAAGCGCCGAGCAGATCGCCGAAGAAATCCACGGCTCCTATCCGTTTCATCCCTCTGTGAAACACGTGGTCGCCCTGTTCAAAGAGAATGAGAGCTACCGGCAAACCCGCGGCCTCATGCAGTTCGTTTCTAAGATGCTCAAGTCGGCCTGGAGCCGCCCGTTCAACGACGTGCACCTCATCGGCTGCCAGCACCTGAATTTGAACCTGATGGACGTCCGGGAAGAAATCAACCGGATCGGCAATCTGCAAGGCGCCATTGCGCACGATATCGCATCCGGTGGAACCGCAGCGGCCGAACAGGTAGACGCGAATAATGCCAACGACGCCGCCAGCCAGTGCGCCGCCCTCCTGCTTACCGGCTCGCTCTCCGAAGCCGTAGATGCCGTCAAGGGCTTCACTAAACCGCAGATGCTGGAGTACCTGATCGCGCCGAACCGGACGGCCATCGAATTTCAGGACGCCTTCGAAGCGCTAAAGGGAGAAGCCTGGTATCTGCATCGCAAGGATAACGACGCATACTACTTCTCTAACATCGAGAACCTCCGCAAGCGCTTGGATACCCGCGCCGACACAGCCCCGCAGCCGAAAATCGACCAGGAGATGCGCCGCCGGCTGGAAGCCATCTTCCGCCCGGAAATCAAAACCGCCTATCAGGAAGTTCATGCCCTGCCACGGATTGACGAAATCCGGTTGAACGGTCCCCGTGTCTGCCTGGTTTTGAGTCCCGACAGCAAGGTTCCGCCTGCCGAGGCCCAGGAGTTCTGGAAGTCCGTCACCGAGAAGAACAACTTCTGCGTGGTGACGGGCGGCGAGTCGAGCCTGGGCAGCCTGGAAGACAAGACGCGCCGGATCTGGGCAATCGCACGCGTTTGGGAGGAAACTGGCGGCGAGACGTCACCACACAGATCCGAGCTGGAAGCGGAAGCCGAACAGGCCGAACACGAGTTCAATTCCACGGTGGTGAGCCTTTTCAACCGGGTCTATTACCCCTCCAAGGGGCAGCTGACTCCGGCGAAACTCGCCATGACGTTTGCCGGCAACCAGTTCCGCGCCGAAGATCAGATTGAAAAGGCTCTCTCCGATGTGGGCGCATCCAAGCTCTATCGTGACGTGAAAGCCAATGCCGAGATGCTGCTGGGCCGCGCGGAAGAGATGTTGTGGCCGGCCGGCGGCGACCGGCGCGTCCTCTGGCGCGACGTAGCCAGCCGGGCGCTCACCAACGAGCGGTGGCCCTGGCTCCCTCCAAAGGGTCTCGAAGAACTGCGCAAGCTCGCGGAAGGGTCCGGGCGCTGGAAGTATTCCGAAGAGGGTTATATCGAGAAGGGCCCTTTCCCGAAGCCCCGCACACGGGTGCTGGCCGCCGAGCGCAATTACAAAGAGGATACGGGCACTGCCGTTTTGGAAATTCTGGCCAAAGATGCCGGACCTCATGGCCGTGTGCATTATGCCAATGAGCCCGGTGTGACGGCGGACAGCCCAACTGTCCCAGATACCATTTACGAAACTACGGATACGGTGCTCTGGTTCCTTGCCGTGGATCCCGACCGGTTGCACGAGACCGGCGACGCCTTGCGTTGGGAGAACAAACTCACCCTCACCCATGAGCGGATCACGCTGCCCGGCGGCAAACGGCGCGTCGAACTCACGGTCAAGCCGCGCGGAGTCATCCGTTGGAACACCACCGGCGCGAATCCCAAAGAAGGCACGATCTACTCCGGGCCAATCGACCTGGCGGGCGATACCGAGACCACCATCTATACTTACGCCGAAGACCACGGCGTGGGCGCTTCGCGCAGCTTTACCATTCCGCGTGCGGACCAGGCCGGCCCCTCGATCGACAAATCCCGCCCAGCGCGTCTGCGGAAGAAACTTGACTTTCGCGGCAGCACGGACGCTTTCGCGGCAATCGTCCAGTTCGAAGGATTACAGGTGAAATTGGCGAGCGGCGTTTCTCTTTCGGTTGGCGAAGGGGCTGCCGCCATCACGACGCGGTTCGGATCCGACGCCAGGATACAGGCGGCCGACCTCCGGCGTTTTATCGAAGCCGGCCGCGAGGCCTTGCAGAACCCCACCGCCGATGTTCTGCTCCGCATCGAAGACCTCCTGTTTCGGAGCGGTCACGACCTGGAGACGTTCCTCGAAAAACAGAAGCTGGATGCCGCCGCCGGTGAGGTGGAGCAGTAGGCGATGGAACGGGATAAGGGCGGAACGGCGAACCCCCAGGCCACCACCGGTTTCGGCTGTCCCGAAACCACGGACCCTCACCGTTTCGAAGTCGACATTCCTCCCGGGCGCGCCGCCGCCGTCGCTATTTCCGAATGTTATGGAATCAAGGCTGGCATCGGCGGTCTTCCCGACGTGGTTGAGCGTTGTCTCTTGCCGCGCTCCATCTGGTCGCTGATCGCGGAAGACCTCAAGCGCGACTTCAACGAGCGTCTGCGGGCCAGGAAGCTCAACGCCAGCCGCTGGACGGTGGGAGTCAACAGGGTAGAACGCCTCCTCGGCAAGGAACTGCTGGTGCTCGCCTGGGCCGTGGAGAGAGCTTCACTTGACGCCGTCCCGAACGCGGTCCGGAACTGGATCGGCTTGCGGCCTGAAGAGCGCTGGTGGCTATTCACGATCACCGCCGCGGCGACCGGGCTGCCGGAACATGCGGACATCGGGTGGCGCAAGGCCCTCCGCTTTGCGCTGACTGAGAACCCACTTGCCGAACCCACCATGGAACAACGACAAAGAGACTCTGCTTCAAACCAAGCGAAGGCCAAAAGGCGAAAGGCGGCGTCTGCCGAGCACGAGACGGATCAACTGCCGCTGCTCGGCGACATAAACGACGAACCGTCGCCCTTCCTCGCCCCTGTTCCAGAAAAATCCGAGAACCCTACATGAGTATCGTCCCCTTCGCCTGGCGCGACCGGCCCAGCATGATCGAGCGCATCCTGCCCGCGCAGAAAATATCGGCGGAAGCGCAGAAGGAACGGAAAGCCGGCGCCGGACAGACCCTCACAGCGCTCGGCAGTTATTGGAAGGGCCGCAAGCCCCTGATCCTGGTGAAGGCTTGCGTGCTGGGGGCGCTCCTCCCCGCCACGGAGGACAAAGAGGCCGATCTCGCCATTTTCGAGAAACTGATGGCCATTGACGACGAGGCCTTTCTCCGCCGCGAGTTCCGCCCCTCCTGCCTGGATCTGGTCAAGCGCCTGCACGGCCGCGGCGAGATGACCTCGGAGCAGGCCGAAGCGCTGTTCGAGGTCCGCCGGCGCAACGACGACTCCGAATGGGAAACGGCTCCGTTCCGAATCGCCGATATCGAGTCGTTCAAACCCAGGTCCAGCCATCTGGTCTGGAAGGAATCGGTGGAGCTGGGGGAGCGCCACTGCTGGCAAATGCGCTGGGTGCGGAGCTTCGGTTATCTGGACCGCGTTTCCGCCGCGAAGCGCCCGGAAGAACTGGACCAGGAAGAACTTCTGGCGCCGGTTTGGAACGACGTCAATCGGCATTTGGGGACGTCCGCCGGCAGCATGCCGGAGCTGGTGGAGCAACTCGGGATTCTCCGCTTTGGACAACGTCCGAAAGTGGGCGACACGTTCTGCGGCGGCGGTTCGATTCCGTTTGAGGCGGCCCGCCTGGGCTGCGATGTGTACGCGAGCGACCTGAACCCGATCGCCTGCATGTTGACCTGGGGAGCGCTCAACATCATCGGCGCGTCGACGGAAGCGCGTAGGGAGATCGAGCGGGCGCAGGCGGAAGTGGCGGCGGCGGTGGGCCGCGAAATAACCGAACTGGGAATTGAACATGACCGGGACGGAAACCGCGCCAAAGCGTATCTTTATTGCCTGGAGGTCCGCTGCCCCCAGACTGGATGGATGGTGCCGCTGGCGCCGAGCTGGGTAATCAGCACGAACCGAAATGTGATCGGCCGGTTGGTGCCTGATCATTCGCGCCGCCGGTTCGATATCGAAATTGCGTCGGGTGTGTCCTCAGCGGAAATGGCGGGGGCGTCCGAGGGCACGATGCAGGACGGCGACGTCGTGTACACGCTCGATGGAGAGACGTACCGGACGAAGTTCAAGTCGATTCGGGGCGACTTTCGACGACCTGATGGGACAAACGAGAACAAGCTCCGTCGCTGGGAAAAGACCGATTTTGTGCCGCGGCCGGACGACATCTTGCAGGAGCGCCTCTACTGTATCCAATGGATCACTCGCGACACGCTAGACAAGCCGCGGCAGGCTACGTTCTTCGCCGGGATTACGGACGAAGATCTGGAACGCGAGCGGAAAGTCGAGGGGTTGGTTCGCGAGAATCTGGACTGCTGGCAGCGCGAGGGCTTTGTTCCCGATATGGAGATCGAGCCAGGCGATAAGACCGATGAGCCGATCAGAACGCGCGGCTGGACCCACTGGCATCACCTTTTCAACCCAAGGCAAATTCTTCTTCTAGCCACGGCTATGGGGATTGGGTGTACGCCAAGCTGGATCCGGCTGGCCTTCGCGAAGTTGATCGACAGAATGAGTAAATGCTGCCGTTGGGATTCCCGAAACGTCGCGGCGCGCAGAGATCCAACGATCCAAGCTACTTTTTATAATCAAGCTTTCAATACGTTACTCAATTATGGCGTCAGAAGCTGGCCATATGCTCGTGAAATATTGAACATTGATTCCGGCCTGTATCCCTTGTTGCACAGTGGCATCGTTTCGACGCGCGCTGCGAGAGAGGTCGACTGTCAATGTCAGTGTTGGATCACTGACCCACCATACGCCGACGCGATCCGTTACGAGGAAATAACCGAGTATTTCATTGCGTGGCTCAGAAAGAACCCACCGGCCCCTTTCGATCAATGGATATGGGATAGCCGCCGACCGCTCGCGATCAAAGGCACGGGCGACGAGTTCCGTCGAGACATGATCGCGGCATACACTGCCATGTCTCGGAACATGCCGGACAACAGCCTGCAAATTGTCATGTTCACCCACCAGGACGCGTCTGTCTGGGCTGACATGGCCGCCATCGTCTGGGGCGCGGAGTTGCAAGTCACCGCCGCGTGGTACATCGCGACCGAAACCACATCCGAACTCAAGAAGGGCGGGTACGTTCAGGGAACTGTCCTCCTGATTCTTCGCAAGCGCATCCAAGCCGAAAGCGTGTACCGCGACGAGCTCGTCCAGGAAGTCCGTAGGGAAGTCGCCAGCCAGATCCAGACCATGACCGGATTGAACCAATCCACCAAGGGTGCCGGACGCACAGAGAACCTCTTCGAAGACGCCGATCTCCAGATGGCCGGGTACGCGGCCGCCCTGCGCGTGCTGACCGGCTATAGCAGCATCGATGGAAGGGACATGGCGGCGGAAGCGCTCCGGCCGCGGCAGAAAGGCGGCCTCGACATCGTCAAAGACATCATCGACTTTGCCGTACAGGTGGCAAACGAATACCTCGTTCCGGAAGGCATCCCCCCGTCGCTCTGGGAACGGCTCAACGGCCCCGAACGCTTCTACCTCAGAATGCTCGATATCGAGGCCGCCGGGCTGAAGAAGATCGACAATTATCAGAACTTCGCCAAAGCCTTCCGGTACGGCGACTACGGCGCCGTGATGGCCTCCACGAAAGCCAACGACGCGCGCCTGAAGATTGCCCTGGACCTGAAGCGCGCCGAATTCGAAAGCGAGTTCGGCAAGAGCGCGCTCCGCGCCGTTCTCTTCGCGCTCTATGAGTTGCAGATCGAAGTCGACATCGACGAAGTCACCAGCCATCTGCGCGACTTGGTTCCGGGCTACTTCACCCGGCGCGAAGACCTACTGGCGCTGGCTTCCGTGATCGCGGCCAAGCGGGAATCGAAGCAGCCGCAGGAAGCGCAGGCTGCGCGGATTCTTTTCACCCGCATCAAGAATGAGCGGCTCGGATGACCCCGCCGTCCGAGTTGCTTCGCCGCTTCAGCTCGCGCGCCGGCCGCCTGAGCCAGGTCTTCCTCAAAGACCGTCTCAAAGGCGCCCGGACCTACCGCCGCATCGCCGGCTATTTTCGCTCCTCCATCTTCGAACTGGTGGAGGAAGAGATAGAGGGCATCGACGTCATCGAGATTGTCTGCAACAGCGACCTGGATCCCAAGGACATCACGGCATCCCGGCTGGCACGCGAAGCCGCGCTCAAAGAAAAGTGGAACGAGGGCTTCGACCAGATCGACAGCATGACCTACCGCCCCCGATACAAGCGGCTCTACGAACTGCTCAAGAGCGGCAAGGTAAAGGTCCAGGTGGTCTCGGCGAAAGACGCGCCGTTCTTGCACGGCAAAGCTGGCGTTATCGAAGGCCATGATGGCGTCAAAACGTCCTTTATCGGCAGCCTGAACGAAACCCGCGAAGGCTGGCAGGAGCACTACGAAATCGTTTGGGAAGATCGTTCGCCCGAAGGCGTCGCCTGGGTGGAGGAAGAATTCCGTTACCTGTGGAAGCGCAGCGTCCCCCTGCCGGACGCCATCGTGGAGGAAATCGGGCGTCTTTCACGCAAGATCGAAGTCGAGCTAAAGGATCTGCAGCCGGCGGATATCGCAGCCGGAGCGCTGGTCGAAGCGCCGCTGTACCGGAAAGGCGAAGAATTGAAGCCCTGGCAGCGCGCATTTGTCGGTTTGTTCCTGGAACATCGGGACAACTACGGCGCGGCCCGCCTGGTTCTCGCCGATGAGGTAGGCGTGGGGAAGACTCTATCAATGGCAACCGCCGCCATGGTGAGCAGCCTCCTCGACGATGGTCCGGCGTTAATTCTGGCCCCCGCGACATTGTGCCATCAGTGGCAGGTCGAATTGAAAGACAAGCTGGGTCTGCCTTCGGCCGTGTGGCTGTCGAACGGTAAAGTCTGGCAGGACGCCAACGGCCACATTATCAAGACCCGTGGCGCCGAAGACATTCGCCGATGTCCTTTTCAGATCGGGATTGTCTCCACTGGACTCATCGTGCAGGGCGCCGTTGAATCACGTACACTACTGGAATGCCGTTTTGGCACGTTGGTGCTCGATGAAGCCCACCGGGCCCGACGGTCCAGGGGAATTACAGCGAGCGGCGATCCGAACAGGCTGATGACGTTCATGCTGCGAGCTGCCTCCAGGGCAAGGCACGTCATTCTGGGCACGGCGACGCCCGTCCAGACCGACGTGGAAGAACTCTGGGATCTCCTAGAAATCCTGAACACAGGCGCCGATCACGTGCTTGGGAGGTCAGGCAGCTACTGGCGGCGTCCGCAGGCTGCAGTCCCAGTGCTAACCGGTGAAAAGGATATTGCCGACGAAGGCGAGGCGTGGCATTGGCTCCGCAACCCCCTCCCGGCCAAACGAGAACACCGTCTTTTCGACATGATTCGCGTGGATTTGGGACTGAAGCCTAACCGCTTCTATACCGACAAACCGGTTACCGACCTGGACAGCTTCACCCGGATGGAATTACAGGACGGAATTGCCGCCCGCGCCAACGGCCTGAGTTTCCTCCAGCGCCACAATCCAATTCTGCGGCACACAGTGCTCCGAAAGCGGACGACGCTGGAAGATATGGGCTTACTTGACCGGATTGCCGTGGATATATGGCCTAGCGAAAACGAGCGTCTACCAATGTTCGAGGGATTGGCGCTCCAAACCTCTTCCGAATTCGACGTGGCCTATGCGGCGGCGAAGGACTTTACGACTGCCCTGCGAAAGAGGGTCCGGTCCGCGGGCTTCATGCAGTCCATGCTCGAGCAGCGGATCTGCTCCAGCGTCGCCAGCGGAATTGCCACCGCCAAACGTCTCCTGGAAAAACACGCGGCGCTCCCGGTGGAAGGCGAGGACGAAGCCGCAGACCTGGTGGAGATAGAGGATCTGCCGGAGATCCTCGAAGCCGAACGCTTCTATTTAGAGCAGATTGTGATAGCTTTAAGCCGCCGCCAGACCGATCCGAAACTGGATGCGGTGCTGTACTTTCTCCAGGAACGGCGCTGGCTGGAGTTGGGCTGCATCGTTTTCAGCCAATACTACGACACCGCCTATTGGATCGCCCAGAGCCTTACTGCACGGTTGCCCGGAGAGAGTGTTGCACTCTATGCCGGGGCCGGAAAGTCGGGGCTGTTCTTCGATGGCGAATGGCGAAGCGTGGAGCGCGAAGAGATCAAGGGCAAAGTTAAGGAACGCAAGATCCGATTACTGGTCGCCACCGATGCTGCCTGCGAAGGCCTGAACCTACAAACCCTGGGTACGCTCATCAACGTTGATCTTCCGTGGAACCCTTCCCGGTTGGAGCAACGCATCGGGCGCATCAAACGTTATGGGCAAACCAGGGATCGCGTAGATATGTTGAACCTCGTTTACGGGAACACGAACGATGAGAAGGTCTACAAAGCGCTATCGCAGCGCATGAAGGACCGCTATGATCTGTTCGGCTCGCTACCGGACACCATCGAAGACGATTGGATTGAAGACGTCGAACACCTTGAAGAGCATTTTTCGCAGTTCACGCAAAAGAAACGCCGGGCAAACGCCTTCGACCTACGTTACGGAAAAACGGTAATGCCCGAGGGCCCCGGGTGGGAACTCTGTGAGAAGGTCCTTTCCCGCCGCGATGTAGTCGAGCGGCTATCCGCTGGTTGGTAGCAACCTATGGGCGTGATGTCACTGGTCCCTGACATCACGGCCGGTACCGGCACCGAATCCGACGAGACATCTGTCGGCGGTGGCTCTGTGGGCTGGCGCAGTCGGAAGGAGCATAGGAGAGGGTCGTTTCCGTCGATGGGTCTGTTTTCCGGGTGCCCGGCCATCTGGGAGTTGGCCGACCCTCGATCTACACGGCGTCAGGTAGGATGTACGGTCGAAATCCTCGTCCGAACCGCCACCCTGGCCACTTTCCGAGATGGCGGTTTACAAGCCACATGGGTCTCACGGCGGACCAAGCCAGGTTCCGGGGCTTGAATTTTCAATCCTGAGACTCCAGTATTCCGGAGGCGAAACGGCAGCCTGAGTACGGTTCGGAGCGTTGCAGTTTCCCGGTTCGTTTCCCAGTCCGAGTCTCCTCCGGTTTCCCATTACGCAGTTGCTCGTGATACCCTAACCCCCTATGGAAAATCGCAAGAAACGCAAACTACGATTTGGTGGTGCTATGCTTGCGCTCGGTTCGGCTACGCTAGTGGTCTCAACGTTTCTGAGCGAAGGCGGCCTACGTTGGGTGTGTAGGTGTGTAGCGGGGGCTTTTATGATCCTGGCAGTTGTGAGCTTCGTAGGAGCCAATAGCGAACCGGATTAGCTATGATTGGCCGCCTGGGGAAAAAACTCCGGATGTGCGGTGCGTTATCGCTGTTTTCAAGCGGCTGCAACCAACGCCAACTGGAACGCCAGCTTCAGTACTTTCCGAGCGCTGCAGTCCCCCGCAACCAATCATGGCTTATGCCAGGAACGATATGTGAGCTTCCATTCCATTCCATTGGGCCGCAGGTGGTGGTTGCGCTGGTCCAGTCTCCGACGAGCCGGTTTATCACTCCCAATTGCGTTCGCAGCCCCGTCTGGCCAGCGGTAGCCACCTGCTTCGGGACAACTTCCGGGTTCCCGACCAACTGGACAGAATCTTTCAAAACATCTCACTTCTACGCCGAGCGCGTTTTACAACCAAACAAGGCTTCGTGAGGTGCGAGTCCACTCTGATCCCGGTCGACGAGCCGACTTCAGGGGAGTAATCCGTACGACCTGGCGCGAAGCGGAACCGGGGCTCAGATAGCGGACTTCCCTTACCAACTGAGGACACGCACCGCACGCAGCGTGTTCCACTGCCTGGCCCGGTTATCGCCGTCCTCGAGCTCGAATTGGACCTTGCCGGGATGTGTGTTCTCCAACAACCAGGTGCCATCGGCTTGCTAGATAGCTTGGGATATCCGACGGTCTCGGGCTGACGGCCCCCAGCAGCGTTGCATTTATCTGGCCAACCATCAGAGGCTCAAGCTATTGGTCAACGTCATCGGACTGTTTGATGCGCAGAGTGACGCTCATTCTCGGGCTTGTCGTGAAGTTAAACACCGATAGTGTTCCGGAGCCCGGCGGCAAATCTTGGACGAACGCTTGCGACGCTTTCATTTGTTGATGCGCACAAGCCCCGCTGCTCTTTGCTGAGCATATGCTCACGTAAAGACCATCCTGCCCTAACAATCCCTTTTCCCCCGAAAATCCGCTCCAATCCTGAATGAGGCTCTGAATAACAACCTCGACTTGGCCGCCACGAGTCAGGGAGAGGGGGATATTGCGTGTCTGTCCAGGTTCGAGTGTCGTCGGCCCATCTATAGTGATTTGAGGTCGGGCGGAGGTTACTGAGATCTGCGCCGCAGCCTTTTGAGTGCCCCCCGCTCCCGTGGCTGTAAGGTGATAGGTGATCGAACTGTCTGGTGTGACTTGCCGCGAGCCATTAGGTGTTATTGCACCAATTTCCTCAATGCTGACAACGTTGGCATCGGTGGTCTGCCACGTCAGCGTGCTTGATTGACCCTTCTGGATGGTATTCGGATTGACGAATAGAATGGCAGTCGGAACTGAGTGGTGGATCGCTCCGTAGAGAGCGATGATCGCAGTCATGATTGCGGCAATCCCCGTCAGGAATCCGGGCATACTCGTCCAAAAAGAAGATGTGCTTTGTCGATTAGATTTCGCTCCAGGTAGGACTTCATCCCGAAGAATTGACTTCTCGACGTCCCCTTCGCCTTCCGGATGCGGGGAGAATAGCTGGGGTTTGCAAACGTAGTCCAGCACCTCCTTAACCACTTGGAGACCACTGCCCGACGGGCTTTCCGCCCAGGTGAGCAATGCCGTGCTTCGGTCCGCTTGGGGAGCGGGCATGGGAGGCACAAGCCCGTCCGGTGGCTTCAGCGAGAAGACAAGAATGTTGAACTGGGCAGGGACGATTGCATTGAGTTTGGCGATCACTTGCAGACGCTCTCTGGCAGAAAGCAACGCCGACGCGGCGGTAGCTTCGAAATCGAAGGCTGGCGGTGGGGAGGCATGCACGTCATGATCTGATGCGCCCGGAAAACTTATCGGCAAGACGGTGTCTTGGGTTCGATCGCTAGGAAATGCGGGAATTGCAGATGGTTTGGCACGTCTGCTGAAGGCTCCCAGCAGGGCGGCCGTTGCGGCGTCTTGCGAGAGACCCACTAGGTCGACATAGATCAGAGTCGCAAGCAAGCCCTGCGGTTTGCATTTCCGCACCCGGACCGGTACCAGTTTCTGATCCTTTGCCGTGGGATCCGCCGCGAACACGGCCGCCCACTCCGGCGCGGTGAAACTGGAATTCAGGTAATCCTCCGACAAGACCATGATGGTCTGTTTGGAGCTGGCTAGAGCTTCCTGCATCTCCAGCACGAAGTTCTCCCCGGGGCGGAAGTCCCAAGCCTGGATAAACACGATCCTTCCCGCCGCTTCAAGCTGCCAGGCGATCCAGGCGGCCCAATCTTTGTCGGCTTTGTTGTAGCTCACGAAGAAATCGTGGACCAGTGTTCTCTCCTCCGGTTGTTTATTCATGCGATTGTGGTACTAATTCTAGCGCCAATCGGTGACGCTTTTCTCTCTCGGGTTTCGATCCGGACTATTACGACAAGGCCTCGTATGGCGATATATCCGCCCATTGGGTTTCACCACGACAAGTAACGATCCTCCGGCAGAGCCGGAGGCTTTCCGGTTGCTGGCCCCTCAAAGGGGCCTGATCGCAACCGAACAAAAGCAAACGCCGTGCACCACGCTGCGGGAATTCTCCTGATCGCCCGCCAGAACTCCGGGGAAAGCATACTGCCGGAAATGTCAAACTTCTACTGCCTCCCCGGCAGAGCCGGGGGAACTCTCAACCGATTAGA
>OBLU010003902.1_pt1 | contig 13478 bp, 13 predicted proteins | sample 1518681 | NCBI WGS metagenome assembly OBLU01 (sample SAMEA3539304, study PRJEB22396) | soil metagenome | biome: tundra; feature: field; material: soil | place: USA | collected 2010-05 | depth 0.15 m | reverse complement strand
TTACTTTACTCTTCGTTATTTGCTTTATTTAGCTTATTTATTAAACCTTTGGCCAATATAAATTGTTTAATCCATTTATTTATCTTTATTTATATGTGTTATTTTCTTATATCTTCCTGAGAAGAGATAATAAATTATATCAGGTATTCTTTATTATTCGCTATTATTCAAAGTTGTTTACGTATTATCCCTTTAGGTGTTTGAGTTTCGATTGGTTTACGTATGTTATTGTTCATTTTTAGTCATGATGATATGCAATCTGAAGAATATATCTTAAGTGCCTCTAGAGGGAGAATCTCGATCAACGATCTATTAAATTATCCTGTAGATAGTGGTTCTACTACAGGTGGTACAGGCAATCGACCACCTGCTGGTGGTAATGGTAACCCTCCACTCGTTGGTGCTGTAACGGGGTCAGAGGCTACTGAAGTTGCTTCAATGGATAGCATAAGAGCTAAAGTGTCATTACAAAACGCAGAACACAGACCTAGTTCTAATTGACGGTCGATTTACAGCCCACTTCAATTTACTCAATTAAATGAAGCAGAAAAAACCCTGTTAGCTAACACAATAGCTACAGACAACGATAATAAATATGGGGTAGTTTTTAGAACTGTAGAGGGTAGAATTGTTAGCAGAGTTGTACGTTCTAATAAATATGGGTTAATTAAGAGGTCTTGTGGGGATGCACAACCTTCTTCTTCTTTTATAGAATATTTACAAAGATACCCTTAAAATTATCTAGATATTCTATTTATATTTGTGAATATTATAATTATTCTCTTATTTTATTTTCTTTTTTATTTGGTAAAACTCTTCTTAAAAAGAAGTATGTATTTAAAAATATATAGAGACTTTAGTTTAATGGTAAAATACGAGACTTTTAATCTTTGTTATATGAGTTCGAATCTCATAGGTCTTATTCTCATTTTTTTTTTTTTTCGTATGTACTTAAGTATAGGATAGTAATGTATGTACTTAAGTATAAGATAGTAATGTGTAGTTAACACATACGTATATAAATTCGTTTGGAAGACAATGTAATGGCATAAACATGGTATTTACTTATTTAAAAACAGTCGTGACTAATTGCAGGTCTCTTAAAAATACATAAGCACTTTAAAGGAAGATAAACTAAACTTTATGCTTTAATTTGCCACCGTGTATTGTACAGAGGATTTTTTTTAATTCTTTAAAGAATTAAAAAAAATTTTTAATAAAAGAACTTATTATATTTTAAGTCATTTGAGTTGTATTTTATTTATATATTCTCTTATTTTAAATAAACTATAAAAAAAAGGATTGTTTTTTTTTGTTTGTTTCTTGCGACTTAAAAACAATCAGTATAATTAAATAAACAGTCATAAGTTAATTGGTAAACTCATCGTCTACCATACGATTCTCGCGGGTTCGAATCCCGTTGACTGTAATGATATCATGAATGATTATCATATTACACCCCTATAAAATTTAATGATAGCCTCATTCAGAGAAATTGTCTCTTTTTTAAAACAGGTAAGAAAAAATCGTCCATGAAAATAACTAATTTTAACGCAAATAATACAGCTAATATGTCGAGGAACGTTAAATAGTACAGATCGTAATGATCTTCTATTTAAGATAAAAGATACTTTTAATAAAAACGCTGTAAATACGTATATATCCAAAGAATTTGAATTTCTTATTGATATATACGATACTCTTGTTGCTATTACCCCTGGTAGAAATTTAAATGAAAAAAATGTGCTTAATCTTATAAGTAAAATAATAGTTCTAAATGAGTTAAAAGTCATAAAGTTCGATGATCTAGGTGATATAACAAATAGTCTTAATATAGATATATTTAATATTTTTTCTATAGATAATGGTCTAAATAATGAGACTATTAACATAACCATATCCAATAATGGATATCATGTTCGTTATATTGAAATGAATTCTGCTAATTTTATTTCGTGGTTAAAATCTAAAAACATATTTACTGATTATAACAAGGATAGTTTATATATATTAAGGAATAGTGACTTTTTAGATGTAAAGAATATATTTTCTTGTATTGGTGAGACTCAGGTAAACGTAGGTAGAGGTGGATCTCAAAAAGCCCATGTGTTAAGCCACTTGGATTTTAGACTATCTCTTTACTTAATGGCTATGTTTAGTTTTGATATCCGTTTAATTTATTCTTTAAACACATTTAACCATATCAGTAAGGATAGATACTTATCTTGAACTAATAAATTCAAGAGATATGTTTTTCCTACTAATAGCAATACGTACAACCCTATACAAATAAAAAAATTCCCTTGATATTGTAAAATCAACGATTTATGTGAATATCATTTGGAATGTGGAGAAGTTAAATCAAATACTATTAAAGATTTTCTTAGCTAAGTTTATAAATCTTTAATGACGGTTTAGAGATTAAATTTGTCTCTTTTTAAGATATTTTAGGCTTGTTAAATGAAAAACATAAAAAATTTCAACACTTTGCCTGTTTCCCCTGATAATTCTTTTACCTTTAATAAAAATACTTTTGATTTAACTATTTTATATGAAGAATTAGGTACTTTTTATAATTGTCTTTTATTTGATAAGGATATATATTATGCTCATGTTTTTAATAGATATGGGTTATTCTTTAACCCGTATCCTATTAAAGGATATCAAGCCAAAAGAATTAATTTTAATAGTTTATTTTTTAGTCCTTTTAATGATAAAGATATAACATTAATTACAGACATAGAAAATGATGCAGTTGACAATTATTTTAATTCTATGTATAAATATAATATCTTGTACTTATACGATTCAATATTAAAAACATTAAAGGATAATGGTTATAATGATTTTTTTGATAAGAATATTGAAAAAGAAGTTGAATTTTATCTTTTTATAAGTAAGCATTGTATAAATACACCTGAATTTGATGTATTTAAAGATGAATTCTATAAAAAAGATTAAGATTTAAAATGTTTAGAATAAGTATAAATATAACCTTGTTTTCAGAGGTAGATACCTCTTTTTAATACTCTAACCTGTCACATGCAACGTTTAACTTATAGAAATATTAACTGCCGATTTACTTATGATGATATTAGATCATTGCTAACTGAATTTTGAATAACCGAAGTAATAAACAAAAAACAATATTCAAAAATTTGATTAACTATAATCGTAAATAATACCCATAATAAATCTTTTACATTAATAGATAACTTGCCATTTAACACAAATAGTTATACAGATGTACTTATTGTTCTTAAACAAGTTTTTGGTATAAACTTTTTTAATGATAAAGATATATTAAATAATATTGATATTAAATTTTATTTTGAAAACATTCAAGATAAAGATAAGAAATATTTATTTACTAAAAGTTTATTTAGATATATAATATATATAACAATAATCTTGTTATTGTTGTTTACATTTATTCTGTTTTTTTACATATATGAACTATGTGATATTGAAGAAGATATAAATAAAAATATATTAGATTATGCTAATCAAAGTTTAAAATATTCTGAGGAATCTAGTATAACTAAGCCTTGTATTTTTAATCCATTTATAGATGTATTTAACGGGACTAAGTATTACCCTAGTTATTTTTCAGGTAATTTAAATGGTGTTTCTGAATTCAACTGGTTAAATTTTTTATCTGAGGTATCAAATATAGTTGATGGTCATTCTACTGATTTAGGGGAATCCAAGATAGTTAATGGTCAGCCTAAAACGATGGCACTAATAGGACGTGGTCTTATGGCTCGTCTAAGAGAACATCATACTCTTATTGGAGATATTATGTTTTATACTGATACCATGATTTTAGAGAATAAGTCTCTTTTTCCTACTTAATAGAATATAAATTATGAATAAAAACCCCCTTTTTATACGTTTAAAGTTATTTGTTTTATCTCCAGTTTTCCCTATATTATTGGGTCTGATTCTTTATATAGTTTATGCTATTTATTCTAACCCTGTTGTCTTATGTGATGATAATAGTTGAACTTTATATGATTTGAAAACTGAATTAATACAAGAAGTTGCGAGATATAAGATATCTCTTGTTAATATTGATCAATATACGGATCTTAAAGAAGAATTAAGTAAAGTTTCTAGACCAAACTTACGTAATTTTAGCTTAGAAGAATCTTATACTAATGATCTTAAGAGATCAATAGATGCACACAATAAATCCATTACTAGAATTATTCAATTAGAAACCAAGATTAAAAGTATAAATCCCTATTTTAAATCCCTTGTTCCTTAATCCTTATACATTATACGAATATAAGCTTAAAAACAAAGGAAAACCCTTTAGAGAATGTTGTCTCTTTTTACACATAAAATATGCTCACTATGAATATAAAAAATTTTAATTTAAATGTCTTCTTATTCATTGTATTAATTTCTTTATTCTTTATTGTCCTAGTATCTTTATTTTTACAGGTGTTTTTTTTAGAGTATTTCTTTTATTATGGTATTAACGAACATAATTATGTTAATACAATTACTGATTATTTTAGAGTTAATCAAGATTATTTTAACAATTCTGATATTAGAATAGATTCTGGAAGTAGATTAGACCCTGAAAGGACATCGTCTTCGTGTTCGTGTTCTTGTACTTCCTCTTCGTCTTCTTTTACTTCGTCTTCTTCTGAAGATGCACATTGTTTTGGTTTTTTTAATAAATATAAGGTAGCTTCAAATAAAGTGTTTAATAAACTTAAAGAGAATATACAGATTAAATCTAAAATTGTTTCCCGTAACCTAACCCGTTTAGACAGAACAGTTTCTTGATTTTTTAAAGGAAGTAAACCTGGAGGAGGGAGAGGATTATAATATAAAATGTTATATTTGAGACCTCTTTTTTTTTTACTGTTAGAGAACATGTCTCTTTTTAAATCATCAACTAAAAAAAAATGTCAAATTTTTTATGTAAATTGAAACTAGTTTACTTTATAAAAAATAAGTTACCTATTTTATTAGGTAAAATCTTTACTAAACCCAATTTAAACAAAGTAATTATTATTTTTATTGTTGGGTTCATTTCTAGGTTTTTTGTTGGTAATATATACAAGGTAAATGTTTATTTAGAATACTTAAATGTTATTTCTGTATTCTATTATTTATGTATGTCCATATTTATTGTAATATTACATGAACTTATTGATTATTTCGGGTTTAATATTATTCCATCTTGTTTATTCGAGCTTTCTTCTTTTTTTGTGAATATCTATAAAAATATAATTAGTTCAGCTTCCTTTGTAAGTAAAACGATTAGTTCGGCAAATAAACACATTTTTTCTATAAAATTGTCTGACTTAAAAATATCTTCAATTAGGGAATATTTTAAGCTATATTTAAACAAAGAAAAACTGACTATGGGTGTTGATCCTTCTAATAAAAAAAACATAGAAATAATTGACAATAAAGTAAATAACAATGTATTGCAAAAAAATACTCATACTCTTAAAAGCAGCCGTGGTCGTAGTATTAAAGTCGAAAACAGTTCAAACAACAACAACAATACTACAAGTAGTAAACCTGAGAATAATACAACAAATAGTAGACCAGGGGATAATACAACAAACAGTAGACCTGTAGATAATACAACAAGTAGTAGACCTGAGAATAATACAACAAATAGTAGACCAGGGGATAATACAACAAATTTTATGCCTCTGGAGGGTCTTTTATTTCGTGTAGATTCTATGTACTCAAACGCCAGTGGTGCGGACTTTGTTCCCATTCCTGCTATGCCCCCTGCTCCAAACCTTGACGCTTCACGTCTTACTACTCCTTCAATATCTACAATAAAAACAAGTGATACCCCTAGGTATCCATCATCTGTTTATTCAGTTCATGATAGTGATATTACTCCTGCATATCCTGTTCCAGCACAAGCACCTTATTTTAATCCATATCCTGTTGCAGCACAAGCACCTCATTATAATACAGCACCTGTTGCACAACAATCGCCTTATTATAATACAGCACCTGTTTCAGGACAAGCATCTTATTATAATACAGCACCTGTTGCAGCACAAGCTCGTTATTCTGCACCACTTTCCCAATCGGAATATCTTCAAGATATGGTTACACGAAAACATGAAATTATAACTCAATTAACTCATCCAGATAAAGAGGTGTATTTTTCCCCAATTACTGATGAGATATCTATAAAGAAAAGAGGGATTAAGGGTAAATTAAAACTAGCTGTTAATTACATGGACAACAAACTACATAAAGGAGCATCTAATATAGAGAGTATTGCTGTTAAATACAGTGATAAGACAAAACGGATAATTGTTTGGAATTTATGAGAAAAACCCTCGGGGAATTATGAATCATATAAAGATTTTAAGGAATCTTGAAATCCTCATACTAGTCTTTGAGATGAAATTAAGAAAAGAACTAATAAGGATATACAAGCAGATGTTGAAGGTATTTTAGGTATACACAAAAATGTTAAAGGATTAGAACATACTACTAGAAGAGGTTTAGGTAAATCTGTTAAAACAGAGGTAGATAAGTTAGTACGTACTAAACAACCTTTTAACAATTCTGTTGTGGAAAATGTAGAACAATCTAATCATAAGAACAAGAACTCTGATCCTGAAAGTTCTAAACGTAAACATCACCATAAACACAGCCATAAAAACTCTTGCACTCATAAACATTCTCAGAGTAGTTCTCATAGTCATTCAGATCCCCGTAGTCATTCAGATCCCCGTAGTCATTCACATCACCGTACTCATTCACATCACCGTACTCATTCGGGTCATCGTGAGCATTCACATCACCGTAGCCATACGGGTTATCGTGAGCATTCACACCACCGTAGCCATACGGGTCATAGTGGTCATTCACATCACCGTAGTCATAAGCATAGTTATAGTCGAGATCCCTCTCAGGATCGTCAGAATTCTTATAGTAATTTTATATAAACAAAATTTAAGAGAAATCAGACTCTTTTTTTTATGATTAATAACAATAGTATAGTGTTATATAAAAGTAAATCTATTAAAAATATTTATAACCACTGTTATAAGACGTATTTTTTTCACATAAGAAAAACATATACTCGTTCTTTATATTCAAAAACTCCCATTATATATAATGATTCATTATCAAATAAATTTAATATTTTAAATGAAAATAAAGGTAAAAGTGGGATCTACAGATGAATTTTATCTAGTAATAATGAAAGCTATGTTGGTAGTTCTACTAATATAAGTAAAAGATTACGAAGATACTATTCTATCAATTATCTGAAGGACAAAACACTTAAATATAATAGTCGTATATACATAGCTTTATTAAAATATGGTTATAAGAACTTTAATCTAGAAATATTAGAATATTGTAATAAAGAATATCTAATAGCTAGAGAACAATACTATCTTGATTTACTAAAACCCGAGTATAATATCTGTAAAACAGCTGGTTCTATGTTAGGTTTTAAACACTCAAGAGAAACCTTATTAAAACTAAAAAACAGGGATTCAGCTACGGGTTATACGACTATTATAATAAATAAGGTAAATAACAAAAAAAAAATTTACAATTCTTTACGTGCTGCGGGTAAAAGCATCTGTGTTAGTCATACCACTCTGAGACGTTATATTAATAAAAATAAATTATTAAATAATCTTTATTTTATTAAATCTAAAGATTATTTATAATAAAAAACCCCTTAAGGTTTTTTTAGATAAATACGCTGAGAATGTATTGGCAGTAAGAAAAAATAAAAGCATTTGTATATTAAAAATGTAATATACAAAAATTAATATAAATAATGCCGTAATAATGGTAAATAAGTCTGTAGCACTGAGTACTCCCATTTTAGAGAATATAGTCTCTTTTAATACCTTTGATAGATCTTCGAATCTACCTTCTATATCAAATCAAAGTAGTATTGATACTACGTATAATAAAGGTAATGTAAATAATAATAATAATAATAATAATAATACAAAGAATACACCCTAATAATAAACATAAATATGTTGTTTTAACATTAATATAAATATAATGTATTTATTTATAGTAAAAAAAAACTATAAGGAAAAGTTGCCATTGGTAGGGCGATGCATTTGCTAAATGTTGCATTTTTGTGCTTGTCAGTTCGATTCTGTCCTTTTCCGTAGGTCTATCTATAACCTAGTTATTAGACATTTAATCTAGTATTGTTTTTAATAAAGAGTATAGGTTAATGGTAAACTCTGAAGCTTCAAACTTCATTTCCTCAGTTCGATCCTGAGTACTCTTGTACTAATATTAGAATATTCTAGATATATAACATTTAAATTCTTTAACTTAATAGGTAGAGTGCGTTCTTGATAAGGATGTGGTTCAAGTTCAACTCTTGAAAGAATTACTATAATTTATAAAGAGAATTGGTTGAGTGGTTTAAAACGATAAACTTGATTTTTATTTAGATAAAAAATTATCTACGTTGGTTCAAATCCAACATTCTCTGAGGAATATTGATTATAAAAAAGAGAGTTGGCTGAGTGGTTTAAAGCGATAAACTAGAAATTTGTTAAATAGAAATATTTCATCCGTTCAAACCGGATACTCTCTGGTAAAGGAAGTTGGCTGAGGGGTTGAAAGCGGGAAGCTCGAAACTTTCTAAGTATAAATACTTCAACGGTTCGAATCCGTTCCTTCCTGTGTGAAAATGTGCTTCTCATATGCTTTTAGAGGATATTTTCCTCTTTTTATTCAATAAGAAAATAAACATGCAAAACAATAACAATAACAATATCAATAATAATAACGACAACAATTTCCCTTATTGTATATCTATTAACTTAGAAACCTTTAGTTTATCAGATTTAAACATTATTATATCAAAATCTAGTGATTTTAAAGATAAAACCGAGCCAATTCCTTCTTTCTATAGTCCTTACTCATTAGATATACTAGATAGTAATGAAAACTTTATAGCACATACTGTATTTACTTTTCCTCTTAATGCTAATTTGCCTGAAGAGGAAGGAGAGTTTTATAATGATCTTGTCAAGATTTATGCAGGAATACTTGATGTTTGTCTCTGACGATCTAATAACACTGGTGACCTTCGAGATCCTAACCTATATTATCTAGTTATTCAAAAATGCTAAACCATGAACTTTTAGAGTAAAATTACTCTTGCTATCAATAAAATAGTTAAATGATATTAAAGACTTTTTTTATCTTACGTGTTTGTCTATGAATAACAATAATTTTAAGATTATTGTTAATCTTATATGTAGAATTCTATTGACAGGTTTATATGGTTGTATTTTATTAACAATAACTTTTAATATGGATATATATAAGATTAAGGTTATTACGTTTGTAATAATAAATATGACAATCTTACATTTTAGAGTATTACAACTCTTTTTTAATTAAATTTATTAATACTTTTTATGCTTTTTTTAAATAATTTAATTACTTGTGATATTTTTCATACTTCTTCTCCTTTATATTGAATAATATACTTTAAGGATTATTATTATGATGAAGATAATAATTATTATGATGAAGAAAATAATTATAAAGATATAGGGGAATATGAGGATATTTATGACGATCAGTGAGGGGATGAGATTTATGATTACGATAATTATGATGATGATTATGGTGACGATTATAATGATGACGGTGACGATAACTATGATGATATTACACCCTAAAGTAAACCGGCTTAGGTAATTTCTAGTTTTTATCGATCGCAATGTAATATTATACACTTTAGAGAAATTTGACTCTTTTTAACAACAATAACTTAAAATATGATATATACAATCTTTAATTTTATGAAAAAAATGAGTAATTCATTTGTAAAATGGTTATTCAAATATAGTAGTCCAGAAATTAAGCTAAATAAAAGACTTTCCCATAACACTTCTGTTAATGAGTCTTTAAAAAATTACAATAAACACTGCGCTGATTGGTTATATAAAAATAGACATGAACAAAAAAAAGGTAAGGTGATTAATAAAACCCAGTTCTTTACATCTAATAAAACTCAGTTTTTTACACCTAAGGTAAACCCTTCGTTTAACGTACGTAAAAAATATAAATAATTATAAGGTTACCTATAACTACAATAAAAATCTCGAGATCTAGTAATGGTTATCCTAGTAATAATATAAACTTTTAGAGGATATTAACCTCTTTTTTTTAATATATATAATAACATATATGGTAAAAACACAACGTTTAGATTTAATTTTTGGTTTAAAAACGGGTACTTTGGGATACACTAGTTTAAATAATGTCTTATTTAATCATTATAAGGAAAGTCTTCTTGACTGTTTAGAGACAGGTGTGACTTATGATTTATCTGTGCATTTTATAGACTGATCTTCATATAACAATAACATTTTTACATTTAAAAACATTAATTTTGTTAATCATGACACGCCTTCTAGGGAAGATTTACATGGGTTTTTATCTGAAAATGCTTATGCTATTTGGTCTTCTAATAATAATATATTGGGATATAAAGATGTTAATGATATCTCTTTGAATTTAATGGGGATTTTAGTTGGTTCTAATGATAAGAGTAGCGATGGCTATGATTTCGATGGTTTATACATAGGTTAAGTTTAACCTATAACTACAATAAAAATATCAAGATCTAGTAATGGTTATCGTAGTAATAATATAAACTTTTAGAGGGTATTACCCTCTTTTTATCTTTAATATAAATATATGTATAAAAATTTATCTAGTGAGTTGCTTAATTCTCTTGTTTTAGGACGGTTGATCTTTAATGTATTTTGTAGTATTTTAATAGGTTTATTAATTTTTCCCATTATATTTTGAATAATATTAGGTTTAGAATTATTCTTATTCAGTTAAAGTTTGGTAAAATAACTCTAACAATTAGCTTGAGAGAAAATTTGTCTCTTTTTAACAAATTTAGAGATAATATGAAAAATAATTCTAAAATTCTTCCTGTTATGAGTTATAAGAATATGGATATAAATAAATCTGTTATTCTTTATGATAATAAAAAAAAGTCTGGCATATATTGTATAACGAACTTAATAAATGGTAAAACTTACATAGGGTCAAGTATAAATTTGACAAGTAGACTTAGTATATATTACTCAAAAAAAGCAATGCTTAGTAAACTAAACACTAGAAAAAGTATCATCTACAGTGCAATATTAAAACATGATTACCTTAACTTTAGTCTAGATATATTTGAGTATTGTGAAATAAATATATTAATAGAAAGAGAACAATATTATCTTGATCTATTAAAACCAGAATATAACATTTTAAAGGTAGCTAATTCACGGTTAGGTAGTAAACAATCAGAAGCAACAAAAATTAAAATAAGTTGTGGTAATAAAGGTAAACATAATCATTTTTTAGGTAAAATGCATACGTATGAAACAAGAAAAAAGATAGGGCTTATTCTTAAATCTATTATAAGGGTTAATGTTACGCCCAGGATTGTAACAATGGATACTATACTAAAATTGTCTTTAAGAAGTCGTGGTGTAAGTGTTAAAGTTTTTGATAAATCAAATAATCTTGTAAAAGAATTTCCAACTATTACAAGTACTGCTATATATTTTGGTATTAGTAATAAGACTGTCTCGAAATATATAAATAGTAGTAGATCTTATGATGGTTATACCTTTAAATCTAAATTTAAAGGTAATTAATCTAAATAAAAAAAAAATAAACAGGTTATAGCTAAATCTGGTTAAAGCGCTCCCTTTGGGTGGGAGATTTTGTTAGTTCGAATCTAACTAACCTGATTATTAACAATTGTTAATATTAAGTATATTATAGTAATGTATATGATATCTATACAGTATTCCTTTGCTATAACCATATAGTATTAGGAAAGTATATAAAGAGACTATTAGGGATACCTAGCTATATATTAAAGAGAGCGAAAATAACCGCTTAAATGAGAAAAAGGTTAGTAAAATCTGCCTAGTGTTGTGTATTTATAGAGTTTTCCCTTTTACACAAGTACTCTTAGAGAAATTCAATAATAAACGAAGTGAATTGAAATATCTTAGTAACTTCAGGAAAAGAAATCAAACGAGATTCTATGATTAGTGTGAATGAAAATAGAACAGCCTAAATATCAGCTTATATACAATATTTTGTAAAAAATCTGATAAATTAAGTAAGTAAAACGAGCAAAACTTGTTTGAATATAAAGGGGAACCTTCCTCTAAGGCTAAATATAATATATAAGCGACAGCGTATAGTACTGTGAAGGAAAGGTTTGAAATAGTAGTCTTATAAGCAGCTCGAGTTAAATTTTTAATAAAAAATAAGAGCGTACCTTTTGCATAATGGGTCAGCAAGTTAATATTAGATGCGAGCAGTAATGCCCAGATAAACCAATTATGAAATAATGAATAAGTATCTAAAATTAGACCCGAAGCCTGGTGATCTTACTACAGTCAGGGTTATAAAAGCCCGAACGGGTTATCGTTGTAAAGATATCCGAAGAACTGTGGTAAGTTAGTGAAAGACAACACTGACTAGGATAGCTGGTTTTCTGCGAAACCTATATAAGTAGGTAATTCAAGTAACATCATAGCAGGTACAGAACTGTGATCTCAGGCAACTTATATTTAATTATTATATGTTTACATATAATAACTAAATAATTTTGCATATATCGGGCAATCGTGAAGATTTTATCGGTGAGTATTCGCACTCGGAAGGGCAATGATGAATCTTGAATAATCGGACATAGTACGATAAGGTTGTATGTCTAAAGGGAAACAGCCCAGAACAAGAGTTAAGGTTCCAAAATTATTGTTAAGTGAAATTAAGGATGTTTTTATCCAATACGACTAGGAAATAGGCTTAGAAGCGGTCCATTTTTTGAAGATCTCGTAATAGAGCACTAGTTTAGTAAATGATGCTTGCGCAGACATTTATATTGATAGTTGCACCGAAGATTTAACGGATCTAAACAATATACCGACACCTTGTCCATATTTATTAATAATTAATATTATTATATCTAATGGGGTAGCAGAACGTTGGGTAAATCTTGGATTTATTCTTTTTAAGAATAATTATTAGATAACCCAAGTGAGAATGCTGACATGAGTAACGAAAAAGATGAAACGTTTAGGAGTTTTGTGATAATATATGTATATGTAATATAAGTGGACGCAATCTCCATACAATAATGAATAACAAAGTAATCTCGCCTAAAGCTTATGGATTTTATAAATTAACGGCCTCTAAGTTTACCAACCTAAAGGATTAAACGATGAGTAAATATGAGTTACAAAGTAACAACCTTCTTATTAATCTAATAAAAGTGTAGAAGGTTCTGGAAAAACAGTAACTAGCTTGATCATTGTAATAAACTAAAGAGATGAGCAATGATTTATTACGAAAGTAATGTGAAATAAAGTTAAAAAGCACCGTACCTAGAAACTACCACAAGTAAGCTAGTAGAGAATACGAAGGCGTTTGAG
>OBLU010003901.1_pt1 | contig 13479 bp, 10 predicted proteins | sample 1518681 | NCBI WGS metagenome assembly OBLU01 (sample SAMEA3539304, study PRJEB22396) | soil metagenome | biome: tundra; feature: field; material: soil | place: USA | collected 2010-05 | depth 0.15 m | reverse complement strand
CGCAGCATGTGGCCGATGCGAATGCGCTGGCGGCGATCATGTCGCAGATGCTGATTACGTATGGGCGGACGGGGAATCCGAATGGCGATTCGAAAGGCCCGACGCAGGATGGGGCGCTGCCGTACTGGCCGGCGTACGACTTGAAGAATCGGAGCACGATGATGTGGGAGACCAAGCCGCGTGTGGAGAACGATCCGCGCGGTGCGGAGCGGGTGTTTGCGGACAAGTCGCATTATCACCAGGCTGGGACGCCGCTGCCGTAGGGCGCGCGAGGCGTGGCGGATGATATTCTCTGCCGATGATGAACGAACTGGAACCGCATGCGGTGTGGCAGCAACTCGGCGAGTTGTATCGTGCGATGTCGGACGCAGAACTATTGCGGCTGGCCGCGAAGCCTGACGACCTGACCGACACGGCCCGCGATGTGCTGCGCGGAGAGATGGCGAGCCGGAAATTGCAGCCTGAAAGCGATGTCGTCGGTGAGACTGGGCCCTTCCAAAAGCGCGAACCTGAATTGAGGCCTGCGCCTGTAAAGGTCCTGGCAAGGGGTATGGTTCCGTTGATGGTCTTTAATGACGCCATCGCTGCCCGTGAAGCATGCAATCATCTCGAAGAGGACGGGATGGAGATTGATGTGCGCGATGTGGCGACTGCGGGGTCGGGCGGGGGGTCGTTTTACGGCGGACCTCCGGTTGCGCTTCAGGTGATCGTTCAGAGTTCCGATCAGCTTCGTGCTGAGAAGATTCTTCGCGAAAAGATGGGGCTGTTCCCGCTGCAGGAGGTAGAGGGGACTGATGAGCCGGAGGATGATGGCTCAACGGCGACGCTGGGATACTTTGGGCGGCGCGAGGATGCGGACGAGGTGGCGCGGGCGCTTGAGGATGCGCAGGTCTGGCATCGCATTGTGGCCAATCCGGATGGGACGGTTGAGAATGACGACTGTTACACGGTCGAGGTGAGGGAGATCGACCAGGAGAGGGCAGTCGAGATCGTCGAGAAAGGGATGGAAATCCCGGAACCGTAGCGGCAAGGCGAAGAAAGCAGATTCCTCCGCTCCGCTGCGGAATGACAAACAAAAAGGCTACGGAATGACAAACAGCTAAAAAGCCGCCCCGGATTGGGACGGCCTTTTGTGTTTGTGCCGAGCCTGGTTACAGAACGCCGGCGGGCTTGGGGTTCTTGGGGTCGAACTTGGCGACCTGGACTTTTTTGGCCAGGCCGATCTTGGAGAGCAGCCAGATGCCGTAGTAGTTGATGTCGAACTCGTACCAGGTGAGGCCATGGCGCGCGCTGACCGGGTGAGCGTGGTGGTTGTTGTGCCAGCCTTCGCCTCCGGTGAGCAGAGCGACCCACCAGCTATTGCGCGAGTCGTCTTTGGTCTCGAAGCGGCGCGAGCCGAACATGTGGGTGGCGGAGTTGACCAGCCACGTAGCGTGCAGGCCGACGACGACGCGGAGGAAGGTTCCCCAGAGCATCATGGAGACGGCGCCCATGACGGCGCGTCCGGCAGGTGCGAGTGCGGCGCCGATGGCGATCTGCAGGAGGCCGGTGACGACGAGCGGGACGTAGTGGAACTTGGAGAGCCAAACGTGGCCTTTGTCGCGGGTGAGGTCGGGGGCGTAGCGGCCGAGCAGCGCGGTCTCGGAGTGGAGTGCGCGGCCGGAGATGATCCACCCGGCATGGGACCACCAGGCGCCATCCTGTGGGGTGTGCGGATCGCCGTCGTGGTCGGAGTTCTGATGGTGGACACGGTGAGTGGCGACCCAGAAGATCGGTCCTCCCTCAAGCGCCATGGTTCCGCAGGCCGTGACAAAGTATTCGAGCCACTTGGGAATGCGGTATCCGCGGTGGGTGAGCAGGCGATGATAGGTCATGCCGATGCCAACATTGATTGCGAGAAAGTACATGATGGCGAAGGCGGCGAGATTCTTCCACGAGAAGCAGAACAGCGCGGCGATGGCGCCGACGTGGAAGAGGCCCATGACGATGGCGGTGATCCAGTTGATGCGACCCTGCTGGTGCTCGCGGCCCATGCGGAGGTCCTGCTTGACCTTCTGGGCAACCTCGGCGGCGAGACGGCGTGCGGCTTCTATGCTTTCGGGCGTGATGGGCGTGGAGACGACGCGGGTAGTGCTCTGAGTGGGAGTCTCGGTGATGGTTGCTTCGGGAGTCAGGAGCGTTGGTGTCATATTTGTGCGATTCGCCTCGTACGTGCCGGGTACTTGCCTAATCTCAACGCTAGCAGGATGCGGCTCTGTCGGGTGTAAGACTTTTGTAATCGTGTCGTACGGCTGTTTTGTTAGTGTGTTTGCATGACACTTACGGGGGATTTCGTGCCGCGCCGCGAGGCGATCAAGGAGAGTAATAACGTGGATTCATCTCGGATGGGGCCGTTTCGACTGGCGCCGTGGTTTAGCGAACGGCCGTGGGGAAGGCGCGATCTGCGGCCGTGGTACGTGGATACCGGGACAACGGAGCCAGTGGGTGAGGCGTGGCTGACCGGGCCGGCGAGCGTGGTCGAGACTGGCGCGATGGCGGGGCAGACGCTGGCGGCGGTCGCGTCACAGGCGAGCGAGGCGCTGCTGGGTGCTGGGGGAGGCGCGGAGTTTCCGCTGCTGGTGAAGCTGCTGTTTCCCAATGACAAGCTGTCGGTGCAGGTTCATCCGGACGATGCGCAGGCGCAGGCGATGGGACAGCCGCGGGGCAAGACGGAGTGCTGGTATGTGCTGGAGGCGGAGGCTGGCGCGACGATTGCGCTGGGGTTGCGCGAGGGAGCGACGGCGGAGTCGGTGAGGGCGGCGGTCGCGGACGGAACGATGGAAGAGTTGATGCAGTGGGTGCCGGTATCGGTGGGCGACATGATTTTTGTCGACGCGGGTACGGTACATGCGATCGGGCCGGGCGTGGTTCTGCTGGAGACGCAGCAGACGAGCGATACGACGTTCCGGCTGTATGACTACGGGCGTCCGCGCGAGTTGCATGTGGAGCAGGCGCTGCAGGTGATGAAGATGCAGACGGCGGCGGGGAAGGTGAAGCCGGTTGCGATGGATGGGTTTACGCGGCTGATCGAGCAGAAATATTTTGTGGTGGATCGGTATGACGTTGCGGCCGGTAGCGAGGTTGTCGTGCCGACAGCAGGGCGGCCGGGGTGTCTGGTTGGCCTGTCGGGAGTGGCTGCGGTGATTGGCGGGGATGAAGGGGAAGTTGAGATGTTCCCGGGGCGAGCCGTGGTGCTGCCTGCTGGTTGCAATGGGGTGATCATGGAGACGGGAGTTGGGGTTTCGTTTGTGCGGTGCTGGGCCCCATAGAAGCAGGTATTGTTTATCAGCTATCAGCTATCAGCTATCAGCTATCAGCTATGAGGTGTGAGCGATCACGCTGATGGCGGTTCTACGCTATGGATTGGTAGGATGGTGCGCGGATTAATTCTGGAGGGATGATGCGGCGTGGTGAATTTTTCCTTGCGTGTGTGATTACGATTTCGATGAGCGTGGCGACGGCACAGACGCCGGCGGCTCCGGCTCCGGCTGCGAATGGTCCGGCTCCGATGCTGTTGTGGGCGGGCGGCGCTCCGGGCGCGGTGGGCGATGCGGATGACGATAAGCCGACGTTGACGGCGTATATCCCGGCGTCGAATCCGACGAAGACGGCGGTGGTGATTGCGCCGGGTGGTGGGTATCAGCACCTGTCGATGGTGAAGGAAGGGTCGGATGTGGCGGCGTGGCTGAATGCGCGCGGGGTTGCGGCGTTCGTGCTGAAGTACCGGCTGGGACCGAAGTATCACAATCCGATTGAGCTGGGCGATGCGCAGCAGGCGATCCGCACCGTGCGGGCCAATGCGGCGAAGTATGGCGTGGCGCCGGACCACATCGGGATGTGGGGATTCTCGGCGGGCGGGCATCTGGCGGCGACGGCAGGGACGCAGTTCGACGCAGGGAACGCGACTGCTGAGGATGCGGTTGAGCAGCAGAGCAGCCGGCCGGACTTCATGATCCTGTCGTATCCCGTGATCACGATGGAGGACCCGTACGTGCACATAGGATCGCGGACGTTTCTGTTGGGTGATACTCCGGCACAGGCGGCGATGGATGGGACGTCGGCCGAGTTGCATGTGACTGCGCAGGCGCCTCCGACGTTCATGTTTACGACGACCGACGACCATACGGTTCCGGTGATGAATAGCGTGATGTTCTATTCGGCGCTGGTGAAGGCGGGCGTGCCGGCGGAGATGCACGTGTTCCAGCATGGGGCGCACGGATCGGGGCTGGCGCCGACGAATCCGCAGTTGACCGTGTGGACGGAGTTGCTGATCAAGTGGATGCGGGAGCGCGGGTATGCCGCTGCGGCTGCGCAATGAAATGCGATAAAGGTCGATTCGCCAGTGAAATTTGATGGTTTGCTTACGCGTACCTTGTGTAGAGTACCCAAGGCGGCTGATTGCGCAGGGCGCGGTGCGCTTTGTGACGTTCGTCACCTTGTGTAGAGTGGTCAGGGCGAGAAGATGGGGAAGATCGGATTATTAAAGCGATTCTTCCGGCCACAGGCACGAGAAGCGGCGGCCGATTCAGCCCAATTTGGAAACAGGTGATCGGCAGATGCGTTCCTTGCTCGTGAAAGTGCTGTTGGTGGTGTGTGTAGGGGTGTTGGCGGGTTTTCCGCTAATGGGTGGAATGATCGCGATGGCGCAGACGCCTTCGCCGGGTGCGTCGGTGTCGGCGCCGGCTGTATCCGGTTCCGAGTCGGATCGCATGGCCGCTCTGGAGAAGCAGGTGGCGGCGCAGTCAGCGGCGATCGCCCAGGCGCAGACATCGGGAGATAACGCCTGGATGCTGACCTCGGCGGCGCTGGTGCTCCTGATGACCGGGCCGGGGCTGGCCTTGTTTTACGGCGGACTGGTGCGCAAGAAAAACGTCCTGAGCATGATGATGCAGAGCTTCGCCATGATGGCGGTGGTGACGCTGCTGTGGGCGGTGGTGACGTATTCGCTGGCGTTTGGCAGCGGGAACGCATTTATCGGTGGGCTGCACAACATGTTCTTGCATGGCGTGGGGCTGTCGCCGAGCCCGTACGCACCGACGATTCCACTACAGACGTTCATGGTGTATCAGTTGATGTTTGCGATCATTACGCCGGCGCTGATCACCGGAGCGTTTGCCGAGCGGATGAAGTTCTCGGCAATGCTGGTGTTCATGGTGTTGTGGGCGATCGTGGTGTACAGCCCGATGGCGCACATGGTGTGGGGTGTGGGCGGGCTGCTGAATGCGGCGACGGGGAAGTTTCCGTGTCTGGACTTTGCGGGCGGCACGGTGGTGCATGTGACGTCGGGGGTATCGGCTCTGGTGACGGCGCTGTACCTGGGGAAGCGCATTGGCTACCCAAAGGAGGCGATGCAGCCGCACTCAGTCGTGCTGAGCGTTATCGGGGCATGTCTGCTGTGGGTGGGCTGGTTCGGATTCAATGCGGGATCGGCGCTGGGCTCGGGAACGCTGGCGACGTCGGCGTTTGTTGCGACGCACTTTGGCGCGGCGGCGGCTACGATTGGATGGAGCGCGGCGGAGTGGATTCGGAACGGCAAGCCTTCGGTGCTGGGAGCGATTTCGGGCGCGGTGGCGGGGTTGGTGGCGATCACACCGGCCTCAGGGTTTGTGACTCCGATGTCGGCGCTGTGGATCGGACTGGTTGCGGGCGTGGTTTGCTTCTTCATGGTGGTCAAGGTGAAGACATGGTTCGGGTACGACGATTCGCTGGATGCGTTTGGCGTACACGGCGCTGGCGGAACGCTGGGCGCTCTGCTGACCGGATTCTTTGCGAACAGCGCGATCAATCCGATCTTCGGGGCGGGCAAGGCGACGGGGCTGTTCGAAGGCAAATGGCGTCAGGTGTTCGATCAGGCAATGGGCGTGGCAATTGCATGGACGTTGGCGGCTGTGGGCACGCTTCTCATTCTGTTCATCGTGGATAAAACGATTGGGCTTAGGGTGAGTGCAGAGGATGAGGCGACTGGCCTCGATCTTTCGCAGCACGGGGAAGATGGCTACGAGTGGGCGCATTGATGGCCGGATGGCGCAAAGAATTGTAGAGGTGCTTAGCTTGGGTCTCGAGCACATGTTATATGGCGTTGGCTATGGCGACGGCAACTTCGCAGAGCGTACTATGCTAGAGCTTACGGAAGGCGAATAAGCGAGAGAGGTAAGAAATGCAGAAGATCGAAGCAGTGATACAGCCTTCGAAGCTGGACGCGGTAAAGGATGCGCTGGTGGAGATTGGCGTGCAAGGTATGACCATTACGGAGGCTCGCGGGCACGGGCGGCAGAAGGGGCACACGGAGTTTTATCGTGGGCGGGAGTATTCCGTCGACCTGCTTCCGAAGGTGAAGCTGGAGACGGTGGTTCCGGATGAGATGGTCGATAAGGCTGTGCAGGCGATCATCACGGTGGCGCGGACCGGGACGATAGGGGATGGCAAGATCTTCGTGACGAGGATCGACGAGGCAATTCGGATCCGCAACGACGAGCGGGGGGAGATGGCGCTTTAGAGTGGTTGCTGGTTGTCGGTTGCTGGTTGTGAGACCGACTCTTGCCCCGGCTGCATGATCGATGTCATAGGAGAGATGTAGGCGCCCGCGTTTGCGCGGGGCGGTGGGGGCTGTATGCTGTAAGTTCTACACAACATACAGCCATGGCGGAAACAGAGACACCAGAAAGCGCGATGCGTGACGAATACCAGCGCCGGATGCTGGCGATTCGCGCTGCGTTCGATGCGGGCGCGACGGGTGCAGCGACGATCGCGGCGCGCGCGCAGGCGATGGACGAACTGATTGCGGGCTTGTGGGCGAGGGCGGTCAAGCAGACGCCGGCGCTGGGGTCGGGCATTGCGCTGGTTGCGCTCGGCGGATATGGCCGGAGCGAGCTGTTTCCCTACTCGGATGTGGATCTGTTGTACCTGCTGGACGGGAAGGTCTCCGAGAAGGATGTGAAGTTGCCGATCCGGCGGATCAGCCAGGAGCTTTGGGATTCCGGGATACGGCTTTCGCCGCAGACTCGCAAGCGAAGCGAGGCGGAGCGATTCGACGCGGACAATGTGGAGTTTGCGCTTGCGCTGCTGGACCACAGGTTGCTGGCGGGAGATACGGCTGTCTATCAGCGGTTTGCCACCGTGGGATTGCCGAAGATGCTGGAGCGGGAGAGCAAGGCTATCGCGGCGGGGCTGGTAGAGCTGACCTCCGAGCGGCACAAGAAATATGGAGATACGCTGTTTCACCTGGAGCCGAGCATCAAGGATTGTCCCGGCGGACTGCGCGATGTGCATGTGTGCGCGTGGTTGAAGACGCTGGCCGCCGTGGGCTCGGAGACGAAGCCGGACGCAGCTCACGCGAGCGATCGCAACAGCGGATTGGCGGTTGGAGACCGCGAAGAGTTTGCGCAGGCGGTCGAGTTTCTCTTTACTGTGCGCTGTTTTCTGCACTATCGGCATGAGCGCGACGACAACACGCTGGACTGGCAGGCTCAGGATATGGCCGCGGGGAAGTTGATCGGGCCGGGCCGGACGCGGGCTTCGGGGGAGGGATCGACGGCGGACGCAGCGTACTGGATGCGGCTCTACTTCCGCCATGCCAGAAGCGTGGAGCGGCGCTTGATCCAGATGCTGGAAACTGTGCCGACCAAGCAGCGGGCTGGGCGATGGGCTCTGCCGGGTCTTTCGAAGGCGCGACGGCGGGTGGAGCCTGCACCAGTCGGGTATCGGGTGGAAAGCGGGCGGGCGATTTTGAATGGAGCGATCGGGACCACGGGCGATCCAGCGCAGGATCCGGAGGTGGTGCTGCAATTGTTTGCGGTGATGTCCGGGACGGGCTGCCTGCTGGATCGCAGGAGCGAGGAGCGGATGTCGCAGGCGCTGCCTCTGCTGTCGACGCATCTCGAGGAGGGGCCGGTTCTATGGCGGCACCTGCGGGAGATTCTGCTGGGACCCCATGCTGGGAACGCGCTGCGGGCGATGCACGCGCTAGGGTTTCTTGAGTTGCTGATCCCGGAGTTTCACGGGATCGATGCGCTGGTGATACGCGATGCCTACCACCGCTATACGGTGGACGAACACACCATGGTGCTGATCGACACGCTGCATGGCCTGGCGACGGAGCAGGCAGGCCCAATGGGCGAGTGGGCGACGCGTTTTGGCGGGATTCTGCGCGATGTCCAACACCCGGATCTCTTGTACCTGGGGGCGCTGCTCCACGACACCGGCAAGGGCAGGAGCACGGGCGATCACGCGCGGGAGAGCGCGCGCATGGCGGAGAGCGTGGCCGGGCGGCTGGAGTTGGATGCGTACGAGAGCGAGTTGGTGCTGGGACTGATTCGCAACCATCTGGAGATGTCGGCGGCGCTGCGACGGGACATCTTCGATCTGGAGACGGTGCGCGCGTTTGCGGGCAAGGTGCAGACCCCGGAGGCGCTGCGGATGCTGACCCTGTTTACCTACGCGGACATCGATGCGGTCCACCCAGACGCGTTGACACCGTGGAAGGCGGAGAACCTGTGGCGGCTGTATCTCGCAACCGCGAACTATCTGGATCGTAGCGTGGATGACGAGCGCGTGGGCGCACGAGTCGGCAAGGAACTGGTGCATCGGGTAGTGGCTGTGCTGCCCGGCAAGCGGGCGGAGGTGGAGGCGTTTCTGGAGGGCTTTCCGGAGCGATATCTGCGCACGCGAACGCCGGAACAGGTGCGAATGCACTTCGAGATGGCGCAGCGGTTCGAGAAAGATAAGGTGCAGCTCGAGTTTCACTATGCACCGGGGACGAGCGAAATTACGCTGGTGACGCCGGATCGGGCCCTGCTGTTTGCGGACATGGCCGGCGCGCTGGCGGGCTGGGGAATGAATATTGTCACGGCAGACGCGTTTTCGAACCGGCAGGGGGTTGTGGTGGACAGCTTCCGGTTCACCGACACCTTTCGCACGCTGGAGATGAATACTTCGGAGCACGCGGCGTTCGTGGAGAGCGTCCACGATGTGATGGCCGGAAAGCTCGCGGTAGAGAAACTCCTAACCGGTCGGCGGCGCGGGCGGAGGAAGGCGCCGAAGGTGGTGGTCCAGACCCGGGTGGATTTCGATGACGATGCGTCGTCGCACAGCACGCTACTGCAGGTGGTGGCCCAGGACATGCCTGGGTTGCTGCGCGCGGTCAGTCTGGCGCTGGCGGAGAGTGTGTGCAATATCGAGGTCGCTTTGGTGGATACCGAGGGCGAGACTGCGATCGATGTCTTTTATGTAACCCGGAACGGTACCAAGCTGGATACGGACCAGGAAATGGAACTGAAGAAGGCTCTGCTGGCGAGGATCGAGGCAAACGCCGGATAGCGCGGGGCCGGAGGATTCCGGCGGGATGGACCATCCCTGGGGACAGGTTGAGCGGGGAAACAGAAATCGCAGGAGCCGGCCAACCGGAGGCGCAGTGACTGCATCGCACCAATGAGTAGTAGGAAAGATGTTCCCGGTGTTGGGTAATTGCTGCTCATAATCGGCTAAATAAACCGGATTACCGTCTTAATAGATTTATACTGTCGTTACACATGATTCCTTCCCCCGAACAGAATTCCGGCATTGGCGGCCCTTTGGCTGGCCCCCAGAAGAATGATCGCTATTTCTTTGGATCGCTCGACAGCTTCGGCAAGAACCGCGAGAAGTTGAACGAGGTGAACTGGGGCTACGACCAGCCGGAGGGGATTGTGCTGGCCTCGCTGGATGCGGCGATCAACTGGGTGCGAAAGAACTCGGTGTGGCCGATGACCTTTGGCCTGGCGTGCTGCGCCATCGAAATGATGTCGATGGGTGGCTCGAGATATGACATTGCGCGGTTTGGTGCGGAGGTATTCCGGCCGTCTCCCCGGCAGAGCGACCTGATGATTGTCGCCGGGCGGGTTTCTCAGAAGATGGCTCCGGTGATTCGCCGGTTGTATGAGCAGATGCCTGAGCCGAAATGGGTGATCTCGATGGGCGCTTGCGCGACGTCGGGCGGGGTCTTCAATAACTACGCCTTGCTTCAGGGCGTGAACCAGATTATTCCGGTGGACATTTATGTTCCGGGTTGTCCGCCGCGGCCGGAGCAGTTGTTATATGCAATTACTTTGTTGCAAGAAAAGATTCAACAGGAGCGTGGAACGGTCAGAAAGACGTTGAATTTGTCGTAAGGAAGGATTAGAGTTCCACCGACAATTTGATGAACTGATTGCCGGAGCCAGAATTCGATTTTCCCGCGAGGAAATCGGGCCCTGACGGTAAATGCTTCTACTGTATCAATTAGGGTACATTTTTTCCCTAGACATGGCGGGCAACTGCGGTACACTCTGGTTGACCTGATTTCAGAAGTTTTGAGTGCGAACTATTGCACTCTCTATTAACAAGTAATTTGAGTGGAGGAAGTCGAATGACTTATCGCCCGTTTCGCAGTCTTGGCCGGTTCCTGCTGGCTGCGTGTGCAGTTAGCCTTGGTGTAGCAAGCGTGGGTGCACAGACACCCGCCCCAACCGCCCCGGCGTCAGGGATAAACCCGTCGCGCGTGGATATCTTTATGGGGTATTCCTATTTAGGAGCCCATGGACGGGTTCAGCCCTCGGGCATACCGTACTCTTCCATCAATCTTGGTGCGATCGGTAGCGGCGCATATTACTTCAATAACTACTTTGGTGGAGAGTTCATCTATTCGAATCATCCGGATGGTGTGAACGACGGCATGTCGGGGGCGTCCGTGGGCGTAATTGCCCGCCTGCCGATGGAGAACTTCACCCTGTTTGCGCACGGCCTGGTTGGCGCTTCGAGACTGGGCGGCCCAAACAGCGAGGTCCCCGCGACGCTCGAGCACGAGCCCTACCGATGGGGTCCGGCGCTGACGGTCGGCGGAGGTATGGACTACGACCTTCCGTTCGCCGACAACCGATTCAGCCTCCGTCTGTTCCAGGCTGATTATCGTTATATGCATGCTGACTTCGGTCCTGCTGTCAGCATCCCGACCGGCGGAATTCTTGGCGGTCGCGCCAACCTGGACGCAATTGAACTGAGCACCGGCATCGTGGTCCACTTTGGCCACATCATCCCGCCGCCGCCAGTTACGTACAGTTGCTCCGTCGCCCCGACGAGCGTCTACCCGGGTGACCCGATCACGGTCACCGGCACGGCCATGAATCTGAACCCGAAGAAGATGCCGACCTACACGTGGACCTCCACCGGCGGCGCCATCTCGGGAACGTCGAGCACTGCCAACATCGACACCAAGACCGCGGCACCTGGTACCTATACGGTAACGGGTCACGTGACCGAAGGGCCGAAGCCGGGGCAGTCAGCCGACTGCACTGGGCAGTTTACGGTCAAGCCGTTTGACCCACCGACGATGTCGGCCTGCACGGCGAATCCGTCGACGGTCGATTCAGGTGGATCCTCAACGATCACGGCGAGCGCGTCCAGCCCGCAGAACCGTCCTCTGACCTACAGCTATAGCGCGACCTCCGGGTCGGTCAGTGGAACAACCTCCACGGCGACTTTGACTGCACCAAGTGTGGCGGCGGGAAGCAATACTTCCGTTACCGTAACTTGCAATGTGGTCGACGACCTCGGGAAGAGCGATTCCAAGATGGCCACGGTTACCGTGAACGGGCCGGCGATTCCTCCTCCCGTAGCGCCCATGGCGTCCAGCCTCTGCTCGGTAAGCTTCGAGCGTGATGCCAGGCGTCCGAGGCGTGTGGACAACGAAGCCAAGGCCTGCCTCGACGACGTTGCCCTCGCTCTACAGCGGTCCTCCGACGCCAAGCTTTCGCTGGTTGGCAACGAAAACGCCAAAGAGCAGAAGGTAGACGCCAGGACTGCAAAGCTGAAGCATCCGAAGCCGAGTGCTGCCGCTTCACGCGCAGTCAACACGAAGGACTACCTCGTCACGGAGAAGGGGATTGATGCTTCACGCATCACGGTCTACACCGGAACGGACGACGCTCAGACAGTTACGACGAGCCTGGTTCCCGCCGGCGCAACCAACCCCGCCGCAAACGCAACGGCAGTGGACGAGACGGCAGTGAAGGCTGTGCCTCGGACTGCGCCAGCGAAGAAGGTGCACAAGTAGTAACAACCAAGCGACTGAAAGTAGCGCAGAAGGCTGACTGGGTAGGTACCCAGTCAGCCTTTGTGCTGGTATACGCACGTGAAATAGATCGATAAGACCTTGTATTGTAGGGAGAATACGCGACTGGATGGGACCACACCGTTGAATTACAGATTTCTCCGGCTTCACCGACTTTGGATTGTTCTGATCTTTGGTTTTGTTTGCCCTCAGATTCACGCCGTCTCGTGGTTCCCGTTTGGACCAGATGGCGGGTCCGCGCGCGCCTTTGCGGCAGACCCCCGGGATCACGCGCATCTCTACCTGGGCGCGGCGAATGGTTGGATCTATCAGTCGCGGGACGGCGGCAAAAAGTGGGAGCGTCTTGCACGAGTCGGCAATCGAGACGATCTGGTCATCGACAGCATCCTTGTCGATCCAGCGGATCCGAAGCATCTCGCCGTGGGAGCGTGGGTGCTGGCCGATCTGAACCATCCCGACGGCGGTCTTTATATCAGCAACGATGGCGGCGTTACGTGGACGAGCCAGCCGGAGATGCGCGGGCAGTCAGTCCGCGCGCTGACTTCTGCTCCATCGGACCCAAAGATACTGGTGGCAGGCACGCTCGAGGGAGTTTTCCGCTCGACGGACAATGGAGGCCACTGGGAGAGGATCAGCCCAAGGGACAACGCAGAGATTCACGAGGTTGAGTCGCTTGCGGTCGATCCTGTCGATCCCAATATTATTTATGCCGGCACGTGGCATCTTCCCTGGAAGACGACCGATGGCGGAAGTACGTGGACGAATACCAAGCAGGGAATTATCGAGGACTCGGACGTGTTTTCGATCCTCGTCGATCCGAAGCAATCGAACGTGGTGTACTTGAGCGCTTGCTCAGGGATCTACAAGAGCGAAGACAGCGGGGCGAAGTTTGAGAAGGTGCAGGGCATTCCATCTACGGCGCGTCGCACGCGGGTGCTGATGCAGGACCCTAACAATCTTGACACCGTGTTTGCAGGGACGACGGAGGGCCTGTATCGCACGTTCGATGCGGGGAAGTTCTGGATTCAGACCACGCGGCCGGACGTGATTGTGAACGACGTGTTTGTGGATCCGACAGACTCGAAGCATGTGCTGCTCGCGACCGATCGTCGAGGTGTGCTGGCGAGCGACGATGGGGGCGACAGCTTTCTGCCATCGAACGACGGCTTTTCAGCGCGTCAGATTACCGCCTTTGCCGGAGACGCGCAGCATCCCGCAACCGTGTATGTCGGCGTGGTCAACGACAAGGACTCGGGCGGCGTGTTTGTGAGCCACACGGGCGGGCTGAGCTGGTCGCATCTCAGCGACGGGCTGGATGGACATGACGTGTTCAGTCTCGGCCAGGCTCCGGACGGAAC
>OBLU010003899.1_pt1 | contig 13481 bp, 10 predicted proteins | sample 1518681 | NCBI WGS metagenome assembly OBLU01 (sample SAMEA3539304, study PRJEB22396) | soil metagenome | biome: tundra; feature: field; material: soil | place: USA | collected 2010-05 | depth 0.15 m | reverse complement strand
CATATCCATCAGCAGAGCCTCATTGAAATGGCGCTCGGCGTCGCCATCGGCGCCATCACCTTCACCGGCTCGGTGATCGCTTTCTTGAAGCTCTCCGCCCGCATGAGCGGCAAGCCGATCACGCTGCCGGGACGCCACGTGATCAACATCGCGCTCGCCTTAGCGCTGGTCTTCTTCGTCTACCACTTCTACGTGGCGCAGACCGCGCTCGACTTCTGGCTGATCGTCGCCTCCTCGCTCACGCTCGGCGTGCTGATCATCGTGCCGATCGGCGGCGCCGACATGCCGGTGGTGATCTCGATGCTCAACTCCTATTCGGGCTGGGCGGCCGCCGGCATCGGTTTCACGCTCGGCAACTCGGCGCTGATCATCACCGGGGCGCTGGTCGGCTCCTCGGGCGCGATCCTGTCCTACATCATGTGCCACGCCATGAACCGCTCGTTCATCTCGGTGATCCTCGGCGGCTTCGGCGGCGAGGTGGCGGGCCCGGCGGGCGGCGCCGAGCAGCGCCCGGTCAAGCTCGGCTCGGCCGACGACGCCGCCTACATCATGAAGAACGCGCAGAAGGTGATCATCGTGCCGGGCTACGGCATGGCGGTGGCGCAGGCGCAACATGCCTTGAGAGAAATGGCCGACAAGCTCAAGAAGGAAGGCGTCGAGGTCAAATACGCCATCCATCCGGTGGCCGGCCGCATGCCCGGCCACATGAACGTGCTGCTGGCCGAGGCCAATGTGCCCTACGACGAGGTGTTCGAACTGGAGGACATTAATTCGGAGTTCGCCCAGGCCGACATCGCCTTCGTGATCGGCGCCAACGACGTGACCAATCCGGCGGCGGAAGACGACAAGACCTCGCCCATTTACGGCATGCCGGTGCTCCAAGTCTGGAAGGCCGGCACCGTGATGTTCATCAAGCGCTCGCTGGCGTCCGGCTATGCCGGCATCGACAACCCGCTGTTCTACCGCGACAACACCATGATGCTGCTCGGCGACGCCAAGAAAATGACCGAGAGTATTGTGAAGGCGATGTAGCGGCTGCTCAGTCATTCTTATTGTCATGGCCGGGTTCAACCCGGCCATTTCATTTGCGCCCATATGAAATTTCGATAGGCTTACGAGTCGCGCTTTGGCGGATTTGAGCCGGAGAATTTCATTGCACAAATCACCTGACGTTCCGCGCATCGATGCGGGTCCGGCCACCGTGCATTGGGGCTTCTTCGACGCCAAACTCCCGCCCATCCTCACCATCGGCAGCGGCGACCGGGTCACGATTTCCTCGGTTTCGGGCAGCCCTGAGATGCTGCCGCCACCGCCTTTCAAGATTCCGCCGGCTTTGCCCGCCATTCATGCCGCCAACGGCCCGCAGCAGTTTTTCGGACACATGTGCACCGGACCGGTCGCCGTGCGGGGAGCAAAAGCCGGACAGGTCTTGCAGGTCGATATCGAGACCATCGATTTGCATTACGACTGGGGATACAACGTCATTCGGCCGCTCGCCGGCGCCTTGCCCGACGATTTTCCCGAATACCGGCCGATCTACATTACGCTCGATCAGGCCCGCATGACGGGACGCTTGCCCTGGGGCCAGGACATTCCGCTGCGGCCGTTTTTCGGCGTCATGGCGGTGGCGCCGCCGGCATCCTGGGGCCGCATACCGACCCCGCCGCCGCGCCGCAACGGCGGCAACATGGACAACAAAGAGCTGGTCGCCGGCACGATTTTGTATCTGCCCATTTTCACCGACGGTGCGCTGTTCTCCGTGGGCGACGGGCATGGCGCGCAGGGCGATGGCGAAGTCTGCGTCACCGCGATCGAGACCGGGCTGGTCGGCACCTTTCGTCTCACCGTCCGCGACGATATGCGGCTCGAGTGGCCGCTGGCTGAGACGCCCACGCACATGATCACCATGGCGTTCGACCCCGATCTCGACGACGGCGTGGTGATCGCGCTGCGACAGATGATCGATCTGGTTTGCGCGCGCACCGGTCTCGACCGCTATCAGGCCTATGCCTTGGCGAGCGTTGCCGCCGACTTGCGCGTTACCCAGGTGGTGAACGGCAACAAGGGCATCCACGTGATGCTCGACAAGCGCTATCTCAAGCGGTGAGCGGAGTTTGGCGGGCTACCGCCGCTTCTTCTTCGTCACCCGTTTCGCCGGCTTGGCGGCCTTCGCTTTTGCCGGTGCGGCTTTGCGCGGCGGGATGATCGGCAGCAGCACGAAATTCTCCCGGCCGCCGCCGAGATGGATCGTGGTCTTGCCGCCATAGATATCCAGCGGGCGGTCGCGCGGGTCATCGTGCAGGAACGGGCCGTTGCCGGTGAATTCGTTCTTCATGTTGGAAAGCTTGCCGCCGGAGCCGCCGGGATAGACATAATCGCGCCCGCGCACGCTCAAGGCCACGCGATAGCCCTTCGGCACAACGATGCAGGTCGGAATGATTTCGATATCGAGTTCGTAGGTTTGGCCGGGCGTGAGCGGCTGTTTCTCGTCGTGGCTGTGATAGGGCCGGAACGGCAATGAAAGTTTCTTGTCGAGCTTGCGATGCGAGGCGCGCAGCCAGCCCTGGCCGATTGCCGTATGCGGGTCGAGCGCGCCCTGGAATACGACTTCTTTCATGTCGGGCGAGAACACCCGCAGCACCAGGAATATATCGGCATCGGCGGTCGACGATGAGACGTGCAGCTTGGCCGCCACGGGTCCGGTGATCTCGGTCGCCTCCGCCATCGGCTCGGTGAGGAACGTGACGCCATCGCCGAGCGCGTCGAACGTCACCGTCGCCGAGCCTTTCGGCGATTGCGCCACTAACTTTTGAGAATCAGTCGCCAGATGGAACTTGGTCCACCTGGTGCTCGGCAGCGGCCAAGCGTCCTCATGGCGGATGACGAATTGCTCGCCCGGATGACGGACATTGAGCTGTACGCGCGGCTGCTTGTCCCAGCCGTTCTTCTCGCCCTTGAGGAAGTAGCCGAAAAACTTCCTCTGCAATCCGACCCCGTAGTCGGTGTAGTAGTGCGTCCAATGCTCGATGCCGTGCACTTCGAGCCATTTCTGTTTCGACGCCGAGCGGAAGAAGCCCTCGAAATTGCCGCGCGGGTGCAACGGCTGGCCGCCCCAATTGGCGGCCGAGAGCAACGGCACCTTGACCTTCGACCAATCCGGCGCCATCGCCTTGTAGAATTTGTCGTCCAGCGGATGCGCGAAGTAAGTCTTGCCGAGATCGTAGCGGTTGGCACCCATTTCTTCTTCGGTGAGCGTCTCCGGTCCCGACACCCAGTCGCCATTCATGCGGCTGCGATGGCCCTTGGTGCCTAGCCCATGCTGAACGCTCTTGACCTGCATGTCGTACCAATTTTGTGCGAACGTGTTGTAGATGCCGCCGTTGTGGCTGAGCTCGCGATAGAAATCGGCAAAGCCCTCCCACACGCAGATCGCAGCCAGATGCTTGGGCTGCAGGCTGGCGACCTGCCATTGGTTGATGGCGTAGTAAGAGATGCCGCTCAATCCGACCTTGCCGTTCGACCACGGCTGCACGCCCGCCCACTCGATGCAATCGTGAAAGTCCTTGGTCTCGCGCGGCGACCAGTGCTCGACGTAGCCGGGCGAGCGGCCGCAGCCGCGCGAATCGACGCGCACGCATACGTAGCCATCCGGCACCCACTTTTCCGGGTCGCAGATTTCCCAGCTCTGATACTTATTGCTCGAACCGGCCATCACATCCGGCTGCTTCTCCTGCATGCGCTTCCACGCGGTCTTGTAGCCGTCTTCGAAGTGCAGCCATTTGCCGTAGGGACCGTGGCTGAGCAGCACCGGATAGCGGCCTTTCTTGATCGGCCGGTACACGTCGCAGCGCAGCACCAGACCGTCGTCCATCGTGATCGGCATGTCCCAATCGATCCGCATCCCATCGCGGACTTCGCTGACCTCACGATAGCTCATGATTTTCCACTCCTCGAAAACGCTTGCAGACGTTTATTTCTTCGGGATGACCGGCAGCAAGACATGAGCTTGCCGGTCCGGGCCAGCGTGCAGTGTCACATTTCCGCCGAACACCGCCGGCGGCCGGTCGCGCGGATCGTCATGCGTGAAGACCGCGCAGCCGGTCCACACCTTGCCCAGCGTCTCCAGCCCGGCGCCGGGCTCGCCCGGAAACACATAGTCGGTGCCGCGCACGGACAGCGCGAGCCGATAGCCCTTCGGGAGCACGATGCAGGTCGGCCATACTTCGACGTCGACCTCGTAGACTTGGCCGGGCTTGAGCTTCTGCTCTTCGTCATGGGTGTGATAGGGCCGATAGGGCAGAGTCAGCTTGGGGTCGAGCTTGCGGTGCGAGCAGCGCAGCCAGCCTTGCGCGAACGGCGTATGGGCATCGAGCGCGCCCTGGAAGGTGAGTTCCTTGAGGTCCGGCGTGAACGCTCGCACCACCAGGAACAGGTCGGCATCTTCCGTCGCCGACGACACCCACAGCTTCGCCGCGATCGGCCCGGTCAGCTCGATCTCCTGTTCGAGCGGCTCGGTCAGGAATGTGACGCCTTCGCTCAAACCGGCATAGGTGACGGAACTTGCTGCGGTCGGCGGCGCAGCCGACATCGTCATGTCGGCCGGATGGATGTAAGACTTGGTCCATTGCGTGCGCTTGAGCGGCCATTCGTTCTCGTGCCGCTCGACGAATTTCTCGCCGGGATGGCGCACCTGCAGTTGCACCTTCGGCTGCCGGGCCCAGCCGGACTCGTCGCCTTTGAGGAAGCGGCCAAAGAACCGCTTCTGCAGGTCGAGACCGTAGTTGGTATAGAAGTGTGTCCAGTGCTCGATGCCGTGCACTTCGAGCCACTTATTCTCCGACGCGGAGCGCACGAAGCCTTCGAAATTGCCGCGCGGATGCAGGCCTTGCCCGCCCCAGTTGGCGGTCGAGAGCAGCGGCACCTTCACTTTGTTCCAGTCCGGCATGCGCGACTGCCAGTATTCGTCGGTGTCGAGCTTGCGCGAGATGCAATCTTCGTAAAAATCGCGGCGATTTCGGCCTAGCTCTTCTTCCGATAAAGTCTCCGGCCCTGACACCCAGTCGCCGTTCATGCGGCTCTTAAAGCCACGCGTGCCGCGACCGTTTTGCACGGTGTAGACCTGCGCCTTCGACCAATCCTGCACGAAGCCGCGGCAGAAGATGCCGCCGTGGTGCGCCATGTCGCGATAGAAATCGGCGGCGCCCTCCCAAATGCAAATGGCGGCGAGATGCTTGGGCTGCAGCGCGGCCGCCTGCCACTGGTTCTCGGCATAATAGGAGATGCCATTGAGGCCGACTTTGCCGTTCGACCACGGCTGCACGCCGGCCCAATCGACGCATTGCGCCAGATCTTGCGCCTCGCGCAGCGACCAGATGTCGATGACGCCAGGCGAGCGGCCCGCGCCACGGCTGTCGACACGGATGACAATGTAGCCGTCAGGCACCCATTTCTCCGGATCGACGACCTCCCAGTTCTGATATTTGTTGGTCGAGCCGGTCGGCACGTCCGGCTGGTCGGCGCACATGCGCACCCACTGGTCCTTGTAAAGATCCTCGAAGAGCAACCACTTGCCGTAGGGCCCATAAGTCATGATTACGGGATATTTGCCGTCGGCGATCGGCCGGTAGATGTCGCATCGCAGCACTAGGCCGTCTTCCATTTTGATCGGCATATCCCAGTCGATCCGCATGCCATCGCGGATTTCGCTTTTTTCACGGTATTCCATGGGCTCCTCGACGTTCGGTTTGCAGTCGATAATTATCGGGCGCCGGCAATCCGCAGTCCGTCGCCGTCGAACAGGTGGATGCGGCGCCGGTCAAAGGACAGTGCGATGCGTTCGCCGGCCTTGATCTCGGCCATGCCGAGACCTTCGGTGACTGCGACGAACGCCCGCTCGACGCCGGCGTCGAAATAGAGCAGCGTATCCTTGCCGAGCGGTTCGACCAGCCGTACCGGCAATTCGATGTCGCCGCCGCCGCCGAGCGTGACGCCGACGTGCTCGGGCCGGATGCCGAGCGTGACCGCGCCCGCTTTCGCGGCCTTGAAGCTGTCAGGCAATGCGACGTCGAACGACGCTGAGCGAAAACGGGCGGTCCCGTTCGCTTGCACGATCTCGCCGGCAACCAGGTTCATCGATGGCGAGCCGAAAAAATCGGCGACGAAATAGTTGACCGGATTTGAATAGATCTCCATCGGTGATCCGATTTGAACGATTTCACCCAAGCGCATGACGACGATGCGGTCGGCCAGCGTCATCGCTTCTTCCTGGTCGTGGGTGACGTAAATAAAGGTGCGCTTGAGTGCCTGGTGCAGCCGATCGCATTCCGCGCGCAGCTCGCGGCGCAGCTTGGCGTCGAGGCTCGACAGCGGCTCATCGAGTAGGAAGGTGGACGGGTTGGTGACCAGGGTGCGGGCAAGCGCGACGCGCTGGGATTCGCCGCCCGAGCATTGGCTCGGCATCTTCTCGAGCAGATGACCGATGCGCACCATCTCCGCCACTTCGCGCACGCGCTTGACGCGCTCTTCCGGCGGCACGTTCTTCATGCGCAGCCCGAACTCGATATTCTGCGCCACGTTCTTGTGCGGGAACAAAGCATGGCTCTGGAACACCATGCCGAGGCCGCGGTCGCGCGGCTCCAGGTCGTTGACCACGCGGCCGTCGATGCGGATTTCGCCGGAGGTCGGATCCTCAAAGCCGGCGATCATGCGCAGCGTCGTGGTCTTGCCGCAGCCGGACGGCCCGACGAAGACGACGAATTCGCCGTCCTCGATGGTGAAGCTCAGATCTTTCACCGCGTGCACCGCGCCGAAAGACTTTTCCAGATTGCACAACTCGATGCGCGCCACGTCTATCTCCGTACCATGCCGAAGCTGAAGCCGCGCGCGAGATGCTTGCGGATGATCAACCCGACGATCATGAGCGGAACCGTGATGCCGACCGCGAGCGCCGCCTGGCGGCCGTAGACGCGGCCTTCGGTCGAGCCCTGATATTTCGACAATTCGATCGGCAGCGTGGTGACCTGAGTCTTGGTGATGATCAAAGCCAACAGGTACTCGCTCCAAGTCAGAATGAGGATGAACAGGAAGGTTGCCACCAGGCCCGATCTGATCAACGGCAGCACGATCTCAAACACCGTGCGCCAGCGCGAGGCACCGAGAATTTCCGCCGCCTGCTCGACTTCGAGCGGCACCTCATCGATGAAGCTTTTGGTCATCCAAACCGCGTAGGGAAGCGTCGTCAGAAAATAAACGAGAATGAGACCGAACCGCGTGTCGATCAGACCTATCGCCGTATAATAGAGTGACAACGGCGCCACGATGACGATCGGTGGAATCATCCGGAGCATCAACAGCTGGAACATGCGCGCCTCGGACAGGATCCGGTAGCGCGACACCCCGTAGGCGATCATCGATCCGAACAGCACCGAGAGGAACGTTGAGGTGACCGCGATGACCGTCGAGTTGTATAGCGAGATCAGCGGTTTTTGCGACGAGATGGCATACTGGGTCTGCGCATATTCCTCGGCGCCAAACCAGACATTCATGTAGTTAGCGAGCGTCGGCGGGCTGGGAAAATAATAGGGCGGCCAGGCGAACCACTGCGTGTCCAGCTTGAACGACGTGGAAATAATCCAATAGATCGGGAAGAATGCCATCAGCCCCCAAACACTGAGGACGACATAGCGAACGCCGCTCGTGATGCGGCGGCGCTGCGACTTGGTCATCGCCATTCAGGCCTCCACTTTTGGACTGTCGGTTTGTTCGTACATCTTGTCGAGCGACCGCTTCTCCCGGCGCAGCAAGCGGATTGCGAACAGGACGATCACGATCATCAGCAGCATGACGATGTAAGACATCGCCGCGCCTTTGGAGATTTCGAAGTACTGCCAAGTGGTCATGAAGATGTAGACCGGAAGCGTTTCGGTCGCCGAGCCGGGACCGCCTTGGAACAAGGACCAAGTCTTCGGGAACTCCGCCATGGCTTCGAGGAAGCGCAATACGAGCGCAAGCAGAATGACCGGCCGCAGCAGGGGGACTTGCACTTCCCAGAAGATCCGCCACTTCGACGCGCCAAGGATTTCCGCGGCCTCGATCGGTTCCTTCGGGATCGCCGTGAGGCCGGCGAGCATGATGATGAAGGAGAACGGGGTCCAGTTCCAAATCTCGAGCAGGCTTACCGTCATCAGCGCGAGGTGTGGATCGCTGAGCCAAGACGGCTTGAACTCGATGCCGCTCAAGCGGGTGATGACGTCGTTGAGCGGGCCGCTCTGGTACAACATCATTTCGGCGGTATAGGCGACCACGACCGGAACGGTGAGCATCGGCAGGATGAAGATAATGTAATAGATCGCCTGGCCGCGGAACGGCTTGTGCATGAGATAAGCCAGCAGGAAGCCGAACACGAAACATCCAACCGTCGAGCCGGTCGCGAACGCCAGCGAGCGCAGGACGGCCCAGCCGAAGCGCGGGTCGGTCAATACCTCCTTGAAGAGATCAAGGCCGATATAATCGGCATCCCACCACGAGCCGAGATAAACGGTCCATTGGTGGACCGAGAAATAGAGCTGCAGGAGCAGCACCGGCATCAGCACGAAAGCAAACAGCGCGATCAGCGGCGCTAGCAGCGAAAGCTTGAAGCGCCGGACCGCGCGACGCCGGGAGACCGCGCGCGGTGACGCCTGCAACGGTGCTTCGGCAGCCGAAAGTGCGGCCACAGTCATTCCTCGCCCCTGATTAGAAAGTCCGGACGAGCGCGAGGCTCGCCCGGCTGATTTGAAGGCAGGTCTGCTTCCTGCGGTTGCTCGTCACGCCGGCTTGAGGCGCTTCGGCATTAAGGCCTTATAGCTCACTAGATCCTTCTTGAGCTTGCTTTGGCCGATGCGGCGGATGATCGCGGTCCATTCATCCTCGGTCTTCTTGAGCACGTCCTTGGCCGGAAGCTGGCCGACAAAGGCCTCCGAAAGATTCTTGCCGAGCGCGTCCTGGAATTCCAGGTAACCGGTCAAATAGATCGGCGGCGCCACCACCTGGAAGTTGGCTTCGATCGCTTTGACGCCGGCCGGACTATAGGCGTTCTTGACCGCGTCGGACGTCATATGTTCCTTCGCCCAGGCATCGTTGAACGTGTTCACCGGGTCGGTCACGATCGGAATGCTGTTCTTGCCCGAGCCAAGCCAGAGCGCGAGATAGGCGGCTTGCGCCTTGCGCGGGCTATATTTGTTGACCAGGATCGCGGCGAGCGGCGAGGATATCGACCGGTGCATGCGCTTGCCGGAGAAATCCGAGCCCGGCACCAGGCCATAAAGCCATTTGCCGGTCGTTTTCGATTTCGCCGGATTCTCATTCAGTTTTGCGGTGCCGTCCCAGTACTGGGTGCTCACCACGTGACCCTGCGCGATGCGCGGAATCTGCTGCGGCGTGCCCCAGTTGGCCGCCTCCGGGTGATTGAGCTTCTTGTCTTTCAGATAGATGTCGACCGCGTATTGGCCGGCCGGCGTGTTCAGCGTCGGCTTCATGTCGTCGTCGAACGGGAAGCCGCCGGCGCTGTAGTAGATCATGTACCACCAGGTCGGACCGTTGGCGCGGTTGCGCAGATTGGCCGAGCCATAGAGATCCTTGGACGGATCCATGAAGAATTCCTGGATCGTCTGCTCTTCCTCCCACGTCTGTGGGAACTTCAGCTCTTTGCCGAACTTGTCGGCAAAGCGCTTTTTGTTGTCCGGATCCTCAATAATATCCTTGCGAACGTATTGGATGTGCACGTTGCCGTCGGTCGGAACGCCGTAGGTCTGGCCGCCATAGGTCATGAAGGTGCCGTAGTCGCCGACCGCGTCGATCTTGAAGTTTGCCTTCTTCATGTACTCGTCGAGCGGCTCGAGATAGCCGGCCGAGACGAGCGAGGGAATCATGTTGGAATCGATATGGATGAAGTCGAACTGCGGTGAGCGCGAGAGCGCCTCCGCCATGGCCCGCTGCGGTGCATCGAAGATCGAGATATCCTGCACCGCGCCGATGGTGATATTCGTCTGTTTGGAGAACTCGGCGATCACCGGCTGCATCGGCACCAGATAAGGCGACCAGATCATGCCATTGACGGCGGCCGGACCGGCGCTCTTGGCGGCCGCAATGGTGCTCTCTTCCATGGTTGCAGCGGAGGCCAACGGCATTGTGCCGGGCAGAAAGTTTGCCACGGTCAGCCCGAGGCCGCCTTCCACGAATGTTCGCCGCGAAATATTAAACTTAGTCATGACTTCCTCCCTTTCGGTATTTTTTGGCAGTGTTCAAGAACGCGCGTTCCGATGAACATCGCGCCGCCGCCGATCGCGGTGACCACGATGATGTTGTTCGGTCGATGAAGCTGATTGTGCGAAGATAGCGATCCGGCGCTGCCTGCAGCGCGCGGGCGCAGGCAGATTTTCATAATTTTGTTCGCGAGAGGCGTAACCCATCGGCCCTCCCGGGCCTCGGCTCTCAACGCAGCGCATGCCGCTCACGGCCATCGCGCGTCAAAACCAAGTGCAACTTTGACGTTTACGTCCCTAGAGCATCCGGGCTAAAGGCCGCGGTTAATTCCATCGTATGTTGATGCGTCTCGATCCGCAACACCTACGCGACGGTCTCCACGTCCCACTTGGGCGCGCGCTCGGGCGGATCGGCGATGCGGACGTTGCGGTTGCGTAGCGCAGAAATTCGCCGCATCTCCTCCTCGCTGAGCGAGAAATCGAACACGTCGAGGTTTTCCGCGATATGCGCCTCTTCGAGCGCGCGCGGCACCGCCGCGACCATCGGCTGTTGGATCAGCCAGCGCAGGCAGATCTGGGCATGCGTCTTGCCGTGCGCCTTGGCGATTTCGCCGACGACCGGATCGTCGAGCAGCTTGCCGCGCGCCACCGGGCAATACGCGGTCAGGATCATGCCGTGCCGCTTGAGCGCCGCCAGCATGCGGTCCTGCGGCAGATAGGCGTGGTACTCGATCTGGTTGGTGATGAGCGGCTCGGGGCAGACATGCACCGCCTCCTCGAGCATGGCGATCGTGAAGTTCGACACGCCGATATGGCGCGTGAGCCCGCTCCGCTTGGCCTTGGCAAGCGCGCCGAGGGTCTCGGCGAACGGCACCTTCGGCTGCGGCCAGTGCACCAGCAGGAGGTCGACATAATCGAGTTGAAGCGCCTTCAGGCTGGTTTCCGCCGAGCGCAGGAAATCGGTCTCGCGCGCATCCAACTCAGTCACCTTGGTGGTGACCCACAACTCCTCGCGCGCGATGCCGCTGGCGCGGATGCCTTCGCCGACGCGCTCCTCGGTGCCGTATTTGCGCGCGGTGTCGATGAGGCGATAGCCGCATCGAATCGCGTAGGCCACCAGTTCGGCCGGGCGCGCCGGAAATTCCATGGTGCCGTATCCGATCGCCGGCATTTTTGCGCCGTGGGCGGCAAGCGTGAAGGCCTTGGGGGATTGCATCGAAGGACTCCGCGGCGGGGAGGGCGGGGACGAAATACGTGCAGCGGACATCCGCCGCACCGCTAGTTGCTCAACTTGATTCCGGCGTCTTTGATCACCTTCGCCCATCGTGGCGTCTCGGTTTTTATCGCGGCCGCAAATTCCGCCGGTGTGTTACCGATGGAATCGAGTCCCTGTTGCTCCATGCTCTTGTGAACATCGGGCAAAGCCAGGTCCTTGACCGTCTCTTTGTAAATCTTGTCGATAATGTCGGCCGGCGTGCCGGCCGGCGCCAGCAAGCCGAACCACGGCACGGCTTCGAAGCCGGGAAATCCGGACTCGGCCATGGTCGGTAGATCGGGCGCGAGCGCCGAGCGCTTGAGCGAGGTGATGGCAAAGGCGCGCAATTTTCCCTCGCGCACCTGCGGCAGCACGTTCACGATATTGCCGAAGAACATCGTCAGGCGGCCGGCGAGTATGTCCGGCAGCACGGCGGTCGAGCCGCGATAGGCCACCGGCGTCACGTCGATGTGCGCCATGTATTTGAACAGCTCGCCGGCGAGATGCTGCGACGTGCCGATGCCGGCATGGCCGTAGGTGAGCTTGCCCGGTTGCGCACGCGCCAGTGCGACCAGCTCCGGCAAGGTCTTGGCCGGCACGTCGGGATGAACCACCAGCAGATTCGCCGCAACGAATACCTGCGAGATCGGCGCGAAGTCCTTGATCGGATCGAACGGCAGCTTGTCATACAGGCTGGGATTGATGACGAGCGATGGATTTCCGCCCATCAGCAAGGTGTAGCCGTCCGGTGTCGATTTGGCGACGCGATCGGTGGCGATGTTGCTGCCGGCGCCGGTGATGTCCTCGACCGTCACCGGCACGCCCCAGCTGTCCGAAAACTTGGCGGCGAGCAGGCGCGCTGCAACGTCCGGCGCCGTGCCCGGCGTAAATCCGACGATGATGCGCACCTGCCTGTTCGGGTAACCCGTTTGCGCGGCAACAGGGTTCGCGGTCAGCAGTATGGTCAGCGCAGCAAAAACCTGAAAGACGACCTTCATCGCTTCCCCCGCCGGTTTGAACGCCGCAGGGTGACATCGGCTCTGTCCGGCCGCAAGGGCAGGCGTTACGTCGGCGCCTGCTCGACCGACAGCACGCGCATGATGTCGTCGTGCATCGTACGCCGCTTTTCCTCGCTGGTGCTGGCGTCCAGACGCGTCTCATAGGCGATACGCGCCGGGTGGTGGAACACTAGCACGCGGTCGCCGATCTCCATCGCCTCGTTGATCTGATGGGTGATGAACACCGCGGTCTTGTTGTTCTGCCGCACCAGGCGCACGAATTCGGCGCGCAGGTCGCGCGCGGTCATTTCATCCAAGGAAGAAAACGGCTCGTCGCACAGCAAAATCTCCGGATCGACCGCGAAGGCGCGCGCGATCGAGACGCGCTGGCGCATGCCGCCCGAGAGCGCGTGCGGATAATCGTTTTCGTGGCCGGACAGGCCGAGCCGCATGAGCCACTGGCGCGCGCTCTCGTTGGCGTGGCCGGCATCGGTATCGAGGATCTGCAAGCCGAGCCGCACATTGTCGAGTGCCGAGCGCCACGGCATCAGTCGGTCGTTCTGGAATACGATGCCGATCTTGCCGCGGAAAAATGCGAACTCGCGGAATGGGTCGTGGCCGATGACCCTGGCTTCGCCGGAGCTCGGCTCGATCAGCCCGGCGACGATATTGAACATGGTCGACTTGCCGCAGCCGGTCTTGCCCAGCACGGCGACGATCTCGCCCTTGCCGATCTCGAACGACAACTTGTCGACCGCGACAAAGTCGCCGCGCCCGTCCGGGCGGCGGAATCTCTTGCTCACATCCTTGAAGCGAATAACGGGATCGGACATGGAGTTGTTTTGTTTGAGCATGACCTATTCTGAAAACCGGTTCCCACTTTTCGGGGTCATGCTCACATGGCCCTCTCGGACACCGCGCGATAGCGCAAGGCCCAATTTTCGATCGCGTTGATAGTCTGCTGCACCACCAGCACGAACAGCACCA
>OBLU010003898.1_pt1 | contig 13486 bp, 12 predicted proteins | sample 1518681 | NCBI WGS metagenome assembly OBLU01 (sample SAMEA3539304, study PRJEB22396) | soil metagenome | biome: tundra; feature: field; material: soil | place: USA | collected 2010-05 | depth 0.15 m | reverse complement strand
GGCGCGATGCCCTCAAGATCGGTGAGGACAGCCCACGCGCGGTCGATCGGAACGCCGACCGTGAACTCGTTGTCGATCTTCATAGGTTCCACTCTATTGTTAGGTTTCTAGCATGCACACAGAGCCAGTCACCACGGAGCCGGTCACCGCGGGGGCCGCCCGCCAGGTCCGGCGGGCAATGCTCACCCAGAGCTGGCTGGATCTCACCTTCGTGCACTGGGCCGTCGATCCTGACGCCGTGGCGCCACTGCTCCCGGCGGGGACCAGGCCCGATCAGTTCGGTGGCACCAGTTACGTGGGCCTGGTCGCCTTCCGGATGCACCGCATCGGGTGGCTTGGCCTGCCCGGCCTGCCCTACCTCGGGTCGTTCCCGGAAACCAACGTCCGGCTCTACTCGGTCGGCCCCGACGGCCGCCGCGGCGTGGTCTTCCGCTCGCTGGAAGCCTCCCGGCTGGTACCGGTGCTGGCCGCACGCTGGGGATTCCGGCTGCCCTACGTCTGGGCCAAGATGGCGGTGCACCGCGACGACGGCACGCTGACCTACACCAGCCAGCGCCGCTGGCCCGGGCCCCGCTGGGCGACGAGCCGGCTGACCGTCCGGGTCGGCGAGCCGGTTCCCGAGCCATCCGACCTGGAACACTTCATGACCGCACGATGGGGCCTGCATGCCACCTGGCACGGTCACAGGCCTATTTACGTCCCCAACGAACACCCCCGCTGGTCCCTTTACCGAGCGCAGCTCATCGATCTTGATGAGAACCTGGTCCGCGCCGCGGGCCTCCCGGCGCCCGCCGGGGACCCGGTCAGCGTGCTGTACTCCCCCGGCGTACCCGTGCGGTTCGGCGTCCCGGAGCTGCCGCAGCCGGGATCATGACCTGGGGCTAGTCGGGCAGAATGTGCCCATGGCGAACAATGCGCCCATCGAGAACCCAGAGCCGCTACCCACCGAGACTCTGCCCATTGTGTTGTGCGGCGACCCGGTGCTACGCCGCGCGGCCGGGCCTGTCGATCCGGCTAGCCTGCGCCGCGGCGACCTGGCGGAGTTGATCGCCAGGATGCGGGTGACGATGGAGGCCGCCCCGGGCGTCGGGCTGGCCGCACCCCAGATAGGCGAGCCACTTCAGGTGGCGGTCCTGGCCGACGACCCAGAGCGCTGGGGTCAGCTGACCGAGGAACAACTGGCGGCCAGGGAGCGCACCCCCCTCCCGTTCACCGTCCTCGTGAATCCCGAACTGAGCCCGGTGGACGGCTGCGGTCTGGTCAGCTTCTACGAGGGCTGCCTCAGCGTGCCGGGGCTCGCCGGGGTGGTGGCCCGGCACCGCTCAGTGCGGGTGGATGCCCTGGACGAGCATGGCGCCCCCTTCTCGACCGTATTCTCGGGCTGGCCAGCCCGAATCGCCCAGCACGAGATCGACCACCTCCGGGGAATCCTGTACCTCGACCGGGTCGAGACCCGGTCGCTGACAACATTGGACAACTTCGCGACGCACTGGGCCGGACGGCCTCCGGGCGAGGCCGCGGCCGAACTCGGGTTCCCGCTTGACGGTGATCGGCGGTTACCGCTGGCCGAGCTCAGCCGACACGTCCAGGCACACTGAAGGCTGCGATGATCACGCCCACTGGCCCGAACACCCATCCCGATACGGACTCATAACCAGGCCAAGGCTGGATCGGGTGCTGATAGGTGCCGCGATTGGCTGGGGCATCGTGATCCTGATTCTTGCCATCGTCTATCCGGTCGAGTCGGTCAATACGGGACGTCCAGGCGTGCAGCCGATGCGCAGTCTCGTCGCCGTTAACGGCTATGGCGTGTTGTTGCCTGCGGCCATCCCGCTGCTGATCGCGATGATCGTGGGTCTGCTTCACTGCGCCAGGCCAAGCGCCCGCTGGGCCTCGATTGCCGCCTGGATCCTGTCCGGCGCGGTCCTGCTGGCCGGCCTCGTTGGCTTCGTGACCTTCCTCATCGGCATTTATGTCGTGCCGACCGGTGCGCTGCTCGTCGTGGCCCTCGCCTCAGCGACCAGCGGACGGTCACCCCCCGGGCCTCGCGCCCCGGGCCGGGCGCGTCCATCGATGTGACGTTGAACGTGCTCTGACCCGTTCAACGTCACATCGATCTGGTTTGCGATGGTCTCGGCTATCCTGAGATGGCGTCCGCTACGCGAGGCCGCGGAGGACGCTCTGCCACTGCCCGGGACGTCCGAGGGCGGGCGAAGCCGTTCGAGACAGCCTCGGTGAATCACCACATGACCCTGCCCAGCCGCATCATGACCTGCCCGGCCGCGTCGTTCCGGCATCTGCAGCGGCTGACCGACCGCGTCAGCCTGGTGGCCCGCGCCGAGGGCATCGTGCCACGGCGCGAGCACGGATATCGCGTTGACGACGCCGCCCGAGGGCTGGTGCTGCTGTGCCGTGAGCCTGCACCGTCGGAGGAACTCGTTACCCTGGCGCGGCGGTACCTGTATTTCATGGCGCAGGCCCAGGCGCCCGACGGCAGGTTCCGCAACCAGCTCGGTCACGACCGTAACTGGGTCGACCAGCCTGGTACTGACGACGCCTGGGGCCGTGCCCTGTGGGGCCTTGGCACCGCTGCGGCCCGAGGCCCGACCCCAGGGATCCGCGCCGAGGCCCTGGACGGCTTCAATCTGAGCGCGCAACTGTCCTCCGAGTGGCCGCACGCCATGGCGTTCGCGGCGCTCGGCGCCGCCGAGATCCTGGATAGCTGGCCTGGCCATGTGGGCGCGCTCAGGGTGCTGGACGGAGCCTGCGCCGTGATCGGTGAACCGGCCGCGGACCCGGCGTGGCCGTGGCCGGCGCCACGGCTCAGTTACGCGAACGCGGCTATCGCCGAGGCCGTCATCGTGGCCGGCTGGAAACTCGGCCGTGACCCTGTCCTCCGTGGCGGCCTGCGGATGCTCGACTGGCTGCTGACAGTCGAGACCCGCAGCGGCCACCTGTCGGTGGTGCCGGCCGGCGGATGGAGCCCGGGCGAGACTCGTCCCGGCTTCGAGCAGCAGCCGATCGAGGTCGCCGCGCTGGCCGATGCGTGCACACGCGCGGCGGCGGTCACCGGGCAGCGGAGATGGCTGTCCGGCGTGGACATGTGCGTGGGGTGGTTCCTCGGCGACAACGACGCCAGGATCCCGATGCTCGACGAGCGAACCGGCGGGGGCGCCGATGGCCTCGGCCCCACCAGCCGCAATCGCAATCAGGGGGCTGAGTCCACACTCGCGATGATCTCCGTGCTGCAGCAGGGCCAGCGCCGGTCCGCCGAACTGGCCCGCTCAGAGAGCGTCGCCTGACGGCAACCCCGGTCGCTCGACGGCCAGTCAGCGCCCGCGGCGGCCTCGGTAGCCGGCGGAGAATGCGGCTGCGCCGCGGCCGGTGGCCTGGCTGGCGACGATGGCCGGTGGCCTGGCCGCGAGCCGCGTCACCGGTGCGACCCGGCCAGCGGGCTCACCGGCGATCGTACGGAGCAGCGCGGAGCCAGGGCCGACGGCCGCGGCCAGCGGGGCGACGCTCGCCCGGCGCATCAGCGCGCGGACGTCATCGGCCTGCCCCTGGGTTTGCAGGGTGACCACCACGCCAGCCGCACCCGCGCGGGCAGTTCGCCCCGAGCGGTGCAGGTAAGCCTTGTGCTCGGTGGGCGAGTCCGCGTGGATGACCAGGTCGATCCCGTCGACGTGGATGCCACGGGCGGCGATGTCGGTGGCCACCATGACGCGGACCTCACCAGAGGCGAACGACGCGAGGTTACGCTCGCGGACGCTCTGCGCCAGGTTGCCATGCAGGTCGACGGTGGGGATGTGCGCGGCGGCAAGCTGACGGGCGAGCTTCTGCGCACCATGCTTCGTCCGCGTGAAGATCAGCGATCGCTTCTTGCCGCTGGCCAGGACGGCGACGACGGCCGCCCGTTCCGCGGGCGTCACGGTCAGCAGGTGATGGACCAGCGCGGTCGGGGCGGCGGCCGGATCCACCGCGTGGGTCGCGGGGTTGGCCAGGAACCGGCGCACGAGAACGTCCACGGCGCTGTCCAGGGTGGCGGAGAACAGCATCCGCTGGCCCTCCGGCGGGGTGGCCGCGAGCAGCCGGCTCACGATGGGGAGGAAACCGAGGTCGGCCATGTGGTCGGCCTCGTCGATCACGCTGATCTCGACATCACCCAAGTGGCAATGGCCTTGCTCGATGAGGTCGGCCAGGCGGCCGGGACAGGCGACGACGATGTCGGCACGGGCGCGCAGCGCGGCCACCTGCGGATGCTGCGAGGTACCGCCGAAGATCGTCACGACGGTCAGGTCCATCGCCTGGGCCAGCGGCACCAGCACGGCCTGGACCTGGCTGGCCAGTTCACGGGTCGGCACCAGGACAAGGCCGCGGGGACGGCAGGCGCTGGTGTACCCGTCGGTGAGCCCGGCGGCAAGCGGGATTGCGAACCCGAGCGTCTTGCCCGAGCCGGTGCGCCCGCGGCCGAGGATGTCACGGCCGGCCAGCGCATCAGGCAGCACGGCCGCCTGGATCGGGAACGGCGCGGTGATGCCCGTACCGGCGAGCGCAGCCACGATCGGGGCCGGCACGCCGAGGTCGGCGAAGGTGAGGTCGAGGTCAGGGAACTCCGGAATATGGGAGAGCCCTGCGACCGGGGAAATCTGAGGGACCGCGGGGACCGGGGAAATCGCCGGCCGGCCGGGCCGACTCCGGCGCCTGCGTCGCGGCGCGGCGGAGCCGTTGCTAGCGGCGGCGGGTGTTTCCACGGGCAGGCTAGTACTGGGCAGAACTGTCACTGATGAGTGTCCTTTGGACTTTGGTGGCCGCATGTCGAGGGCCGCCACGTCCGTGGAAACCTGTGCGCTCGCTGCGCGATGTACGACCGGCGCGCCCTGATGGCGCCGCCTCTCTGCTTCTTTAGTGTACTGCATGGCCGGTTGGGGCCTCTGGTGCCCGGGGATCGCGTCAACGAGCCCGGGTGCGTACCGCCAGAGCAGGTAGGCGATGCCGCCGAGCGGGATAGGGGGCAGGTAGGTAACGGCCCGGTACAGCAGCACGGCCGCGGTGACCTGCGCGCTGACCTGGTGATCCGCGCCCGCGGCCATGATGCCCACCAGGCCGAGTTCGACGACGCCAAGACCGCCGGGAGTGACGGGCAGGACGGTCAGCAGCCGGACGAAGGCGTAGGCCGCCAGGGAGATCTGCCAGGACACCTGGGCCTGCGACAGGCCGACCCCACGCAGGCACGCGAGCAGGACCAGCCACAAGGTCAGCTGGCTGGCCGCGGTGGTGATGGTGATCCGCCAGCCGCGCGCGGCGAGCAGGCCGACCGCGCGATCCCGGAAACCCTGCAGCCAGTCAGGGGTATTGCCCGGTGGCGGCCGCCGCGCCAGGCGGCACGCGATGGCGCGGGCACACTGCAACGCCTGTTCCACGCGGAGCGCCAGGGACTTACGGCGCAGGACGAGGCCCAGGCCGGCCAGCATCACAGCGAGGAGGGCCAGGCCGGCCACTGCGGAGATGAGCAGGACGCGGTCTGGCCGTCCGTCCGTCAGCAGCAACAGCAGGGCGAGAACCGGCAGGCCCAGCCGGGCGAAGATGTTCCAGATTCCCGACACCAGGGTGTAGAGCACGTATTCGGCGGTCCCGACGTCCCAGCTGGACAGCATCACCCAGCTGACCCCGAGCGCGACGGCGCCGCCTGCGGGCAGGGTGTTCGCGACCGCAGTGGAGCCCAGGTTGACCACGGCGGCCTGGCGCAGCCGGATGGATGGCAGCACCGCACAGATGGCGAACCAGGACGAGACCATGCTGACGACCGCCGCGGCGGCGATGAGCAGCGCCTGAATCGATGTCATCGCGTGCATGCTGGCCCACACGCTGCGATATGACGCGAAATGCGGTATGGCGAACCAGAACGTGGCCACGACGAGGACGGCCGCTATCACGGCCCGGGCGATCCTGCGTCCCAGGCGCGGCCGGCTGCCCGTCACGCCCTGCGTGCCCACCCCACCCTGCGTGCCCATCACGCACCGGTCGGCAGGCTCCGCCCGGTGCGGGGGGTCATCTGTGAGCTGGATGGCCAGTCCGGCCGGAGACCAGGTGATAGGCCAGCAGCAGCACAACAGCGCCCACGACCGCGGTGATCCAGGTGGAGAGGTTGAAGAAGCCCTGCAGGGAGTGGATGTGGAACAGTTTGGCGGCGAGCCAGCCGCCCGCCAGCGCACCGACGATGCCGATCACGCAGGTGACGACGATGCCCTGTGATCTCCCGCCGGGGATCAGCATGTTGGCCAGCAAGCCTGCACCCAGGCCCAGAACGATCCAAGCGATGATACCCATAACCGACTCCTCAGTCAGTGCAGAATTAGACGTAGGTGAATTCGACGCGCGCGGGGTAGCCGGTCCTGCATGGGTACCTGAATCCTCAGAAAAGCAAAAAACTCCGAGCCCTGCCGCTTCCTGTCATTTTGGCGGGCCATTTGGCCGACCAATCTGGACGGATTGCAGCTGCCGGGGTCCGGAGCAACAGGTTTATTTTACCCCAGGGAATTTCCCGTGTCCACGGATCCGGCCAACCCGGGGCGTCCGGTCAGTACGTGGCGCGGCCGCCGCTGATGTCGTACACCGCGCCTGTGGAGAAGCTGCACTTGTCCGAGGCGAGCCAGGCGACCAGTTCAGCGACCTCGGCCGGACGGCCCACCCGGCGCATCGGGATCAGGCTGGTGATGTGCGCGAGCACCTCCGGTGACGTGGCGTCGTTCATGGGCGTCGCGATGACCGCGGGCGCCACCGCGTTGACCAGGACGCCGCTGGTGGCGAGTTCCTTGCCCAGGGACTTGGTGAGGCCGATCACCGCGGCCTTGGACGCGGAGTAGGCGGACAAATTCGGATTGCCGTCCTTACCGGCCATGCTGGCGAAATTCACGATGCGGCCCCAGCCCTTTTCCCTCATTCCGCCTACGAAGGCGCGGCACAGGTTGAATGTGCCGGTCACGTTCACGGCGAAGGTCGCGGCCCACTCGTCGGCGGTGGTTTCCCACAGCGGCTTATTCGGGCCGACAATCCCGGCGCTGTTGATCAGGATGTCGACCGGGCCGATGCGCTCGGCGGCGGCCGTAACGGCGGCCGGGTCACTGACATCGACGATGATGTCGGCCCCCGGCGCGATGTCCAGCGTGATGACCTCGATCGCGTCGCGGGTGAGACGCTCCGCGCAGGCCAGGCCCAGCCCGCTGGCGCCTCCGGTGATAGCCGCCGTTCGTGTCATCTCCAGCCTTCCTCCCGCCCAGAACTAGAGTCTGGCATGTGAACCATGAGGCAGGTGGCATCGCGGCATGAGAGCCTTCGTGATCACCGGACCACATGAATCCGGGGTGCAGGACGTCGCGCCGCCGGCGGCCGGGCCTGGCCAGGTCGTCGTGGATGTCGAACGCGCAGGGGTCTGCGGGACCGATGTCGAGTTCTTCACCGGCGAGATGGCCTACTTGGGCGACGGGCAGGCGCGGTTCCCCGTGCGGATCGGCCACGAGTGGTGCGGCACCGTGTCCGCCGTCGGCGGCGGCGTCGACCCGGCATGGCTGGGACGCCGCACCACGGGCGACACCATGCTGGGCTGTGGCCGGTGTCACCGCTGCCTGACCGGCCGGCAGCACGTGTGCCACGACCGCTTCGAGATCGGGGTACGTCGTGGCTGGCCAGGCGCCCTGGCGGAACAGATGCCTGTTCCGGTGGCCGCGCTGCACCCACTGCCCGACTCGGTGGACCAGGTGGCCGGCGCCCTCGTTGAGCCAGGGGGTAGCGCGCTGCGGGCCGTCCAGGCCGCCGGCCTCGCGTCCGGCGACCGGGTCCTGGTGCTGGGTCCCGGCACGATCGGCCTGCTCGTCTCGCTGTTCGCGCTGTCGGCCGGCGCGGAGGTACACCTCCTGGGTCTCTCCGCGCAGTCGATGGAGTTCGGCCGCAGGCTCGGAGTACACGGCACGTGGACGGCCAGCGAGCTCCCTGACCTGGCCTTCGACGCGGTCATCGACTGCTCGACCGCGGCCGCGCTCCCGGGACTAGCCGCCGATATCGTTGAGCCTGGAAAGCGGGTTGTCTATATCGGGCTGGCGAGCACCCCAAGCCTCGTGGACACGCGCACGATGGTGCTCAAGGACATCACAGCCGTCGGCATCCTGAGTGCGTCGCCCGGCCTGGCGGCCACGATCGAGCACTACGCGTCGGGTTCGGTGGACCCCACGCCGCTGGTCTGCGCTACCGTCGGCCTGTCCGAGGTAGCCGACGTCCTGGCCGGATGGCGGCCGGCCGGCGCGGGCCCGGGCCCCAAAGTTCACGTGGACCCCCGGCGGTGACGGGCCCCCGGGGATGGCTGCGGAAATGGCCTGTGGCGCGCGGGCTGCTGCCCCTGCGACGGTCCCAGGTCACCGGGGACGTGCTGGCCGGCATCACGCTGGCGGCCCTGGGTATCCCCGAGGTTCTCGGGTACGCGAAGATCGCGGGAATGCCGGTGGTCACCGGCCTGTACACGCTGCTCCTGCCGATGGCCGTGTTCGCCGTTCTCGGCGCATCTCGTCACCTGGTCGTCGGCGCGGACTCCGCCACCGCAGCCATCCTCGCCGCCGCCCTGACCGGGCTGGCGGCCGCCGGATCGACGAAATACGTGCAGCTGGCCGGGCTCGCCGCGCTGCTCACCGGTGGGCTGCTGCTGCTCGCCCGGCTGGCCCGGCTCGGGTTCCTGGCGAATTTCCTGTCGCGCACCGTCCTGCTCGGTTTCCTCACCGGTGTCGGCATCCAGGTGGCCGCCGGGCAGCTCCCGGACGTGCTCGGGGTCAAGGCCACGGGCACGGGCACGCTGAACAAGCTCGCGGACACCCTGAGCAAGCTGGCCCATGCGCACTGGCAAACCGTGGCCGTCTCGGTCGCGGTCATCGCCGTCACACTTACCGCCCGCAAGATCACCCGCCGCGTTCCCGGGGCTCTTATCGCGGTGGTCGGCGCGATCATCGTGAGCCGGGCAGCGGACCTGGCCGGGCATGGCGTGGCCGTGCTCGGCGCCGTACCGCAGGGGCTCCCGCACCTGGGGCCGCCCACCCTCAGCTGGCATGCCGCCAGGATCCTGCTCGGCGCCTCGGCGTCGATGTTCGTCGTCATCCTGGCCCAGAGCGCGGCGACCTCACGCGCCTACGCGGTGAAATACCAGGAGCCGTTCAGCGAGGACACCGACCTGGTCGGCCTGGGTGCCGCCAACGTCGCTGCCGCGTTCTCCGGCACCTTCGTCGTCAACGGCAGCCCGACCAAGACCCAGATGGTGGACAGCGCGGGCGGCCGCAGCCAGCTGGCCCAGCTCACCACCAGCGCGGTCGTGCTCATCGTCCTTCTCCTGCTCACCGGTCCTCTGGCCTACCTGCCGATCGCCGCCCTGGCCGCGGTGGTCTTCCTGATCGCCGTCGAGCTCATCGACATCCGGGGAATGCGGCGCATCCTGGCCATCCGCCGGCACGAGTTCGCCGTCGCCGTCCTCACCGCGGTGGCGGTGGTGGTGCTGGGGGTCCAGGACGGCATCGTCGTGGCGGTCGTCGCCTCCGTGATCGACCACCTGCGGCACAGTTACCACCCCCGCAACAGCGTTCTGGTGAAGTCGCTGGCCGGGCACTGGCAGGCTTTCCCGGTGACACCTGATGTACGGACCGAGCCGGGACTTGTCGTCTACCGGTTCGGCACCAGCCTCTACTACGCCAACGCCATCCGGCTCGTCGAGGACATGCTGACCCTCGCGCAGGGAACCCCGTTCCGGTGGCTGGTTCTTGACTGTGCGGCCATCGGCGACATCGATTACACCGCGTCCTCGGTTCTCGTGGAGGCCGTCCGGCAGCTGCACGAACGGCACATCCGCTTCGTGGTCGCCAATGTCATCGGCCCGGTGCACAAGCAACTCGACCGCTACGGCATCAGCGCCGCCATGGGCCCCGACGCTTACTACGACACCCCGGGTGAGGCACTCGAAGCCTTCGAGGCCACCGGCCCCGCCTGAGGCACGGCCGCACCGGTCGCGCCGATCGCGGCTGATTCGGCCACGCTCAGCCGCCCCCCTTGGACCAGCCCGCCATACAGCTGGGGCCTGCGATCGGACATAACGTCATTGCGCTCGCTGGTCCGCTTGTCGTTGGCGGCGCCGAGATCGCAGACCGCCACCAGGATGCGCTCCTCGTCGCCCGGCACCGGGCCAGCCAGCGGCCAGCCGTCCGGGTCGATGATGGCCGAGCCGCCGACCCAGTCCACGCCGCGCTCGTGGCCGACGCGGTCGCAGGCCGCGATGAACATCCGGTTGATCGCCGCGGACGCCTGCACCCGCACGACCTCCATCGGCCGCTCCCCGTCCGGACGGGGAAACAGCGGCCAGTTCGTCGGGGCGCACAGCAGTTGCGCCCCGGCCAGAGCGGGCAGCCGGACCCACTCGGGGAACTCCAGGTCGTAGCAGATCATCACGGCCAGCCGCGCCCCGCCGATCTGCACGACCGGCGGCGGCTGCGAACCGGGCGTGAACACCAGCTTCTCGGCGTCCCAGAGGTGGACTTTGCGATACGCGGCGAGGATGCCCGGGCCGGCGACGACAACAGCGGTGTTGTACAGGGCGCCGTCATCGCCCAGCTCGCAGATGCCGCCGATCAGCGTGATGCCGAGGCGGCCGGCCAGGGCCGCCCACTGCGCGGCGGTCGGGCCATCCACCGGCTCGGCCAGCGTGCGCGCTTCGGCCAGGTCGCGGAAGACATAGCCGCTGCTGGCCAGTTCGGGCAGGACGACGATGCGCGCGCCTTGGCCGGCGGCCCGCGCCGCCACGTCCAGGCAGGCCGCCCGGTTCCCCGTCAGCTCGCCCACCCGGGGCGCAAACTGACAGCAGGCCACGGTCACCCCCGCCGTTGGCGACTCGACCATGCCACTCCCCTCTGACTAACAACGGCCGCGCTGGATAACACCGGGGAAAACATATCCAGAGCAACCGAATTGTAATTCCAATGCCCTTACGCTATTTTCCTTTTTGTGATATGATAAACATATTGATTGGTATTGTCCACTGGGTGAATACCAACGAAGAGCCGAGCCAGACTGCGCTCACCGCAGCCGCCGCGCGGGCAGCCCACCTGATCGTCGATGATGAACCGCGGATCTTCGCGGACGTGCTGGCGTCGGCGATGCTGGGAGATCAAGCCGAGGAGTTCCTCAGTTATCACCGTGCCCACGGCACGCACCTGGTCCTGCGGTCTGCGCGGGCCCAGGCCACCTGCCGCAGCCGCTATACCGAGGACCGCCTCGCCGACAGCGTCCGGGGCGGCGTCACCCAGTACGTGATCCTCGGCGCCGGCCTTGACTCGTTCGGCTACCGCTCCGGCCTGGCCGACCAGGTCCGGGTCTTCGAGGTAGATCACCCGGCGACCCAGCAGCGGAAGCGGCGGCTGCTGTCCGCCGCGCGGATCCCCGCACCTGACAGCCTCACCTTCGTGCCCGTAGATTTCGAGAACGACTCGCTGGAGGAGCGTCTCATCAAGGGCGGATTCGATCCCGCCCGGCCCGCGCTGGTCAGCTGGCTCGGCGTCACCATGTACCTCAGCCGGGCGGCCATCGGCCAGACCCTGGCGGTCATCGGCCATTTCGCGCCGGGCACCGAAATCATCACCGACCACATGCTGCCCGGGGGCCTGCGCGACGAGGCCGGCGACAGCTACGTCGAACAGGTCGCACCGGTAGCCGCCCAGCGCGGCGAGCCCTGGCTGACGTTCCTGTCCCCCGGCGACATGTCAGATCTGCTGGTGGAGCACGGTTTCGGGTCCATCGAGCATGTCCGCCAGCGCGACACGGTCGACGCCGCGACGTGGAACCGCTCCGACTCCCTGCGCCCCATCGAGCTGTCCTGCCTCGCCCACGCGACCATCGCCCGACTCCATGCACGTTCGTGCATATCGGCTCCCCCGTCGAACCTCACCAGGGCTCGCTATTCATTTGAATGCACGACCGTGCATCTCAAGCCCTAGCCAACGGGCCCAGGACCCGGTAGACTCCTTAATATGCACGACCGTGCAAACAGTCCGGACGCGCTGGCTGCGGTGGTCCGACGCCGACGGCTCGAACTCGGGCTCCACCAAGACGAGCTTGCCGCGCTGGCCGGTGTGTCCACTCGCTTTGTGCACACGCTGGAGCAGGGCAAGCCGACCGTGCAACTCGACAAGGTCCTTGCCGTACTGGGTCAGCTCGGCGTCGATTTCGTGCTCGAGCCCGGCAGGGGTGTCGTTCGCCAAGGCGAGGAGTGAGATGGGTGGCCCGAACGCCGCTACAGCAACTGCGACTCGTCAAAACTGCTGACGTTTACAAGGCGGGCGTGCTGGCCGGCCTGCTGCGGCGACTGCCAGACCGCACTGAGTTCCGCTATTTGCCAGCGTACCTGGATACCAGCGGCCCGCCGGTGGCTTGGACCTTGCCACTAAGACCCGAGCCGACCACAGCGCCGGCCGCCGCGGTCCCTCCGTTCTTTGCGGGCCTGCTGCCGGAAGGAAGGCGGATGACAGCGCTGCGCCGCAGCGTGGGTACGTCAGCCGACGACGAGTTCTCGATGCTGCTTGCCGTAGGCGTCGATACCATCGGCGATGTCCAAATAGTCCCGGCGGGCGAGAAGCCCGGCGATACCAGGCCCCTCAAGGTCGACGACTTCGGCGCCGTTGTCTTCGCCGAGCTGTTCGCGCAGGCAATTGGCGATCAGCCCGATCGGACAGCTCTGCCTGGCATCCAGGACAAGGTATCGGGCCAGATGCTCAACGTGCCAATCCAGGGGCGGACAGGCGCCTACATCCTGAAGCTCAACCCGCCGGAATTTCCGCATCTCGTCGAGAACGAGCATTTCTTCTTCCGTGCGGCCACCCATACCCGGCTCAGGCTCGCGGAGGTGGATCTCGTCCACGATCGCGACGGGGCATCAGGCCTGCTCGTCCACCGATTCGACCGGGTGCCGGACAACGATCACATTCGCCTACTCGCGGTCGAGGACGCCTGTCAGGTCCTCGGCCGCTGGCCCGGCGACAAATACGTCATCCCGACTGAAGATGCCATCATGGGGCTCGCGAGACGCTGCCGTGCGCCCGGCGTGGCCGCGCTCGAGCTGTACCGGCTGCTCGTCTTCGCATATCTCTCAGGAAACGGAGACCTTCATGCGAAGAACCTCGCGATTCTGAAAGATCCGCGAGGCGAGTGGAGGGTCACCCCGGCGTACGATCTGCCCTCCTCCGCCGTTTACGGTGACCGCACCATGGCACTTCCCGTTGGCGGCAAGATCCGCCAGCAATTCTCTTGGCCAATGCTGCGCGGTCTGGCCAACGCGAGCGGTATCCCCGATCGGCTGGCCGCCAGCGTCGTCCGGGAACAGATCACGGCTGCTGGCGCATGGATCGAAGAGCTCGATCAGCTTCCGTTCAACGCCAATGTCATCCGTGATCTACGACGACTCGTCCGAGCGCGC
>OBLU010003897.1_pt1 | contig 13487 bp, 11 predicted proteins | sample 1518681 | NCBI WGS metagenome assembly OBLU01 (sample SAMEA3539304, study PRJEB22396) | soil metagenome | biome: tundra; feature: field; material: soil | place: USA | collected 2010-05 | depth 0.15 m | reverse complement strand
CCTCAATCTGCTCTGCATTGATCATCGGAATCCAGAAGTCCGGCCAGAAGAGCAGTTCCGTGCCATTGAAGCTCTTGGGCGCGACTCCGATGATTGATGACGGCCACTTTGGGCGAGTCTTTGCCGTCGTTCCAGGTGAATTCTCTTCCTGAGCGCACCGTCGTCGCGGCGGCCTGGAAGTATCCCGGCGAGACGCCATACTGCATTGCATCCGCCACTGCGGTTGAGGGTCTGTAATCCGTGGTGCTGTCGGCAAAGACACTGGAGTCGCTCCAACCAAGATTGAGTGGGACACGGTCGGCGTATCCCGCGGCAGTCACGCCCGGTATCTTCGCAACCGCGTCGAGCATGCGGCGCTGCATGACTGGAATCTGGTCGGAGGCGTACCCGCCCATTTCCAGATCGGTGTTGACCTGCATCGCATGATCTGGCACAAAGCCGAAGTTGCTATGGAGCGACCGTACCATGCCGCGCACTGCGACGAACGACGAAGTGACGAGAACGGCACAGGCGGCGATCTGCAATGCCAGCAACACATCACGGGTCGTAATACGCCGCGTTCCTGCAAATCCAGTGACGCCCGCTTTGATTCCTTGATACGGATCGGCCTTGAGCACCTGGCGGAGCGGGACGATTCCGAAGAGAAAACCGCTGACGAGAGCCAGCGCGAGTGCGACGATGTAGGTGCTGGCGTCAGGATTGACGGGCACATTGATGGGGAAATTCGGCACGGGACGCCACGCGCTGATTGCATGGAGCAGGACGACTCCACCGGCTACACCGAGCGCGCCGCCAGTCAGCGAGACGAGAATTGCTTCCGTGAGGAGCTGGCGCAAAATTCGCGCGCGGCTTGAACCGAGAGCCAGCCGCAGCGCAACCTCGCGCGAGCGGTCGGCAGCGCGCGCCGAAAACAGGCTGCCCAAATTGGCGCAAGCGGCCAGCAGGATCAGCCCGGACAGCAGCATGAGTCCGGCAAGGAATGCACGTACCGGTCCGCCCAACATGTTTCCGAGCAGGCCGGGACGCGCGAGGGAGAAACTGATTCCGTCGTCGTCCCTTGGATATGCCCTGGACAGATACGCGGCGATGGAACTGAGGTCCTGAGTGGCCTGCGCGGGAGTCGCGCCTGCCTTGAGGCGTCCCACTAACCATTTGCCACGGTTGGGGCGCTGCGTCAAAGTGTTTGACCAATCGATCTGTTGTTCATTGACCATGGGGGCCCAAAGATCGGGAGCAAAAAAGAGCTCTGTGCCGCGAAATGCCGGGGGCGCGACACCAAGAATCGTGAACGAGAATTTGTTCAGCCGAACGACGCGCCCCGCCACGGTGCGATCGCCGTTGAAGTGACTCTGCCAGTAGGCATAACTCAGCACAATGTAGGGAGCGCTGTTGGTGCCATGCTCATCGGAGCCGTGGAAGAATCGTCCCAGATAGGGTCGAACACCCAATACATCAAAGTAATTTCCGCTGGCCTCGTAGAGCCAGACTGGGTAGGTGGCGTCATTGATATCGAGACCAGCCTTGTCGATTTCGCTGGCGACAATGCCTTCGAAAACACGGGTACGGTCGCGCAGATCGACGTAGTCGGGATACGAATTCGAGGGAGTGTGGTCGACTCCACGCTCGATCAGATAGAGTCTCTGCGCCTGCGGCAGATTGACCGGATGGAGGATCAGCCCGTTCAGAAGGCTGAAGACGACAGCATTCGCGCCGATGCCGAGGGCGAGAGTGAGGATAGCAGGGAACGCGAAACCGCGCGAACGGCGCAACTGGCGGATCGCGATGCGGATGTCGCGGGCAAGATTCTCGAGGCTGAGGCTGGCGTCGGCGGCTGTGACGCGCTCTTTGGTGGATGCGGAGTTGCCGAAGCGGAGGAGTGCGTCACGGCGGGCTTGTGCAGGCGACAAGCCGGCGGCCAGATTGTCGTCGATGCGCAGGGCGATGTGCGACTGCAACTCGGCGTCGATTTCACGGTCTACGCGGGAGCGGCGGAAGAGATTGGCGAAGCGGTGGAAGATGGCCATGGGTTTCCTACCTCAAGACAAAGCGGGGATTCAGGCATAACGAAGAACGGCGCGGACGCCCTTGACGAGCTGGTCGAAGCTTTCCTGGGCTATGTCGAGTTGGCGGCGGCCCTGGGCGGTGAGCTTGTAGTACTTGGCGCGGCGGTTGGTTTCAGTCATCGCCCATTCTGAGGCGATCCAGCCGCTTTGCTCCATGCGGTGGAGTGCCGGGTAGAGGGAGCCTTCTTCCACGCGCAGCACTTCGCCTGAGGCGTTCTGAATGTGAAGGACGATGCCGTAGCCGTGCAACGCGCCGTTTTGAGCGAGAGTTTTGAGAACCAGCAAATCGAGAGTTCCCTGCAGATCGTTCTTGGCCATTTGCGTACCCCTAGCTCCCTTGGTATGGAGAAGTCTAGGCATAGATAGCTATGGATGTCAAGGGCAGCGTTCAGCTGTCAGCTCTCAGCTTTCAGATTGCAGTTCATCGTATCGGCTGCGGCTGTGCGGATTACGCGTCGTTCGATGGCCCTATTCCGGTCCGCTATTCCCTATTCTCTGACCCCTGCTCTTTGCCTTTCGCGCTATCCTTTTGGGTTGAGGTGAAATGCCATGGCGGAGACGGCTACGCGTACACAGCTTGCTTACCTGACGACTGTTCTGGATGAGTTGCGGGCCAAGGGGACTCATTTCAAGTTGCGCGTCCTGGATGACCAACAGGCCCCCGTGTGTCACTACGACGGGCGCGAGGTGATCAACCTAGCCAGCAACAATTACCTGGGGCTGGCCAACCATCCCAAGTTGATTGAAGCGGCGCTGGCGGCGACGCGACAGTTGGGTGTGGGGTCGGGGGCAGTGCGAACGATCGCGGGAACGATGCGCATCCACATGGAGCTGGAGGAGAAGATTGCACGCTTCAAGAATGTTGAGGCGTGCGTGGTCTTCCAGAGCGGATTCGCGGCGAACGCGGGGACGGTGAGCGCGATTCTGGGCAAGGACGACTTTATTCTGTCGGACGAGTTGAACCACGCCAGCATTATTGACGGGGCGCGGCTGTCGCGGGCGAAGATCAAAGTCTTCAGGCATAAGGACGCAACACATTGCGAGGAGTTGCTCAATGAGATTGCCCACGAGCCGGGGCACAAGCTGGTGATTACGGACGGCGTGTTCTCGATGGACGGCGACATTGGACCGGTGGACAAGCTCGCGGCGGTGGCCGAAAAGTACGGCGCGATCATGATGGTGGACGATGCGCATGCGTCGGGCGTGCTGGGGCGCAATGGGCGCGGGTCCGTCGACCACTTTGGAATCCACGGGCGCGTCGATGTACAGGTTGGGACGCTGTCAAAGGCTATTGGCGCGCTGGGCGGGTACGTGTGCGGGTCGCGCGACCTGATCGACTACCTCTATCATCGGGCGCGACCATTTCTGTTCTCGACTTCGCATCCGCCGTCGGTGGCGGCGACGTGCATTGCGGCGTTCGACATTCTGGAGGCCGAGCCGGAGCGCATTGAGCGGCTGTGGAAGAACACGAAGTATTTTCAGGGCGAGCTGAAGCGCGCGGGCTTCAATATTGGCGGGGTGACGACGCCGTCGACGCAGACGCCGATTACACCGGTGATTGTAGGCGAAGGTCGCGCAGCGATGGAGTTTTCGCAGGCGCTATTTGACGAGGGCGTGATGGGAACTGGGATCGCGTTTCCGACGGTGCCTGAGGGCAAGGCGCGGATTCGGCTAATTCTGACCAGCGAGCACACGAAAGCGCAGTTGGATCGTGCTCTGGAAACGCTGGAGCGGGTGGCGCGGCGGATGAGGATTCTACAATAGTACGCAATGATTGCTCATTTGCGCGGCAAGCTGATTTACAAGCAGCCCGGCCAGGCCATTGTTGAGGCCGGGGGTGTGGGCTATGACGTTGCCATCTCTGTGCCGACGTTTACCGCGCTGCCTTCGCTTGGCGCGGAGGCCTCGCTGCACATTCATACCCAGGTCAGCGACGATCAGATCGCGCTGTTCGGCTTTCTTGAGGCTCAAGAGAAGCGGCTGTTCGAGCGGCTGATTACGGTGAGCGGCGTGGGACCGAAGCTGGCCATCAAGATGCTCAGCGGGCTTTCGAGCGAGCGGACGGTGCAGGCCATTCGCGCACAGGATCATGCGCAGTTAACGCGGATTCCCGGCGTGGGCAAGAAGCTCGCGGAGCGCCTTGTGGTTGAGTTGAAAGATAAGCTGGATGATTTTGCCGTGGCGCCAGTGCAGTCGGTCGTCGCGGGACCGGCGGTGGACGATGTGCTGTCGGCGTTGACGAATCTTGGCTATCAGCGGTCGGCGGCGGAGAAGGCGATTGAGCAGGCCATCGCGAAAGACAAGGCGCTGGCTGGTGATTTCGACGGGCTTTTCCGCGGAGCGCTGAAGGTGATCCGGTAGGAGAACGCCTGTCAGTTCTCCTGCAAACGGGCCCCGCCGATAGCGGCTTTCACGATCGCGTCCAGATGAAGGGCGGCACAGTCGATCGCTGGAAACTGTGTATTGGTCTCGTTGAAGAGGAGAGCAAGATCCGTACCCGCGAGAAGGATGGAATCGACTCCATCCCGGCTGCAGAGCGTCTGCGCAAGTTCGGTAAGGGAATGGTGCGCCTCCAGGGTGCCTTGACGCGACTCTGCCAAGGCAAGATAGGTGCGGTGAATAAGGTCGAGCTCATCGGGGCGTGCGTGAACAAATTCCACGCCGGGAAGCATGCCGAATAGATCGGACTCCATGACGAAACGCGTACCGAAGGTGGCCACTCTCCGCACTGATCGGCTGGGCACGCATTCGATCAGCGGATCGAAAATGCTGATCACGGGCAGAGGAGATACGGATTGCAGCTCATGGATGCAGAAGTGGGGGGTCACGGCCGGGATAACGCCAAGCTCGGCTCCGGCGGCAGCGAGCCGCTGAAGGAACTCCGCAAGATAACCGGCAAGGCCTGCACGATCGCCTGAGGAGACGAAGTGAAAGACCCGCGATGTCTCGGCATGACCCATCGCCAAGTCAAGGCCTATGCCTTGCCTTGCATGCGCCTCGGCAAGCTTTTCGTAATAGTGGACTGCAGCTCCCACACCGAGCCCGCCGATTAGACCAATGCTTTGGCTGTAATTCATATCAAAGAGTATCGCTCGCACATCGAAGACATTCCGCGCATCCGACTGACGAATGCTAATCTTTTTCGTATGCCGCATCCATCGAAGGCCGCTCCCGTCGCTGCTGTTCCTTATTTCCACCCAGAAGCCCTGAAGTTCCTGCGCAACCTGGCCAAGCACAACGACCGCGAATGGTTTACTCCGCGCAAGGCACTGTATGAGGCGGAGTTGAAGGAGCCGATGCTGGCCATCATCCGCAAGGTGACGGATGCGATGGCGGAGTTTGCGCCCAGCCACGTGCGGCCGGCGGAGAAGAGCCTATTCCGGATTTATCGAGACACGCGCTTCAGCAGCAACAAGCGGCCTTATAAAACGCATGTGGCGGCGTGGTGGTCGCACCAGGGCCTGGAGAAGACTTCGGGGGCGGGCTACTACTTTCACGTGAGCGCGAAAGAGATGATTATCGCCGCCGGATCGTACATGCCGGAGAAAGACCAGCTGGCTGCGATCCGTCATTGGCTGCTCGATCACCACGCGGAGTTTCGCAAGGTCTTGCAGACGGCCTCGATTCGGAAGGCCTTTTCGGAATTTGAAGGGAACGCGCTGACGCGGCCGCCGAAGGGGTTTCCGAAGGAGCATCCCGCGCTGGACCTGATTCAATGCCGTCAGTGGGGACTGCATGCAACGCTGCCCGCCGACACTGCGCTGGATCCGAAGCTGGCGGCGACGTTAATTCGCCATTTCAAGTTGGCGGCGCCGGTGGTGGATGCCTTGAATACCCCAATTGCGGCAGCGCTTGCACCGAAGAAAAGGGTGCTTTTCGGGCTACGTTGAGCAGGGGCAGCAAGGGGCGCATGGCGCGGGTTTCGCGCTTCACGGATGGACCAAATCCGTTGAATTCGGGCAAATATCGGTAAAAATAGGCAAAAAAGGGACAAATACCCGCAAAAATTGTGGAAATCGGCTGTTTCCCCATTGACTTTGCGGGGTTCCAGGCTGCATGGTTACGAACGACGGGGTTCTGAGACCCGCATGAATACAGGGGTTTCGTGCAAACGTTGCCTCAGTCGCACTCCCTCCATGCGGAACGCAATGCAAGCGACGGAAGCCCAGGCAACACCGGCTGCCCTGAGGGCATGCCCAGAAGGAGAAACATCACATGGCAACTGGACTGACCAAGACTGCTCTTACACGGCATCTGGCGGAGAAGCTCGAACTGACCAACAAACAATCGGCGGCCTTCCTGGACCTGCTGGCGGAGACCGCCATCAAGGAAACCAAGAAGAACGGCGTATTCGTAATTCCCGGCATAGGCCGCCTGGTAAAGGCGGAGCGCAAAGCCCGCATCGGCCGCAATCCGCAGACCGGTGCGGCCATCAAGATCAAGGCCAAGACAGTGGTCAAGTTCCGCGTGGCGAAGGCCGCCAAGGACGTGATCGCTCCCGTAAAGAAATAGTTTTCTCGGACGGTGGACTGAAGGGGAGGAGCCCAAGTGCTTCTCCCCTTTTTCTTTTGTGCACGGTGGGACGCTGAATATTGTGGAGTCTGCGCGAACAGTCCCACATCGAATCAGCATGACAAGTTCAGCATCGGTCCACAACGCATTCATCTCCACGGCGACTCCCGCTTCGATTGTCATGATCCTGCGCCTTGAAGGGCTCGCGGCAGCGGCCGTGACAGCGGTTCTCTACGCGCGCACGGGGGCGAGTTGGTGGCTGTTTGCGGCTCTGTGGTTGGCGCCGGACCTTTCGATGCTTGGCTATCTTCTTGGATCGTGCCGGGGCGCACGGATCTACAACGCGGTGCATGCATACGTGGCACCGGCGGCACTGGGGTTGTCTGCGCTTCTGCTGCATGCGAATGGGCTGCTGCCGTTTGCGTTGATCTGGGCGAATCACATTGGCGTGGACCGGCTGTTAGGCTACGGGCTTAAGTACTCAGACGGGTTCAAGTGGACGCACCTGAGCAATCCTGGAATGCGCGGCTAGTCAACCGAAGGAGTGCCTGGCAGTACGCCTGGGATGAACGCACGCGCCACGAGCGAAACGCCGAAGCTGATGAGGATAGCGCGGATCATGAGCCGGCTGTTGTAGCTCCATGACAGGAACGCTAGCGAGAAGAAGACACCGATAGGCATGATCTCTGCTACCAGAGCGCGGAGCCAGTGGTGTTTTGTGCCGGTGCTCTGCAGGTTAGTGCGCGGGCGTGGAATGAGCCGCGGAACGGCGTGCAGATAAGCTTGGTAAGGCTCGCCGAGTTGGGCAGAGAGAAAGGCCTCTTCGCCCAGAATGAGCCGCAGCAGAAACAACGTGAGCAAGAATATGGAAAAGAGAGCGCCGGTCGGTGGCATGAGGAAGGCCATGGCTGCCACCATGAACCACAAGCCGAGATACAGCGGATTGCGCACATAGCGATAGGGGCCGTCGGCCATGACCGCGCCGGCTTTCATCTCAAGATTGTGCACCGTAGCAGGCCCAAGGTAGGCCGTTCCCCAGACCCTCGAAGCGGCACCCGCCGCGGCGATGAGTGTGGCGGCGACGATGACGAGGGGCGAGGCAATGGTAAAGCTGAAGAGACCGAGGCGGCTTAGCTCGAGCGGCAGCCACTCCAGCAGGGAGATCCGCTTGCCGAATCCCCATGCGTCGATCCAAGGAGCCCAAAATCCTAAGATGATGATGGCCGCATTGATGGCCATCCGCAGTTGAAACTCCAATTTTGTCGCCCGCATTCACTGCTCCCGCACGAGGGAGTGTACCACTTGGCGCGGCGTACAAAGGAGAAGCGGCTACTCCCAACGCAAGGCTGCCATGGGGTCAGTCTTCATTGCGGAGCGTGCAGGAATGAGTGTGGCCGCGAGAGCCACCAGGGTCAGCAGCACGGTGACAGCGATGTAGCTGGCTGGATCGTGGGGGCCGATGCCGAAGAGCAGGCTCTTAAGCACGCGCGACAGCAAGAGCGCAGCGACGAGTCCGACTGCGCCGCCCAGTGCGACGAGGCGGAGGCCTTCGCGCAGGATGAGCCGCAGGATGTTGAGACGGCTGGCGCCGAGGGCCATGCGCACACCGATTTCCTGGGTGCGCTGCACGGCCATGAAGGCGATGACGCCATAGAGTCCGATGACGGCCATGGCGAGGCCGGTGCAGGCGAAGAAGCCCAGCAGCGCGGTTTCGAAGCGCGGGCGATCAGCAAGTTTGCTCACCGTTTGGGTCAACGGTTCGATTTCGACCGGAGCGATAGGATCGATTTGCGCGATTTGCGACTGCACCCACGGGGCCACGACCGAGGCCGGGAGCGAAGTTTCAAGCAGCAATACGGCGTGCCCGCTCCAATCCTCTGCGCGGTTGCGGCGAAGCGTGTAGTACTCGGGGTCGTCTTCGCCAGTGAGGCCGGCGTTCTTCACGTTGCCTGCGACGCCGACGATGGTGTAGCTGGGGCCGCTCAAAGCAAAGTAGGGGTTGAATGTTCCGCGCAGAATATGCTGCCCGATGGGGTCTTCGCCAGGAAACATGCGCGCGGCAAGCAGCTTGCTGAGGATCACGAAGTTGTCGGTTGAGTTCCGCTCGTCTTCGCTAAAACCGCGTCCTTTGATAATTGGGATTTGGAGAACGCGAAAGTACGCCGGCGTCACCGAGCGCACCACCACCGTTCCGCCGGTTCCCGCGGGAGTGCGCTGCTTGCCTGCCACATAAATGTCTGCGTAGCGTCCGTCGCTGTGCCAACTGTTCGCGTCAGGAGGGAGCGAGTCACTCAATCCGACTGCGGTTACGCCGGGCAAATGCTGCAGAGTCGCCTCGGTACGCAGATAAAAGTCCATGTATGCCTGCCCGGAGGAGTAGTGTGCTCCATCGAGAAGAACATGCGCGCTGAGCACCTGGCGTGTTTGCATGCCCAGGCTCTGGCCTTCGAGGTTGCGAAAGCTTTTGAGCAAGAGACTCGCGCTGGAAAGCAGAACAATGCTGATGGCGATTTGTGCAGCAACCAGGACGCGCCGCAATCGGGCATGCGCGCCGGACCTGGTTGAACGTGCACCCAGTGCGGCGGCACGCGGCTTTTCGATGGCGGGCAGGATGCCAAACAAGGCTGCACAAAGCAGCGCGACCAGCACCGTGAACAGGATGATGCGGAGATCGAGCCGCGCCTCGGCGAGGAAGGGAATGCTTGTGGGAGCAATGGCGACAAAAATGCGGAGCAGAATCTCCGCCAGCAAGCATCCAACGGCCGCTCCTGCAATGGCCAGCAGGAAAGCCTCGGTGAGCGTTTGGCGGATGAGCCGCGTACGGCTTGCACCCAATGCGGAACGCACTGCCAGTTCGCGTTCTCGCGCCGCCCCGCGCGCTGAAAACAGGCTTGCCACATTGGCGCATGCAATCAGCAGTACGGCAAAGACCGCGCCGAGCATGATCCACGCTGCGGTGTAGGCATCCTGCATCTGACGGTCGCGGATGGACCGGACCTGCAGACGGAAGTCGTTGCGAATTTGGGCTGGAATCCACAATTGGGTGTGCTTGAAAAGAGGCTGCATCTCCGCTTCTGCCTCTTGCACGCTGACGCCGGGCTTGAGTCGCGCGAAGGCCCACATGGGAAACCCGATGCCACTGTTGACAGTGTGCTGCGCCGCAATGTCCATTCGCGCCGGGAGCACTATGTCGGCGGCTTGGAGACGGGGCATCTCGAAGTCTTGGGGAAGCACGCCAATGATGCGAACCGGGTGATCGTCGATGGAGATGGACTTGCCAAGTATTCCCGGATCGCGGTTGTAGCGGCTGAGCCATAGCGCATCCGAAATGAGAGCGGCTCTCGGGCCGTTGGGGAGGTCTTCTTCCGGAAGAAAATTGCGGCCCAGCACCGGCGCAATGCCGAACGTGGGCAGAAAGCTCTGCGCCACCTCGGCACAATGAAGCGCTACCGCTCTTGCTTCTGTGAGGTTGCACTCGCCCACACCCCGTTCAAAGGTGAGGGATGAAAACGGCTTCTGGTTGTCACGCCACTCGTAGAAGAAGCCGCCCAGCGTGAACTCCTGGCGCTCGAGCGATTGCACCAGGCCAAGCGAGACGAGGCGGTCGGCGTGGGCGTAAGGAAGGCTGCGGAAGAGGATGCGATCGACGACGCTGAAGACCGCGGTTGTTGCGCCGATGCCGAGGGCCAGCGTCAAGATGACGGCGAGGGTGAAAACAGAATTACGGCGAAAGCCGCGCAAAGCATATCGCACGTCGCGCAGCAGGCTTTCAAGCCAGGGGAGCGTATTGCGCTCGCGATACGCCTCGCGTGCCTGCTCCGCGCCGCCGAGACGGATGAGGGCCTGGCGGCGGGCTTCCGCTCGGCTCAGGCCGGCTCGTTCGCCATCGCGAATGTGCAGTTCGATGTGGTATGCCAGCTCATCTTCAAAGTCATCTTTCGCTCGCCGCGCGGTGAGCACTCCGACGAACCGCATCCATAATGCTCTGAGTTTGTGCATCATGTGACTCCTAATCTGCGCGCAGCGCTTGCATGGGATCGACGGCGGCGGCGCGGCGTGCCGGGATCCAGGCGGCGATGAGCGCGACGATGAGCATGAGCAGCGGAACCGCGCAGAAGGTGACGGGGTCAAGCGCGCTCACCTCGAAGAGAAAACTGTGCAGCAGGCGGCTGAGCGCGAGCGCGCCGATGAGGCCGGCGACGCAGCCTCCGCAAGCAAGCAGGAGGCTCTGGCGCACCACGGCGAGCACGATCTGCCAGCGCTGCGCACCGAGCGCGAGGCGCAGACCGATTTCGCGCGTGCGCCAACTGACGATGTAGGCGATGAGGCTGTAGACGCCCACAGCTCCAATCAAGACGGCCAATCCACCGAAGCCGAGAAGCAATACGGCAAGAGCGCGGGGCGCGGCGACCGAGGAAGCGACCACCTCCCCGAGCGTGCGCACGCGCGTGACAGGAACCAGCGAGTCAATGCCGGCGACGGCACGGCGCAACGCGGCCGCCGTTTCGGTAGGAGTGGTGTGGGTGCGGAGCAGGACATACTTTACCGGCTGCTCGCGCGTGGGTGTCATGGGCAGGTAGACTTCGTCGTTGAAGCCGCCTTCAAGGCTGCCCTCGCGCGCATTACGCACCACGCCGACGATAATGGAGGCCTTGGCTGCGTCCCACACGGCGGGCGCAGGCGCATCGTTGACGTCCAGGAGATGCTTGCCGATGGGATCCTGGTTGGGCCAGAGGCGCTGGGCCGTGCGCTCATTCACTACCACGGCGCGGGTGGTGCCAGATCCATCTTCCTGAGTGAGCAGCCGGCCGCGCACCAGGTGGAGGCCGAGGACTTCGAAGTAGCTGGGCGAGACCGTGCGCCCGGTGGCAAGTAGCGCACCCTGTCGCGCATCGCGCGGATGACCTTCGGCGTCGTAGACGTAGTTGTTGTCGCGGCCGCTGAGCGGAAGCGAGTCAGTAAGGGCTGCGGTTTGCACTCCCGCGATACTCTGCACATGATCGAGCAACGTTTCAAAGAAGGACTGGCAGCGGCCTTTGTCCCTGCAGGCGGCAGCGTCCAGCGCCACTTCAGCGGTGACGGTGTGGTCGGTGCGGAATCCGGGATCGACTTGCGAAAGCTTGTAGAGGCTGTGGAGCATGAGGCCGGCGGCGGTAATCACCATCACGGAGAGGCCGATCTGCGCTATCACCAGGGCCATGGAGAGACCAAAGCGAGAGCCCTTGCCGGAGAGGGCGCGGCTGCCGAGACGCAATGTTGCGAGCAAACTGACGGAGGCCATCCTGATGGACGGGATCAGCCCGAAAAGCAGGCCGGCGAGCACAGATGCGACTAACGTGAAGAGAAGGTCGCTGCCGTGCAGAGAGACATCGTGGATGCGGGGCGTATCGGCGGGGAGCAGGCGCACAAAGACACGCAAGCTGGCCCAGGCCGCCGCGAGTCCGACCGCGCCGGCCGTGAGGCCGAGCACCACGCTTTCAGAAAGCAGTTGTTGAATCAGACGGCGGCTCGACGCACCCAGCGCGCTGCGAATGGAGATTTCGCGTTCGCGCGCAGTGGCCCGGGCGAGCATGAGGTTCGCCACGTTGGCACAGGCGATGAGCAGGATGAGGCCGACCGCGCCGAAGAGCAGCAGTAGGCGCGGCCGCATGGCGCCGGTTTGCGATTCGAGCAGCGGCATAACGGTCATGTCGGAGGCCCACACATCGGGCATTTGCCAGGGAAACAGCGGCAGCAGGATGCCGTGCAAGCGGTGCAGATCGGATTGCGCCTGTGCTGGAGTCACCCCGTCGGCGAGGCGGCCAAAGGCCTGCAGGTCCAGTGTTGTCCAGGGATCGAGCGGGTCGTTTGGATGGTAGGCAACCGGAATCAAGAACTGCGTGTCGGCGTAGGGAAAATGCACGCCGGCTGGCATGACGCCTATGATGCGGCGCGATACGCCGTCAATCCGAAGTGTGCGTCCGAGGACTGCAGGTTGCGCGGAGTAGTGCTGGCGCCAATACCCATAGCTCAACACGACGTCGTGATCCTGCCCGGCGACGGAATCGTCGGGCGAGAAGAAATCGCCGAGAGCGGGCTGAATGCCGAGGGTGTCGAGAGCGTTGACCGTGACCCTTGCGCCGAAGACGCGATCGGGTGTGTCGGAGTCGGAGAGATTCGATTCGGCGTCGTCACCGTATCCGGCGATGGATGAAAAGGCCTTGGACTGCGTGCCGAGCGCGCGAATCCAACCTTTGGGAAAGACGGGCGATGTGGTGCCCGTGATGCGCATCAAGCGGTCCTGGTGTGCGTAGGGCAGCGGGCGCAGCAGAATGGAATCGACCAGGATGTAGATGATGGCGTTGGCGCCGATGCCCAGGGCCAGCGTGAGAACAGCGGTGAGCGTGAAGCCCGGCGCCTTGCGCATCTGGCGGAACGCGAAGTGAACATCCTGCATGAAGCTCTCGGCCACCGGCACGGTGGCGCGCTCGCGGTAGGCCTGTCGTGTTTGCTCTGCACCGCCGAGACGGATGAGGGCCTGGCGGCGGGCTTCCTCTGGGGTGAGACCCGTGCGAACGCCTTCTTCCGTGTGCAGGGCTACGTGGGATTCCAGTTCGGCGGAGATCTCATTCTCCGCGCGCGAACGGCCAAGCAGGCCGAATATTCGCATCCATAGTGCTCTCATTTTTCGCATAACAAACTCCTATTCCGTTCGCAGCGCCTGCATGGGGTCAGTCCTGGCGGCCCGGCGAGCGGGAAGCCAGCAGGCAGCCAGGGCAATTGCAACCAGGAACGGCGGCACGATGGTGAAGGTGAGCGCATCGTGCGGTTGAATGCCGTAGAGGAAGCTCGCCGCGAGCGTCGACAGCATCCACGCGGCTGGCCAGCCCAGCGCGACGGCAATTACGGTTAGCACCAGGCCCTGGCGCAAGA
>OBLU010003896.1_pt1 | contig 13487 bp, 14 predicted proteins | sample 1518681 | NCBI WGS metagenome assembly OBLU01 (sample SAMEA3539304, study PRJEB22396) | soil metagenome | biome: tundra; feature: field; material: soil | place: USA | collected 2010-05 | depth 0.15 m | reverse complement strand
GGCCGTCGATGAGGAGATATACCTATTCAATGGCGGTCGACACTTTTGGCGATTAACACCGCATTCGTGCCGCCGAAGGCAAACGAATTCGACATCGCGGTACGCACAGAGATGCCATCGCGCGCTTTGCCGGCCACGTAGTCCAGATCGCATGCCGGATCGGGCGAATTGAGGTGCATGGTGGGCGGCACGGTCGCGCGCTTCAAGCACATCACCGCGATGACGAATTCGAGTGCGCCGGCCGCACCCAGCAGGTGACCGTGCATGGATTTCGTCGAACTGACCGGGATTGAATACGCGCGTTCACCAAACACCGCTTTGATGGCGGCCGTCTCCACCGCATCGTTCTGCAATGTGCCGGTTCCATGCGCGTTAATGTAGTCCACGTCATTTGGATGCAGGATTGCCGAGTCAAGTGCCGCACGCATTGCGTTCGCTTGTCCTGCCACGGTCGGCCTGGTGATATGCGTGACATCGCTCGTCAAACCGTAGCCGGATAATTCCGCATGTATCGGTGCGCCGCGAGCAACCGCGTGGTTCCATTCCTCAAGCACTGCGAAGGCCGCGCCCTCGCCCAGCACGAGACCGGTTCGCGTACGCGAGAACGGTCGACACGAAGCGGACGGGTCTTGCGGATCCTCTGTCGCGAGGGTGCGCATGGCTTCCCAAGCGCGTAGCACGCCAAATACCAACGGCGCCTCGGCGCCGCCCGCCAGCATGACATCCGCCTCACCGCAATTTATTCTGCGCGCCGCCTCGCCGAGCGCAACCGCGGATGATGAGCATGCGGTGGAATACGTGAGAATGGGTCCCGAGAGTTCGTGATCGATTCCAATCCAGGACGCCGGCGCATTGGTCATCGCGTTGAGCACGCTGTAGGGCTGTATCCGATCGGATCGCTCGGCGTACAGCGTGTGATACCCCTCATCGGTCGTTCCAGCGCCCCCCAAGGCACTGCCGACGAAGACGCCGCAGCGCTCGCGCCGTTCACTGGCGAAGTCGAGCCGCGCATCCGCGATGGCCTGCCCGGCGGCGACCAAGGCCAGCTGGCTGACGCGATCGAGCATTCGCAGCCGCGGTTCGGGGAAATGTGCGCGGCCATCGAAGCTGACCGAGGCCCCGATCGGCGAGCGCATTCCTCGAGCCTGGGAATCGGCGAGGCGGTGCACGCCGGATCGACCCGCCCGGAGATTCGTAAATAATTCTTCGCTGGAGTTGCCGAGCGGCGCGACCACGCCCATGCCGGTAACCGCGACACGGCGCTGGGTCATTTTCCGCTGGGGACTTCGGACGCGCCGACGGCACGCGATTTGAGCCGGCGCGCGACGAGCCCATCGATGTATCCCACGACGTCATTGACCGTGACCAAATCGGTCGGCGTATCCTCGGTAATCTTGACGCCGTAGCGATCCTCGATTTTAAACATGAGCTCGAGCAGGCTCAATGAATCGATTTTCAGTATGGCGAGCGTCGCGTCCGAGGTCACCTTCTCGCGCGCGACCCCATAGTCGCGAACCAGGATGTCCGTCAGGGTGTCGAGCGTGCTCATGGAACGGCTTGGCATAATGATGATGGAACCACTGGGCTGCGGGCTTTTCCAGCCCAACGTGCCGCTTCGGTCAACACCGGCGGCCAACTGCGCAACACCGCGGTGGCGGGAGCGCTGAGCCCAGGACGCATGGCGAAGTGGGCGTAGGCGGCGGCAAGTCGCAAGCGGTGCGCGAATGCGCTGCGCCACGCCGCAGCATAGTCTCGATGAATCTCACGCGAACGACTCCCAGCGACCGCAACGACGGGCTGCGTAACGAGTCGACTGGTAAGCAGGAAAGCGGATTGCAGAGCCATATTGATGCCTTCCCCGATCAGCGGATGTGTCTCACCCGCCGCATTGCCGACCTGGAACGGCCCATGTTTCCTGCCGATTCGAATCCCGGGACGCAACGGTCCCACCGACAGCCAGGGTCCGGTGCGCTGCGCTCGATCGATAACTTCCCGAACCCCCCGGCATGACGCGCGCAAATATTGCTCGATTGCGACGCCGGCGGGCGCGCCAGGGGTCCGCGCGCGGCATTCGCGCAAGGTGTCTCGACGGATACAGCAAGCGAGCGTGAGCCGTTCGCCCTCCGCGACCACCATTCCACCATAGCCACCCTTGAAGCTGAGTACCGGCAGCAGGCCTCGCGGAAGCGCAGCGCGACGAAAGCTGGCCTTGAAACCAAAGAGATCCGCACCGTATCGAGGTGCATGCGCGCGCGAGACCGGCCCGTCCTGTCTCTGGTCGGGCTCCATTTCCCAGGACCCGTGGCCGTCGATAACAATTGATGCGCGGATCGAGAACGAAGTGCAGGCACGCGCTGCCTCATGCGAGTTCCTATCGGCAATTGCTTCGATCATACAATCGAAACAGCCTGGATCCCCGCGCAGCGAGCGCACTTTGGCCGGTTGTAGAATTTCGACGCCGAGTGCTCGCGCCCGCCCCAAAAGAACCGCATCCAACCGGTCGCGGCCGAGCGCCCGGCCAAAGCGATAGGGTCCATCGGTGCAGGGCGGTAGATCCGCCACGATGGTCGGTGAACTGCTCATCCAACCGACCCTTTGCAATTCGGGTCCCGCGTTATCCCTGACGGCCGGACCGACCCCGAGTCCATCGAGCAACGCGAGGCTTCCGGCCGTAAGACACTCGCCACACACCTTTTGACGCGGATAGATCTGCTGCTCCGCAAGAATCACTCGCCAACCCGCCTGCGCCAGTAAAATGGCCGTTGATGCGCCGGCGGGGCCGCCGCCGATCACCAGAGCATCGGCGTCAGTAGCCATGTTAAGCGAGTGCTGCGCCCGCGCCGGCGGGCGCGCGAATGCGGGCGGCGAGAAAGCAATGCGAAAATAGGAGCGCGCGATGTTCTTCAAGCCGCCATGCCTGCTCGTCGCCGGGCCAAGCGGCCGATATTTCCTCTCCCGTGAAGCCAGCTGCGACACTCTTGATAGCATCCCCTCGTGTGACGGCATTCGATCCGAGAACACCGACCAGACGACTGCCGAGATCTGCAAGCCTGTCGCGGCGCGGTTCGATCGCGATAAACGCCCGACTTCTGGCAGCAACTCCCGTGAGCAGCGCGCGCAAGGCCGGATCCTCAAAGTGATGCAAAAACAAAGTAGCGATGCACAGATCGTAGCGCTCCGTGTCAGTTCCTTGCGCCCAGACGAGAGCATCTTCACACACTACGTTCACTCGCCACTCAAGGCTATGAAAACCATCGAGGGTATTAAGATCGACCGCCGGGTGGCGGTCAAGTAGCGTGAGTTCGACGCGCTGCCACTTGGGCCTCAAGGCGCGCGCGAGTCGTAGCAGCAGCGTACCGTCTCCGGCGCCGAGATCAACGATTCTTTTTGGGTGAGTCGCGAGCCGTAGGCGCGCCACCAGGTTCCGCAGGATCGTCAGCGACCCCATGGCGCGGTGTATGCGCCGCAAGTCGCGGCGCGAGCGCTGCGCGCGGGGGTCCTCCGCATCGAGATCATCCAGCGCCTCCGGACACACCCTACGGGACATGGCGGTCCGCTCGCTCATTCGACTGCCAGCAAAGCGCCATGGCAGGTGAACCCGGCGCCAAAAGACGACATCCACCACCAACCCCCGGGCGTGCCATCGGCAAGCGCCGCGTCGAGCACGAAGTAGACAAAGGCGCTGCTCAAATTTCCGTATCGGCGAAGCGCGTCGCGGCTGTGGCGCAGCGCCTGCGGCGGTAGGCGCAAATTCTCCTCAAGCGCGATCAATACATCGCGTCCGCCCGCGTGCATAATCCAACCGTTGATTTGTTCGCGCGCGACGCCTGCGCGTGCGAGGGTCTTGTTCAAGATCTCCTCCGCGTGCTGCGCGGCAATCCGCGGCACCGCGCGCGTCAAAATGTTCCGCAACATTCCCTCTCGGTGCTCGAATCGCAGCGCCTCGCGATCATCCGGATCGATCAGCGAGGCCGACTCGCGCCATTCCACTCGACGCCGACCCGGCGGTCTTTTGCGAGATAGAACGGCAGCACCGGCGCCGTCACCGAATAAACAGGCGCTGATCAATACGCCGGGATCGTCATCCAAATACAGCGCGGCACTGCAGACTTCGACGCATATGGACAGCACATGATCACACTGCCTCGCCTGCAGCAGCGCGTTCGCGAGCTGCCAGTTGGGCAGCGCCCCGGCGCATCCCTGCCCCACCAGATCAAAGCCGAGCACATCGTGCCGAAGCCCGAGTTGCTCAACGGCATACCCGCTTAAGCCCGGACACAGGTAACCGGTGCATGTCGTAACAATTACAGCATCGATCGCCTCGGGCTCAAGAGCTGCGCGTTGCAATGCCGCGCGCCCGGCGGCAGCCGCGAGGCGGGGCGCATGCAGGGCAAAGCGTCTGTGCAGCGTGTCCGGGTCGATTGCGAAGACCTCCTCGAGAGACTCCACGCTGAGCCAACGCTCCTCGATCCCGTTGTCCCGAGTCAGCACCAATTTCGTAATCGCTCGGGATCGCGCGTCGAGGCGTTCGAACCAATCCGACGCATTAAACGCATCCCAGCATTCGCGCTTCGTATAGCGCTTCTCGGGCAGCGCCGTGCCAATGGCATTTAGATACATGAGTCGCTCTCGATCCCGGTGGCCTGACACCGCCATCATCATCGTTGAACCCGATGGGTCGAATATATGCCGATTTATTGAATAAATGGCAACAAACGTGCAGTTGATTACCCTAGTCTTTCGGTGGATTGCACGGCGGCGGCGTCGCATCCTCGCACAAGCCGGTGCGCGCATCGCGATTTTCGGCCCCGGGGCTGTTGGCGTTCGGAGGCGTACTTACGCAACCCGACAGCAGCCAGGCAGCTGCAAAAACTCTGATTATTAACTTCATCTATGGCTCCTGGACTTAGGCTTTGCGGCAACCCCAGACCCCGGGAGCCGCATAGACTAAGGATCTCGGTTAGTTGATCTTGTCCATTGGAGCATGAGCGGCCGCGGCTGTCTGGACGCTACCGCACTCAGCCCTTCGCCCATCAGCCGTTGACCTGCGCCCGGCCGGTTGTGGCTATACAGTCGGCGCCGTATGAGCAATATGCCCTCTCATTTCTGAGGCCGCGCCTGCGCCGGTCACGTCGATATCCATGACAACGTTCGTGACACCGTCAACACGACCGGCAGCGAGTTCGCTTCTGTTCCTGAGTGCGAAGTTACTAACGTGGCCCGCGAGTTTAACAACCCCGTGATGTACCTCGACGCCAATTGTGCCGGCAATGACATCTTGATCATGGCCAAGCTCGACGAGGACGTCTTGCTGAATTTGAATGTCGTTCTTCATCGGGCAGTTCCTTCCGGGCTGAGTGATATTAAGTGTATGCTGCGTCTCTATGTGCATGGACTATAATCTCTGAGTGATCTTTAAAGGCACGCCGCCGACCCATTAGATGAGATTTTCCGTTGGCTGATTTGAATGGTCATTGAAGCATGTGTGGCCGTGGCTGTCTGGACGCCAGCGCACGCTGCCTTGACGCCGCGGGGCTCTTAGGGACCCACACGGAGGCGATCGGGAGGCCCCGATCGGAGGATATTTGCACCAGCCGCCAAATTCACTATTTGGCAATTCGCGAGCGGGCCGGTACGCTCGTATGGACTTTCAATCAATTGTCCGAACAGCACGAATCTTTCGTGCGTTTTCTCCCTAACTTAAGGAATTCCGAGTGAGCGCCACGACTGACCCGATTTTGTCGACCGCGCCGCAGCAAATAAAGCCAAGCACACCACGAGAATGGTTGGACGCTCTATCAACGGGCACCTGTGATCCCGACACGTTCTCGAGCGCGATGATTGATTATTTTCAATTGACCCCGGACGGCTCCTGGGAAGTGATTTCGCTGCTCGACCAGTACCACCGACTGGGGAAAATTGAATCAGCATTGTTTCAGCATCTCAAATCACGATTCCAGTTTGTCGCGCTTGGCGCGGACATGAACGGCGCTTGGCGCGTTCCCCCGTCTTTAGCGCAAGATAAGGCGGCGGCCGCCGCCGTACCTGAAGCCGCGTCTCTTTCGGCCGTTGATATTCCGCAACCCAGCAGTGAACAGCGACATCCGCAACCCAGCAGTGAACAGCGACATCCGCAACCCAGCAGCGAACAGCGACATCCGCAACCCAGCAGTGAACAGCGACATCCGCAACCCAGCAGTGAACAGCGACATCCATGCACAGGCGATTTGCTGCGCGGTCGCTACCGCCTTGGAGGGATATTGGAGCGAGATGGTGTCGGCACCGTGTACGAGGCTACCGACCTGAACCGGCTCGATCTATCAGAGACCAGCCGAAAGACCGCGATCAAAGTCCTACACAAGGCCGTTAGCGGGCGCCCCGACTCGTACAACGAATGGCGCCGGGAATTTCAGTACTTGCAGTCACTGTCGCATCCGAACATTTTGCGTGTCCATGAATTCGATCGCGATGGCGACACGGTCTTCTTTTCGATGGAATTGCTCAGCGGTCTACCGCTCAGTGAGGTGTTGTCGAATAGAAATCACGTGGCGTTGGAGCACGCCCATGCGGCTGCGATCATCCGACACGTTGGCGACGCAATCCTGCATGCGCATTGGCGCGGGGTAGTGCATGGCGATATACGTCCGCGCAATATCTTCGTCACCGATGAGGGGGAAATCCGGGTCTTGGGATTCGGCGCTTCGCCGGCCGTGGCGTCAGACCGTCGGGCTTCTGATCCAGAGTCGGATCAACAACTTTCCGTCGCCCGGTCGGCGTATGCCAGTTATCAGGTGTTGGCTGGGGGTCGTCCCGAGGTTGGCGACGATGTGTATGGCATTGCATGCCTCGCATGTGTGCTATTGGGCGGATATCACCCGTTTAATAATCGCAGCGCTGCCGAAGCGCGTGCATTGCGTCTGCAGCCGCGGCGGCCTCCAGGACTGACACACCACCAATGGAACGCGCTTCGGTCAGGGCTGAGCTTCGAGCGCGAGCGGCGTCCCTCCGATATAGCAAAGTGGCTGCAACAGGTCTTGCACCATCAACGCGTGGAGCAATTGCCGACATTGCCGGTGCTGTTGACGTCCGCGCCCTCGCGGCGGAGATTGTCGGCCATCCACGCCATGATCCTTGTGATCGCGGTGGGCGCGGTCATGGGCGTTTGGGCCCAATTGCACTTCGAATCCGTGGCGGGCGTCGTTGCGACATTGGACAGCGAGGCACGCCGGCTCGCAACGGCTGCCGGCTCTTTGGTCCAACAAATGTCGGGTGCTGTGCGTCGATTCGCGGCGGTCGAAGGCGCAAATTTTGCTGCCGGTCGTTCAGCAGTGGCGCTACCAAGCCCGCCCCTCGAGCCGGCGGCAAATGCCGCCGCTTCTCCTGTATCGCCTCCCCGACCCGCGAGCCTGGATTCCGTTTCACCATCTCAGGCCCGCGCGCCGGCGGCGATCGCACCGCCATTGCCGGCAAACAACTCGCCATCGCGGATCGAATTGGCTTCTGAAACAACGGAAGTCTCGAATAACACGCCCACGGCCCTGGTGCCGGTTCGTCGAACAGGCAACTTGCTCCGAGACGCCACATTCATCTGGTGGACTGAAACCGGAACCGCCAAAGCGGGCGCGGATTTTGAGCCCGTCGCACCGCGAATGGAAACCCTCAGGGCCGGCAAGGATCGTCTTAACCTGCCGATTCCAATCGTATCCGACTCGACGCGTCGACAGACCAAGAATTTCTTCGTGGTCATCGATCAACCCGGTCCTCACGTGTCTCTGGGATCACGGACGGTCACGAAAGTCAGCATATTACCGTCGGACTAATTCTTGGCTGGTTGCGCGGCGCCGGCGAACCGCTGTGATTCGGCGAGCGCACGAGCGACATTCTCCGCGGGCCCAAGGCCGCCGATCGCGGCTGCGATCATACCGTCCGGTGAGACAACGAAGGTCGTGCGCTCCGTGAAGCCGTGGCCGACCTCGCCGCCGCCCTTCTCAACCAGCTGCGGCGCCTCGGACGGCAAGATGTTCGCCCGCCATCGCTTCCTTGAGGGCTCCTTCGAGCAACCCGACCGCTTCATCCACATCCGCTTCGCCGATCAAGAGCGGCGGCATGAATCGGACCGTGCTCTGCCCGCACGACAGCAAGATCAGGCGATGGTGAAATGCGCGCGTGATCAATGCGTCGCAGAGCTTCTTGGCCGGTGTTCTGCTGGCTTGATCCGTCACCAGTTCCATGCCGATCATCAATCCCTTGCCGCGTATCTCGCCGACCACCGAATACTTTTGGGCGAGTACGCGCAGCTTTTTCATGAAATAGTCGCCCACCTTGGCGGCATTTGCGCAGTACTGCCGCTCGACCAGATCGAGAGTCGCCAGCGCCGCCGCACAGCACAGAGGATTACCGCCATAGGTATTGCCGTGCGCGCCGCGCGCCCACTTCTGCATGATGCTGCGTTTGGCGACCATCATGCCGATGGGCATGCCCGATCCCAAGCCCTTGGCGAGGGTCATGATGTCCGGCGCGACTCCCCAGTGCTGCGCGGCGAACATCTTGCCGGTGCGGCCGATGCCGGATTGAACTTCGTCGAATATCAGCAGAATGCCGTGCCGATCGCACAGTTCGCGCAACCCCGACAGAAATCCGTCCGGCGGCACGAGATAGCCGCCCTCGCCCTGGATGGGCTCGACCAATATCGCCGCCACCTCGCCGGCCGGCACATTATGGACGAACAAAACCTCTTCGATGTAGCGCAGTACCGCCTGCCCCTGATCGGCACCGGCAAACAGCGGTCGATAATTATTCGGATAAGGTGCGTGCGTCACACCCGGCATCGCCGGGAAGAATCCCTTCTGCTGCGTGTATTTGCTCGAGGTAAAGGCCAACGATCCCATGGTTCTGCCGTGGAAACCGCCGAGAAATCCGATGAAACGGCCGCGACCCGTGACGTAGCGCGCCAGCTTGAGCGCGGCTTCGACGCTTTCGGTCCCCGATTGCGCGAAGAAACTCATCGCCGGCACCCCCAACGGCGACAATTCATTCATGCGTTCGGCGAGCCGCACCTGACCCTCGTGCCAATAGTCGGACGAGATATGGATGAAACGATCCGCCGCGTCCTTGATCGCCTGCACCACCGCCGGATGACTATGTCCGGTGCTGCATACGGCGATGCCCGCGGCAAAATCCAAGAATCGATTGCCGTCAACATCCCACACCTCGGCCCCCTTGCCGTGAGACATGACGAAGGGGTAATCGCGCGGATAGGACGGGGAGTCCACCAGCGCGTCGCGTGCCAGGAGTTCGCGCGCCTTGGGTCCCGGAAGTTCGGTCTTGATATGTGTTTTTTTCACGGCCAGCCCCAGCTCGAGTTCGCTTCGAAGAACGTTTGCCCGCCTTGGCAGCCGGGTCCGCTCATTATATCGCCAGCCGGCGTCAACCTTCCCCATGACATCGCACAGGCGTCACGTCGCACCGGTGCCGCGCTTTGATTCGTGCGAGCAAAGCGATTACGATCTAGCCGATGCGATCTGTCCATGCCCACCGGCCGCTGCAGCTCCTAGATCGCCGATGACACCGCAAAAGCGACCGCAACTGCTCGGGTTTTGGATGTGTGTCGCCTTGGTGGTCGGGAATTCCATCGGTTCGGGCGTACTTTGGGCGCTGCTCGGCCTCGAATCGGCGACGATTCCCATCACTAAGTTCGCCGCGATCAGCGGCTTCGGCGCGCTCAACGACTGGATTCTATTCGGCGCCCCGCTTTATTTCTTGGTTCGAAACGAGCGGAGGCGGCTGGCGTGAACTGGTGGCGATCATTGGTGGCGGTTGCGGTGGGGGGATTGCTCGGCTGCCTGTTGCGCTGGGTGCTGGCGATGCTCCTCAATCGATATGTCCCGACCGTACCGCCGGGAACCTTGGCCGCCAATCTCATTGGTTGCTACATCATCGGAGTGGCACTGGCCTTGTTCACGCAATATCCGGCCTTCGCGCCCGAGTGGCGGCTGTTCGTCACCACCGGCTTTTGCGGCGGCCTGACCACCTTCTCGACCTTTTCGGCGGAAGTGGTATTTCTCATGCAGTCCGGGCGCACGGCAGGAGCGCTCCTTGCGATCGCCGTGCACCTGGGCGGTTCGCTGTTGATGACGTTCGCCGGGGTCGGTACGGTGACCTGGCTCAAGAGCTGAAGCGGCCTCAAGAACTGGGGAGATAATCGCCTAGGATCCCGCCGACTCGTCCGCCGGACTGCGGCGTATGCGCCATTCCTCGCGGTCAACATAAACCGCCGCGCCGGTGAGCATCAGCGCCAGCGCAAACCAGGTGAGCGCATAGACCAGGTGATTGTTTGGAAGCTCGATCACCGTCAACCCGCCGACCGGCAGCCCGCCGGTAACCGCCGCGCGCACCCGTCGATAGGTGTAATCGCCGGCGACGACCCGTGGCCATTGCGAGGGCCCGGGCGCATCGATCGGCGCCCGGCGGCGATGTCGGGGAGGCGATTTTCATGCTGCTCGGCTTCATACTTCTTGGCCTGTCCTTCGGTCAGTCCTCGGGCGCGTTGGCATCGGGGCTTCCCGATTGCGTACCGCTACACCGGATCCGCATTAACCGCCGATTTCGCCTGGCTGTTCGGCGCCGGCTTTGCGCCCTTCGTGGCACTGATTCTCGCGAGCCGCTTCGGCTTGATGGCCGCGGGCGCCTACCTGCTGTCCGGCGCCATTTGCACGCTGGTGGCGCTCGCCTTGAGTCCACAGCAAGACTTGCCCCGCTGATCGCCAAACTCGAATCACCACGGATGCTGCTCTGCAGCATGCGCTGCTTTGTCACTCCGATACGCATCGCAAGACTGAGCCGCGCAGAATGATCTCGCCGCCATGCCGGGATCCTCGCGGCCGAGATCTTGAATGATCGCAGTGAATCAACTAATCTGAATTCGTTGACGCGGCTGAGGCTGGGCTGCATGACATGGGTATTCGCGACGCCACGCTGCTGCCGCGAGAACTAGAATAATTATCACTCAATGCGAGGCCCGACGGAGAGCACCGATCATGCATCATGGCGCAGCTCTTTCGACCTGAGCAAATTTTCGCGCTGAAGTTCGGCGCGACCGTGGTTTTGAGTCTCTGCGTGGCCGCAATCCTGGGGTGGCGCACCCTCATTGCCGAGTCGCCGCCCGTCGATTCCCCGGTCGCGCAGATCCCCCCCTTTAGTCACAAGCATCACGTCAGCGACGTCGGCCTCGATTGCCGCTTTTGCCATGCAACCGTGGAAACCGCCGCCTTTGCCGGATTGCCGCCGACCTCGACCTGCATGACATGCCATTCCCAACTGTTCAAGGGGCAATCGATTCTCGCGCCGGTTGCCGAGAGTTTCCGCGAAAACCGCCCTCTGCGCTGGATTCGCGTGCACCGCCTGCCAGACTTTGTCTACTTTCACCACGACATTCACGTCTCCAAGGGTATCGGTTGTTCAACCTGTCACGGGCGGGTCGATCAGATGCCCCTCTTGTGGCGCACCCAATCCTTGGAAATGTCGTGGTGCCTCGATTGCCACCGCGCTCCGGAGAAATTCCTGCGCCCGCGCAACCGGGTGTTCGACATGAGCTGGCAGCCGCCGCCCGATCAGCTCGAACAGGGCCGCCGGCTGTTGGCGGGTTATCAGATCGATCCGCGCCGACTGGCTGACTGTTCGAACTGCCATCGCTAATTGTCATTTCAAGAAAAACATTATGCCGCCCATCGACATGCCTGAGCCTGCCTTAGATCAACAGACGAGCGGCGGGCCGGCGCCTCTATGGCGCGGTCTGGACGAGCTGCGGGAGCGTCCCGCATCCGGCGCCGATCACCACGCGCACGCCTTGGCCGCGCCCGACGCCACGCTCGATCGACGCCAATTCCTGCGCCTCACGGCGGCCTCGCTCTCCCTGACCGCCGCCGGTGCCTGCAGCCGCCAGCCGCAGCAGGTGATCGTGCCCTATGTGCACGCGCCGCCGCAGCTGGTGGCCGGCGACCCGCTGTATTTTGCCACCGCCGTCAGTCTGTGCGGCGCCGCCGCCCAGGGGCTCTTGGTCAAAAGCAATTACGGCCGGCCGACCAAGGTCGAAGGCAATCCCTCGCACCCGGGCAGTCTCGGTGCGACCGACATCTTCGCCCAGGCCGCGGTGCTCGATCTGTGGGACCCGGACCGCGCTCAAGCCGTGCTGCACCAGGGTCAGGTGAGCACCTGGGACAGCTTTGTCGAAGCGCTGAGCGCCCGCATGAGCCGGCTGTCCGTCAACACCGGGACCGGGCTGCGCATCCTGACCGAAAGCGTCACTTCGCCGACGCTCGCCGCTCAGTTGCACGCGCTGCTCGAACGATTCCCCGGTGCGCGCTGGCACCAGTATCAGCCGATCAATCGCGACAATGCCTACGAGGGCAGCCGCCTCGCTTTCGGCGAAGTCCTCGAAGCGCGTTATCACTTCGATCAGGCGCGGGTTGTCCTGAGTCTGGACGGCGATTTTCTAGGCGCCCCCGGCGTGCGCTACGCGCGCGATTTCGTCGCGGCACGCCGCAGCCGCGATGCCGAGCCGGACCCCGGCCGACTCTACGTCGTCGAATGCACGCCGACGCTCACCGGCAGTTTTGCCGATCATCGATACGCCGCGCGATTTGGCCAGATCGAGACGATCGCCCGCGCCTTGGCGCAGGCTCTCGGCCTGCCCGTCGCCGGCGCACTCGATGCGGCGGCATTGCCGAGCGGCGCCCTGGCGGCCTGCGCGCGCGACCTCAAGGCGCACGCGGGACACGCCTTGGTCGTCGTCGGCGACGCTCAGCCGCCGGTGGTGCACGCGTTGGCCCACGCGATCAACGAGGCGCTGGGCAATGTCGGCCGCACGGTGAGCCACAGCGCACCGATCCTGGTCCTGGCGGAATCTCAAGGCGAGTCGCTGCGCTTGCTGACCGATGACATGGCGGCCGGGAAGGTCGACACGCTGATCGTGCTGGGCGGCAATCCAGTGTACAACGCGCCGGCCGATCGGCTCTTCGGCGAGCGCCTGGCCAAGGTGGGCTTTCGCGTCCATCTGAGCCTTTACGACGATGAGACCTCCGCGCTTTGCGACTGGCACATCCCGGCGGCGCATTTTCTCGAAAGCTGGTCCGACACCCGCGCCTTCGACGGCACGGCCGCCATCCAGCAACCCTTGATCGCGCCTCTGTACGACGGCAGATCGGCGCACGAGCTGTTGGCGCTCTTGATGGGTCAAACGACATCGAACGACTACCAGGCCGTGCGCGATTTTTGGACCAAGTCCCGCCCGCAAGCGGATGCTGAGGCGCTCTGGGAGCAGGCACTGCACCGCGGCGCGTTGGAAGGCTCCGAACTGCCTGTGCGCCCGGCATCGATCCGATCGGATTTTTTGCATGCGCCGGCACCGGTTCCCGACAACAACGAACTCGATCTTGTCTTTGCCCCCGACCCGACGGTCTGGGATGGGCGCTTTGCCAACAATGCCTGGC
>OBLU010003895.1_pt1 | contig 13488 bp, 8 predicted proteins | sample 1518681 | NCBI WGS metagenome assembly OBLU01 (sample SAMEA3539304, study PRJEB22396) | soil metagenome | biome: tundra; feature: field; material: soil | place: USA | collected 2010-05 | depth 0.15 m | reverse complement strand
GTGCCCCCGCGCCGCGGCTCCGGCGCGCCGCGCACCACGACGGCCCGGCCGCGCGCGCTGCGGACAGCCTCCCGCATTTCCTCCTCGGAGATCTCACCATGCTCGGCCTCGTAGGCGGCGAGGAAATCATCCAGGGCACGCAGCCGCCGGTCATGATCAGCCTTCAGCCGCAGCGCATCATTAACCCAGGCGCTCATGCTCTCGGCCTGCCCAGCGCCCACCGCTTCTTGGGCCACCGCTACTAGCTCGGCATCCACCGACGCTGACAGCCGCTGCTTCGCACTCATACAGCAATGCTACATCTCTGCCACGTCTGTGGGAAGATCGGCGCAGGCTCTTGCTGGCGTCAGCCTGCAACACCGTAGCCGCAACGATCGCCCCGTGGCCCTCGCGGAGGGTAACGGATACACTCCGGCTGGCCGGCGGCGCCTGTGCCGCTCGAATACTCGATTGGGTGGCTGACCTGCGCTATCGCCAGCAGGCTTGACGTGGTGATGGTTGGCTTGCCGGGTGCTGCTAAAGATCGTCTATCTGCTGACGTGCCGGGTACTCGGCCTGGCCGTCCTGGTGTTCCGCGGCGACCGGGCGAAGGATGCCGAGCTGCTCGTGCTCCGGCACGAGAACGCGGTGCTGCGCCGGCACCCCGGCCGGGTCCGGTACGAGCCGGCCGACCGGGTGTGGCTCGCCGCGCTGGCACGGCTCCTCCCCCGCAGGCGCTGGACCGAAATCTTCCCCGTCACACCCGCGACGCTGCTGGCCTGGCACCGCAAACTGGCCGCGAGAAAGTACGGCACGAGCGGGCGGCGCAAGCCCGGCCGCCCGCCGGCAGTCCCGGGCATCGCCCGCCTCGTCGTTCGGCTGGCGAAGGAGAATCCGCCGTGGGGACACCGCCGGATCCACGGTGAGCTGACGAAACCCGGCATCGCCGTGGCGCCGTCCACCGTGTGGGAGATCCTGCGTGCCGCGGGCACCGGCCCGGCACCGCGACGCACCGGGCCGGCCTGGCGGCAGTTCCTGGCAGCCCAGGCCGCCGGGATCCTCGCCGCCGACTTCCTGCACGCAGGCACCGTCCTGCTGAGACGGCTGTATGTGCTGGTGTTCATCGAGCACGGCACCCGCCGGATGCACCTCGGCGGCGTCACCGGACATCCCACCGGCGCGTGGACGGTGCAGCAGGCCCGCAACCTCGCCATGAGCCTCGGCGAGGGGTTCGAGGACATCAAGTTCCCGCTCCGCGACCACGGGCCGAACTTCACACCCTCGTCCGGCGCCGTCTTCCAGGCCGCTGGCACCACGATCCTGCGCACCGCGGTCCAGGCGCCGCGGATGAACGCCACCTGCGAACGCCTCGCCGGCACCCTGCGCCGTGAACTCCTGGACCGCGTGCTGATCCTCGGCGAGCGGCACTTGCGCGCCGTCCTGACCGGATACCAGGCGCACTGCAACACGGCCCGGCCGCACCAGGGCATAGCGCAACGCGTCCCCGGCGACGAACCTGACCCTCCCCGCGCCACGGTGACCGGCATCGACACACAGCAGATCCGCCGAAAACCCATCCTGGGCGGCCTGATCGACGAGTACTCGCACGCCGCCTGACAGACGCAAGACCTGCAGGTCACCGACCGAATCCTATTTTCGAGCGGGACAAGTCCGCGGTGAGATAACCGCATTCTCGATCTCACCGGCGCCGCTGGCCACTCATCGCTGCGGACAGCTGTCGCGTCGGATAAAGCTCAGGCCTGCAGTCAGCGTGGCAGGCCCGGTCGCGTGACGCGCAAACCGAGCACAGCGCGATGTGGTCGTCCTTGGGACACGGCATCATGTCGGTGCGGATGAAGGTGCCGCTGCACGCGACGCAGGATGCCACGCGCTCGCCCAGTTCAACCGGCGCGTCTGGCGCCTCCTCCCAGTCCGGCCGGGCTGGCCGGGCGAACAGGGCCGCAGAGCCCTTCCCGGCGGCCGCGACCGCTCCGAAAACAGCGAACGCGAGGAACAGCGCCGCCATCTGGCCGACGAATGGGGCGTAGCTGGCATCCGGGACCGAGCCGATCGTCAGGTAGCCGCCAACTACGCTGCCCGCAGCAAGGCCGCTCAGCGATGCGGGCCCCCAATTGCGCAGGTATCCGCGCCGGTATTCCACCCGGGCGAGGCTGACCCCGAGGTAGCGAGGTCCGAAGACCATTCCGCCGAGCAGGGTCCCGCACCAGGCGAGCAGGACGACGCCGAAGAAGGTCAGCACGTCAGTGAGATGGTTGAGAATCCCGGTGATCGAGGCGGCCGCGGTAACCACGGCCGTCATCAGGATCCAGAGCTGCCGGCCAGGCGCCCAGCGGAAAATACGCGCCACGAAGTTGGCTGTGGCCAGGGACGCGCTGTAGTAGTTCATGTTCTGGATGCGCAACTGGGTGACCAGGACCCATAGCACCCCCCAGACGCCCAGCGATGACGCGGCGTACACGCCGGGGTTCGCCTCCTTCGTGCACACCGCCAGGAAGGCGCCCAGCGGCGCCTCGATCAGGAAGAGGCCGCCGATGGCGACTGATGAGGCGATCACCTGGACTTTGCCGACGTCCGTGGCGCGGGCGAACCGGGACCAGTCGCCGACCGCCAGCGCCTGAATGCTGAGGACAGGAAGGCACACTCCGATCGCGCCCAGCAGCGAGGCCGCGGTTACGTGGCCTGCCCAGATCGAGCCGGTCACGTGGTGGCGGGTGAAGGTGACAACCGTCAGGGCCACCACCCCGATGGTGAACAACGGCCACGTGATCCGCTGCAGGATGTTGTTGAGCTTGAAGCCGTACCAGTTGACGGGCACCATGACGGCCGCGGCCACGATGTAAAGCGGGATCAGCGGCACGCGCGGCCATTGCGCGTTGACCGCAGCGGCCATGAACGATGCCTCGAAGCCGCAGTACATCATGAAGGTGGCGGCGTATACGAGGGAGGAGCAGGCACTGCCCATGAACCCGTAGCCGAGCCCGCGGCTCAGCAGGTCGATGTCGAGACCGTTGGCGGCGGTCAGCCGCGTGATCACGACGGCCAGGACGGCCCCGAGAACGTAGCCGCAGGCCAGTCCGGTCAGTGCCGTCGGGATCCCGTAAAGCAGACCCAGGGAGCCGCCGAGGGCGAAGGAGAATACCGACCAGACGGCGCCGGAGAGCACCATGCCGATGCTGAGCGGCGACTTGCGGAAGTGGTCGGGAACCCGGCGCAGCGCGTAGTCCTCGCGCGCCTCGCGACGGGTGCCCGCGCCAATCGACTCGGGGGGTGGGGGTGTGCGGTTCGCGGCAGTCGCCATGTCTGTCTCCTGGGAGGGTTGAGCATGCTGGGCCGGTCGGCCCCTGTGACGCTGGCGGTGGAAGGAATACGGAACTACAAGCAGCACGAACAGGCGCCGGCAGGCAACCGGGAGGACAGCTGCCGGGTGAGGGGAAGAGAGCGAGCGCGGCGGTTACCGCGGGCTTTGGCGGAGTCGCGCCCGCAACTCGGCGGTCGCGGTCTCGTCGACGGCGAGGTCTTCCCGGGCGCCGGTGATCACCACTCCATAGACCTCGCGTGCATGGTCGGTGCTCTCCCACCGCTCCAACACGTCCTTCAGGACGCGCCGGGGATCGCGGTCCAGGGGGTCGCCGTACCCGCCGCCGGAACACTCGACGCCGCGCACGGCCTCGCCCTTGCTTAGCGTTACCGCGGCGTTATTGGGCAGGAGCGTCTCCTTGCCGTCGGCGCCGATGAACCATCCGGCGGCCAGGGCGCCGTCACGGCCGCCGAGCACCCCCTTCGGGGCGTTGACCTGTCCGTCACAGGGGTAGATCACCGAGACGCCGTCCTCCTTGGACTCGTAGGCCACATCGACGGTGGCCCCGCCCCGGTGTTCGCCTGCCCCTCTCGCGTCGGCGAGCATGCGGATATGCCGGTACTGGATCGGCATTTTGATCTCGTCGATTTCCACCGAGTCGCGGTAGGTCAGCCCGGCGGTGCTCGGCAGGTTCCAGGTCAGCCAGCCGTCGGACGTGGGGCTGCCAGGTCCGCCCGCGGCGCCCATGAGTATCTGGTTAACGAACCGGTCGCCGGTCCGGGAGTCGAATCCGGCGATCACCGCGTGCGGGACGCCGAGCCCAACGGGTCCCTCGGCGATGCCGTATGGATCGCCAAGCTGGGCGAAAGCCGAGCCGACGCAGTTAGTGAGGCGTTCGGCGAGGTTGGTCGTTGCGACCGAGCAGCTATGCGGGAACTCCGGGATCCCCACGGCCGCGCCCTTCTTGAGCTGTACGTCAATACGGCGGAACGCCCCGGAATTCTTCGGTGCCTGCACGCGGAGACCGTTGAAGATGCCGCTGTACACGGCGGACATCGCGGTGGCCTCGGTGAGGTTCAGACCGCAGTCGACGTTAGGCCGGTTACCCGTGAGGTCAACCACGATCCGGCCGTCCGCCGGACGTATATCGATGTCAACGTGGAACGCCAGGCCTTCAGGCAGGAAAGGCTCGAACGGGTCGTGCCTGCCGGTGTTGTGCAGGGTGGCCTGAGGGAGGGCCTCGATGGCATGGCGCATGAGGTCTTCGGAGTAGTCGAACCAGTCTCGGATGAACTGCCTGACGACGTCCTTCCCGTACCTGGCGCAGAGCTCTTTCAGGCGGCGTTCGGCGACCCGGGCGGCACCGAGCGCGGCGAGAAAGTCGCCGCGCCACTGGTGCGGCACGCGAATACGGGCCATGCACATGCGCATGACGTCGTCGTTGGTCTCGTAGTTCCGCTGCACCCTGACGGCCGGGAAGATGAGCGTCCCTTCCTCGTACACGTCCTTCGCGGCCGCGAAGTACGTGGTCGGGATGGAGTTCCCCGTGTCAGCCTGGTGGGCCTTTGCCACGGCGGTGAACATGTGCCCGCCCCCGACAAACACCGGCACCAGCACCGCGTGGTCCGCGGCGTGGGAGTTGCCTCCGTAGGGATTGTTGTCCAGGAAGGCATCGCCCTCGGCCAGATCCGGGTGGACGGCGAGGACCTGGGCAGCCTGCAGCTGCACTCCGAAGATGTGCACGGGAATGCCCTCGGCGCATACCAGCAGCTCGCTGCCGGCCGTGGCAATCGCGCAGGAGAAGTCGCGCCCGCTGTTGATCACGGCCGAGCGGGCGGACCGGAGCATGGTGGTGGTCATCTCGCGCACGATTCCGTCCAGCCGGTTGGCCAGGATCGCGGTGAGGATCGGGTCGAATCCCTTCCCTCCGGGAGCGCCCGTACTGTCGCTGGGCATCAGCGCGTGTTCCCTTCGCCAGACGCAACGTGCAAGATGTAATTGCCGGAGCCGCTGACCTCCGTGGCCATCCCCGGGTAGACGACCAGCGTGGTCGTAGGCTCCTGGATGATCGCCGGCCCGTTGATGTACTGGCCCAGGCACAGGTCCCGGGCGAGGTACACAGGCGTGCCGGTCCGCCCCTCCCCTCCGAAGAAGCAGCTACGCGATTTCGAGGGGGCACCATCGACCCGGGGAACCTGCGGAACATGGGGATGATCTGTGTCCAGGTGAGCCGATAGGCGGGCCTTCCAGCTCACGAATTCCAGCCCCGCTGCGCCGTCCCTGAAGGCGAACAAGCGCTCGTGCTCGTCATCGAAAGCCTTGCGAAGCCGGGCAACGTCGCCATCACCGGAGAACCTGCTGACGGGGAGGCGCGTTACGATTTCCCACACCTGGGCCTCGTAGCGGGCCTCGGTGAAGTACTCGATGCTGTAGTCCTCTTCGGAAATGCCGGTCCTGGTCGCGAAAGACCTCAGCTTGTCTTCCAGTTCGTCTAGCGCCCGGTTCACACGCTCCAGGTCGAACTCGGCCGACCGGGTGATCACCGGCGCCGATTCCTCCTTGACGATGTGCGCGAAATGCATTCCCGACGCGGACAGGGCGGCAGCTGTCTTCGGGAGGATGACGCGATTGCAGCCAAGTTCCGCGGCGATCCTCATGATGTTGACGCCGGCTGCCCCGCCCCCGGCTACCACCGTGCTGTCCTTCGGGTCCAAGCCCTGGGAGATGGTCATGTCGTAGACGGCCTTGACCATGTGATCGGTGGCCAGAGCCAGGATTCCCCACGCGGTTTCGTCCACTGCGTGGCCTAGTTTCCTCGCCACCCCGTCCACGGCTTCCCGGGCTGCGGGAACGTCTAGGTCCATGCGGCCGCCGAGGAAGTAATCCGGGTCGAAGAAGCCAAGCACGCACGCGGCGTCGGAAAGAGTCGCCTCGGTGCCGCCGCGGCCGTAGCACGCGGGTCCCGGCTCGGAGCCGGCCGAGTGCGGGCCAACACGCAGGAGCCCGCCTTCGTCAACCCAGGCGATGGAACCGCCGCCGGAACCGATCGAGCGGATGTCCACGGAAGAGATCCCGAGCAGGTCACCCTCCCATTCACCGCCAAGCCATGTCTCCCGGGTGTAGACCAGTTCCGAGTTGTGCGACAGGCCCACGTCGAATGTCGTGCCGCCGGCGTCACACACGATCGTGTCGCCGCCGAGTCCTTCCGCGGTGGAGAACGTGATGGCGGCAACGGGAGCCATCGCGGGACCTGATTTCGCGGCGTTGATCGGTGCCGCGATCATCTCGCCGACCGTCATCACACCCCCGGCGCTGGAAGACACCAGAAGCTGGCCGGTGTAGCCGAAGTCCCTGAGGTCCGCTTCGAGCTGACGGAAGTGGCTCTGCATCAGCGGCTTCAGCGACGCGTCAATGGCCGTGGCCGACGCCCGCCGATATTCCCGCACTATCGGCGCGATCTGGTGCGAGAGCGTATAGGGAACACCGGGAAGCAGTTCTTCGATCAGCTCCGCGATCCGCAGCTCGTGCGCCGGGTGGACGATGGACCAGAGCAGGCATACCGCCACCGCCTCGTAGTTCTCCTCGCGCAGACGCTCAAGGACGCTCCGCACCGCATCTTCGTCGAGCGGCGTGGTGACCCGCGCTTCCGAGCTGACGCGCTCGGGAACTTCGAAAGTCCTGCGACGCGGGATATAGGGGTCCGGATATTCGGTGGCGTAGTCGAAGACGTCCCGCTTACCGCCTTCCTTGAGCACGAGGATGTCGGGAAACCCTTCGGTGGTCAGCAGCGCGGTCTTGGCTACCGTGCGGTTCACGATCGCGTTGGTGGCCCGAGTGGTGCCGTAGATGAACACGTCCGTGCTCGCCAGCAGGGACTGAGCGGACACGCCCAGATCGTCACTGATATTTTCCAGCGCCTGGCGCATTCCGTCGAAAACCCGGTTATGGGTGGTCAGCGCCTTTCCGATGTAGTGGTTGTTGTTGTCGCTGCGGACGACCACGTCGATGAAGGTGCCGCCGGTATCGGCGGAAACAGCGAATCGCATCACCTGGCCACCTCGGTCAGTGCGCGGTCAACGGCGGCCAGCGTGCGGGCCACGTCCTCATCGGTGTGCGCCGCCGAGACGTACCACAGCCCGCTCTCCCTGGCGTGAACACCGTTGCGGAGCATGCTCTCGGACAGCTTGCCCAGCGGCTCGGTACGGCCAGCGAGGACATCGGCGTAGCCGCGCACCGGGTCGGGCGCGTTCCAGTGCAGCCGGATGATCGCGCCAGCGCGGGCGGCCCGCAGTGGTGCCCCGTGCCGATCGGCACACTCGTTCACGCCCGCTGCCAGCTCACCGGACAGGCGCTCCAAGAGGGGGTAGACAACGTCCTGCTTCGCCTCCAGCACATCGAGGGTGGCGTTGGCGGCTGCCACCGAGAGCGCGTTGCCGTTGTAGGTACCAGCGTGCGAGACCGGCCCTTCCGCAATCCGCATGACTCCGGCCCGCCCGGCCACCGCGCTGATCGGGAAGCCTGAGCCAAGAGCCTTGGCGAGCACGGTCAGGTCCGGGACCACCCCGAGCCGCTGCTGCGCCCCGCCGAGCGCCACCCGGAACCCGGTCACCACTTCGTCGAACACCAGCAGACAGCCGTACTGGTCGCACAGCCGGCGAGCCTCGGCCAGGTACCCGTCACTGGCGAACAGATTGCCGCCGTTCACCGCGACCGGTTCCATGATCACCGCGGCGATCCCGGAGCCGTGCCGCTCCAGCAGGCTCGCCAGCGCCCGCGTGTCGTCCCACGGGCACACCATCACCTCCGGCCCCGCCACGCTGTAGTCAGGTACGACCACCGGGCGGGGCGCCGGGCCCGAGCCCACGGGGCTGCCTGGCCCGTTCGCGGTGACCGGATCCAGCCAGCCGTGGTAGTGGCCTTCGAACTTGACGATCGCCCGGCGCCCGGTTGCCGCCCGGGCCAGCCGCAGCGCCGCCTGCACCGCCTCGCTCCCGGTCACGCTGAGCAGGACCAGTTCCGCGCTGGGCACCAGCCGGATGATGCGCTCGGCAAGCTCGGCCTCTGCCTCGTGCTGCCCGCCGAACAGAACGCCCGCGGTGAGCTGGTCGCGGACCGCGTTAACCACCGAGGGCGGCTGGTGTCCGAGCAGCATCGGACCGTAACCGGCCACGTAGTCGACGTACTCGTTGCCGTCCGCATCGGTGATCCGGCTGCCGGACGCCTGGACAAAGGCCAGCGGTGTCGGGCGCAGCGCGGCCCGGCGGGCGGAATTCACCCCGCGCGGGATGACCTGCCGGGCCCGCTCGAGGTAGCTCCGCGAGCGGGTGAACATTTCCTCGGTCATCGGCGGATTCCCTCTGCCAGCGTGCTCAGGATGGGGTCGCCGTCCCATGCGGAGATCGGCGGATATGCGTCCGGATCCGTGATCACGTCGATCACTGTGGCTACCGGCGCGGCCAGCGCCTCGTGCAGCGCGCCGACCAGCTCGGCGGCGAACTCGACGCGAGCGCCACGCGCCCCGCAGGCTACGGCGATGGCTGCATGATCGACCGGTGAAAAGCCGATGGCGCTGGTGTGCGCGGCGAACTGATGCAGCTCGGAGTGCTTCTGATAGCCGAGGATCCCGTTGTTCAGCACCACGACGGTGATCGGCAGGTCCATCCGGACGGCCGTCTCGATCTCCGCCCAGCAGTGCGCGAACCCGCCGTCGCCAACCAGCGCGATGACCGGCCTGTCCCGATACGCGGCCTTAGCACCCAGCGCGAGGGGCACGCCCCAGCCGAGTCCGGCCAGCCCGCGCGGCGACAGGAACCGTTGACCAACGCGGCGGGCGCGCAGGTAGTTGCACATCCATACGGAGCTGTAGCTCGCATCGGCCACCATGATCGTGTCCGGAGTCAGCTGGGCGTCCAGCTCCCGCATGATTCGCTCGGGCCGGAGTGGGGAGGCGTCCGATCCGGCCAGTGGCAGGATCTGCGCCTGGTGCTCATTCCGTGCCGCCTCGATCTGCGCGGCCACCTGCTCGCGGGCAGCCGTGCGCGCCTCGAGCGAGCGGGCACTCAACTCGTCGAGCAGCGCGCGCAGGGTCAGCTTGGCGTCGCCGACAAGCCGCAGCGACTCATAGTTGCGTCCCACCTCGACCGGGTCCACATCGAGATGAATGTAGATCGCCGAAGGCGGGAACAGCCGCCAGCCGTCTGTGCCGTTCTCGTTGGTCCTTGTGCCGACCATCAGAATCACGTCGGCATCGTCCAGCAGAGGGCGGGCATAACGGGTCGCCCCGTTGATCCCCATGGCGTAGCCGATCACGCCGACGGACAACGGGTGAGTCTCATCTACCGACCCCTTACCCATCGGGGTGGTGGCCACCGGGACCGAGGCTAGCTGCTGAAGCTCAGCCACTTCAGGCGCCGCCCCGGACGCGTGCACCCCGCCCCCCGCGACCACCAGCGGCCGCCGCGCCGTAGCGAGCAGGTCGGCCACCTGCTTGATCTGGTCCGCCCCCGGAGCGTACCTGTCCAGTGGGAACTGGCCGAGACGGGCTCGCCGCGCGGACGCGACCGGAACGGGCTCAGCAAGGACATCCTTGGGCACCAGCAGCACAACCGGCCCGGGACGGCCCGAGGTCGCTTCCGTAACTGCCGCGTCGACATAATCGTCAACCCTGACCGGATCGTCAAGCCGGTGGATCGCCTTGGCGCATTCGCCGAACAACTTCACGTGGTCAAGTTCCTGGAAGGCATTGCGATCACGAGCCTGCCTTGGCACCTCCTGGACGATGGCAAGCACCGGCACCGAGGCCTTGAGCGCCTCAGCCAGCGGCGGCACGAGCAGGGTCGCGGCGGGCCCGTTCTGGGCCGCCACCACACCGACCCGGCCGGACACCCTGGCGTAGCCGTCGGCCATCGCGCCGCCAGCGTTCTCCGCGCGGTAGACGACCTGACGTATCGCCTGCCCCGGCGCGGCCAGGAAGAACAGCGAAGGTATGCTCTGCCCGAACACGTCGCGCACCCCGTGGCGACGCAATGCCGCCGCCAGCCCCTCGGCGACCGTATTTCCCATCTGCATTTCCCATCTGCGCGCTCCTACTTCACCTTCACCGGCAGTGCGCATTATTCGAACATGGGCGGTCCCGAGCCGTCCAATAGAGGAAATCACTGGGGCCGATAAGCATCGGTTATCGGGGAAGATCCGGCGGGTCACCGCCCAATGGCCTTGCGTTTAGCCGTGCCGTAACGGGTCAAGGCAGTGGAGCTCGATTCGCCGGGTGACGTGGGTCACGCTCGGCTCGTGGTCCGGCGCCTGGGGAAATCGCCGGCCTTCTTCGTCTTGCGAGGGCTGGCCCGGCCGGGGCGGTCACGCACGTGGAAGCGGGGGTCGAGGATCTTCAGCAGGAAGGTGGCCAGGGCCAGGTCAAGCTGGTCAGGGGGGGGAAAGCCGCCGTGATGGTGCTGGCCGCGGCGGCGAGGGCATGCGGGAAGCTGATCTTGTCCGGGGGGATGCCGGCCGCGTCCACGCCGGCGCCGATGAGCTGGCAGATGGCCTGGTAGACGGCGAACAGGGCCCACATCTCCTGGGCGACGCCCTCGGGGTCCTTGCTGCGCAGCACCGGCTGTCCCTCGCCCATGTCGGTCTTGTGGTGGCCGATGACGGTCTCGCATCCCCATCGCATCGGGTAAGCGCAGGCCAGGTCCAGCGCCGGGTACTGTTCCACGTCGAGAAGATCGGTGACCAGGCAGAACACCTCCGAGGACGACTCGTGCCCGCCGTCTTTCCCGGTAGCGGCCGTGTGCACGGTGTACTCGATGACCCGCACCGTGACCGGCGGCCCGTCGCTCTTGCGGGCCGGCCTGAGCTCGGCCAGGTACGTGCCGTCCGCCAGGACGCTGACCGGCTTCAGGGCGAAGCTCGCCGACGCGCGCCACAGGATGCGGGCGCCGGTGGCCAGCACGTCGCGGGCGAGGGTGTGCGACAGGAAGTTCCGGTCGGCCAGCACCAGCATGCCCGGCCCGAAGGACGGCAGCAGGTCCAGGGCCAGGGCCTGCTCCCCGGTGGTGTACGGGCCGAACGCCGCCCCGGTCAGCGCGCCGGTGCCCGACTCCGCCGCTGCCACCCACCGCACCTGCGGGAACGCCCCGTCCCTGGTGGCATTGGAGGGCCGCCGGAAGAACGCGTCGTTCTCCGGCGTGGCGGGCAGGTCGGCGACCGACCCGTCGACCGAGATCACCCGCAGCCCGCAGCAGGACACTCCCGCCGCGCCGTCCGCGCCGTCCGCGCCGTCCGGGCCCGCGACGTGTTCGAACAGCATGCGCAGCGGATCGGCGCCCAGCTTGCCGCGGGCCCGCGACAGCGAGGAGATGTTCGGCGGCCGCCACCGGCGGCCATCCCCGGCATCCACCCAGCCGTCCGGGTCCAGCCGCCCGGCCAGCAGGTCCTCGCCGCGCCGCCGGTGATACAGCCCATCCGCCAGCTTGATCATCACCTGCCCGTAGCCGCAGTTACGGCCCCGGAACAGCCACAGCGCCAGCACGAAGTACACCACCAGCCGGGCCGGCAGCAGCCGGCGCCGCACCTCCCGGGTATCCGTCGCCTCCACGATCGCATCGACCAGCTCCGGCGGGAACGTCCTCGTCAGCGCGCCTACAGATATCCGGTCCGGCAGCCATCCGTCCGGTGACAGTCCTTCAGTGCCGTCATGAGCCACAAAGTGATCACATCATGAGATGATCACTTAATGCAAGGCCATTGGTGTCACCGCTCGGCAGGGCTGCATAATCCCGGCAGCGCTCGATAAATTTTGCAGATAGTCCCGGCAGAACTCGATAAACCTATCTACGGGTGCCCGCGCCGCATCCACCCGCCACGCCACCACCAGCGCGGCGGTCGGGACGGGATCGAAGAACCGTCGCACCTGCACCCCTGGCGGGCAGAGCTTCCGCGCCCGGTGCTCGTCCAGGACGGCGATGCCGACTCGATTGGCGACCTCAGGCAGGATGTGCTCAGCGTCCGGCTGTTCCAAGACCACCCGCTGGGGCCGGTCGCCCCAGATCTGCCGCCTGATGCCGTCGTGATATGCCGGTCCCTGCACCCTGGGCCAGTGCACCAGCGGCAGCTCGGCCACGTCGTCGAAAGAGAGGCGATCATGCGCCGCCAGCGGGTGATCGTCAGGCACCGCCACCACCAGCTCTTCCTCGGCGACGACTAGCGACCCCACTCCCCGAAGGCACACCGCCGATCGCACAAAGGCCACATCCACCTCGTCCGCTTCGAGCAGTTCCAGGTTCCGGCTCGTCTCTGCGGTGGACAAAGACAACCTCACCGCTGGGTAGCGTACGCGGAAACGTTCCACGAGCTCGTGCATGGGCAGATCGGCACCGGAACGGGTGTAGGCCACCCGCAGTACCCCAGTGGGCAGCTCCGCTGCCGCGCGCACCTGCTCGACGCACAGCCTGGCCTCGGCAAGGACCGCCTCGCCGTGCTGACGCAGCGCCTCTCCGGCAGCGGTGAGAGTGATGCCCCTTGCACCCCGGTGGATCAGCGGTGTCCCCAGCTCGTGCTCGAGAACCTTGATCTGCTGCGACAGGCCCGGCTGCGAAATATGCAGTTCTTCGGCCGCCCGGCCGAAATGGAGCACGCGCGCGAGCACCAGGAAGTACTCCAATCGCCGCAGTTCCACCCGGGGAATACTACACACTGAGCGGCAGCGGACGGCGTCGCGGCAGGCTGGTGACGGGCGGCGGTCCCGCAGCCATTCCCATGCATCCCCGCAGTCACATGAGACATTAGGCGCACCGTGCGTTCGACACTTCTGGGACGAACGCACTCCAGGGGTATGCGCCATGTATGCAGGGCCACATCTGGGCTGGTCATAGTGGGAGTCTGGTTGCGGTACTCACGACCAGTCGAGGAATGCCCATAACCGAGCCGTCATCCCGGCCCAGCTTGAGTCCACACGGCGCTGCCAGGAGCGAGCCGGCGTCTTCTTCCTGTGGGTGCCGAAAACCTATGCCACCAGGCGATACTCATGAATCACGCCGCCGACGCGGTCACGTCGCTGAACCCGGATCCGGTCAAGGTCGGTGACGTTGCCGGGCAGCCGGCGCAGCGGCGCGGCCTGCTTCAGGGCTCGGTGAGGCCGGTGGGTGTTGTAGAAGTCTTCGTACTCCCGCAGCACGGTCATAAGGTGGCGC
>OBLU010003894.1_pt1 | contig 13491 bp, 7 predicted proteins | sample 1518681 | NCBI WGS metagenome assembly OBLU01 (sample SAMEA3539304, study PRJEB22396) | soil metagenome | biome: tundra; feature: field; material: soil | place: USA | collected 2010-05 | depth 0.15 m | reverse complement strand
GTGTGCTCTTCCGATCTATGAACTGCCAGCAGGACCTGCGCGACGGGCTCGCAAGGATGGTTGTGATATCCATCGGCCCCACGACATCCGAAGAACTCGCCCACCATGGCGTCAAGCCCGACTTCGAACCCTCGCGCCCGAAGATGGGCTTTCTCGTCAACGAAGCGGCACAGCATTCGGGCAAAGTGCTGCAGGAAAAGCGTAGTGGTGCCGAACCCACGGCTGCCTCGGTATGCGTCGCAGTTACCACGCATCTGCAGGCGTCGGGGTCCGCTGCGGAACCTCAGCGGGCCCCGACCGAGCCTGTTCGCCGTGTCGCCGTGTCCACCCCGACAATGGCGGGCTTCCGGGATGGCCTCACTCCCATCGACTTTCTGCACGAGATCAGCAGCCGCATCGCCGCGGCTGACTCATTCCATGTCGTACTCGGCCGCATCGTCGATTTCGTCACCGCGATCATCCCCTGCGACTCCTGCTTTATCTATGTTTTGGAGGGCGAAAAGCTTGTGCTCCGCGTCTCGCAGAATCCGCACGCCGATCTCGTCGACCAACTTGGGTTACAGATCGGACATGGTGTGACTGGATGGGTGGCGGAGCATATGCTGCCCGACTTACTGCACGGCGAGGCATAACCGGCTGTGCGCCTGCTTCGCCTTGGTCAATCTCTACCTGCATCGCAAACGGCTGGCCCCGCTCGGGGCGTAGTGCGTCTGGAGGCCGGAAAACGGCCGCTCTAACACTTCAAATCAGATCCAGAACCGCTTACTTCCGACATCTGCGATCGAAAACCCCGCAACATCGAGCTCCGTTCGCCGCCGCCGTCCAATCAAGCACCTGCGCAGGGGCTCCCTAACGCTCATCCAGGGCGAAGGTGACGATGGCGGCGGCAGTAGAACTCCGGTGGGGGAGGCGCCTACATTCCATTCCTGGCGCAGATGTCGAACGATGGAACCAAGCTGCCGTTCGCTTCCCCTATTGCTGCCAGTTTTGGACAGTCCACGGACATCAAGATCGACAGCAACAACAACGTGTATGTCACAGGGTTTTCCTCCAGTGTCCTGACGACTCCAAACGTGTATCCTGCCGATCCTGGGGTTTACAACCCGCTGTTTGTGCAGAAATGGAGTGCGGGCCCACAGCCAGTCCTGCAACTCTCGTCCACGTCGCTGACGTTCCCTCCCATACCGTATGGCGGGATCAGCGCACCCCAGACGGTGGCCGCGCAGAATACGGGTGCCGGAGTCCTACAACTCAGTCTTCAACTCGGCACTTCGCTTGGCAATACTTCGCCGCCCTCCGATTTTGTAGAATCCGATAACTGCGGCACGTCGCTTGCGGCCGGCGCTTCCTGCACGATTACAGTGACGTTTGAGCCCGCGGCGCCTCTCCCCAACTGTGTTGCCGCCAGCGGGTGCTACGCGCAATCGCCGGCGTCCGTGCTGACCATCCAGACGAACGCCGCCGTCGGCTCACACACAATTCAATTGTCAGGCGCAACAGGGCATGGGGCGGCTCTCTCCGTCACCCCCAACCCGATCGTCTTTTCCCCCCAGGCCGCCGGCACCACGAGCTTAGCCAAAGAGGTGTTCGCAGACAGTGATGGAGACCTTGCACTCGCAATCACCGGCGCGGTGATCGGGGGGACCAATGCTGCCGATTTCCAGATCTCATCCAACGGCACTTGCGTCAATCCGATTCCCCTGGGACAGCTTGGCTGCGATATCTTTATTGTCTTCAGTCCCTCGGCTTCGGCTACCGGAACGCGCACGGCGTCGCTGATTCTGACGGATAATGCCGGGAATAGCCCGCAATCGATCCCCATCTCCGGGCTCGTCACCAGTCCAGGCGCCAGCCTGATCATCTCCGCCAGCCCACTGTTTCTCGGGACCGCCGTTGTAGGTGCGTCGAACACAAGCTCCTTCGCCAACATCACCCTCACCAACCCGTCCACCGATACGAATGTTCAGGTCACCTCGCTCACGCTGGGCGGAACAAACATCGCAGACTTCGTCACCCGCTCCGGAACCTGCTCGGGAACCGCTCCGCCCTTCACGGTCGCGAAAGGCACATCCTGCTTCATCCAGGTGAAGTTCTCCCCAGGAACTGGGCCGAGCGGCTTGCGCAGCGCAACCCTTTCATTCGTGACCAATCCGGCTGTAACTGGACTGCCGACGATCGCCCTCTCGGGAGATGCAGTCACCAATACGGATGCAAGCCTGAGCCCCACGCCGATGGACTTCGGCAGCCTGCAGGTTGGGCAAGCCTCCTATGCAGGCAACGCCCTCATCTCCATCACGGCCTTCCAGCCGAACTCCTGTGGCGGTGGCGCAACCACATGCGGCGCACCGCTGACCATCAAGGCCACCATCGCGCCAGCGGGAGCATCCACCACGTTGACCGTAACCACAACCTCCACTACAACGCCCGGAGCCTACGCGGTGACGGTCACCGGCACCTTAGGAACAACCACCGCGACCGCCACCGTGAATGTGACAGTAACCGGAATTACCCTGACCAGCGGCGGCGGCGGCAGCATCACCATCCCCAGTCCAGGCGGCAGCGGCACATCGACGATCACCGTGATGCCCAGCGGAGGCTTCACCGGCAGCGTCACGCTCGCGGCCGTTCTTACATCCAGCCCGGCCGTCGCGCAATACCTGCCTACCTTGAGCTTCGGTTCGACCAGTCCGGTCCTCATCACCGGCGGCACCCCAGGAACGGCCACCCTCACCGTCTCCACCACGGCTCCGACCGGTGGCGCGCTCGCATATCCCGCGCGTCCTGGCGTCCACTGGACCTTCGCTGGCGGCGTGACCCTGGCCGGCGTCCTGCTGCTTGGCGTTCCGGCGCGGCGGCGCAGGCTGCGGACGATGCTCGGCCTTCTCGTCTTCCTCGGGATCCTCGCCGGCGGCGTCATCGGATGCGGCGGCAGAGGATATAGCGGGTCCGGCGGTACTGCCGGCACAACACTGGGCAACTACACAGTTACCGTGACTGTCACTTCAGGAGCCACGAGTGCTCAGATCCCGGTCATCGTCACCGTAAATTAGCCCAACCGAATTCAGCCGAGCCGTTCGGGACCATAGTGGCAATACTCTCAATTTCCCGCGAATATCCCCAGCGCTGAGTCCAACAACTGGAGGAGACGACCGCCGGGTTCAATCGGAGCGGCCCCATTACCGCTACGTTATTCAGTAGTGGCCCCTTAGTGGTACTGACTAACGCCCCAGATGAGAGTTAACTCTCTGGTTAAGAAGTCAGGAGATGTTGACATGCAATCTCGGGTGCCAGGAGTACCCCACTCCGGCAGGTCGTTTCCGCAATTCTGTTCGTGCCAACTACTAGCCAAGCTGGACGGCTCGCCCTGGGTGAAGGCGGCAACGCGCGCTTGCCTGATGCTCCTGACTGCGGTGTTTGCGCTCTCCCCGCATACGGGGGCGCAGGTTGTGCCGCTGTATCCCGCGTATCAGGTTGCCGCGCCAGGGGGCGTGGGTGCGGCGGCCGCGACCGGGACGGTCCTGGTGACGGCCTCGGCTAACGGAAGCCTGAGCGCGATTCGCGTTCTCACGCAGGGAATTCCAAACCAGGATTTCACCCTCGCCGCCGGAGGTAGCTGCGCCGTGGGGACGGCGTATTTCACCGGTCAGTCATGCACCGTGACCGTAAGCTTTCAGCCAAAATATCCGGGACTTCGCCAGGGCGCGGTAGTCCTGCTCGCCAGCGACGGCAACGTTCTGGGGAGCGAGTTGTTGGAGGCGACTGGCGTGGGCGCAACGGCCGTCTTCGTTCCGGGAATGATCTCGACCGTGGCTGGGAACGGGCAATGGATCTTTCGCGGAGACGGCGGGCTGGCGACCCAGTCACCGCTGTTTCTGCCCATCGGTGGGGCGGCGGACGCGGCGGGTAATCTGATCCTGTCCGACTCGAACAACCAGCGCATTCGCATGGTGAATGCGGCGACGGGAATGATTTCAACGGTGGCGGGGAATGGAACTCCCGGGTTTGGCGGCGACGGCGGGCCGGCCACTGCGTCGCTGCTGGACACGCCCGTCGACGTCAAGCTGGATGGCGCTGGCAACTTCTATATTGTGGACAGCTCGAATCACGCGATTCGCATGGTAAACGCGGCGACGGGCATTATCTGGACGGTTGCCGGAATCGGCGGGAAATCAGGTTATTCCGGCGATGGCGGGCTGGCTACGCAAGCGCATCTCGCCTATCCCAGCGGAATTGCATTCGACGGCGACCACACGCTTTATATTTCGGACACAGGCAACAACGTGATCCGCAAAGTCAACCTTTCGACCGGGATCATCACCACCGTCGCCGGGACCGGGACGGCCGGGTTCTCAGGCGATGGTGGCCCCGCGATTTCGGGGCAGCTCAATTATCCCTGGGGGATTACCCTGGGCGGCGATGGCAGCTTATACATCGCGGACCTCTCAAACAATCGCGTCCGCAAGGTCAGCCCAACAGGTGTGATCTCGACCGTGGTGGGAACCGGTACGCGGGGCTACGGCGGAGATTCCGGACCCGCGACGCTGGCACAACTGAATGTGCCCGCTAGTGTGCTGGTGGATGTGGCTGGAAATCTCTACGTGGCGGACTCAGGCAACCAGTTGGTGCGCAAGGTGAGCGCGACGACCGGGGTTATCCAGACGATGGCGGGCTACACCGCCGGGATCCCTACGGGCGATGGCGGACCGGCGAACGCCACGTCGCTCGATGGGCCGTATGCGCTGTTTCTCGACGGACCGGGAAATCTCTACATCGCGGACATGTTTCATCAGACTATCCGCATGGTGAGTTCGAACCTGACCGCATTAGGTTACCCGGTGATGCGTGTAGGCCGAGTCTCTGCGCCGCAGTCGGTGACCATCGAGAACGACGGCAACGCAGCGCTCGCCTTCAGCGCGTTCAACCTGGTGAGCAACTCGGCCTTGGATTCCGCGAGCACGACCTGCCTGCTTGCACAGCCCATCGCCATCGATCAGACCTGCGCGCTGGGCGTGGAGTTCGCTCCCACCGTGACGGGAACATTGGTCACCGGCTCGCTGTCGGCAGTATCGAATGCGGCAAATAGTCCCAGCGTGATCGATCTGTCGGGGCAGGTGCTTTCTGTCCAGCCAACCCTGGCAACGCTCACATCCAGCGTGAACCCGGCCGCGTTGGGGACCGCGATCACGTTCACAGCGGTGGTGTCGAACTCGCTGACCGCCGTGCCAACTGGGACCGTGAACTTCCTTGACGGCACGGTTCAGATCGGCACAGCCGCCCTGGACGCAACAGGCGTGGCCTCTATGTCGATCGCAACTCTGGCGACGGGGTCTCACACCATTACGGCGGTCTACAGCGGCGACAGCCAGAACGCCGCGGCGACCTCTTCAGCGTTGATTGAGAGCGTGAGCCAGCCGACGACGACAACGCTGACATCGAACCGGAACCCGTCGGTCGCAGCGACCCTCGTCACGTTTACGGCGACGGTTGCCGGGCCTGTCGGGTCTACCGTATCGCCCGGTGGCTTAGTCACATTCTCCGACGGCGCTACCAACATTGGGCAGGGCACATTGAATGCGAGTGGGGTTGCTACGCTTGCGATCTCGGCGCTGAGTGGCGGACAACACAACATCACGGCGAATTACGCAGGCGACACTTCGGACCTCGCGAGCCAGTCTGTCGTGCTGATCCAGACCATGGCGAAAGCCGCAACGGCGACATCGCTGGTCACGTCGAATGCAAGTGTATTTGCGGGCGTGAGCGTGACTTTCACGTCCGTGGTGTCACGAACGGATGGCGTAATCCCGACTGGAACGGTGACCTTCCTGGATGGATCGGCCACGATCGGAACAGCAACGCTCAACGGGACAGGTACGGCGACGCTGACGACCAGCGGACTCGCCGGTGGGGCGCACTCAATCTCAGCGGTGTATGGGGGCGATGCGAATAGCCTCACGTCAACCTCGGCCACCGTGAGCGAGACAGTGCAGCCGGTTGCTACCGCAACGACGATTGCGACGAGCGCCAATCCGGGCATCGCGGGCGCTCCGCTCCAGTTGACCGCAACCGTGACTCAGACAGGGACGACAGGCAACGGCGGCGCATTTTCCGGGACAGCAACATTCATGGACGGCACGACCGTGCTCGGCACGGTAGCGGTTTCGGCCGCGGGGATCGCGACGCTGAACACCGCCACGCTGTCGGTGGGCTCACACACCATCAGCGCGAGCTATGGCGGCAACGCAAACTATGGGTCGAGCTCATCAACAACAATCGCCGAGACCATTCTTTCGGCGACCACGTCGACCACGCTAACGTCCAGCCTGACGCCTTCGATCGCCGGCATGCCAGTAACGTTGACGGCGACCGTGACTGGCAATGGTGGCGTGCCGGCTGGGACCGTGACATTCATGGAGGGGGCCACCGCGCTGGGAAGCGGGACGCTGAACGTCAACGGCATCGCCAGTCTCACGACGTCCACCCTTGCGGTTGGCCAGCACACGCTCACGGCAGTCTATGGCGGTGATGCGAAGGATAATGGCAGCACCTCGGCGGCGCTCCAGCAGACGGTGCAGATTGCCACCAGCATCACCACGCTGGCGTCGAGCGCGAACCCGAGCAACTTTGGCGCGAGCGTGACATTCACTGCAACTGTCTCTACCAACGGGGGTGCGGCGACGGGGACGGTTACATTCTCCGACGGCGCTACCGTGCTTGGGACTGCGGCTGTGAGTACAGGGACGGCGGTGTTCAGTTCATCGACACTCGCTCTTGGCGCACACTCGATTACCGCCGCCTATGGTGGCGATGCGAAGGATGCGGCGAGCCAGTCCGCGGTGCTGAGCCAGCAGGTGCAGCAGGCGGGAGCTGTGACCCTCGCCAGCAGCGTGAACCCGTCGTTCGCCGGAGCCAGCGTCAGCTTCACTGCAACCATCACCGCGCCGCAGGGCGTTGCTGTCACAGGCAGTGTCATCTTCAAAGACGGTGCGGCCGTGCTGGGCACGGTGAACGTAAATGGATCCAGCGCCGCCGTCCTCACCATTTCTACGCTTGCGGTTGGGCAGCACTCCATCGTCGCCGCGTACAGTGGCGATGCGATCAACCGCGCGGCATCTTCGAATCTACTCGTGCAGACAGTGCAAACGGCCGGCACGAGCGTGACGCTGATCTCGAGCGCGAATCCGTCGCTCGCCAACGCATCGCTGACGTTGACTTCCACAGTAGTTGGCAATGGCGGAATTGCTACCGGGGTGGTGACATTTCAGGACGGGACGACCACGCTCGGCGCGTCGAACCTGAATGGGTCTGGCGTAGCGACGTTAGTTGTCCCAGGCTTGACGCCCGGCCCGCACTCCATCGTTGCGGTCTATGGCGGCGATGCGAACGATCTGCCCAGCAACTCACCGGTGCTCGCGCAGAGTGTGGTGCAGGCGACGACTATCGCGCTCGCCTCAAGCCAGAATCCTTCGCTTGTACTGGATCCCGTCACCTTCACGGCCACAATATCGAACGGCAGCAGTAAACTCCCTTCGGGCACGGTGGTCTTCAGCGACGGGTCGAAGGTGCTGGGCACGGTGACGCTAAATGCGGCGGGCGCGGCGACGTTCACGGCATCTTCGATGGCAATCGGGCAGCACGCCATCTCGGCGGCATATAGCGGGGATTCACTGAATCTCGCGGGAGTCGCGCCAGCGCTGTCGCAGTCGGTCCAACTGCGGCCCACCACGGACACTCTGACGGCGTCGTCGACCTCGCTGACCGGCGGCCAACAGGTGACGCTGATCTCGGTGGTGCGGTATTCCGGACCGGTGGCGCCGACCGGCACGGTGAGCTTTACGAGCAACGGAGCAGTGCTTGGCACCAGCACGCTCGACATTACTGGCGTGGCAACGCTCACAGTAAATCTGTTGACGAACGCACCGACAGTGATTGCGAGCTACTCCGGCGATTCGGTCTACGCCACGTCGACCTCGGCGCAGACCAGCATCACGGTAGCGAAGCCCACGCAGTTCACTATGCAGTTGAATCCCTCGTCGGTGACGCTGCAATCGCAGCAGAACAGTACCATCACGCTAACGCTCACGTCGCTCAACAGCTTTACGGATACGCTGGATCTTGGTTGTCTTGGATTGCCGTTCGCGGCGACCTGCACTTTCACCAAGGATCAGGTCGCACTCGGTGCAAACGGAAATCAAGTAATCCAGATAGTCGTTGATACCGGAGCACCGCTGACGTCCGGATCGCAAGCGCGGCTGGAGCAGCGCAACGCAGGCTCGCTCGCGACGCTGTGCTTCCTGCCAGGCGGCGCGTTGCTGGGGCTGTTCTTCTGGATGGGCCGCCGAAGGACACGCAAGAGTCTCGCCGGCCTGCTGATGCTTCTTCTGCTCGCCGGACTCTCCGCGGGGCTGAGCGGATGCAGCGGCCTGCACATCAATGGAACGCCGGCGGGGACTTACGTCTTCCAGGTGTCGGCGACAGGCACAGGGACGGGAGTGACTCAGGCAATCGACGTGACCCTGACGGTGACCCAGTGAGCGAACACCAGAGACTCAGCCTGATTGGTGGCTCGAAACGAGGATTGCTGTGCGTCGGAACGCTAATGCTGGTTGGGCTGGTGACCGGACGATCGGCGCGAGCTCAAGCTCTGCCTACCGCCAGCGGCCCGGGGGCGTATGTGATCGTGGGCGGAACATTTTCCGACTTCCAGGCGGACTATGGAAGACAGGCCATCACGGGCGCCAGTGTGTATGTCGATTCGAACTTGTTCTGGCGCTACGGTTTAGAAACCGAGGCCCGCAGGATGGTCTATCCCGACTCGGGCGAGCGCCAGTCGACACTGCTCGCCGGGCCGCGGTGGTCGTTTCGCGCCAAGGGACTCGTCCCCTACGCTAAAGTGCTCGTGGGCGGTGGGCGGTTCGACTTTCCCTACGGCTACGGATACGGCAACTACTTTGTAGTTGCGCCCGGCGCCGGCGTCGACCTGCGTCTCGGCCAGCGGATACGGGTGCGGTTGGCGGACTTCGAGTACCAGGCGTGGCCGGGGTTCACCTTCGGCTCGCTGCATCCGTACGGCGTCAGCGCGGGGATCAGCTTCCAGGTTTTAGGATCGTCGCGAACAAAAATGTCGAAGTGAACTCGTCCGACGCAGGCCAAGAGATTACTTGACCGGATCACGCTCGATTATCTACCGGTCGCCGTTCGACAAGCAGCAGATGTTCCGCGACCAACACGGTCTCCCCGCGTTGATTGACTACATCCAGCGCTTCCACAACGATGCCATGCGCCGGTCTCTTCGCGTCTTCGCGAGTCTCCTTGATCGACACGCGGACGTGAATCGTGTCGTTCAGGAACACGGGCCTGACGAAGCGGAGGCGATCGTATCCATAGCTCATCGCTCGCGGATTGACGACGCCCGCGGTCATTCCCACGGCAACGCTGAACACCAGGGTACCATGCGCCATCCTCTGCCCGAACGGCTGCGTCCTGCACCACTCCGCATCCATGTGGTGAGGGTAGAAATCGCCCGTCTGTCCTGCGTGCATCACGACATCCGTTTCCGTAATGGTCCTGCCTATGGTCTCTCGTCGCGTGCCGATGGCAAAGTCTTCAAAGAACATCTCGGCTGCCATAAATCCCTCCGTGCCAGTCGCCTATTCCGATCGTCGGAATTCACATTCGATAACATCACAAGCAAACGTATCATCCCGATACGAACTTCGGGTTGTGAACTACGATAATCGAGTCAATGTTCGAGCTCACCGGTATTACCTGGAACCACACGCGCGGCTATCTTCCGATGGTTGCCACGGCTCAGCGCTTCTCTGAACTTCACTCCGACGTTTCCATCGCCTGGCAGAAGCGATCGCTGCAGCAGTTCGCGGATGTGCCTCTGTCGGACCTCGCCGCGCGGTTCGATCTCCTGGTCATCGACCATCCTTCCATCGGTGAGGCGGTTCACCAGAACCTCTTGCTTCCGCTCGATCAATACCTGCCGGCGGAATCCCTTGCCGATCAGGCTTCCAATTCCGTCGGACAATCCCATGCAAGCTACGCTTACGAAGGACACCAGTATGCGCTCGCTATCGATGCGGCGACACCCATCTGTGGCTATCGCCCCGACCTGCTGAAGCGGGCGAATGCTCAGCTTCCCGCGACGTGGGATGAGTTGCTTGCGCTCGCACGCCGCGGGCTAGTGACCATTCCAGCCATACCGATTGACAGCCTGATGAACTTCTCTATGCTGGCAAATGCGCTTGGTGCCGAGCTGTTCCCCCATCCGCACGAGGTAGTCCCCCAGGCAGAGGGCGTACAGGCGCTCGAGCTTCTGCGGGAACTGGTTCAGCTCAGTGCATCGGGATCCCTCGATCGCAATCCGATCCGCACATGGCAGTTCCTCGCCGACTCGGAGACCGTTGCCTACTGCCCCTTCGCGTATGGGTACTCCAATTACTCCCGCCCGGGATATGCCGCGAATTCCCTGCGCACAGGTGGGCTCGTCAGCTTCAATGGAAGAACTTTGCGATCTACGCTTGGAGGCGCTGGCCTGGCTGTGTCGCGCCGCTGCAAGCATCCGGAGCAGGCTCTCGCATACGCAGAGTTTACGGCTAGCCCGGCCATCCAGAAGACTCTGTATGTGCAAGCCGGTGGGCAGCCCGGCCATCGAGCAGCATGGCTGGACCCAACGGTGAACGCCTCCTGCGCAAATTTCTTTGCGAACACATTGCCAACACTGGACTCTGCATGGATGCGGCCGCGGTTCGCAGGCTTTATTGCATTTCAGGAGACGGCATCGAGGCTCGTGCATGACTATCTTGTCCGCGGTGGAGTTGGGTCTGAGGTACTCAGTAAGATGAATGACGCCTTCATACAAGCGCGAAGGGAGACTCCATGAAACCGCTCTCTGGCCTGCTCATCGTAGACTTCTCGCAGTTTCTCTCGGGGCCGTCTGCCAGCCTTCGCATGGCGGATCTCGGTGCGCGTGTCATCAAGATCGAGCGGCCAGGCAACGGCGACCTGTGCCGCCAACTCTACATCTCCAATCTTTCACTCGACGGCGATTCGACACTCTTTCATTCCATCAATCGAAATAAGCAGTCGTATGCGGCCGACTTGAAGAACCCTGATGACCTTGCGTGCGTTCGCAAACTGCTGACCCGTGCCGATGTAATGATCCAGAACTTCCGTCCCGGCGTGATCGAGAAGATAGGATTGGGCTACGATGCGGTGCGTGCGCTCAATCCGCGCCTGGTCTACGGCGAAATCACTGGCTATGGAAGCGCCGGTCCGTGGCGCGACAAACCAGGCCAGGACCTGCTCGTGCAATCCCTCTCCGGCCTGCCTTACTTGAACGGGGACGCTTCGCAGCCTCCCGTCCCCTTTGGGCTCTCGGTCGCCGACATGATGGCGGGCGCGCACCTGGTTCAGGGCGTGCTTGCGGCGCTGGTTCGACGCGGCGTCACCGGCGTTGGCGGAAAGGTCGAGGTCTCCCTGCTCGAATCAATCCTCGATCTTCAGTTCGAGGTTTTGACCACGTATCTCAATGATGGCGGCAAGACGCCGGAGCGCAGCGCGGTGAACAATGCCCACGCGTATCTTGGCGCGCCGTATGGCATCTACGCGACTGCCGACGGCTATCTCGCCCTTGCGATGGGCTCGGTCCTCAGGCTTGGCGAGCTGCTCGATTGTCCGGCGCTCGGCGCCTACACCGATCCCGCCTCGCTCTTCGACCAGCGCGATGAGATCAAGGCCGTCCTCGTGCAACATCTAAGGCAGCAGACAACGGAGCATTGGCTTTCGATTCTTGACCCAGCCGATGTCTGGTGTTCTGACGTCCTCACATGGGACCGGCTCTTTGCCCACGAAGCGTTTCAGGCGCTCGAAATGATTCAGAACGTCGACAACCGGCCTGGCAGTTCCTCCAACTCCGCGATGCGCACGACACGCTGCCCCATCCGCATCGACGGGGAACTGCTAACTAGTTCCGTCGCTGCGCCGAGAATAGGCGAGCACAACCAGACCATCGCAGAAGAGTTTGGTCTCGATACGCCTTCGGACAAGGGATCCGTATGAACCGGACTCAACTCTTTCGCATCGCGGTACGAAAGTATTCCCCCTTTGAGCAGGCGATCCGTGCCCAGTGGGAGAACTTCGAGTCGAAGGCACAGAACGGTCTGCAGCTTGATCTCGTCGCGCTCGATCTGCACCCTCTCGAAGACGCGCTTTTCACTTCCAGCGGAATGCGGAATGGCGATTGGGATGTGGCCTTCGTCGCCACCGACTGGATTGCGACCATGTACGAGCAGCGCTGTGCTCTCGACCTCGCGCCACTGCTGCGAGATGATGCTCCGGCAGACTATCCCCAGGGCTGGACGGACTCGCTGCTTCGCCTGCAGCGCATCGACGAGGCTGTTCTCGGCGTGCCCTACCACGATGGACCGGAGTGTCTCATCTACCGCCGCGACCTCTTTGACGATTCCAGGCTACGCACTCTTTACCAGCAGCAGTTCGGAGAAGCTCTTGCGCCGCCTGTGACTTGGCGCGACTTCCATCGCATCGCCCGCTTCTTGCATCAGCCACCGCGCGAACTGTACGGAACCGTCTTCGCCGCCTTCCCCGATGGACATAACTCTGTGTACGATTTCCTGCTACAGGTGTGGAACCGTGGCGGCGAATTGTTTGACTCTACAGGCAGCGTGCGCTTTGACACGCCAGAGGCCGCCCAAGCCCTGAGCTTCTACCGTGAAATCCTTGCGGACAAGCAGGCCATCCACCCCGACTGCCTCACGCTCGACTCCGTCGCCGCCGGTCTTGCCTTTGCAGCCGGCCACGTAGCAATGATGATCAACTGGTTCGGGTTCGCCACCATGGCCCACACGTCTCCTGACTCGGCGGTGCAGGGCCGAGTCGGAATCGCCGACATACCGCACGAAGGGAAGGGAACTACCGCGTCCCTCAATGTCTACTGGATACTCTCCATCGCCGCCGGAAGCCCGCACCAGCCCCAGGCATGGAGTTTTCTGCGTCATGTGCTGACGCCTGCGATGGACAAACTCACCACGATCAGCGGCGCAATCGGTTGTCGGCGCTCCACATGGAACGACCCCGACGTCAACGAAGCGATCCCGTTTTACAGGCACATAGAGCAACTCCACGCCAACGCGCGCGAGATCCCCCAGCGTGCCGACTGGCCTCGCATCGCGTCCATCATCGACAGACTCGTGACCGATACCATCACTTCGGACGCGCCTATCGAAGCATTGCTGCGCCAGGCCGATGCGGACCTTATCTCCCTGCGCAAAATCTAGCGAGACTTCAGATAATTTCCGTAGCCCACCACCAAAGTCGATAGCACAAGCAGCGCAAACCCGGCCGCTCCCATAGCCTTGGTACGGGCACTCGTTCCTCGCCACTCATGCAGCACCGTGCCCCACAGTGTCGCAAACAGGATCGTGCCCGCCATGTGCAGCGTCCAACTGCTGAAGTCGTACTTGCCCA
>OBLU010003893.1_pt1 | contig 13492 bp, 16 predicted proteins | sample 1518681 | NCBI WGS metagenome assembly OBLU01 (sample SAMEA3539304, study PRJEB22396) | soil metagenome | biome: tundra; feature: field; material: soil | place: USA | collected 2010-05 | depth 0.15 m | reverse complement strand
ATGTCGTCTTGGTAAACAACATCCTAAGGAATCGACCGGGTGGCTCGCTTCGCTCCCCACTCAGCAGCTTCTACAGAACTTTACGGACTTAATCCAAAAGCCCCGTCTTCAATGAATTTCTGCATCAGGCCGAGGCGATCATTGGCCAACAAATAATAGGTAGTCAGAAGATAGGCTCGCTCATGCAAATGCCCATCGCCGACCTGATAAACCCACATGTTGCTGCCGCGAAAGTTGGTCAGGCTCTGGGCTCCCGTAAATTCTTCGGTCCACACCAGCGGCGTTTTCACTGCTTCATCGAGACCCGCGTACATCTGCCGTATCTCCAGAAGCCGGGGATTCCCGGGCGTCAGATACGCAGCCGCCTCTTCTGAGATCGGAGGCGGCGCTTGAGTCTGATTGATGGAATCGATTTCATTGATCTGCGAAGGGTGGAGCGCCCATTCCGGAAAGACCCGATGGCCAAACCGTTTTGCAACGCGGTCAAGTTGCCGACCGGCTAACGAGGTAAAGGTTATTTTCTGAGTTTCCCCAAACCATCTTACTCTAGCTTCTTTTTTCTCCGCACGACATCACACTGACCCGATCACCCGAATGCAGGGTGCCCCCGGATGCGGATTTTGAGACCTTGGATTCGTTCGAACTTGCTGCTTGTATCTGCTAGCCTTTTTCAGGTGACGCAATCCCTCACCACCGACCGTCTTCGACTCCGCCGCTGGCGCCCGTCTGACCGTCAACCATTCCAGGCCCTCAACGCAGACGCGCGCGTCATGGAGTTCATGCCCGGGTTGCTCTCGCCACAACAATCCGACGATCTGATTGACCGCATCGAGCAGCATTTCGACTGCAACGGCTTCGGCCTGTTCGCCGCCGAACTCATTGCGGAAGAAACGCTCATCGGCTTCATTGGCCTGAGCATCCCCAACTATGAAGCCCCCTTTATGCCTACAGTCGAAATCGGCTGGCGCTTAGCGGCCGATCAATGGGGCCGGGGCCTAGCCACCGAAGGCGCGCGCCGTGGTTCACCACGCCTTCAACACCCTCCAGCTTCCCAGCCTCGTCTCCTTCACGGTCGCTGAAAACCAGCGCTCTCGCCGCGTGATGGAAAAGCTCGGCATGACCCACGACCTGAGCGACGACTTTGATCACCCCATCCTCTCCGAAGGCCACCCCTTGCGCCGCCACGTCCTCTACTGCCTGCAACACGAGCAGTGAGCCGCTGGAACGTGAAGCCTTCCTCGAACCGGGCTCAAGCCACTCGAGATTACCCCCTCAAAGTGACTGTCGCAGGGCCTTTGACGGCCTGTGGGGTCAGGCTGCTCTCGCCGTTGCGGACCGATTCCGTCAGCCGCGGCTTATCCATTTCCCTTTTCAGGCTGGAGATAATCTCTCTTGCCATTTCGATCCGGCTCTTCTTTTTCATAACGAATCCTCTCTTTGAGCGGTGAGTAAAGCGTGAGTGGTCATTCGGCGCCTTGAGGCGTGATCGCATCGGTAAAATATTCACTTCAGGTTTTGAAAAATGCCAACAGAACTCCGACAACTGAAAACCAATCTCTATCCTCAGTTGATTGCCGAATCGAACTCTGGGGCCGGCTTCAGCTTAAGCGCAACCAGAATCTCCAGTATCGTAGCGGAGCTACGAATACTTCCCGAGAGAATCGAGAGTGCCTCCGAGATCGGCGCATGTTGCTCCGCCAGGCCGTCGAGGCTGTCACTCACGTTGTGAAGCTTCTTCGCCTCTTGCAGAATCTCAATCGCTGGCATGGGATCCTCGGCCTTCCGGGTGTCCTTCGGGGAAGCTGGACCAGCCTTTGCAAAGACCGCATCGCCTCTTCTCTACACATCATTCTGAAAGCATCTCTTGCCAACGTCTGCTCACATTGGACCACATCGAGCGTCCCCGCGCGCCTCGGTCTCTCCAGCAAATTGCGCGCCCCGTCACGGCCAAATGACCTTCGGCGCTGATAGAATTCCGCGCATGGAAACCATCCAATACAACCTGCCGCAAACGCGCATTCCCCAAGCCTGGTACAACATTGCCGCCGACCTGCCCAAGCCCATGGCGCCGCCCCTGCATCCCGGCACGCTTCAGCCGCTCGGCCCCGACGACCTGGCGCCGCTTTTCCCCATGGCGTTGATTCTTCAGGAGGTGAGCCAGGAGCGCGAGATTGAGATTCCCGGCCCGGTGCGCCAGGTGTACGCCCAGTGGCGTCCCTCGCCCCTCTATCGCGCACGCCGCCTTGAGCTGGCTCTGGATACTCCGGCCCACATCTACTACAAATATGAGGGGGTTAGCCCCGCCGGCAGTCACAAGCCCAACACCGCGGTCCCTCAGGCCTACTACAACAAGATGGAAGGCACCAAGCGGCTGTCCACCGAGACCGGAGCTGGCCAGTGGGGATCGTCGCTGGCCATGGCCTGCGCCTTCTTCGGACTGGAATGCAAGGTCTTCATGGTCCGCGTCAGCTACGACCAGAAGCCCTATCGCCGCGCCATGATGGAGACCTTCGGCGCATCCGTCACCGCCAGCCCGAGCGTTGAGACCGAGTCGGGCCGCGCCATCCTGAGCCAGCATCCTGACTCAAACGGTTCTCTCGGAATAGCCATCTCTGAGGCGGTGGAAGTCGCGGCCAAAGACCCAGACACCAAGTACGCCCTGGGCAGCGTGTTGAATCACGTGCTGCTGCACCAGACCGTCATCGGCCTTGAAACCATTGAGCAGATGGCGCTTGCCGACGATGAGCCAGACATCATCATTGGCTGCACGGGCGGTGGATCAAACTTTGCCGGCCTGGTGATGCCCTACATTGGCCGCAATCTCAAGGGCCAGAGCCACGCACGCGTTGTTGCCGTCGAGCCCTCCGCCTGCCCCAGCCTCACCAAGGGCCGCTTCACCTATGACTTCGGCGACACCGGCCACCTGACCCCGCTTGTCAAGATGCATACGCTGGGCAGCACTTTCATGCCTCCGGGAATTCATGCAGGCGGGTTGCGCTACCACGGCATGGCTCCGCTGGTGTCACACGTGATGGATTTGGGATTGATTGAGGCCACGGCCGTTCAACAGCTCGACGCCTTCGCCGCCGGCATTCAGTTTGCGCGCGCCGAAGGCATTATCCCCGCGCCGGAGTCGAACCACGCCATTGTCGGAGCCCTCCGCGAAGCGCTCATTGCCAAGGAGGAGGGTAAGCAGAAGACCATCCTGTTTGGCTTGAGCGGCCATGGGCACTTCGACATGCAGTCCTACATCGCCTACCAGGCCGGGCAACTCGAGAATTACGACTACCCCGCCGAAGAGGTGGCCATGGCCCTCGCCGGCCTGCCGTCCTTGGCCTGATCGCGTTCCGTGACGCAAGGAGAGGGTGCTCTATCCATTTCGCGTTCGTTGAGGAGCGGGTGGGGATCAGGATGCGCTCGTAGCTGTTTGGGTAAATAACACCGCATCCGCAACACGTGCTGCGTCCATCGCTGACTTGACGGCGTGGACGCGCACGATCGAAGCTCCATTGAGAATGGCCGCGACCATCGCCGCGAGGCTTGCCGTCTCGCGACCTGCGACTGGCACGACTTGGTCTCTGCACAAATCCGCCAGCGTGTGCCCCAGAAACGATTTCCGGCTCACCCCGGCGAGCAGCGGGCGCCCCAGCGTGAGCAGTTCAGCCTGCCGCGCCAACAGCGCGTAGTTTTCATTTTTTCGCTTGCCAAAGCCATATCCAGGATCGAGCACGACCGACTCCGTCACAATGCCCGCCTGTGCAGCCGCGGCCAGGCTCGCCGCCAGACCGGCACGCACTGTGGCCAGCACTTCATCGAACGACAGAGCCGGCAAGGTGCGCCACTCTTCCGGACGCCCGCGCGTGTGCATGAGGATCACGCCACATTTGTGTTCGGCGCACACCGGAGCCATCTCAGCGTCCCACAGAAAGCCGCTGACATCGTTGATGATTTCGGCGCCAGCAGAGAGGGCAGCGCGCGCCGTCCCGGCTTTGTAGGTGTCAAGTGACACGATCGCCTTGGGCCGCGCAGCCAGAACTCCTTGCAACACGGGCAGCAGCCGCGCCTGCTCCTCCTCCGCGCTCACGGCTGGAGCACTTCCGGAGTCAGCCGCACCACCAGCCCTTGACCCCGGCCGTGTGCTCTCTGCGCCAAGATCGAGAATGTCCGCGCCTTCATCGAGCAATTGCAGCCCGTGCGCAATGGCCGCTTTCGCGTCGAGAAAAACGCCGCCGTCGCTGAAAGAGTCGGGTGTGATGTTTACCACGCCCATCACAAGCGTTCGGCGGCCCAGTTCCAGAGTTCGGGTACGCAGCCGCCAATCCGTCTTTGCGCGAGAAGTCAACTCAACGTCTCCTCGTTCAGCTTGCCGCCTTCACTTTCGCGCTGATCATGTCCACCGCACGCCGCGCGCTGAGGGCAGCACCCTCTTGCCAGCCCACCACGTTGCTGATGGTGTCGCCGGCAAAATAGATGGGGCCATCGCCTTCGATCACGGCATCGTAGCCGGCGGGACCGCCGCCGTAGTCCATGATCCACGATCCTTCGTTCCACTTCACGTGCCTCCAGCCGCAATAGACAGGGTTCTGCAACTCCTTGCCATGGCCGGGATGCAGCTTCTCCATCGACGCCCGCGAAGCCGCAAACTTTTGCTCCAATGGCAGATCACCGAACCCTGGAATCTCCTTGTCGTCCATCATGTATCCGCAAACCACGATTCCCGTTGGATGCATGATGCGTGAGCTCGGATACCACACCGGGCTCACCCCTTGCTCGAGGAAAGACAGTCCGCCATAGATGTTGTAATCCGTCTCCCAGAAGCGGCGGCTCTCCCAGGCAATCTTCAGCGCGCCCGCCATGGTGCTGCCATCGATGACCCGCTTAAAGGGCTCAGAGAAATCGTTCGGAATCTTTTTTAACATGGGGAAAGGCAGAGCGCAGATGCAGTAGGCCGCTTCCAACTGCTTCGCTTCACCGCTCTGCGTGTACGCGATCCGCACTCCGTTTGAGGTCTTGCGAATCTCCGTGACCGGCGAGCTGTACTGCACAATTGATCCCAGCGATTTGGCGAATGCATAAGGGATGCGGTCCATGCCGCCCACCGGCTGGAACATGGTTGCCTGCCAGGGCCAGTCCTCCTCATACAACATTCCATCCCAGAAGTCGCCGTCGAGCAGCGTGCGCATATCCAGGGGAGGCTCATCCACTTCCGCCTGCTTGCCAGCACCCGGAGCCACCTTCATGCCCGCTCGACCCGAACCCACGTACGCGCCGGTCTTATCGAGCGGCCCGTAGATGCCAAGGAAGTCCATCATGCGCTCCCTGTCCTGCGCCGAGAATTCCGAGTCCAGCGCGCCCTTGCGGATGCACTTGGAGAGCAACTCTGAGACATTGCCTCGCGTATCGTTGATGGCCTTGCGCTGGGGTACCGGCTTGCCGCCGTTTGCCTTGTCATTCTGCAGCAGGGTTGAGCGCGAGGTGTTGATCTCCACCTCGAGCGGCACACCCAGCTCGCGCACATAGTTCAGCATCGTCCAGTGTGTGCTCGGCAACCGCGCGGGGCCCAGGTTCTGGTAGTTCCCCTCTTCCCACTGGATCGTCTGTGTCGTGCCATCCACAAACTCAACGTTGGTGCCATTGCGCCCGGTAAAGTTGCGCCCGCCGGGCCGCTCGCGCGCCTCCAGCACCACCACATCGTAGCCAAGCTTCCTCAGTTCATATGCTGAAACCAGGCCGCCGATCCCTCCGCCCAGCACAACCGCTTTGACGCCTTTGCCGGTCCCCGCCTCGGCGTGGATAGGCTCTGCCATTTCGCCCCTCATGGGCATTAATCCGAGAGCTTGCATGGTTGCAAACGCGGCACTGTATCCGCCTGCCTGACCGACACGCATGAGAAAGCTACGCCTTGAAATTGGCACGAACCAACACCTCGATGGGAAAGAGTGAATATCTATTTCAGTGGCTGAATGGGGAGCCCCGAACCGGCAAATCAACCTGTTGCCGTTGCTGCCCAACGGAGAAGAGAATCTGAAGCAGGAGTTCCATATCCTTTGAGCTTTGGTCCAATATACCCCAGTTGCCCCCGCTCGCGATCCTTATGCTGCTACACTCCGGGCATGAAGTTTTTTGGGCGAATTCTGGCGCTTGTGCTGGCTTTGCTTCTGGTTCCTTCCATGTGGCTCTTCCAGCGGGCGCGAGCGCAAAGCAGCGGCAGGCCGATCGCTCACACGGCTGCGCGACCCGCTCCGGCGAAGGGGCCGATTGCGGATCGGATCAACGCGATATTGGCGGAGCCGGCGCTGAGTCATGCGGAGTTCGGCATCAGCGTGACGACGCTCGAAGGGCAGTCGCTCTATGGGCTGAATGAGGGGCGCCTGTTTATTCCCGCTTCGAATGCCAAGCTGCTCACAACGGCCGCTGCGTATGCGCTGCTGCCCGTGGAATCGCTCACCTGGACTACCTACGCTGTGGCGGGCGGAGATGTTGACAGTGCCGGCGTCTTGCATGGCGACCTGATCCTGCTCGGCTCGGGCGACCCAACGATCAGCGCGCGTCGTTATCCCTATCGCGGGCCGGAGGCTGCCGCAGCCGCAGCAAAGCAGGCTGACGCCAGTGCTCCTGCAGCATCCCCATCCGGCGAAGCGGAGAAGCCGCGCAAGGCGATGGACGTGCTGGATCTGATGGCCGAAGAGGTGGAACAGAACGGAGTGCGGACGGTAGACGGCAACGTCGTTGGCGACGACAGCTTCTATCTCGATCAACCATTCGGTCAGGGCTGGGCATGGGACGATCTGCAATGGAGCTACGGCGCGCCCGTCTCTGCGCTTACCTTCAACGACAACACGGCTGAGCTGACGATTGCGCCCACGTCTGAATCGGCGGCCCAGGCCGCGCCATCTGAGAACACCTCCGGCATCGGCGGAACGGGCGGCACGAGAGGTACGGGCACGCTTGCGGCAGGAGCCACCGAGGCAGAGTGGACACCCAAGGTGGAGTACTACACCCTGGACAACTCGATGACCGTTGTAGCGGCGGGACAAGACGCGCATCCCGGCGTGGAGCGGAGGCCCGGCTCGATGCTGGTTCGTGCCTGGGGCACGGCGCCTGCCGATGAGATGCATTTGACAGTGGCCGTGGAGGACCCAGCCGAGTTTACTGCTGCCGCTTTCAAAGACGCTCTGATGAGGCGTGGCATCACGATCACGGGCACACCCACGGCGGCACACAAGTACCCGATCGGCACTGAAGATTTTGCCGCTGAACGCGGCCAGATGGTGCTTCTCAACCGGGACCAGCCCAATGTAGTCGCCGCGCCTTTGCAGAATCGCAGAGTGTTGGCAATGCATGTCTCGGTGCCGGTGGCCCAGGATGTGACGGTGATCAACAAGGTGAGCGAAAATCTGCACGCTGAGCTGCTGCTGCGGCTGCTCGGCAAGGTTTATGGGACAGATGGCAGTTTCGCCCAGGGCACACGGGTGGTGCGGCAGTTTCTGGTTGGGGCGGGCGTCGCCGACGCGGACTTTTTCATGTATGACGGCTCGGGCATGAGTCCGGAAGATCGGATTGCGCCGCGAGCTTACACACAATTGTTGACCTATGCTGCACGGCAGCCGTGGGGAGCCAGTTGGCGCGAGACTCTGCCTGTTGGCGGCGTGGACGGCACACTGGCGAGTCACTTCAGGAACTCGACCTTGAAAGGAAAGGTGTGGGCCAAGACCGGTACGCTCAACGAGGTGAACGCGCTTTCGGGCTACCTGACTGCGGCCAGCGGCAAGACACTGGCATTCTCCGTCCTTGTGAATGGCCGCAGACCTGGAAGCGATGCCGAGGCACAGGCCATTGACCGCATTGTTGAAGCAATCGCGGCATCGGAGTAACCCTGTATCATCAGAGGCAGATGCGCACTCGCTCTCATCCTGCATCGCTGAGTGTTTTCGCCGCTGCCATTGGCCTTGCCGGTGCGCTTGCAATGGCCGGTTGCCGGCAATTGCCGCCTTCAAAACCTGAGGCATTGTGGACGATGGAAGAAGCCCGCGGGGCGCAGGTGTTCAGTCAAAAGTGCGCCAAGTGCCACCATCCGACCAATACACACCCTCTGAATGGGCCGGGGTTGCAGGCCATCACCAAGGTCAAGGCCATGCCCTCAGGCGCGCCGCCCACCGACGAGCGCCTGACGCAGGTGATTCTGCATGGGCGGAACATGATGCCTGCCACACAACTGAGCGATGACCAGTTGAGCGACCTCCTGGCCTATCTGCATACGCTATGACCAACGAGACTGAGAACGGCGAGGCTGCAACAGACGCGGCTCAGCCTGCGCAGGAAAGGCCTCTGGCGCGCCAGGAGCTGCTGCCGCTGCCGGGACTGGCGGCCATCAGCCTTTATCTTCTGGCGCTGGCCGGTGTCATCATTCTCGGCGTGGTCAGCGGGCGACATTATCCGCTGCTGTTTCTCATCTTTGCGGCGGTGTTTATGGCCGCAAGCGGTGGGCTGCTGATGCTCTTTCGTTGGGCATGGTCGCTCGCCTTGGCCGCAGTTCTTCTGCTGGTCGTCTACAATCTGTGGATCTTCGCGAGACAGCACCAGGGGGCTGCGCTGGTGCAGGGCTTGCTGAACCTGGTCTTCTTCCTCTACCTGGTGCGGCCTGAAGTGCGCGAACGGCTGCGCTAGCCGTTCGCCTGTATCCTCTGCCGGTACAATGAGAGCGTGATGGAACTCGTCCAGATCTCACCGGCGCGCACGACTCCCGCGCCCAAACCCGGGTGGCTGAAGGCGCGCGCACCCGTCGGCGAGAATTACCACGACCTCAAGCGCCTGGCACGATCGCTCGGCCTGCACACCGTGTGCGAGAGCGCGCACTGCCCCAACATCGGCGAGTGCTGGCACCACAAGACAGCCACCTTCATGATGCTGGGCAACCTGTGTACGCGCCGCTGCGGATTCTGCGCCGTGCCCAAGGGCCGCCCCGAGCCCATCGACTTTGACGAGCCGCGCCGCGTGGCTGAAGCTGTCGCCACGCTCGGCCTGCAACACGCTGTCATCACTAGCGTGAATCGAGACGACGATCTGGTCGGCGGAGCACGCGCCTTCGCCATGGTGATCGATGAGATTCGCCGGCAGGCTCCCGGCTGCCGCGCAGAGGTGCTGATCCCCGACTTCCAGGGCAACGAGGAAGCCATCCGCATTGTTGTCGAGGCACGGCCGGAAGTTCTGAACCACAACACCGAGTCCGTTCCCCGACTCTATCGCGTTGTCCGCTCCGGAGCGCGCTACGAACGCACACTGCGCCTGCTGGAATACGCGAATGAGCTGAACCCTGCGGGTATTACGAAGTCTGGGGTCATGGTCGGCCTGGGCGAGGAGACACGCGAACTGCTCGAGGTGTTCCGCGACTTGGCCGCCGTCCATTGCGACATCCTGACGATCGGCCAGTATCTGCGCCCCTCGCGCGATCACCTGCCCATGGCCCGCCTCTACACACCGCGCGAGTTTGCCGATCTGAAGGTGGAAGCGCTGAAGATGGGCTTCCGCCACGTCGAGTCCGGCCCACTGGTCCGCTCCAGCTACCACGCGCATGAGCAGGCGGCATCGACGGGTTTGCCTGTGGTGGCATAAGGCTCTTGGACTCAAGGCAGAACTGCTTCGGCCAAGATGCACGTGCTTTGCAGTCTGCCAGATTCGTTAATATAGTGTTTTGGATGGAACGAGGAACAAATCAATGGCAGTCTCAATCATGGCCGGGATTCCGGCGCTCAAGGAACTCAATACAGACCTCCGTCGCCGCATGGACGGCGCTGTAGCCACATTCCAGGCCAACCTGGCCTCCACCCGCACCGGCCGCGCCAGCGTTCACATGCTCGACCAGATCAAGGTGGACTACTACGGCACGCACACGCCTATCAACCAATTGGCGCAGGTCTCCACCTCCGATGCGCAGACGATTCTGATCGCGCCCTGGGACCCGACGGTCTTGAAGGAGATTGAGAAGGCCATCCAGGCCTCCGATCTCGGTTTTAATCCACAGTCCGATGGGAAAGTGGTCCGCGTGCCCGTTCCGCCCATGACGGAGGAGCGCCGCCGTGATGTGTGCAAGCACCTGAACAAGGTGCTGGAAGAGCACCGGACGGCCGTCAGAAATGTTCGCCGCGACGGCAACGACGCCTTGAAGAAGATGGCCAAGGACAAGAAGATCAGCGAGGACGAAGAGAAGCGAGCACTGGAAGAAATCCAGAAGATGACCGACGAAGAGATTCGCCGCATGGAAGAGCTCTCGCACAAGAAGGAAGCGGAAGTTATGCAGGTGTGAACTGGAGCGAGTTTTTTCGCTTCGGGGCAGGAGCGCTGGGTGCCCGGGTCTCGACTTTGAGACCTGGGTACAGTTTGGGTCTGATCGCGCGACAGTAGAAGTCAAACTGGGCCAACGGGCCCGTCCCCGAAGTGCTTGCGTTGCCAAATCTTGATCCAGTCCCCGTAGCACTCTTCCACTTTTTCGGCCAACCCCGGCAAGCGAATCCTTTATCTTGGATTTTCAGGACTTCGAGCATTATGTGATGCCCGGTCATGAGGGTCAAAGCTGCGCTCCTCCGCTGGGCATCTGGGTTAAATGACAAAACTCCGCTTTGGCGTTGTTCGATCCTTTCAAGAAGCGCCGCAACGGAGCTATGAGTTCTGCTCATCGGGACGTAATACGCTTGGTTGATCATCTTGCCAAGCGTCCCGGTGGTTTTCGCCATCGCTACAAAGTCCAGTCTGCTCCAAGTGTGGTTGAGCCTCTTGGTCCCACATTTCTTACACGACGGAACTATGAATTTTTCTTTCACTTCCTCGAAATCTGAATTCATCTTGTCTTCCGATCCGGGCGGAAGGAACTCGTTTCCAAATATGTCCCGAAGTGAAGAGAACAGCTTGCGCTGAGCTACTGCGTGGTAGTCAATGAAATCTTGGATCTCTTCAGGGTGATGGTTAAGATATGCAATCGTCACCGCTCGTTCGTAAAAGGTCCTAAGGAGTTTGGAAGCGGCGACTCCGTTACGATTGCCGGAACACACGATTATCTCTGTGAAATCCTCAAAGCAAAGCCGACCATACATCATGATAAAAAGGTCGATGATGTCTGGCGCAGTGAAGTCCCGGGTAAAGGACATTTCGACCGCTGCATGGAGATTTGGAAACAAATCCATGAATTGCTGATTTCGTTCTTGAAACGCCTTCCATTCTTCCGGATATCCAAACGTCAGATCTGAGATAGACATGATGGATACCAGTATCGTCGGTTGCCCCATCCTTCCGCAGGCTCATCGCGAATGCTTGGGTGATTGACGGCTACTTCTTTGGCCGCGTGTAGAAGGGGACGGGCACTTGCTTCGCGCGAACTGGGTTCGCGCGGCACTGGACCACGACATCTTCGCCGCTGGCGGCTACGGCTGCGGGCACGAGCGCGAGGGCGATGTTGGTCTTGAGGAATGGGGCGGGCGAGCCGGATGTCACAGTGCCGATCCGCTCCCCATCCGAGGACAGTACGAAGTACCCGTCGCGGCCGATGCCGCGGTCGACCATCTCAAGACCTACGAGCTTTCGCTTGGGACCGCCCCCGGCCTGGACCGCCAGCAAGGCGTCGCGGCCGATGAACGGGCCTTTGTCCAGCTTGAGCCAGCGGTCGAGGCCGGCTTCAAATACATTGATTTCTTCAGAGATTTCGTGGCCGTAGAGGCTCATGCCGGCCTCGAGCCGCAGCGTGTTGCGCGCGCCCAGACCGCAAGGGCGTATCGCGAACTCTTCGCCCGCCGCCATCAGCGCGTTCCACATCTTCACTGTGGTGGTCTCGTCGGCGGGGATGTACAGCTCAAAGCCGTCTTCGCCGGAGTAGCCGGTGCGGGCGATCATGACGTTGGGCACGCCTGCCACGGTGCCCCAGGTGAACCAGTAGTTCTTGATCGCCGCCAGATCGACTTTGGTGAGCTTCTGCAGGGTTGCCAGCGCGCGCGGGCCCTGCAAAGCGAGCTGCGAGTAGTAGTCGGAGTAGTCGCTGATGTGGATAGACGGAAAGGTGCCCACCTGCTTGCGAATCCAGGCGTAATCCTTGTCCTTGGTGCTTGCGTTGACCACCAGCAGGTAGTCGTTGGAGCTGAGCCGGTGGACGAGGATGTCGTCAACGAATGTGCCCTCGGGAGTGAGCAGAGCGGAGTAGTGTGCCTGTCCATCCTGGAGGCGCGAGGCATCGTTCATGGTGATGTGCTGGATAGCCGCCAGCGCTCCGGGGCCGCGAAATTGGATTTCGCCCATGTGGCTCACGTCGAAGAGCCCGACGCCGGTGCGAACCGCAAGATGCTCGGCGATCAGGCCGCCGCCGGAAACGGGGCCCCCGGCGACGGGTCCTGGTCGCTGGGGTGGAGGATACGGATACTCGACGGGCATGTCCCACCCGCCGAAGTCCACAATCTTGGCTTTGAGGGCGCGATGTGTAGCGTTGAGAGCGGTCTTTTTCAGCTGCGGAGCGATGGCGGGAGTGATCATGATTGTTCCTCTTTAAGAGTGCGGCGGTACTCTACTTACGATAGGGACTGCGCAGGTTGGGGTCAAACCACCTGAGGTTGGGGCAGACCACCTGCGCTGGGGCGGACGCCGCTTGCGCGGCCCATACCACGCTGAAAGAATCGCAATTGAGAAAGAAGGCGGTGGGAATGCAACATTTTCGCGGAGTCCTGATGCTGGTGGCATCTGGGATCGCGCTCTATAGAGGTTGGAAGATTCATGCCGGCACAGAGGCCTGGTTGGCTTATGGGCTTGGCGTGGCGGCGCTTGGGCTGGCCGTCTGGCACCTGACGCGGCAAGCTGACGGGCGGCGAGCCTGACTGTTGCGGCCTATCTGTGCCGCGCCCGCCAAAAGGAGCTGACGCTCAGATAGAGAAAGACCAGCAGCAGCGGGGCGGAAACCAGGAATTTCTGGTGGTCGGGGCCCTGCGCGTAGCTGGCTCTGTACATCCACAGCGCCCGGGCAAAGACAACGACGAACAGGAAGAAGAAGACGCCTGTAACTTCAAGCCACACAATGCCGCCGACACGGCGGAAGGGGCGCAGAAAGCCGCCGACCCCGCGCGCAATTCCTCGTGTAGCCTGTCCAGCGGTCTGACCGGCAGCCCGGGTTTGGGCGGCGACTTCGGCGGAGGGCTGCTGGCTGGCGGTGCCGTTGACGGCAGCATTGGCGCTGGCGGCGACGCGCTCGCCTGCCATGCGCCCGGCCACCCGGAGCCCGGTGCCCAGCATGCGTCCTATGGATTGAGGTTTCATTCCGTTATGATGGTAGCAGCGACGCTGGCTGAACCGGTTTTCAAGAGATTGAAGCCGATTCGCAGTTGCTCCGGGACCGTGACGGACGTAAGGTAGAGAAAACCTACGCGCCACCGCGATTCGTCCGGGCTGGCCGCCGCTCCTGGAGGTACTCTTGACGTCTCGTGTGCGCGAACTCATCCAGCAACTCGGCGAGGCCATCCATGAG
>OBLU010003891.1_pt1 | contig 13495 bp, 16 predicted proteins | sample 1518681 | NCBI WGS metagenome assembly OBLU01 (sample SAMEA3539304, study PRJEB22396) | soil metagenome | biome: tundra; feature: field; material: soil | place: USA | collected 2010-05 | depth 0.15 m | reverse complement strand
TCTTATTTCTGTCCCTTTTCGGCTGTGCGCCTGTCTCTGATTTCAATCAGGTCGCACTTGACCAGTCACTTTCCATTAAAACTGATGCCTTGAACCTCATCAGCAAGGCAAATGAAAATTACACAGATCACCAATCAGAGATCGATTCCCTTAAACTCAATGTCGAAAATGCGTATCAATATTCAAAAACAATTCCCAATAACAAGGAAACAATATCTCAATGGGAAATCATTCGCGATCCCAGCAGAAGTTCCTTATTCGGTCTGCTTGAACGGTGGAAAAATAAAACCACCCTTAGCGATACTTTTATCTCCGAAGTCAAACTCGTTATCGCTTCCGACTTCAACACGATCATCGATTTTGAAAACAATAAAAGAAAACCATTAAATAACTAACCCGGAGAATACAATGAAAACATTCATGGAATTTTGGATTCAGCTCCTAACTAATGTAGAATCCTTTGCGGCTGATAAATGGAATGATCTAAAACAGGATGCAGTCGAAGACTCTAAGAAATTCTTAACTGAAGTAAAAGATGATGTTCAGCGATGGATATCTCTTCTTGCAGAAGGAAAGTTAACCTCCGATGATCTCGGCTGGCTCCTAAAAGGGAAGAGGGAAGTCGCCCAACTCCTTTTCCTTAAAGAAAAAGGTCTTGCCCAACCCGATCTTGACAAGTTCTTCGAAGGCCTCCTCGAAACCATAATCTCCACCGCCTTCAAACTAATACTCTAATGTACATCAATAAAAATAGTGGCAAATAATAAAGTTAGCCTTTGGCATAATTAGTCCATCTTAATGGCTAATAATTAAATCAAACCTGATATAAAGAGTTCATAATTCACGGGAACCCTTGCGCTCCCCGCCCGGGTTCCCATTATCATCGGATACTTCTGAAAAAATTAAAGAAATTTCCTATTAATATGTCCCCCCTAACCATTTCCCCAAATGGTCATATTTCACTTTTTGGAATTACTGTTTTGCAGAATAAAACAGACCCGGAAATAAAATTCAAATTATTAAATTTATTTTCGTATTCTTATTGCCGCCCCGGTGTAGGATGCGGAAGAATTTGAAAATCAATACTTCCGTCATTTGTATCCATCCCTGGTTCTTTCCTTTCAATGGATTGACCGCTGTATCTTGGAGGATATGGCGCTATCCCTCTGTCAAGTCTGTCGTCAATTGTTTTGTTAGAAGTAGAAGAATGTGAACTATATTGAACAGCATCGATAATAGAAGAAATATCTATCCCATCTGTCCATACGGTATCTACTCCTGATGCAAGTGCAACTATATCAGCCGTTAAGTTAAGTAGAAATTTTGTCGTATTATCAGGACGCAGGTTTGTAAGATTGGGAACATTCGGATTATCAATGTCAGCTGCCATGTATTGGTTATAAAACTCCCAATCTGCATGTGATAAGTCTATACTTGTTGAAACCGCTTTCCTATGATCAATCGCATCGCCGGCAAGAACAAGAAACTGTTTAGGATAGAAAGGATAATTCTTCTCTCCCGGTCTTCCGGGAAATTTATATATGTATGTAATTCCCTGCATCTTTCCATTATGATACCAATCCCCCCCGGGACCATATGTACCGTTATCTGTTCCGGATACTCTCATTACTTGCATTCCGTCTACATATTTAACACTGTCGCTTGAATTATATAATTCTAAGAATAAATCATAAAAGTAAAAGATATTATTCACTGGTCCGACTGTATAAATTTCATTTATCGCAATGCCGGTGCTTGAAACAGGTTTTGCAGTATCGATGGGTGTTGAAGTCTGACCTGATGTAATATTAACACCTCTAATTGCACCTACAAGAATAATTGTAGGATCAGCAGGATGAGGAGCTTTTATAGAAATACTGTATGTTCCTGAAGGAAGATGATTCAATCTCAAAAAGCCGTCCGATCCTGTATAATAGATCTTCATTCCATATTGACAAGTCATAATCACTTGAGCATTCTGCAGGGGAACAATATCCGGTATTGTATCAAGAGATTTATCCCACACAGCTCTTAATACAACGGAGCCGTTACCGTCCTGAACGACCGGTGGATTTTGCATGCATCCGTATATATAAATTAAAAGAAACAAAGAAATGATTATTAAATATCTCATAATTATTGCTTCCCTTAAAAATTATCAAACTTTATACTATTCTTGGAACCGTAAAGTTTCATGTAATTTTCTTAGCTCTCATAATCACAAAATTCAATTCACCCTTTATAGCTTTATGCTATTTCAATCTGTCCAGGTATATTATTCCGTTCAGGTGATCTATTTCGTGCTGAAAGATAATTGCCGGAAATCCTTCAACCATTTCAATCTTATGAGAATTATCCGGTTTCTGATATTCTAAAAGAATTGCATACGAACGGGTAGTTGTAGTGTCTCTCCTCCCTGGCACGGAAAGACATCCCTCTACCCAGCTTAATTTCTTTTTTGTGTACTGGATAATCTTTGGATTAAGATATACTTCAAAAGGATTACCGGGTTTATCATACCGCTGCACCCAAATTATATTTTTCAGTATACCGACTTGAGTTGCGGCTATTCCTACTCCTTTGGTAAGACTGTCATTGACTGTTGTGTACATTCTTTTTATCAGCTTTTGCAGTATGGCATCATTGGAATCGGGAACTACATCTTTACATTGAGTCCGTAGCGATAATGAATCTTTTCTGTTGTATACACTAAGTACCCTCATAGGAGTTGTTGAATCGGCGGACATAATTAATGCAGCTTGTTCGGATGAGAATTGACCTTCTTTAGTAATCTGCTTGGTGCCGGCACACCCTGCGATAAAAAGAATAGTAAAAAGTATAAATAAATATTTCATTTCTAATAATCTGGATTTTTTTAATAATTCAAATATATGCTTTTCTTTTATGCAATTCCCCGCGAAAAATGCTAAAATCGAGCTTGCTTTTCAAAATAGAACTGAATAACTTTGAAAAACAGCACTAAACACTGGTCGGGAAATAATAACTTCAGAACAAATCGATTTTTAATAATTGCTTTAATTAGTTAAATTTTAACAATAAGTTTCTTTAATCTATTACAATCAAATCAATAAATGAAAAAAATCTCAATATTAGTCATTGAAGATAATAGACTACTGCGGGAGGGTATTGCCACAATACTCAAAAAACAGCCTGATATGCATGTGGTAGCTACTGTGGGAAATGGTGAAAACATATTGGTGATGATGGGCAAGGTGAAACCAAATATAATCCTCCTTGATCTCGGTTTGCGAAATCAAAACAGCCTGCAAATTGTAAAATTATCTAAAGAGAATTTCCCCGAAATCAAAATAATAGTGATGGATCTTATTCCATTGCAGGCAGATGTTCTCGAATTTGTAGGAGCAGGGGCTTCAGGTTTCATACTAAAGGATGCAAGCATTGCTGATTTTTTGAAAACGATTCGATCAGTCTATCAGGGACATCAGGTTTTACCGCCCCATTTGACAGGCTCACTTTTTTCTCAAGTTGTTGAATATGCAATTCATGGAAACATACCTTCTGCAATCGAAGAATCCGTTCTTATGACAAAACGTGAAAAACAGGTAATTGAATTGATTGCGGACGGTGACACTAATAAAGAAATTGCACAAAAACTTCATCTCTCAACCCACACAGTAAAGAGCCATGTCCATAACATCCTTGAAAAATTAGCTCTTAACACGCGCGTACAAATTGCAAAACATGCTCATCTGTCCGACTCCTATAAAACCGCTATTGATAATACTTCTTTAATAGGCGAATAAGTTCCATTAGTCTCTATACCCAAAGGATGTAGTCCCTTTTTCATCCCTTTGCCCGATTGAATTATTTTATTTCTCTTGATACTTTATCCTAGAACTTAAAAATTAAAAATTAAACGGAAAGGAGGCTTATTATGTTATACACTATCGCTATAGTCTTACTAGTATTGTGGTTACTCGGATTTTTCGCTTTCCACGTTGGAAGTGGTCTTATTCACATTCTGCTTGTGATTGCAATTATTATGGTTCTTATTAACGTCATTCAAGGACGTCGCGCACTCTGAATATAGATTCTTATGGCCGAACAAAGTAATTCTTATCGCGGCATGCGCACCCTTGTCAGCATTGCCGCTTTTGTAATAATCATTGCAGGGATAAATCTTGCGCAATCGGTTGTTGTTCTGTTCCTTGTTGCAGTTTTTCTTGCACTACTTGGAACGCCTCCGGTAATCTGGTTAAAAGAAAAACGTGTTCCATCCGGAATTGCAGTATTGATTGTTATGGCTGTAATGATAATTGTTATAGTTCTAATTGGTGCACAAATTGGCTCATCCTTCAGCAGCTTTTCAGATGAACTTCCTTTATTACAAACACGCATTCGGGAACAAGTCCTGCAGCTAAGTGTAGTGTTATCCCACAAAGGAATTGTACTCACCAATAAATTTTTACTGGAATATATTAACCCGGCAGCAGTAATGAAACTTACTGCCAACTTACTGACGGGATTGGGTTCTGTCCTTTCTGATCTTGTCCTGATCCTGCTGACAGTAACTTTTATCCTACTGGAAGTTTCAAGTTTTCCTATTAAACTCCGCGCCATACTTGGTGACCCTAAACAGTTGTTTCCTCAGTTTACAAAATTCGCCTATGATATGAAACGCTATATGGTTATCAAAACTCTAATTAACCTGTTAGCCGGGATCTTAATCGCGCTATGGATGTACATACTTGGAGTTCAATTTCCAATTCTATGGGGTTTCGTTGCATTTCTACTTCATTATATTCCAAATATCGGTGCGGCAATTGCCGCCATTCCTGCAATGCTTATGGCACTCGTTCAACTGGGAATGGGGAGCGTGCTGCTTGTGGCGATCGGATATATTGTCCTTGGTTTCATAATAGGCAATGTGATTGAACCACGGCTGATGGGGAGGAAACTTGGGCTCTCTACATTGGTTGTCTTTCTTTCCCTGATTTTTTGGAGCGGTGTCCTCGGATTAATAGGTGCAATACTTTGTATTCCGCTAACAATGACACTTAAGTTTGCATTTGAAAGCAGTGAAAGTACAAAATGGGTTGCTGTATTACTAGGATCGGAAAAGTTCAATGAAAAATATATATAGACATTCAGAAAAAGTTTTTGAAAAACTAGCTTCCATTGCTATTGCAATACTCGGCAATTCCATCTCGTTTATTATTGCATTGTGTACAGTAATATTTTGGCTCTGTAATAAGGAATTTTACACGCAGAATATTCATGCATGTATCGGAGATGTAATTCTCGGAGTAGCTTTTTTAAGTTTATTTATTATCCAAAAATCATTCAACCGGTTCTCCGCTTCACTTCATTTAAAGGTTAATGAACTTGTAGCATCACACGCGCCTGCAAACAATGCGGTGATAAATGCTGAAGGAAAAACAGAACAAGAGATAACTGAACTTTCAAAAGAATATGCCGCACTGGCTGAGGAGGTAAAGGAAAAAGAAGAAACAACCGGCAAATAAAACAACCTTTTTGTACCTGAAAATCTTTCTGAATTGTTAAGGAACAAGAGTAATTACTCTTTTAAATAATTGATAAAAGAAAAAGAAAAATCTGCAAAGCATAATGAGTTGCACCATGGGAAGCGAACCGGCTGGTTGCGCGCCGCTACACTTGGCGCGAACGACGGTCTTATTTCCACCAGCAGCCTGGTTGTTGGCGTGGCTTCTGCCGGGCCCACTAAAGCGGCCATATTGCTTGCTGCGGTGGCTGGCCTCGTAGCCGGCGCACTCGCAATGGCAGCAGGCGAGTACGTCTCGGTCAGTTCCCAGGCGGATACTGAGAAAGCCGATCTCTCCAAGGAACGTGACGAACTCGCTACCAAGCCTAAAGCCGAGCAAGCCGAGTTGGCAGGGATTTATATGTCTCGGGGTCTCAGCCGCGACTTAGCGATCCAGGTTGCGAAACAACTGATGGAGCACGATGCTCTTGGTGCCCATGCCCGCGACGAACTTGGCATCAATGAGAAGACACGCGCCCGGCCGATTCAGGCAGCGCTTGCATCTGTAGCTTCATTTTCAGCAGGAGCAGCACCCCCCGCACTTCTTGTTGCGCTGTTGCCAATCGGGAGCCTGACTCTTGGTGTCGCGGGAGTGACATTGGGGTTACTGCTTATCCTTGGGGGTGTAGCAGCTAATCTTGGCGGCGCATCAATCATAAGAGGTTCGCTGCGCGTCGCGTTCTGGGGTGCAGTAGCTATGGGATGTACTGCCGCTATCGGGCATTTATTCGGAGCTGTCATCTAATTACAAAACATGCTCATCTGTCCGACTCCTGCAAAACGGCTATCGATAATACTTCTTTAATAGACGAATAATTTCCTTTAGTCTCTATACCCAAAGGATGTAGTTCTTTTTTCATCCCTTTGATCGATTGCTCTATTCCAAACATGATACTATATTTCTATCAAGACACATTTAGATCATATAAATTTTATAAACTAATATGAAAGGTTAATTATCATGTTATACACTATCGCTTTAATTTTAATTGTATTGTGGGTAATTGGATTTGCTACTTCCTATACCTTGGGCGGTGTTATTCATATCCTTCTGGTCATTGCAGTTATAATGATCATATTTCAACTAGTTAGAGGACGTCGCGCTCTATGATACTAAAATATATTAACTTAAATAAAAACGGAGTTTTATAATGAAGGGTAATGCAAAAATACTTACTGTCTTAAATTCGCTTCTTGCAGATGAGCTCACTGTAATAAACCAGTACATGGTGCATTCTGAAATGTGCGAAAACTGGGGTTACAGTAAACTTCATATGGCTATCAGAAAACAGGCAATGGATGAAATGCATCATGCCGAATGGCTTATCGAACGGATCATTTTTCTTGATGGTAAGCCAACAGTATCCAAACTTAATGCAATAAAAATTGGTAAAACAGTTTCAGAAATGATCAAAAATGACGGTGACGATGAACTTGAGGTTGTAGGAGATTATAATAATGCAATCAAACTCGCCCATGAGGTTGATGATCAGGGCACCGTTGATCTTCTGATCAAGATACTTAAAATGGAAGAAGGTCACGTTGATTGGGCGGAAATACAACGAGCACAGATTGATCAAATGGGTATGGAAAATTATTTATCTAGCCAGACTGAAGTTGCGGTAAGTTGATTTATCTGCATCTCCTGTTTTACTCTGGTTCCCAAAAGTCAGATTTATAATAGAATAATGATTTTTATTAATAATACTTAGATGATATGCCACAATATAATGTAAAAGTAAAATCTGTTGATAAAATCACTCACGATGTCTTGTCAATTGTCGTTGAGAAACCTCACCCGTTTAACTTTATTCCTGGGCAAGCCACCGAAGTTTCAATAAATAAAAATGGTTGGCAAGATGAAAAAAGACCATTTACTTTCACATGCCTTCCTGAAAATGATTATCTCGAATTTACTATCAAAACATACCCTTCGCATAAAAGCGTCACCAAAGAACTTCTGAACCTTAAAAAAAATGATGAGTTGACTCTGCACGATGTTTTTGGTGCAATAGCCTACAAAGGTAAAGGTGTATTTATTGCCGGGGGCGCAGGAGTTACTCCTTTTATTTGCATCTTCAGGTATCTTCAGTCAAAAAATGAAATAGGTGATAACAAGCTCATCTTTGCCAATAAAACTAAAGATGATATAATCCTTGCAAAGGAATTTGAAAATATTTTGGGCAGTAATTTCATCAACATTTTGTCTGATGAAAAAGTGAAAGGATATGCACACGGGCAAATCACTGAGGATTTTCTCAAAGCAAATAGCGGTATTATCAATCAATACTTTTATGTGTGTGGTCCACCGCCTATGATTGATGCAATAGAAAAACAATTGCTTCATTTAAAGGTGGATAAAAAACATATAGTCAAAGAAGAATTTTAGATAATTAATTTCATTTATTCGATAACAATAAAAAAGCGCATTTAATTTTACAATGTACTTTTTCTTTTAAAATAAGTTCGATGAATTCTTTATAAAACAAAACTAAATTGAAAAGCTTTAAGCGAGATAAAAATGAAGTTCGTTAAAATGAATAAAAAATATATAATCCTTATAAGTATACTTATCCTATTGATTGTCATCCGGATTATATTGCCATATGTGGTTTTGCATTTTGCCAATAAGAAGCTGGCTAACCTGGATAGTTATTATGGGCATATTGAAGATGTAGATATATCCCTTTACCGGGGTGCCTATATTATCAAAAATATGTATTTAAATAAAGATGATCCGGTTACAAAAAATCAAACCAAGTTTTTTACATCAAAGGATATTGATTTATCTTTAGAGTGGGGAGCTCTTTTCCACGGTTCTATTGTCGGTAAGCTGGTTTTTGATTCTCCTGAATTGTTTTTTACAAAGGACAGGACAGAATTAAGCCAGGTAAGAAAGGATACCAGCGATTTTCGAAATGTGTTGGAAAGTCTTATGCCTTTAAAGGTAAACCGTTTTGAAGTTAATAACGGCTCCATACATTATATTGATAATTCATCCGTACCAAAAGTTGATATATCATTAAAACAGACTCATATTTTAGCCCTCAACTTAACCAACGTTATCAATAAAAAAACTGAACTTCCTTCTACTGTTACAGCTCAGGCTTCAGCATATGAGGGAACTTTAAACTACAATATGAAATTGAATGCTCTGGCTAAATATGCAACATTTGAACTGAATGCCGAACTAAAAAACACTAACCTGGTCCTGTTTAATGATTTTTTAAGGGCTTATGGTAATTTTGATGTTGAAAAAGGGAGATTTAGTTTATACACAGAAATGGCTGCGAAGGAGGGCAAATTTAAAGGATACGTAAAACCGATCATTAAAGGTCTGCAGGTTATAGGCCCAAAAGATACGAATGATACTTTCTCACATAAACTTTGGGAATATATTGTCGGCGCTGCTGGTGTTATTTTTAAGAATCAAAAAGAGGATCAATTAGCATCTAAGGTTAGAGTTGAAGGGGATTTTAAGAACCCGCAGACCTTTACTCTTGATGCCATTTTTGAAGTTCTGCGAAACGCCTTTATACAGGCTCTTCTTCCAAGTATCGATCATGAGATAAATATCAATTCAGTTGGGAAAAAACAGCCTGAAGATAAAAGAAACTTCCTGCAAAAAATATTTTCGGCTGCCCCAAAGAACGAGGTTAAGAAAAAATAGTGGGAATAAATATTAGGAATATTTTTACTGTAATAAAGACAGCATTAAAAGAATGGTGGGATAAAGACCCTTTCCGTGAAAGTGCTGTGATTGCGTATTATTCGATTTTTTCACTGCCGGGTTTACTTGTTGTTATTATAACACTCGCCGGATATATTTTCGGGCGAGATGCTGTGAATAATACTGTGGCAAGGCAAATAACAAACACGCTGGGAGCAGATACTGCCGAACAAATTCAAAACATGATTATAAAGGCTAGTGTTTCAAATAATTCTGTTTGGGCAACTATAATAGGAGTGGTTACAATTATTGTTGGTGCAACCGGGGTATTCGCACAATTTCAGAAATCGTTAAATACTATTTGGGAGGTAAAAACAGACCCATCTAAATCAGGCATATGGAGTATTATTAGAGTGCGGTTGTTTTCGTTCGGGATGATAGTATCTATTGCTTTTATTCTTCTTGTTTCGCTTGTAATTTCAGCTTTGTTATCAGCTTTTGGTAACTGGCTATCAGGGCATTTTTCTGATACATTTGTTGTTCTGCTTCAAGTAGTTAATTTCATTATTTCTATTAATATTCTCGCAGTCTTGTTTGCTCTTATGTTTAAAATATTTCCCGATGCCCAAATAAAATGGCGGCATGTTTGGATTGGAGCATTTGTCACCGCCTTTCTGTTTGAGATTGGAAAATATGGGTTGGGATTGTATTTTGGAAAAGCAAACCCCGCTTCTGGTTACGGTACTGCCGGTTCTGTTATTTTGATATTACTTTGGGTCTCTTATTCTTCCATGATAGTTTTTTATGGTGCAGAGTTCACACACTCTTATGCAACTATGTTTTCAGGAAAAGTTCCTCCTACCGAAATAGCCAAACCAGAGATTCCCGTCAATTCGACCTGATAATAAAAATTATATTAAATACACCTGTCCCTCTTCAAAACCCATCCTTACAAAAAGTAGCTGATTAACTAATAAACCTGAACAATTCTTTATATGTCTTTACTAGATAATTTATATTAACTTCTTCATCCAAAGGATTTAGTCCCTTTTTCATCCCTTTGCCCGATATACTCTTTCATAACATCTATGTAACTTTTTAACAAGTAATTAACAAAAACTAATTTATAACAAGGAACTAAAAATGAAATTATTTATGTCAATTTCGCTGATACTTTTGGGAATTGCTCAGTTCAATTGGGCCCAGGAACAGGTTCATCCCTCAAGTTTAAACGTGATGTCAAATGTATTCGGACTAACAGCTGAAGGTGGGGTAACATTTGGTGTCACTGATTATACTATTTCCAAGCTTAATTTTAATGCTAAAGGCTCCCTTGAATACTATCTTCCTTCTAAAGGAATGGGAAATTTTGGATTAAGAATTTTTGGACAGTCAGGATTTGTTTCTGGAAGAGTTTCCCCGGTAGGTTCAGGGAATCCAACAGATGCATTTACAACAAAAATTGATCTTTTAGGCGGTGGAATATTTTATACTCTTTCTATTCATGACGTCATATATCCTTGGCTGGGTTTCGGTATGTCCAACATTTGGTTTGATCCGAAGGATGCTAACGGAAATCAATTGCCGAATAATGTTGCAGGAAATTATACTAAATATATGATGGCTTATAACGGTGATATAGGTGTGCGGATCATGGCCTCTAGAAACATAAGTTTTAATATTAGTGGCGGAGTAATTATTGGAAAGAAAGATTATTTGGATGATTTTAAAGCGGGTTCAAGTAATGATATGTTATACACAGCTACTGCAGGTTTGTCTTATTACTTCGGCAGAGCTAAAGATTCAGACGGTGATGGTGTTCCCGATTATAAAGATATGTGCCCAAATACACCAACCGGAGTTAAGGTAGATGCAGATGGATGTCCGCTTGATTCAGACGGCGACGGTGTTCCGGACTATCTCGACAAATGCCCCAATACACCTACCGGAGTTAAGGTAGACGCAGACGGCTGCCCGCTTGATTCTGATGGCGATGGTGTTCCTGATTATCTTGATAAATGCCCTAACACACCTACCGGAGTTAAGGTAGATGCGAACGGATGTCCGCTTGATTCTGACGGCGACGGTGTTCCGGACTATCTTGATAAATGTCCCAATACACCAATGGGTGTTCAGGTAGATGCTGATGGATGTCCTATTAAGAAAGAAACTATAATTATTGAAAAGCCTGCTGAAATAGAGTCTGTAGTACTTAATGGCGACGCTAATTTCGAATTTAATAAGTCAGTATTACTGCCTAACGCTTATGTTGTTCTTGACAGTCTTGTAAGTACCATGATGAAACATCATGATTACAAATGGGAAATCGGTGGATATACCGATGGAATCGGTTCAGTTAATTATAATATAAAACTTTCACAAAAAAGAGCTCAGGCAGTTGTGGACTATCTTGTTAGTAAAGGAGTTAAAAACCATAATTTGAATGTAGTTGGCTATGGTAAAGCAAATCCAATCGCTACAAACGATACTCCTGAAGGAAGATCTATGAACAGAAGAGTTGAGATAAAAGTGATCTCTAAAGATAATAAGTAGACCTTAGTAGTGTATAAATAATATTATAGAAGCGGTAGCATTAAAGCCGCTTCTATATACTAATTCAGGTTTTAATAAATAAAGAAATAATGAAATGTATAGTTAATAATGATGACACTTTTAATTGAGATTTGAATATGAAAAAAATCAAATTGTTACTCATAGAGGATAACCGACTTCTCCGGAATGGTATTTTCACAATTCTAAAAGCTCATAAGGATATTGTTATCATTGCTGCATCCGGAGACGGAAAGAACTCACTTGCAAAGATCCGACAGTTAAAACCGAATGTAGTTCTTTTAGATTTAGGATTACGAAGTCAAAACAGTTTACATGTTGTAGAAATTGTAAAAAAAGAATTTCCCGAGGCAAAGATCATAGTTATGGACCTTGCACCTGTACAGGCTGATATACTTCAGTATGTAAAAGCAGGCGCAAATGGTTTCATACTTAAGGATGCATCGCTTAAGGATTTTCTAATCACGATACGAACAGTATCTGAAGGGTCAACAGTTCTTCCACCTCTCTTAGTTGATTCTCTTTTTTCCCAGATTGTTGATCATGCAGTAAGGGAAGGCAAACCCAGGTTGAAAGTAGCGGTCCGGATGACAAAGCGAGAGCGGGAAGTTATTCAATTCCTTGGTCATGGAATGAGTAACAAAGAGATTAGTCAAAAAATCCATATATCAGCTTATACCGTTAAGAGTCATATCCATAATATTATGGAAAAACTTGCATTACATACACGGCTGGAAATAGCAAACTATTCTTATACCGATAAAACTCTTAAGACAATTACCAGGAGTATTTCAATGGTCAACAATTAGTTAAATAATCGTTCGAAACCGGTTAGAATTTAAGAATGAGCAATGAATCTCTCATAAACTCGCCTGTGAGGTTGATGATCAGGGCACTGTTGATCTTCTAATCAAGATACTTAAAATGGAAGAAGGTCATGTTGATTGGGCGGAAATACAATGTACACAGATTGAACAAATGGGCATAGAAAATTATTTAACAAAACAGGCTGAAGAAGTGGTAAGTTGAATGGAAAAAAATAATGAATTTTTGAAATACGTTCCAATTTTTTTAGACCTCGGGGAAGCCCAATTAGATAAAATTTCGAAATTGGGATCATACCGTAAATTTAAGCATGATTCTGTAATTCTATTCGAACAAGAAGAAAGTGTAGGATTATTTATTATATCAACAGGAAAAGTGAAGGTATCCTGTTATAGTGATGACAGCAGGGAGGTTATTCTTGCTATTCTTAATGAATCTGATATATTCGGCGAAATGTCTGTACTGGATGGATATTCCCGTTCGGCGACAGTTACAGCTATAGAAGATTCAGAATTATTTCTCATAAACAGAGATGATTTTTTAGAACTACTTAAAAGTAATAATGATGTTGTTAAGTCAATGCTTCAGGAATTGACAAGAAGGCTAAGAGTTGCTGATATGAAGATTAAAGCTCTTAGCATGAAAGATTCTGAAGGAAAAATTGCAACAGTATTAATTCAATTAGCTGATGAAATTGGTAAAATAACTCATGGAAAGGTAGAGATCAAAAAACTTCCATACCAGCATGACCTCGCCAATATGGCTGGAACATCAAGAGAAACGATATCACGTACACTTAACACCTTAGCAAAAAAAGGATTTATAGAGCAGAAAGGTTCCCGATTACGAATTTTGAATTATGAGAAATTCAAAGAAGCCTATAT
>OBLU010003889.1_pt1 | contig 13496 bp, 10 predicted proteins | sample 1518681 | NCBI WGS metagenome assembly OBLU01 (sample SAMEA3539304, study PRJEB22396) | soil metagenome | biome: tundra; feature: field; material: soil | place: USA | collected 2010-05 | depth 0.15 m | reverse complement strand
TCGGATGGACTCGATCCTCCCGAAGCTGCAACGGCTATCGCTATGCCGAAACCAAGTTGATCCTCGACACCAACGTTGCTCAAACCCTGCTTCAGCCCAACTACCAGCCCGATCTCAACCGGATTGTTGGCCGGATTAGCAGTCGGTTCCAGGTAGTGGTCTCGCCACAGACGTACCTTGAACTCCTAAACTCCGTTTGTGGTGGCGACGAGGCGCATTTCGAGGATCACAGGAATCGACTTCGATTGACCGTTGGCCGGGGGAACCCAGAGTTCTTGCCATTCCCGGTGGCCTTTGCCGTGTTCAAGGTGCTCCGGTTAAACTCCCCCACTTCTCCGCTTGATCCTGGCGACTTCCGACAATGGCTTCGGGTTGTGCTTCATGCGAAGGACCGCATCGAGTTATTTGGCGGCGAGGTGCGGCTTCCGAACGGACCCCGTAGACTTCGCTCCGGGTTCGACCCGAACGTTCATCTTCGCCAGCACGAAGCCGGGATTGCCCAACACCGACAATTCCTGGAGCAGATCAGGGACGGCACGGCCACGTTGCAGCCCGCTGAAGTTTGGGCGGCTGCAATTGCTTCAATGCTCAGTCACCAACTAAACCACCAACAGGCGACGGTGCTTGCGGCTGGTCTGGACGCCGCCTACCAGTACCACCGTGAACTCTGCACTTCCCGGTACTAATCCCGCCGCACCTCCTCGAGCGGGTGCCAGATACGGTCGTGAGTGACCTTCGGCCATCGGACAGAAGCTATCCCGCTGCAAACGAATTGCTCCTCCCTGACGCCATTGCGCTTTCTGATCTCGCCGCTTCAGACGCGTGCGAGGGCGGATCACCGGCCACTACGCGACTCCTCGCGGGCGACCCCGGCGTGGCCAATGCCACCGGACACCCTACGCAACCTGAAAACGCTCATCGGCAAGATCCATCGGCTCCGTGTCCTCGTTCACCAACAACTAACCTGTTAGCTTCCTGCATGTTCTGGGGCTCATTTCGTGGCGGTTCTCGCGCAGTGTGCGTTCGCGACCGCTGCGGAGGGTCTTACCTCAGCCGCAGAAGCGGCTATTTAGAAACGTCCCGAGATCCAAACCGGGCAGGCCTGGATCTTCGGGGGCTGAGTGCACCTGTCGCTCTCCGATCCCATCTCCGTTCTGGCAACCTTTCGGACTCTAATGGCAGCGGGTGGCAGGCTGTCCCGGGCCACCCTCCAAGCACGGGATCGCGTTTAGATATTCGTAGATAGCGCTGAGATCGCCGACCGTCATGTTCTGCAGGACGGGCCACGGCATGATTTGGAGAAGGGCGCCATCGAATGGAGGCGGCATGCAGTTTGTCGTTACCGTAGGCGAGCAAGACGTATGGGGCGGTATATCTGGCGGGCGTCGCCCACGCTTGGGCCGCTTCTGGAAACAGGCGGCAAGCTGAAGCGGCCTTGGCGAAACTCAAAGAATTCTCAAAACAGAACTATGTCTCTCCGCTCAATGTTCGCGGGGTATTACGCAGCACTCGGAGATCGAGATCGGGCTTCGAGTGGCTGGAAAGAGGTTACGGGCAGCGCGCGCCGGGTCTGATCGAACTGGAAGTCAGCTATGTATGGGACGATCTGCGAACGGACCAGCGATTCCACTCGCTGGAACGGCGTGTCGGGTTCTGACAGCGGATTCGCCGCCGTGAACCCCTGCCCTTGCGAGTGCGATCTCGAATGCGCCGTCCCGAATGTTGGCTTTCCGGCGCAAGCGGAAACACTCTTCAGGGCGGAGCGAGCAGTCAATCCGAACGATTCGTCACATCACGCAGCAGGAAGGCATCACAACTGTGCGTCTTCCTTCCAAAAAATGCCTTGGGGAAACTTAGGTGGGACAGGCCTCCTGGCCTGTCCTTCTGCGGGTTACGCTGCCACACTGGCAACCTGAGGGTGCTGCTCTGTTCCTCACGTGGCGTTTGCACGGGTCACTCCCAAGAACCGTGGAGATCTTGGAGCGCAGCTCCCCTGGCAAAGTCTTCGTCCGCCATGGACCGGCGTGGCCCAGGTGGTTGCCGATGCGCTCGGGGAGCGGCGGCTTGGTTTATTTATACCATCTTGATCTATCCCGAGGGCCAGCCTGTCGAGGATCACCAAGGCCATCAAGAATCATTCGGCACGCCAGGCCAATGCCATCCTCGGGCGCACCGGCCTGCCGTTTTGGCAAGATGAATCGTACCGCCCGCTCCTCGCTCAGCGCCCGCCCGAGCAGCGTCTTGATTACCGCCTGCCGGCTGACATTGAGCCGCGCCGTACGCTCGTCGAGTTCGCGCATCACCCCTTGAGTCAGGTCGACGTTCACGCGACGCACCGGCCTGACCACAGTGAACTTGTTGGCGAAGTGGGCCGAAACATCGTCACTCGGCGACGCCGTGTCTGCGATCTCATCGGCCGTGCATTTCGTCTTAGACGTTTTCGGCATAGCTTGATCTTCCTCTTTAAGTCGCTTTCCAGGCTGTAACCGGGTGGTGGTACTCGCCGTCGGAATCGTGCCTGATTTCGAAGATCGCGGAACACAGGCGGCCGTGGCGCCATCCGATTGCACGGAACTGTTTCGGATCATTCGCCCGAGAGCCTTTCCCCAAACCACGCACTCTCTGTCCGTGAGCACCTCCCACCACACCCCCGTCACGGACCCGCCAGGTTGCCCCGCAGGCGCCACGTGGCAGAAAACGCCCAATGGCCGGCGGAGCGGTAACGTGGCCATCCACGTTACACGTTCGACCTCCATGCACAATTCCGCACAACGACGAACAACCAACCCGCCCAAAAAACCGAACGAACCCAAAAAATGGGGGTATCGGCCACGCGCGCAAATCGGCTTATCCGGGCAAGGCACACCCAACCCAACTGCCGAACAAAAATCCGGTTACATCCCAGGTTACCGCGCCCTTCACCCCGAACCGGCCGCCACGGTGCTGCAAACAGCTCACGGCGCAGTCCACCGTGACAAAAGCGACAAAATGCAACACAATGCAACCGAAAACCGCTTTTTCAACACCGTCGCACCCCGTCGCCTGTGCGCGGCGAGATGGCTTCTCCGCGGCTGTCATCATGGCCGATACGGGACAAGAGCTTGGCTCCGCACGCGCGGCTCGGCGTCGGGTAACCCTTGCTAACCCTCCGGAGAACCGTGCGTCTACGATGGTAGAATATCTACCATCGATATGCGCTGGGGCAGACGAAACCGGGAAGACGACCTCGAACGGGAGCTGCACACGCATCTGGACCTGGAGGCGGAGGAGCGCGGCGAGGGGCCCGATGCGGCGCGGCGGGCATTCGGCAACTTGACGGCGGTGAAGGAGGCGATACACGAAATGTCCAACTGGACGGTAGTGGAACAATTCGGACAGGACCTGCGATACGGGGCGCGCCTGCTGCGCCGCAGTCCGGCGTTCAGCGTGGTCGCGGTGCTCACGCTGGCCCTGGGAATCGGGGCGAATACGGCCATCTTCAGCGTGGTGAACGCCGTCCTGCTGCGGCCGCTTCCGTTCCCGGAGCCGGACCGGTTGGTGCGGGTTTTTGAGTCCAGCCCGAAAGGGAACCAGCACAACGTGGTCAACCCCATCAATTTCCTCAACTGGCGCGAGCGCACGCGCAGTTTCCAGCAGATGGCTGCGATGCACGGCTGGACTTCGAACATCACCGGCGAGGGAGAGCCGCTGGCCGTGGACGGGATCCGCGCGTCGCCGGAGTTGTTCTCCATCCTGGGGGTCTCGCCGTTCATGGGCCGCGCGTTCATTCCGGAGGAAGGAATTGAGGGACGCGATCACAGCGTGATTTTCAGCTACGCCTTCTGGCAGAGCCATTACGGCGGCGATCGCAACATCCTCGGACGGAAGATCATGCTGAATGGAGATCCGACGACCGTGGTCGGCATTCTGCCGCGTGACTTTCACTTCCCCCGTTGGAAAGCGGACCTCTATGTGCCCATGCCCCTCGACCGCGGTGAGGCGCGCCGGAACGGCCGCTACCTCTCCACGATTGCGCGCCTCAAGCCGGGCGTGAGCTTCCAACAGGCGCAACAAGACCTGACAGCCGTTGCGAAGCAGCTCTCGCAAGAGTGGCCGGAGATGGATAAGGATTGGAGCACCGCGGTAGTGCCTTTTCTCGATGACGTCACGGAAAACGTCCGTCTGCCTCTGTTGGTGCTGCTGGCGTCGGTAGGCCTGGTTCTGCTCATCGCTTGCGCCAATGTAGCGAACCTGCTGCTGATGCGCGCCACCGGCAGGTTGCGCGAGATCGCACTGCGCGCGGCCCTGGGCGCGGGACGGCGGCGCATTCTGCAACAACTGTTATCGGAGAGCCTGCTGCTGGCGCTGGCGGGATGGGCAGGAGGTTTGGCAGTGGGCTACTGGGGCCTCCAAGGCCTGCTCGCGATGGTCCCCACCAGTGTGCCGCTGCCCCGGATGGAATCGATTCGCCTGGATTCCGGAGTGTTCCTCTTTGCGTTCGGCATTTCCCTGGCGACGGCCATCGTATTTGGCCTGGCGCCCGCGATTCAGGTCTCGCGCCCGCAGCTTCAGAGCGCGCTGCAGCAGGGTTCGCAGCGCACCGGCGTGGGAGGCGGTCGCGTCTTCCGGCGGGCGTTCGTGGTCGCCGAGATTGCGCTGGCGCTCCTGCTGCTGGTTGGCGCCGGCTTGCTCATGCGCAGTTTCGCGCGGCTGATTTCCGTCAACCCCGGCTTCGTTACGGAACACCTACTGGCCATGGAGATGTTCACTTCACCGGCCAAGTATGGCGACCTCGAGAAGCGGTCGCAGTACATGGAGCGGGTGCTCGATGAAGTGCGGAGCGTACCTGGCGTGCAGGCGGCCGGCTCCACGCATTTCCTGCCACTCACCGGATTCGTATCTGGTTCCTGCTTTGCGCCCGCTCCTGGGCCCGAGCCAAACGTTTCTTCGCCCAGCGCGGATTTTCTGGTGATCAGTCCCGGATACTTCCAGACCATGGGGACGCCCATGCTGAGCGGCCGCGATTTCGGCCAACACGACCGCTTTGGTACGCCCAGCGCCACGGTCGTCAACCACGCATTTGCCTCGCGGTTCTTCGCGGGCCAAAATCCCGTGGGCAAGAAGCTGAATGTCTGCTGGACGGTTCCCAATCCAGTCGAAATCGTGGGAGTGGTGGTGGATGCCCGGCAAACCGAATTGAAGGTCGCGCCCCAGCCGACTATCTTCCTGGCAAACGCGCAGGGACCCATGTACTTTGCGCGTCTGGTGGTGCGGGCGCGGAACGATCCGCGCCAGATGGCCCACGCGGTTGAGGCGGCCATTCACCGCGTCGATCCAGACCAAGCGGTTTCGAACGTCCAAACCATGGACGAAGTCTTTTCCGATTCGGTTGCGCGCCCGAGATTTCAACTGGTGCTGCTGTTGGTGTTCGCGGGCATCGCGGTGCTGTTGGCCACCATCGGGGTGTACGGCGTGGTGTCCTATTCGGTGAGCCAGCGCACGCAGGAGATCGGCATTCGCGTGGCTTTGGGCGCGCGCTCAAGCGATGTGTCGCGCCTGGTGCTGCGCGAAGGGTTGCTGCTGGGAGGATTGGGAGTTGCCGTGGGGCTGGCCGCCGCGATGGCGTCCACGCGCGTGTTGCGAAGCCTATTGTTCGAAGTGACGCCCACCGATCCGTTGACGCTCGGCGCAGTGGCGTGTCTGCTGCTGGCGGTGGCCGTCGCGGCGACTCTATGGCCGGCTCGCCGGGCAACCAAAGTGGATCCAATGGTGGCCTTGCGGTACGAGTAGTTCTGTTAAGTTGGGATGCATGTCTCCCAGCTTTCGCGCACTCGTCCTCATCATATTCGCCAGCCACCTGGTAGCACAGCTACCCCCTGCGGCCACGGCCAAAATCGACGCCGCCGTGGACAAAGCGCTAGCCGATAGCGGCGCTCCCAGCGTCTCTATCGCGGTGGTCAAAGACGGCCGCATCGCCTACGTGCAGGCGTACGGAAAGGCTCGTCCCAACATGCGCTACAGCATCGGCTCGGTCAGCAAACAATTCATGGCCGGCGCCATCCTGATGCTAGTCGAGGAAGGCAAGCTTTCGCTTGACGAGAAGGTAGGGCGTTATCTGCCGAACCTCACCCGCGCCAACGAGATCACTATCCGGCAGCTCCTGTCGCACACCTCGGGATACCAGGATTACTATCCGCTGGACTATGTGGCGCCCTTCATGCAAAAGCCCGTGACCGCGGACTACATCCTGAAGACGTGGGCCGGCAAGCCGCTGGATTTCGATCCTGGCACGCGATGGCAGTATAGCAATACGAACTATGTGGCAGCCGGCCGAATCCTGGAGCGAGTGACAGGCGCGCCTTTCGCGTCGTTCTTGCAAGCGCGAATTTTCGGCCCGCTGGGCATGACCAGCGTAATCGACCTCGACGAGCAGTCTCTCACAGAGTCTGACGCAGGGGGCTACACGCGCTTCGGACTGGGGCCGGCCCGCCCCGTCGCGACCGAAGGCCGGGGTTGGCTTTTCGCCGCCGGCGAACTGGCCATGAACGCGCGCGATCTGGCACGCTGGGACATTTCCCTGATCGAGCACAAGCTTTTGAAGCCCGAGTCGCTCGATACCATGATGAACCCGGTCCGCCTGAAGAACGGCGCGCCGACGGATTACGCTTTGGGAGTGCACGTGGACGATGCGAACGGACACCCCAGGCTGCAGCACGGCGGAGCGGTGTCGGGCTTTGTCAGCCTGAACACCGTCTGGCCGGATGAGAGGGCGGCGGTGGTGGTCTTTGCGAACATGGATGGATCGAGCGCGCCGGAGTCGATCGCAAATAAGATCGCACCGCTGCTGTTAGCCGAAGCGGAAGATCCGCAGGCGGCCCAACAGCTCAAACAGGCCCGCCGGATTTTCAGCGGCCTGCAAGAAGGCAAGATCGACCACTCGCTGCTGAATCCCGATGCGGATGCCTACTTCACGCCGCAGGTCTTGCAAGATGCGGCCACCAGCCTGACGCCGCTGGGCGCTCCGGAGAGCTTCAAGCAGACCTCTGTCGAGCTGCGCGGCGGCATGCAGTACCGTCATTTTCAGATCGGGTTCAAGGGCAAGTCGCTGCACCTGAGCACATTCACCACGGTGGACGGGAAGCTGGCGCAGTATTTGATTCAGTAGCCTATCTCGCGCAACAGATTTGCGTGGAGATCAGGATCGCGGGCGCGAGCGTCCGTGTACTGGCGAAGTAGTTCTTCCCGGCAAGGCTGCGATAGACTTCGCCGGCAACACCCGCTGCCACGGGACCAATGGCGGGCCGTCCACCGGTGAGCAGAACGACCACCACTAATTTGTTGTTGCCTACATCGTTGAAGGAGCCGAACCAGCCCAGGTGCGTGTGGCTGTCTGTGCAGGTGCCGGTCTTGCCGGCGATGGGTGCATCCTGCTGTGCGCGCCGTGCCGTGCCGTACTCGACGGCGGCCAGCATACCCGGCTTCAGTTCCGGAATCACGTTCTTGATTTCCAACTGGCGTTTCACGCGCGGCACGAACTCGGCAGACTCCTGCGCCGTACGCGGGTATTGAAGGTAGTAGAGCGTACCGCCATTCGCCAGCGCGGACATCAGCGCGGCCAGTTGCAGCGGCGTTTGGGAGATCTCTTCGCCAAAGCTGGTGAGCATGCCCACGCCGCCGTTGCTGGGCGGCTCGGTGGGAAAACGCCCGGGGCTTTCGCCGGCGATGTTCAGGCCGGCCTTCTCGCCGTATCCGAACAGGTGCGCGTAATAGCTGACCTTGTCGAAGCCGAGCTTGGTTCCCAACGTGGCGAAGTAGTAGTTATTCGAATGCGCCAGAGCCTGCGTCAGGTTGTAGCCGCCGTGGCGGAACAGCTTGCCATCGCCGCCGACCACCTTCTCACTGAGGGCCGCCAGCGCGACCGAAACCTTGATCGTGGAGCAGGGTTGAAATCCGCTGCCGAGCGCCAGCTTTTGGTTGACGATGGACAAGATGCGGCCTGTATTCGGCTCTACCACCACCACCGATCCGTTGTACGAGCCGAGCGCCTCGACGGCGGAACGGCGCACTTCCAGATCTTCGCCATCGGCGTTGTCGCCCATGGTGGAATCGGCATAAGTCGGCTCGGTCCATGGTCCGCCGCGCACGACCACCGGTGGGGGCGCCGGCGCCGGCACGCGGTAAGCGGCGCGATGCACCAACGCGTTGCTCGACTGGCCGCTTGAATGGTGGACCACGGCGGCGCGCGGCGCGGCGGCGGCGTGATGCACGGCCCGATGGCGGCGGCGCGTAGGCGTGGGCGTAGCAAAGACAACGTGGGATATCAGGAAGAAAACGATTGCGAGCTGCAGAAGCCGGGGGAGGCTCAATAAAGACTTCATCATACGTCCAGACACGAGCGCCCAGGTCGTGAAACCTGTAGTAATTCGCCAGAGCTTAAGTACAGAATTCCGGCCGGAGCAACCGGATAATTCAATTGTGCACGGTCCAGCACGTTTTCGTCAAGTTTTCCATGATTAATTTTTGAGAATGAGCTGGCAGCATTATGCTGCTGTCCAGCCGCCATCGATAGTGAGCACGGAGCCGGTAACGAATGCGGCTTCCGGCGAACAAAGATACAGCGCCATGTTGGCGATCTCCTCCGGACGTCCGAGGCGCCCGACTGGTTGGCGCTGGTTCAGCTCGGCGCGCACCTTCTCTTTCTCGTGCCGATGATATTTCTCCAGGTAAGCCTCGACAAAAGGCGTATCCACTGTGCCGGGACAAATGCAGTTTGCGCGAATCTCCGTTGGATACTCGACCGCCAGTTGACGCGTCATCGCGATCACCGCGCCCTTTGTGGCGCAATAAGCGAAACGTTTCTTAACCCCCACCAGGCCCGCCACCGATCCGATGTTCACGATGGAGCCGCGGGACGCCAGCAACAGCGGCATGGCGGCTCGCGTTACCAGGAACATGCCCTGCACATTTACCCGAAACAGCCGATCGAAATCGGCTAGCTCGGTCTGCTCCACGCCGCCCACGAGGCCGATGCCGGCGTTGTTCACCAGAATATCGAGCGCGGCGATGCGCGCGAACGCAGAATGCACGGCCGCTTCATCGGTAATATCAAGTATGAGAACAGTGGCGCCGGACAATTCCCGTGACAAGGCTTCGGCTCCCGGCTGGTCGATATCGGCGATGGCGACCTGCGCCCCCGCGGCGTGTAGCGCCCGGCAGGTGGCGGCGCCGATGCCGCTGGCGCCGCCGGTGACCAGGGCCTTGCGCCCATCCACACGAAAAGGAAGATGCATCGCTTGAATTCTAACGCCATGCGGGTTCTACAGGACGAAGTCGTCCAATGCCAGCGGTGCCCCCGGCTGATTGCGCATTGTACCGAGGTGGCCCGCGTGAAGCGGCGCGCCTACCGCGATTGGGAATACTGGGGCAAGCCGGTGCCTTCGTTTGGGCGTCCGAGCGCGGAGTTGCTGATCGTCGGCCTGGCGCCGGGCGCGCACGGCTCCAATCGCACCGGGCGGATGTTCACGGGCGACGTATCCGGCAACATGCTGTATCGCGTACTGCACAAAACCGGCTTTGCCAGCCAGGGCGAGAGTGTCTCGCGGGACGACGGCCAGCGGCTGATCAACGCCTACATCACGGCGGTGGCACGCTGCGCGCCGCCGGCCAACAAGCCCACGCGCGAGGAGATCGCCAACTGCCGGCCGTACCTGGAGCGCGAGCTGGATTTACTGCGGAACATCAAGGCAGTGGTGGCGCTGGGGCGTGTGGCGTTCGACAACTATCTGAGCATTTTGCAGAGCCGCGGTCTGATCCGGAGCCGCGCGGCCTTCGCGTTCGGACACAATCGCATGTTTGAAACCGCGCCCGGCCAGCCGGTGCTGATCAGCTCCTATCATCCGAGCCAGCAGAACACTTCCACCGGTAAGTTGACGGAGGAGATGCTGGTGGCGGTGTTCCGGCGCGCGAGCAAGATGTTGGCGGCGAAGTGAGAACGCGCGGCTAAATAGAACGCCATAAGTCTGGGGGAGCGCCCCACGATTAAGGCAGGTGCTCGGTTACAGGAAAAGTATGCGGCATTACGCACGAGTGCGTGCGCCACCTCTCGTTCATCGATTATACCGGCCAGAGCATTAGCATGCTGCGCAAGTGCAACCCCGTCGCGCAGCGACGCGCCGCTCTGTAGGACAATGAGGGTTCCGAATGCGGAAACGGAGCCTGTTCCTTACATTTGAAGGCATGGACGGTTCGGGGAAGACCACCCAGATGCGGCTGCTGGCCGAGCGCCTGCGAGCGCGCGGCCGCGACGTGCTGGAGACGGCCGAACCGGGCGGCACGCGCATTGGCATCGAGATCCGGCGCATTCTGCTGGATGCGGCCAATCAGGAGCTGGGACCCACCGCGGAGATGCTGCTGTATTTCGCCTGCCGCGCGCAGAACGTGGATGAGTGGATCATGCCGGCCCTGGCCGCGGGCAAGATCGTGCTTTCGGACCGGTTCACCGATTCGACGCTGGCCTATCAAGGCTGCGGGCGCGGGCTGGGCGCGGAGACGGTGATGACGCTCGACCGCATTGCCTGCCGCGGCCTGGTTCCGGATCTGACGCTGCTCATCGATATCGACGCCGGGACCAGCCTGGCGCGGGCGCACGCGCGCAATGCCTCCGAGCGGCACAGCGAGACGCGCATGGACGAGCAATCGCTCGAATTCCATCGTCAAGTCTACGAGGCGTATCACGCACTGGCGGCGCGCGAGCCACATCGGTTCCGCATCGTCGATGGCCGCGCCGGCGTGGAACCCATAGCGGGCGAAATCTGGAAGGCCGTCGAACCGTATGTTTGACGGCTTTTGGGGCAACCCGCACGTCACCGCGGCGCTGGAGCAAATGATCGCGCGCGACCGGTTGGCGCAAACGCTGCTGTTCGCGGGACCGGAAGGCGTCGGCAAGGCCACGCTGGCGCGCAGGCTGGCCGCACGGCTGCTGGGCCATGCCGGGCAGATCGAGCGCGACGATCTCAGCCTGCCGGAGAATACCGGAATCGTGGCGGCGCGCGAGCGCTGGCCGGCGGACAAGCGCAACCAGGATCCGCTGCTGTTCGCCTCATATCCGGATTTCGTGACCTTTCCGCCGGATGGGCCGCTGCGGCAGATCTCCATCGATCAGACGCGCCTGCTGCGCGAGTGGGCCAAACTGGCGCCGAATCATGGCAGCCGGCGCGTGTTCCTGATCGACCACGTGGACCGCGCCGGCGAACACGCCGCCAACGCCCTGCTGAAGACGCTGGAGGAGCCGTCGCCGCACCTGATCCTGATCATGACGGCGGAGAACGCTTACGATCTGCTGCCCACCATCCGCTCGCGCGCGGTGCCGTTTCAGTTTACGCCGCTCTCGGCGGAAGAGACGCGCGAGTTCGTGCGCGCGCGCGGGATGGACCATGCCGAGCGGCGCGCGGCGCTGAGCGGCGGCAGTCCGGGCGTGGCGGTCTCGCTGGATCTGGAGGCGTACGATAAACGCCGCGCGGCCATGTTCACGCTGCTGCGCGTGGCGGCGGGCGTGAAGCCGTTCGACGCGTGGGTGCCGTATTCGGAATCGATCGGACGCAGCAAGAGCGAGAAGCTGGAGTTGCACCTGAAGGTGCTCTACGATCTGCTGCGCGATGTGCTCGTTCTGCGGGAATCGGGCGGCGCGGTGCGCAACGAGGATCTGCGCGCGGAACTGGAAGCCGTGGCGCGCAAGGTATCGTTCGGGTGGATCCGCGCGGCGGTCAAGAAGGTGGACGATCTGGCGGGGCTGATCCGCCGCAACATTCAGAAGTCGATTGCCCTGGATGCGTTGATTGTGGATCTGCGGGCGCGTTAAACCGCTTGCTTACGCGCGCGGCTTAGTAGATGGTACGTTACCGAGCCGGGCCCAGAGGGCACCCCGTCAGGGAGCGGAGGGTTTCGAAGAACTCCGGGAAGGAAACCGACGCGGCTTCCGCGCCGTGGATCACCGATTCGCCATCCGCGCAGAGTGCCGCGATAGCGAACGCCATGGCGATGCGGTGATCGCCGAAGGAATCCAGTTCGGCGGCGTGGAAACGCTGGCGGCCGGGAATCGCGAGGCCATCTGGCAATTCCTCCGCCTGGACCCCCATGCGGCGCAGATTTTCGGCAACAGTGGCAATGCGGTCGGTCTCTTTGATTCGCAGCTCGGCGGCGTCCCGGATGGTGAGACCCTCTTCGCTGGCCGCGCCGAGGACCGCAAGCACCGGGATCTCGTCGATCAGGGCGGCGGTGGTTTCCTTCTCGATCGCGCCGCCGCGCACTCGCGAGCTGGTCACCAGCAGGTCGCCGGCTAATTCCCCATTCCGGCTCTCCACTTCGGTGATGCGGATGGCCGCGCCCATGCCTACCAGGAAATCGAGCAACGTAGAGCGCGTGGGATTCAGGCCCGCCCCGCGGATGGCGAGCCGGGAGCCGGGCAGCAGCAGCGCCGCCACGATAAAGAACGCCGCCGAGGAAAGGTCCGAAGGGACCACCAGGTCGCGCCCGGTGAGCGTGGGGCGTCCCGTGAGCGCGATGGTTTTGGCTGCGACGCGCACGTCCGCGCCGAACTCCCGCAGGGCGATCTCCGTGTGGTCGCGCGACCGCACAGGCTCGCGCACGATGGTCTCGCCTTCCGCGTATAGTCCGGCGAATAGCACGCAGGTTTTCACCTGGGCGCTGGGCACGGGAAGCGTGTAATCGATGGGCCGCAGGCGCGCGCTGCGGATTTCGAGCGGCGGAAAGCGGCCGTCGCGGGCGGAGATGGAGGCGCCCATCCGGGAGAGCGGCTCGATTATGCGGCCCATGGGCCGGCGGGAAAGGGATTCGTCGCCGCCGATGCGGGTTGGGAAAGACTGCGCCGCCAGAATGCCGGATAGCATGCGGATGGTCGAACCGGAGTTGCCGGCGTCCAGGTCCGCAGCCGGCGGGCGCAAACCGTCCAGGCCGCGGCCGCGGATCGCCACCTCGGTTCCGTTCTCTTCCACCGGCACGCCGAGCGCGCGCATGGCGTTGAGGGTGGAATGGCAGTCGGCGCCGGTCGAATAGTTTTGAATCCGGCTATCGCCTTGGGCAATGGAGGCGATCATGGCATAGCGGTGGGAGATCGACTTGTCGCCGGGCAGGGTGATTGATCCGGAGATGGATCGGGCAGGGGGGATTCTCTGAGGCATCGGGAATCCCCATTCTAGCGTGGGGTTCAGCTTGTGGGGCAGCCAATCCTGGCTTCAGCCTGTCCTACCACACTCAGCAAATATGCGCCCCGCGCGTCTCCACATACACCGCGTACAACGATTGGCTGGCGGCCATGAACAGCAGGTTGCGCTTGCTGCCGCCGAAGCACAGATTCGCACAAGCCTCCGGCAGCACGATCTGGCCGATGCGCTCCCCCGCGGGCGTAAAAACCTGCACGCCGTCGTAGCCCGCACCCACCCAGCCGCAGCCGGCCCAGATGTTGCCATCCACATCGGCGCGGATGCCATCGGCCATGCCAG
>OBLU010003887.1_pt1 | contig 13502 bp, 5 predicted proteins | sample 1518681 | NCBI WGS metagenome assembly OBLU01 (sample SAMEA3539304, study PRJEB22396) | soil metagenome | biome: tundra; feature: field; material: soil | place: USA | collected 2010-05 | depth 0.15 m | reverse complement strand
ATCGGTGTTCATCGGCGGCCAATATCAACGTGCCGTCACTAACCAACACCTCTAACTGACTAAGAGCCTTTATTATTGGCCGCCGATGAACACCGATGAACGCGGATCTTTGAGGATTCACTGACCGAGCAGGTGCTGCGTGGATTGGGTGAGCCGTCCCACCCAACAAGTCGGGCCAGGAGACCCGCACCGCTTTTCCTTCACTCCGGCGCACCACCCATCCCATTAGCCGGCGCCTTCAATTCATATTCTTTCGGAGGCTCCGCGCCCATCAAATACCGCACGAAATAGTCCCACCGCCGCCGCACCATATACGGCTCACTGCCGAACCCGTGGTGGCGGTTGGGCAGCAGCAGCAGATCGAAATCCTTGTTAGCCTTTATTAGCTCGTTCACCACCAGCAGCGTGTTATACGGCGGCACGTTGGTGTCCATCGTGCCATGCGCCAGCAGCAGGTGGCCCTTCAGATTCTTGGCGAAATTCTGATTGGCCTGGTCGTCGTAATTCGTGCCGTCGCCCGATTTGCGCAGCAGCCCTTGATAGCGCTCGCCCCAATCGTCCTCGTACTCGCGGTTGTCGTGGTTGCCGGCCTCCGAGATCCCGACCTTGAAGAAGTCCGGATAGCGGAACATGGCATCCGCCGCGGCGTAACCGCCGCCGGAGTGTCCCCAGATGCCCGCCCGTTCAATGTCGATCCAGGGAAACCGCCGCGCCAGTTGCTGCATGCCGCCCACCTGGTCGGGCAGCGTATTGTCGCCCATGTTGCCGTAATAGGCGTCGTGGAAGCTCTTCGAGCGCTGCGGGTTTCCCATGCCATCGATCGTCACGACGATGAATCCCAGTTCGGCGAGCGCCTGCGCATCGCCGCGCGCCGCCTCGAACGACCGGCCGCCTACGCTGCCGCCCTGCGGTCCAGGATAAATGTGGTTGACGATGGGATACTTTTTCAGCGGGTCGAGGTTGGTGGGCTTGAATAGCAGGCCGTAGAGATCGGTCACGCCGTCGCGCGCCTTCACCACGATTGCCTCCGGAGGCTTCCATCCCGCCGCCTCCAGCTTGGAGCTGTCCGCCTTTTCGAGCGTCGCCAGCAGCTTCCCGTCGGCGTCGCGCAATACGCTTACCGGCGGCGCAGCGGGCTTCGAGTAGTTGTCCACAAAAAAGCGGCCCGAGGGCGAGAAGGTCACTTCGTGGTTGGCATCCTCGGGCGTCAGCAGTGTGAGCCCGCTGCCATCGAAGCCCACACGATACAGGTGATCGAAATAGGCGTCGCGCCCCTTCTCCCGCCCGTCGGCCAGGAAGTAGAGCGTGCGCGCCGTCTCATCCACGCGCAACAACTGCGTAACCACGAAGTCGCCTGACGTGATCTGGTTCTTAAGCTTGCCGGTGGCCACGTCGTAGAGGTAGAGGTGGCCCCAATTGCTGCGCTCCGAATACCAGATGAATTCATTGGAGACGGGCAGATAGCGCCAGTTCGCCATGCCCTGGCCGGATTCATACTGCGTCGCGGCGCGCTCTTCCATAACGTCGCGCACGGCGCCGTCCGCCGCACTGGCGATGCGCAGCGTCTCCTGCTTGTGGTCGCGCGACGTGGAAACGAACGCCAGTTGGCTCGAATCCGGGCTCCACTCCACGTCCGCCCACTCACTGCCCCGGCAGACGACGTGGTCGCACAGCGTGGACCGGTGCTGGTCCGGCGGCATCTGCAAGGGGATGACCCGCGGCGCTTCCACATCCACGATCACCCGCCGGATCATCGCCACGGTCTCGTCCCCCGGCAAAGGGTACTTCCACGCATGCAGCACGGGATGCCCCACCTTAGTCTCCACCAGGTACATCTCGCCCACATTGCGCTGGTCCTGTTGGAAGGTGGCGATCTTCTTCGAATCGGGCGACCAAGCGACGATCACCCGGTCGGTCTTCACCCAGCCGGCGTTATCCAGCGCGTAGGAGTTGTCCTTTACGCCATCGGTCGAAAGCTGGGTCTCCTTGCCGGTTGCGATATCGCGCACCCACAGGTTGTATTCGCGGATGAAGGCCGTCTTCTTCTTGTCCGGCGAAGGAGCATCGGTCCGGCCACGGCCGCCTGTCGCGGCGCCGCCTTGTTCCACTGCGCACTGGCTGCCCTGGCGGTCACACCGGTACCGCTGCGCGCCAATTTGGAATGAAACGCCGAATGAAGGGGAAACCCCGTCCTCCGATAGCTCGATCGCGTTGAACGGCAGTTTGTTCGCCTCGTACTTCTTCCCGGCCGCGGCCGAGAGGGCAGCCGCGAGCTTGGCGTGGTCGAAGGCTGGTTCTTTGGCGAGCTTGGCGGGGTCGAAGAGCACGAAGCGGGCGCCGTCGGCGTCGGTGTCGCGGTACCACAGGCGTTCGTCGGGGGTCCACGCCGGATGCACCGCGTGATACACGAGGGTGTTGGTGTTGTACCCCATGAACTTCTCGGCGCGCGCGTAGTCGGCGGCGGTCAGGGCTGGCTGTGCGGCGGAATCGAGCGCAAATGCGAACGGAACGATTAGCAGCGGCAGCCGGCGAAAAGAAGTGGGCATTGGCCGATTATAATCTGGGGTCACTTGGCTATTGCCAGCGTTTCGATCGCAGCAGATCGAAGCGGCGGTCGTAAGTCCACACGGCCAGGCTCAGCCGCTCCCCCACCGCGGCCGCGACGGCGTCGAACATGGTGATCGGTTGGTCCGCAGAGGCCATAATCAGGTCTGAGGCTCGGATGTAATCGCCAGGCTCCGGATTGATCGTCGCGGAGCCATCTACGACCTCTTGGAGCCAAAGCTGCGCGTACGCCGTGCCGAGCCGGCAACAACGGGTTTAGGCATCGGCGGCAAAGTACCGGTCATGCCGTTGGCTGACATCGGATTTGCCGCTGCCCTTCTTGGCCGGCGTGATCCGGAGCGGATGCGCGGGCGCAGCGGCGCCTCTGCGCGCCAGGTATTCCCGAAGCGCAGCCTGCACAAGGGCTGTAAAGGTCGGGGCTACTTCCTGCCGGCTGGTGTACGACTGGGGAGCGCCTTTTCCAGCTCGTGGTGCCGACGCCGGCAGGCCAGGAGGTCCGTCTCTTCTTACGACGCTTTCTTGGGAGCGGGCATCGCCGCGCGCTTCTTATGAGCGGCCGGCGCATCCTTGAGCAATACCTCGATCTGCTCCCTGATGTGCTTGTCCTGGTCCTCGGCGAAGAATTTGTCGTCGCCCGCATACTGCGCCCGGATGGTCCCCTGGCGGTCGATAAACACGACCTGCGGCATCAACAGCCGGAGGATCACCGGATGTTGCAAGTACTCCTGCACCGCGTTCTGATTGTTGAAACCCACCGGAAAAGGAGGCTGAAAGCGCTTGATAAAATCCGGCAAGTTCATCGCCGCCATGTCTTCGATGGCGCTGGCCAGCACCTGAAAACCGCGCGCACCGTACTCGTTCTGCATGGTGGAAAGATACCCGACGGTCTTCTGGCAGTGCGGGCACGTGGTGAGAATGAACGCCAGAACGCACACCTTGCCTTTGTACTGGCTCACCAGAATTTTCTGTCCGTCCGTCATGTTGATAGCGAAATCCGGAGAAGGACGCGGCACTTCCGCGGCGCTCGCCACAGCGGCAGCGTTCGCCATAGCGCTCGCCGCAGCCAGGCAAACCCCAGTTAGTGTACGGAGCACACTACGATTCGGCATATTTCCACAGTTTAGCGCACGGGCGCCACGGGGTTTTCAGCGCCTTCCAGGCTGGTCACCACGTTGCCCGTCAACTGCACCAGGAAGTGCCCGTCATCGCCGGCGCCGGAGAGCATCGTGCCGCTTTCGGATTCGATCGCCAGATGCTTCCATTTCTTTTCCAGCACCTGGCGGTACAGCCGGAAATAGCGCCCGGCGGATGCCGCGTCGTCCCACTCGACGGCATACAGCAAGACCACCCTCTCCGGCGAGCGGTGCTCCAGCAGCGCGTACGCGCCGCCCCGCCAATGGGGCGAAACTGCCGTGGATTCCTCGCGGCCGGCATACTGCTCCAGCAGGACGGCGTGATCCAGTTCCCCGACGGTGCCGTCCGCAATACGCTTGTATCCGTGGGCATCCGGAAGCTGCGGCAGCGCCGGACGGGCAGGCTCCAAGCCGGAAAAATAGGTGTCCGGGTGCAGGATTTGCTGGGTGGATACCGGCGGCCGGCGAAATACCTCCCCGAACGCTTTCTGCTTCATGCGCTCGTACACGGCATTCTGAAACAGCAAACCCTGGCTGTAGGGAAACACGAGGGTCTCCCGCAAATACAGCGGCTCGCTCTCGAAAACCGGAAACTCGCTGGCGCCGGATTCGATCGAATGCGCCATGGTATTCAGCAGGACCGGCGAGGTGGCCAGCGATTGACCCACCTTGCGCGCGAGGTACTCGGCCATCAGCCACGAGGCCTGTCCCTCCATGACGGCCAGCCGCGCCAATGAACCATCGTCGCTCTTCTGGCCTTGCTTGATGAACTTCTCCAGGTTGACGTTCTGATCCGCCAGCGCATGCCCGAGTTCGTGCACCAGGGCGGGCTCGCGCGTGGCCGAAGGCGTCCAATCGGTGATGAACATGCGCTTGCGATGGAAATCGTAAAACGCCGCCGCCTGTTCGGTCAGCAAATCGACAGTGTTCTTCGCCAGGTCGAAATCCTGTGGCACCAGTCCGAACTTTTTCAGCGTCAGTTCCTCCACCCGGATTTCTTCGGGCGAACTGGCTTCCTTCATCCGTTGTTCGAGGAATTCCTTCACCTTATCGCGGGTGATGATCTCGGCCGGCACGCGATGCTTGATCCGGAATCCGGTGATTTCATGCAGATCCTGCAGGATGCCGCCGATCTCGCTGAAGATTTCGCGGGCCTGGCCAACGTCCACGCTGGATTGCGCCGCAGCGGCCGCCACCAGGAGGAGAGCCAGAGCAACGGCCTTAATCCGGTTCGCCATGCTACCTCACCTCCAGAAACACGTTCCGCTTCATCCTGAAAATGCCGGCGGCGGCCATGGCCAGCGCTCCGCCGGCCGCCACTGTCAGCCGGGCGCCATAGGCGTGCGCCAGCGCCCCGGCCGCCAGGCTGCCGAAGGGGCCCATGCCGACCACTGTCATGGTGTAGAAAGCCATGATGCGCCCACGGAATTCATCCGGAATCAAGGTCTGGATCAGAGTATTGGCCGAGGCCATCTGGCGCATCACACTATATCCGATCAGCGGCATAACCGCCAGCGAGAAATAGAAAACGTTCGAACACGCGAAGAAGCAGAAACTGGCGCCCAGCAGAAGCGCGCTCCGGAAGATCACCTTCGGCAAGGTGGATACCCGCGCCCGCCATGCCAGCACCAGCGTGCCGGCCACCGCGCCGGCGCCCATCGCCCCCATCAGAATCCCCATACCACGCGAGCCGCGGTGAAAGATAGCGTCTGCAAAGAACGGCATCAAGACCAGGGCGGGCATGCCCGCAATGGTAGTGGCGGCCATCATGCCCAGCAGCGTGCGGACGGGGCGGTGGCCGTGGACGTACCTGAGGCCCTCGACCAGGTGCGCCCAGGGCGAATCCTGCGCGCGCCGGCTGAACTTTGGCAGCCGCATCGCCAGCAGGCAACCGATCACGGCCAGAAAACTGACGCCGTTCAGCAGGAAGCAGACCCCTTCGCCGAAGGCCGCCACCAGCAATCCCGCGACGGCCGGTCCCACCACGCGGGCGCCGTTGAAGATCGCCGAATTCAGCGAGATTGCGTTCAGCAGATCCTCTTTGGAGGTCATCTGGATGATGAGCGACTGGCGGCCCGGCATATCGAATGCGTTGATCGTTCCCAGCACTATGGCCAGCGCCAGAATGTGCCAGACCTGCACTTTGCCGCTGAGGGTGAGCGCCGCCAGCACCAGCGCCTGGCACATGGAAAGGATCTGGGTTACCACCACCAGACGGTGCCGCGAGTAGCGGTCAGCCGCCAGCCCGCCTAGGGCGCCGAATGCGAACACCGGGATTTGGGTGCAAAACCAGGCCGTGCCCAATAACAATTCCGAATGCGTCAGGCGGTAGACCAGCCAGGCTTGGGCCACGGTCTGCATCCATGTGCCGACCAGCGAAACGATTTGCCCAGCCGCGAACAGCCGGAAATTACGGTGGCGCAGCGCGCGGAAGGCTTGATGGATACCGTGCAGCTCGCCTGCGGGAGGGACTCCGGCGGAAAGCTCCTGAAGGACCAGCGACGGGGCTGCCCCCTCGCGCCCCGGGGTGGGAACCGGCATGGTAAGTTCTAGGATACCGCAGGCGTGCCACCAGCCTGAATTCTGATCTTGGCACCAGGGTACCCCGGACCAGGGGGGTCCGCCCCAAAAAGTTTTTCAGGAATCAGTTCCGAGAAAAGTATGCGTATTAAGCACCCGGCCGTGCGCGCCAGCGCGCCAACCTTCGGAGAGATGCGGTCACGTGGGATATGATAGAATCGAGCGCGATCTGCCGGAGGGGTTCGAGCAAGCCGGCTGATCGGAAACTATGATAGGCCGGATCGGCAAGTACACCGTCGAAAAGGAATTGGGCCAGGGCGGCTTCGGCAAGGTCTATCTCGCTTTCGACCCGGATGTCGGCCAGCCGGTCGCCATCAAGAAACTACGCGCCGAAGGCGATCCCGATCTGCTCAGGCGCTTCCAGTTGGAAATCCGCACCACTGCCGGTCTCCGGCACAAGAACATCGTCACCATCCACGCCAGCGGCGAGGACGACGGCCAACCCTACCTGGTGATGGAATTTCTGGAAGGCCACACGCTCAAGCAGGTCATTCAGGAGCGCTGGCCCCTCAGCCTGCTGGACAAAGTCCGCATCATGACGCAAGTCGCGGAGGGCCTGGCCTATGCCCATTCCAAAGGCGTGGTGCACCGCGACGTGAAGCCCGAAAACATCATGTTGTTGCCCGACGACAACGTGAAGATCATGGACTTCGGCATTGCCCTGGGGCCCAATCGAAACTCGGCAGTCACGCAGACCGGCGGCATCATCGGAACTCCTTCCTACTTCGCTCCAGAGCAGCTTGAAGGCTACAAGGCCAACGAGCAGTCCGATATCTTTTCGTTTGGCGACGTCTTCTATGAGCTGCTGACCGGGATTCATCCTTTCGAGAAGTACAAGAATGACTGGAAAACTCTCCAGATCGCCATCGTGAGCTACGAGCCGCGGTCGGTCGGCGAGCTGCTGTCCGGCTGTCCCGAGGCGCTGGAGACCCTGGTACACCGGACGCTCGCCAAGGAACCGGCATTTCGCTATCAGAAGTTTGAGGAAGTGCAACTCGACAGCGAGGCCATCCTAGTCGATCTGAAACACGAAGGCGCGGCGGCCATCCTGCAGGAAGTTCCGGCGCTCATGGAGTCGGGCAACCTGCAAACGGCCCTGACCAAAATCCAGCAGGCTTACAAACTGGAACCGGGGAACCGCGAAGTCCGGCGGCTCCGCGAGGAAATCAACCTGCGGATTCAAAAAGAGCAGGTACAGACGCGGGTTGCCGGGTTGCTGTCGGACGCCGAGAAGCAGATGCGTGAGCGGCGCTATGCCGAAGCCCTGCAAAGCCTGGAAGCGTGCGCCAGGCTGGATAGCACCAACGTCATGATTGGGGCGCGCCTCGAAGAAGCCAGGGTGCGCCTCGATGCCTCGGTTCGGGCCAACCGCCTGGTCTCCGAAGCGCGCTTCCAACAACAGAAAGGGCTGCTGACCGAGGCGCAGGAACGGTTGCAGGAAGCACTGGCCCTCGACCCGGATCATACTGACGCCCCACGGCTGAGCCAGCGGGTTCGGGACGAGCTGGAACGGCGGCGTGTGGATCAGCAGCGCCAACAGGCCATCCGCACCGCGCGAGACCATATGGCGGCCAAACGCTTCGCCGAAGCGTTGACGATTCTGGACGAGATCGAAAGGGTGCTGCCGGGAGCCGCCGGCGTGCCGGAACTCCGCGCGGAGATCCAGCATGAACAGGCGGAAGAGGACCGCCGCCTGCGGGCCGAAAAATTCAACCTGGCGCTCGCCCGCACGCGCGAGGCCATGCAGGAACCAGATCTCGAGCGCGCCGGCCAGATGGTCGATCATCTGTGTGCGAACTTCAACGACGAACCTGGAGCGGCGGATGTTCTGCCCGGATTGCGCGCGCGATTGGTTGCCCTGATTCGCGCCAAGGAGACTACCCAATACCAGCAAAAAGTACGCGGCCTTTTGAAGGAGAAATCGTTCCGCGAGGCGCTGGACCTGTTGGCCGAAGCGCTCCGCAAGTTTCCCGACGATGCCGGCCTGGAGCGGTTGCACAAATCGGCAGAGGACTTATATCGGGCCCATCAACGTGCCGAAGCCATTGCCGCGGTGCTGAACCAGGCCACCTCCAGGCGCGACCGCGGCGACGTCCAAGGCGCGCTCGACACCATTTTGGAGGGCCGAAAGAGCCTCGGCGACGAGGCCGCTTTCGCCGATCTCGCGCACCAGCTCGAAATGGAGATCGAGCAACAGCGCTATAGCGCTGCGCTCGAGGGCCTGTTGAAGGATGGCAACGAGCTGATGGCCGCCGGCAGGTATTCCGAAGCCATCGAGCGCCTGGACAGCGCCAGGGAATTCGGCGGCGAAGCCGAAGTGCGCGCCCTGCTGGACTCGGCTCGGGCGGCGGCCGCCATCAACGAGGAGCGGCGCTATGTAGAGGAAACCCTGGCTGCCGCCGGGAAGCTCCAGTTCGAGGGAGCGTGGAGTCAAGCTCTGGGCGCCCTGGAGCAGGGACTTTCCCGGTATCCTCACAACTCGAGTCTGGTGCAGACCGCGGACCGGCTGCGCGACCGCGTAGAACTGGAACGGGCCCGTTCCTCGATCGAGAGACACCGCGCCATCATCCGCCAGGAAATCGACGGCAGCCAGTGGATTCGGGCCGCCGAGGCATTGCGCAAGGCGCGCGCCGAATTCCCCGGCGACCGCGCCTTTGACGATCTGGCCGATCAGTTGGACGCCGGCCTGTATGAGGAAGGCTGGCGCGCAGTGGAGGCGCGCGTCAACCATGACCTGGCTGCCAACGCTCTCTCCCAGGCGCAAGGGAACCTGGAGAACGAGGCCACCCGCACCGTCTACGCGAACGATCCTCGCTGGAAGGCGCTCGCGCAGGAGGTTGCCCAGCGGCGGGAATACGAAGAGGCATTGCTCGAAGCCGACCGCCGCCGGAAGGCGGGCAGCCTCTCGGAAGCCGAGGATCTGCTGACCGAGATCATCAACCAGGGACCCCGCGACAAGCGTGCTCACCAAATGCGCGGCGCCATCCAGTCGCAGCGGTCGGAAACATTGCGCCAGCAGGAGATTGCGCGCATCACCCAAGGAATTCGCGAACACCTGGAGCAGGACGATCCGGCGCAGGCTGCGTCGGAACTGGCTGCGGCGCGCTCCCGGTATCCGGGCGAGAGCGTCTGGACCGAGTTGCAGGCCGGGTTGGATGCGCGTCAGCAGTCGCTCCGGCGCCAGGCGGATATCGCTGCCGCCGAGGACGGCGTGCGCCAATCGCTCCGCCGCGACGACATCCGGCAGGCCGTATCAGTGTGGATCGCCGCTCGCGCCAAGTTTCCCGGCGAGGCCGTCTGGACAACTCTGGAAGCCGAAATCAACGCGCGCCAGGCGATTTTGAAGCGGCAACGCGAGATCGCCGCTATCGCCGAGAGCGTGCGCCGGCGGCTGAACCGCGATCATACCCGGGCCGGCCTGGAAGCTATTCCCGTCACCGCTATGCGCAAGGCGTTGCTGTCCCGGCGGCGCGAAGACTTGCCGCCGGCGATGGCCGAGTTGGAGGCGGCGCGCGCCAAGTATCCGGGCGAACATTTGTGGGATACGTTGCAGGCCGAAATCGATGCGCGCCGCGCGGTTCTGGATGCGGAAAGCGCGATTGCCGAGCGTGTGAGCCAGTGTCTCGAACGCGGCGAGCTCGCGCAGGCCGCGGCCGAGTTGGCCGCGGCACGGGCACGATATCCCGACGACGATCTCTGGGGCATGTTTTTGACCGAGATCAAGGGGCTCCAGGAACTGCTGAAATTGCGGGCGGAGGTTGCCCGGATTGCGGAGAACGTTCGGGACCGCTTGAAACGGGACAATCTCCAAGGGGCGAGATCGGAGCTTGCGGCGGCGCGGGCAAAGTATCCGAACGAACGCGTCTGGGCAGCCCTGCAGACGGAGATCGACGCCCGGCAGGTGGCGCTCCAACGAGAAGCCGAGATCGCGGACGTTGCCGCAAGCGTGCGCGGGTCGCTCGATGAGGGTATGCACGGGCCGTTCCACGACGAGATGAAATCGCCCGTGCCGTACCCCATTGTCCAGGTTTGGGAGGTGCTGCGAAAGGCTGCTGCCCGATTGGATGAAGCTCGGACGAAATATCCGGGCGAAGGCCTTTGGGAGACATTGCAGGCCGAAATCGACGCACGCCAGACCCAACGGGAAAGTGAGATCACGGAATCCGTGCGGACATGTCGAGACTTGTTTCTGCTCGACTTGTATGCGTCGCACGCGGCTACAGCGCGCGCCCGGTACCCTGGCGACGATTTCTGGGAAACTTTGCAAGCCGAGATAGATGCCCGCCGCGAGCCTCTGGAACGGGCCTCCCAGGCCGAATTCGAGGGTCGCGTCCGGGAGTCCCTGAGTCAAGGCGACCTCGCGACGGCACAGGTCCGGCTCAGTGCGGCGCGGAACAAACATCCGGGCGCGAGCTTGTGGGCTGAGCTCCGGGCCGAAATCGACGCGCGGCAGGCGCTCATCGCCCGGCAGGCCGAGGTCGCCGCAGCCGGAGAGCGGGTGCGTGCATGCTTGCAGCGGGATGACCTCCGGCAGGCGGCGGCCGAGCTAAACGCGGCGCGGGCGAAGTACCCCGGCGAGGTGCTTTGGTCAACGCTTCAAGCCGGGATCGATGCGCGGCTGGCGGAGATCGAGGAAGCCCGCAGCCGCGCCGAGGCTCTGTTGGAACAGGGGCGCCCCCAGGATGCCCTTGCCCTGATCGAGAGCCGGTTCGCCCAGCAGCCGCGCTTCGCGGATCTGATCGCTCGCGCGCGCCAGGCACTCGATCGGCAAAGGCGTCGCGAAGCCCGCGATCACGACCGCGACCGGCTGTTGGCGATCCACCAGCAGATCGAGACCGAGTCGCGCAAGCGAAAAAGGAAAGAACTCGATCGCGAAGCGCAGCGCGTCGCCGCCGGCTACACCGAAGACCAGGAGATGGTGGCCCTCGCCGCCGGCGTCCATTCGCGGGCGGTACCGCCGGAGCCTGCCACACAAAAACCGATTCCCTGGAAGCTGATCGGCGGCGGCGCGGGGGCGGCGGTAGCAATTACCGTGGTGCTGCTCCTGTGGCTTCATGAGAAACCGGGCACGCCACCCACGCCACCTAAACCAACCGCCACGATTCCAATCGAAATCCGCACCGATCCCCCAGGCGCCTCCCTGCGCGTCGGAGAGCGTTCCTGTGTTACGCCCGATTGCCGGTTGGATCTCGCGCCGGGGAGTTATCAGGTGGAGGCGCAACTCAAGGGCTACGAGCCAACGCAACAGGCGGTGATCTTCGATTCGTCGAATCGCACAGTGGATCTGACTCTGCAGCCCCTGGCGCCGCCGCCTCCTCCCCCGCAAGCCACCGGAACTCTCGTAGTGCAAACGGCTGTCCCGGACGTGCTCGTCTATGTCGACGGGTCTCCGCGCCCCCGCACGGACCAGACCGGATCCGTAACGTTGTCGTTGGAGGCGCAGGCCCATGAGGTGCGAGTGGAACGAAACGGGTATGAGCAGCCGGCCGCGAAGCAGGTCAAGATTACCGCCGGCGCCCGGCAAACCGTGGTGTTCCGCCTGATTCCTCAGAACGCGCGGCTCGAACTGGGCGGCGCGCCCGCGAATTTGGAAGTGCGCGTGGACGGTAAGCCGCTCGGCCGGACGGATGGGTCTCCCCACTACCTGTTCCCGGCGCCTGTACAGTCCGGGGATCGCATCCTGTCGGTGGGGATCGGGCAAGGATCGGCCGGACGGACGTTTACACAACATTTCGAGCCCGGCCAAACGGTGCGATTGTCCTGGAAACCCGAACCACCGCTGCCAACAGCCCCCAGCCCCGCACCTGCTGTCGTGAAGAAGGCACAGCCCACGCCCGAAGAGATCGAAGATCGAGACTGGGAAAAGGTCCGGGATGCTTCCGATCCGGCGCAGTTGCGGGATTTTCGCAAGAACTATCCGAATGGCAGGCACGCGAACGAAGCGGAATCGTTATTAGATCGCCTGGCTTGGTCCAACACCAAAAAAGAGAGTCCGGAATCGCTGCGCGCGTATGTCCGCGACTTCCCTAGTGGCGCGCACGCTCCGGAAGCCAACTCCCAAATTGCCGATGTGGTCTGGAAGGGCGTCGATCCAGGCAAGATCGAGCAGGTACGTAAGTTCCTGGAGGAGAATCCGAATAATCCCCATGCCAGAGAAGCGCAGAGAATCATAGATCAGGTCAATGCCCGGCAGGATGCCAGGCTGGACCTGCTGCGAAAGCAGGTTCTCGACGTGTTGAACAGTCTCGATCTCGCGTTTGAGAAGAAACAGGAAGCCCAGGTGAAGGCGATTTGGCCCGGTAAGACCAACAGACAACTCCTCGAGTCGTTAAAGCTGCCCGGACAAAAAATATCCCTCAAGGCGTTGGAAGACGCCAAGCTTCAAGGCGACACTGCTACCGTCCTTTGTAACCTGAGCACCGCGCTCCCCAGGCCAAGAAACCAGAACGCCACACTCGTACTTCACTATGGCGGTGGCCGCTGGATCATCGAAGATCTGAAAGTCGGCCAGTAGCCGGCTAAAAACTGTAACCCAGACCGAACAGTGGGACAATTCGAGCCGTCAACCCGTTATTGTCGAATCGAACCAAAACGTTGAAATTGGCAATCAGGTTTCCGGCGATCTTCAGTTTGTATCCGAAGGATCCACTGTATTGCCCGAAAGAAACGTTTCCTGCGCTCACCAGGCCGCTGGCGGACCCCTTAGTGGGGACGGCGTTGGGATCGGCAGTCACACCCGTGGGGAGCAAAAGATTCGAGATGGTTTCGTTCGTCGCGTTTGGCATCCCGTGGATCCATCCGACTTGATTACCCAGAACGTCGGCGATCAGCGTGTTCCGGCGTCCCAGGGCCAGTTCCACACCGCCTGCCCAGGAGAACACGTCCGGCAAAAAGCCTTGATTTGAGGTGAAGGGCGGCCCGTACGCCGCGCTCTGGCTTAAACCAGTGGGTGTTAGCCCAGCGCCCAGGATGCTTTTCCCGCTGAATTGCCACCCCGCATCGAAATGGGGCGAGAGTACCACACCGTTTCGCAAGGGTTTGCTATAAAAGGACACAGCCACGAAGGGCTTGACGCTGGTGGTCCCAACGCCGAGGTAGTTCGCCGCATCGCCGGTTGGGAACCGCACATCCGCCCCGATTGCAACAACCGCGTTCGGCTTTCTGTAAACGGTCCCCTTGGCCCGCACCAGCAGGTCTCCAAAACCCGTCTTGCCGTAGCTGGCT
>OBLU010003885.1_pt1 | contig 13506 bp, 10 predicted proteins | sample 1518681 | NCBI WGS metagenome assembly OBLU01 (sample SAMEA3539304, study PRJEB22396) | soil metagenome | biome: tundra; feature: field; material: soil | place: USA | collected 2010-05 | depth 0.15 m | reverse complement strand
GCATGACCGTGGGCGTATCGTGGGCGCGGGCCTCGGGCTTCAAGACGGTGGCGTGCGCCTCGACGGGCGACACGTCCGCGGCGCTCGCCGCCTACGCCGCCGCCGTGCCCGGCATGCGCGCGGTCGTCCTCCTCCCGCAGGGGAAAATCACCGACGAGCAGCTCAGTCAGGCGCTCGCGAGCGGGGCGACGACGCTCGGTCTCGACACGGATTTCGACGGCTGCATGCGCCTCGTCGCCGAGCTGACCGCCGCGCGGCCCGTCTTCCTCCTGAACTCGAAGAACCCGGTCCGCATCGAAGGGCAGAAGACGATCGCGTGGGAGGCCATTCAGGACCTCGGCTGGCGTGTGCCCGACTGGATCGTCGTGCCGGTCGGCAACGCAGGCAACCTGTCCGCGATCGGCAAGGGCTTGAGGGAGTGGCTCGACCTCGGCGTGATCGGGAAGAAGCCGCGCCTCGCGGGCATCCAGGCCTCGGCCGCGGATCCCTTCTTCCAGTCGTACCGGAGGGGATTCAGCGAGCGTGTTACGTGCGTCGCGGGTGATACCGCGGCGTCCGCGATCCGCATCGGCGCGCCCGTGTCCCATCCGAAGGCCGAACGCGAGATCCGCTTCTTCGAAGGTGTCGTGGAAAGCGTGACCGAAGCCGAGCTGCTCGACGCGTTCGCGCTCGCGAACCGCCACGGCCTCGCGATCTGCCCGAACTCGGCCGTCGCGCTGGCCGGTGCCGCAAAGCTGCGGCATGCCGGTGTCATCCGGGAGGCGGACCTCGTCGTCGTCGTCGCAACCGCCCACGCGCTGAAGTTCTCGGGCACGATGTCCGCGTATCACCGCGGCGGCGGCCGCCTCGCGAACCCGCCGCGCCGCCTGCCGGCGACGCTCGACGCGATTCTGGCGGCGCTGGGGGAGCCCTAGATGTTGCCCGACGGGCTCTCGCGCGCGTAGCTCCGGATGAGCATGAGGGTCGTCGTGCCGATCTCGAACTCCGTGCGGTTTTCGAGCTCGGCGCGGTTCACGCGCTGGTCGTTCACATAGGTGCCATTCGTGGAGTTCAGGTCCACGACGAAGACGTGTTCGTCCAGGACCTCGATGGCGGCGTGCTGGCGCGAGCACTGGATATCGGCGACGACGATGTCGGCGTTCGCGCGTCCGATCACGACGCGCGGCTTGTCGATCTCGAAGATTCGGCCCGAGTCCGGGCCCGAGATGCAGGCGAGAGAGAGCCGCTGGTCGGACGGCAGCCGAAGCGGGCGCGCCGCGTTCCGCATCGCGCCCGGAAACGGCACGCGGCCGGTCGTCCGGGCGGCATCGGGCTTCTCGATCACACCCGTGCCTTCGGCTGAGGCGGGCATCGGGACCTCGCGCACCGGCGCTCCGAGAGGTAAGGCATAAGGGTTCTTTGGCTTGCGGGCCTCCGTCAGCGCCGTTTCGTCGAACGAGAATTCGTCGGGCGAGGGACCGGGCGCGGAGTGGGCCGCCGAAATGGGCGGCGTGACAGCCGTCGCGGGGTTCCGGATTTCGAAGACGACGCTGCACTTCGTGCACTTGATCTTCTTCTTCGCCACGCCGGCGAAACGCGACTCGTCGTAATGGTAGCGAGCCTGGCACGACGTGCACTGGATGATCACGCGACGAAACTCCCTGCGCAAAGCACGTTACGAGCCATTAGAGCGTGTCCCGCGTTGCCGATCAAGCCCGTACGGCCTCCCGGGCGCGCTCCACGGCGCGCGGAACCGCCTCGAGAAGCCGGTCGACGTCCTCTTCGCGCGAGGTTCGTCCAAAGGAAAACCGGAGCGTGGCGCGCGCTTCCGAGGGCGACCGGCCGAGCGCGAGAAGAACGCGGCTCGGGGAGGTCGTGCCTGCATGACAGGCCGAGCCCGCCGAGACCGCGATCCCCTGGAGATCGAGGGCCGCGACGAGCGTTTCGGCCTCCGTGCCGGGGAAGAGCGCCGATGTGGCGGTGGGGAGACGCGAGCCTCGGATGGCGTGAATCTCGAGACCCGGGACCCGGGCGAGAAGGCCGGCCTCGAACCGGTCGCGCAGGCCGGTCAGGCGTGCCGCCTCCGAGGAGAGGCGTGTCGATGCAAGGCGGATGGCCGCGCCGAGGCCCACGATGCCCACTACGTTCTCGGTCCCGCCTCGCCGGCCTCGCTCCTGCCCGCCTCCGGCGGCGAGAGGCTGAAGCCGGACCCCCTTCCGCACGAAGAGGGCGCCGGCGCCCTTCGGGCCGCCGAACTTGTGGGCGGTGAGCGCGAGGAGGTCGACGCCGAGCGTCCGCGCGTTCACCGGGATCTTTCCGACCGCCTGCACGGCGTCCGTGTGGACGACGGCTCCTAAGGCACGGGCCCTCGCGGTGAACGTTTCCAGAGAGTCGAAGACTGCTCCTGTTTCGTTGTTCGCGAGGATGACGGACACGAGCGCCGTCCGCTCGTCGAGGTCGGAGAAGGCGCCGTCCCCCGGCACGCCGCGAGCGTCCACGCGAATCTCCACCAAATCGAAGCCGTCCGGACGAAGCGAGAGCGCCGCCTCGCGCACGGCCGCGTGCTCGGCCGCGGTGAAGGCGACGCGCGTGCGCGAAGGATCAGCCTCGCGGGCCGCGCGCGCGCCCCCGCGTACGGCGAGGTTGTCGGCCTCGGTGCCTCCAGACGTGAACACGATTTCCGAAGGCTCCACGCCGAGAGCCCGCGCCACGTCCGTACGGGCGGCTTCGACCGCTTCCCGCGCGGCCCGGCCCGGAGCGTGGGAGGACGAGGGGTTTGCGGCCAGACCCTCCAGCCACGGCCGCATCGCCTCGAGAACCTCGGGGTCGAGGGGGGTCGTGGCGTGATGGTCTGCGTAGACGGCGCGGGCGTGGGCGTTCAAGAAACCGGACCTCCGGACGGGCGATTGTAGGGTCGAGAGGGGCCGGAAAACCGTAAGCTCCGTGGGCGTACGCTTGGGATGACGCTGAGACATGGAATCTGTCTTGCGAGCAATTGCCCGGGAGAGGCTCGCGGACGGAGAATTGGAGCTTCCCAAGGAGGGCAAAGGGATGCGGTCGGGCCGGTCGTTCCTGCGAATCGTCGCGTTCCTGGCCGCGGCCCGCGCCGGAGCCGATACGCCGGCCGTTTCGCCCTCGCCCGTGCCCGCGCTGCCGACGCCTCCGCCGCTGGTGGCGGTGAATCCGCCCGCCCCCGCGCCTCAGTCCGCTCGCGGCCCCGAGGCGCTCAAGCTGTTCGGGCGCCTCGACGACGACCGCTCGGCGGTTTTCATCGCTTCGGGACCGCCGGATGCCCGCGCCATCGTGCACTGCCCAGACACTCTTCGAACGCTCGAGATCTGGACCTATCTCGAGCATCCCACGCTTGGGAAGAACGCGCGCGTCGTGTTCTATCCCGAGTCGCCGACGGGCTCGTACCGCTACTGGACGGTGCTCGAAGGCGAGCCGGTCCTGCTTTCGCCATCGGCAAAGGGGAATCTCGCCGCGCTGGAGGCTGAGCGTGGCGGGTGCGCGGACGCGCTTCTCGTCGTCTCGGCGGTCAAGGACATCTCGCGGCGCCAGGGAGACAACAACGGTGGTCTCGCCGAGCGCGGGGCGCTCGCGGTGCCGCGCCTGCTCCCGCCCGCGGGCACGAAACTGGAGGCGCCGCCGACCGTTCTCGTCTCGAACAAGCCGCTCACGGGCAAGGAGCGCAAGAAGCTCTTGAGCGCGCTCCCCGAGAAATACCGGCAATTCCTCACGGACGTGGAGCCGATCCTCACGGACGTCGAGCGCGACACGCTGCTCAAGCTAGGCGAGGACTACCAGCGCGAGCATTTCATCGAGGACTTCTGGAGGCGCCGCTCGTTCCTGCCCGATGGCACGCGCATCGCCTTCCGCGACATCTACGAGATGCGCCTCCAGCAGGCCAAGGAGCGCTTCGGGAACACGTACACGGACATGGGCCGCATCTATCTCGTGAACGGCCCGCCGGACAGCCTCCGCAAGGTCGACTGCCAGGACATCTACTGGCCGCTCCAGATCTGGTATTACGAACGGCTCGAGTCGCTTCGCCTCTCGAAGGTCCTTCTTCTCTTCTACCAGCCGTTCGGGGTGGGCGACTACAAGCTCTGGACGCCGCTCGACGGGCCGCAGGCGATCGTCGCGGGCGGCCTTCCGGGCGCGCTCGGCGCCGGCGCGGGCCGCCGCGTGGACTTCAGCCGCTGCTCGGAGGCGCGGGACGTGCAGGCCGCGCTCAGCTCCGCCTTGGCCATGTTCGGGCAGACGGGCGCGCTGAAGATGGCGGACGACCTCCGGCAGGGGCCGAAGCCCGATGTGGAAGGCGCGGATCGCATCCTCCAGATGACGACCGACATGCAGGCGGGCGCGGCCACGCTCCCGGTGCAGCGCGTCTTCCGGTTCCCGGAGGCGATCGGCAGCCGGATCCGCATGGAGCTCGCGGTGCTCCTCGAGCGCGACTCGCTCACGAAAAAGCAGATCGGCGGCGAGACGTTCTTCGACGTCGACGTCATCGGGGAGGTCGTGCGCGACGGCCACCTCGTCGACAACTTCCGCTACCGGTTCGATTTTCCGACCTCGACGGTGAACGGCCCCTTCGTCCCGCTCACGGTCGAACGCGATCTCTACCCGGGCGAGTACCGCCTCAAGGTGAAGGTCGCCGACGCGAACCGCAACGCGGCGGCGCTCATCAGCGAGAAGGTCGCGGTGCCAGACGCGCCGGACGCCACGATCTCCGTGGAGGAGAAGGCCGCGCGCGAGGTCGCCCGGAAAGCCGTGACCGAGATCGTCGCGAACAGCGGCGCGAAGGGCTCTCTGTCCATCATTCCGATCGCGCGGGAGATCGCGACGGGCCTCGTCCGGTTCGAGACGCGCGCGTCGTCGAACGACATCTCGTTCACCGAGTTCTACCTGGACAACACACGGGTCGTGACGAAACGGCGGCCTCCGTTCGCGGCGGACCTCGACCTCGGGGAGCTGCCGCGCAAACACATCGTGAAGGTCGTCGGCTACGCGAGGGACGAAAAGCCCATCGCGCAGGACGAGGTCATCCTGAACGAAGGCCGCGAGGCCTTCCGACTGCGCATCACGCAACCCGCGAAGGGCGTCAAGCTCGAGGGTCCCACGCGCGTGGTGGCCGACGTGGCCGTACCCGAGACGAAGCGGCTCACGCAGCTGGAGTTCTACGTGAACGACCGGCGCTCCGCGGTCCTCTACCAGGAGCCGTTCCAACAGGTCGTGGATGTGCCGAAGAGCGAGGAGCTCGGGTTCCTGCGCGTCGTCGCGACGCTCGACGACGGCTCCACGACGGAAGACGTGCGGTATTACAACGCGCCGAAGTACCTCTCCGAAGAGAACGTCAAGGCGGTGGAGCTCTACACGAGCGTCTTCGCCAAGGGACGGCCGGTCACGGGCCTCACGCAGGAGAATTTCTCGGTTTTCGAGGACACCGTGCCGCAGATCCTCGACGGATTCGAGGTCGTGACGAACCTGCCGCTCTCGATCGGCATCGGCGTGGACACGTCCGGCTCGATGGAGGAGTCCATCGTCGAGGCGCAAAAGGCGGCCGTGGAATTCCTCAAGGACGTGATGACGAAGCGCGACCGCTGCTTCCTCGTGACGTTCGACAACGAGCCCCAGCTCGTCTCGCGCTTCACGACGGACCGCGAGCGGCTTGCGCAGGCGCTCGCGGGTCTCCGCGCCCAGGGCTCCACGGCGCTGTGGGACGCGCTCGTCTACGGCCTCTACCAGTACCAGGGCACGCGGGGCCGCAAGGCGTACGTCATCCTCACCGACGGAGAGGACCGCTGCTCGCACTTCACGTTCGAGGCCGCGCTCGACTACGCGAAAAAGACGGGCGTCGCCGTCTACTTCATCGGTCTCAGAATCGGCTCGACGCAGCTCGACGTGAGGCACAAGCTCAACCGCGTCGCGAAGGAGACGGGTGGCACCGTGTACTACGTCGACTCGGCGCGCAACCTCGGAAAGATCTACGCCGAGATCAACGAGGAGCTGCGCAGCCAGTACCTCCTCTCGTTCGTGCCCCAGAACAAATCCGTGTCGAACCAGTGGCGGAAGATCGAGGTGAAGATGACCCCCTCGAACCTCGCGGCCCGGACCATCAGCGGCTACTACCCGTAAGGGGGTTAATCTTCCTCTCCGCGTGCTTCCGAAACTCGTCCTTGCTTCCTCTTCCCCTCGCCGCCGCGAGCTTCTCGCATCGCTCGGACTGACGTTCGCCGTGCGCGCCGCGGACGTGGACGAGTCGGTTCTCCCGGGCGAAAGCGCCTCCGACGCGTCCGAGCGCCTCGCGCGCGCGAAAGCCGAGACGGCGGCCGCGGGCGCTCCGGAAGCCCTCGTCGTTGCGGCCGACACGCTCGTCGTCCTCGACGGGCACGCTCTCGGTAAGCCGCGGGACCGTGCGGACGCGCGGCGCATGCTGGCGACGCTTTCGGGGCGCGCGCACGACGTCGTGACCGGTGTTGCCTGCGCGCTCGGCGGCCGGATCGTCTCGGGCCGCGAGACGACTCGCGTCGTGTTCGCGGCGATGTCGGGCGCCGAGATCGCGGCGTACTCCGCGACGGGGGAGCCCGACGACAAGGCCGGGGCATACGCCATGCAGGGGATTGGCGGCCTGTTCGTGGAGCGCGTCGAGGGCAGCCCTTCGAACGTTGTGGGCCTTCCGGTGCGGCTCCTCTACCGGCTCGCGTCGGAGCTCGGCGTGGATCTCGTCGTCAGACCATGATCGCTGGGATCTCGCCGGACGCGTCGCGCGCCGCGGCGCGCGCGATCTGGAGCACGCCGGCGAAGACGAGGTCGCCGGTCAGCGTGGCCGCCCCTGCGCGAACCTTCAGCGGGCGCGCCACGGGCCCTTTCCCCTCGCGCCACGGTCGAAACATGTCGCCAAGGCGCGACACCTTCACCTTGCAGGCCTCGAGGTCCGCCTCGATGAGGAGAGCAAGGAACTCATCGTCCTCCCAGCGGAAGAGGTAGTCCGTCATGCGCAGGTTCGATTGGAGAGTGTTCGCGATCGTTCGCACGACGCCTTCGACGGCGGCGGCCTCTTCCTCACGCACGAAGGTGTTCCAGTTCGCGATGACGACGGACATCACGGACAGGAGGCCTTTGTGCCGCTTCGCCCGTTCGATCTCGCGCTCGATGATCTCGTCGAAAAAGGCGCGGCTGTACGCTCCCGACCGGGGGTCCCGGGTGAGAAGAGGAGCGGCCATGACCCAATCCTATCTCGATCGCGAACCGGCGGTATTTTCTTCCCTACCGGGTCTGTCGTAGTCTGATCCGGAATGACGACGCTCTTGAAGCCCGCGCCCCTTCCGCTCTCCGAATTCGTCGCCGCGGCCCGCGGTGCCGTTCCGGCCGATCTCGTCCTGAAGAACGCCCGCATCGTGAACGTGCTCACGGGCGAAATCCACGAGGAGACCGTCGGGGTAAAGGGCGACCGCATTCTCGGCTTCGGTGACTACCATGCCGCACGGAAGGACGACGAGATCGACCTGAAGGGCGCCTATGTCGCGCCGGCGCTCTGGGACGCGCACCTCCACATCGAATCCACCATGACGACGCCGCCCACGTTCGCGCGGCTCGCGGCGGTGCACGGCACGGCGGCGGCGATCACCGACCCGCACGAGATCGCGAACGTGAGGGGCGTTCCCGGGATCCGCGCCTTCCTGGACGCCGCGGCGAGCCTCCCCGTGGACGTCTTCGTCATGCTGCCGTCGTGCGTGCCGTCCACGCACCTCGAGACGGCGGGCGCCGTGTTGTCGGCGTCCGACCTCGCGCCGCTCTACGGTCTGCCGAACGTCCTCGGCCTCGCCGAGATGATGAACGTGCCGGGCTTCCTCTTCGGCGACCCGGGCGTCGTCGCGAAGGTCGAGGACGCCCGCCGCCGCCGCGTCCCCATCGACGGCCATTCGCCGCTCCTGTCCGGGCTCGACTTGAACGCGTACATTGGCGCCGGCATTCGATCCGACCACGAGTGCCTTTCCCGCGCCGAGGCGCACGAAAAAGTCCGGCGCGGGATGTCGATCTGGATCCGCGAGGGCACGGCGGCGAAGAACCTCGACGACCTTCTGCCGCTCGTCACGCGCGAGAACTCAGAGCGCTTCGCCTTCGCGACGGACGATCGGCACCCTTGGGATCTCCTCACGCACGGGCACCTCGATCACCACGTGCGTCGGGCCGTGGCGCTCGGCCTCGACCCGGTGATCGCGATCCGCCTCGCCTCCTGGTCGTGCGCGCGCCACTACGGTTTCAGCGACCGCGGCGCCGTCGCGCCCGGTTTTCGGGCCGACCTGCTGACGTTCGAGCGGCTGGACGACTTCCGGCCGGACCTCGTCGTCCTCGGCGGGCGGCGCGTCGCGCGGGGAGGCCGCCTCCTCGAGGAGATCCCGGGCGCACCCATGGAAGAGGGCCCCGGTTTCCGCATCGACGGCTTCGACCGCTCGCGCCTCCGCGTCGCGGCGCCCGAGCGCGCCTCGTTGCGCGTCATCGAGGTGCGCGCGGGCTCGCTCGCGACGGGCGCGTCGCTGGAGCCGGCGCATATTGTCGACGGGGCGGCCGTGGCGGACGTCTCGCGCGACCTCCTGAAGCTCGCGGTCGTCGAGCGGCACTCGGGCACGGGCAACGTCGGCGTCGCCTTCGCGCGCGGCTTCGGCCTGAAGCGCGGCGCCATCGCGTCGTCCGTCGCGCACGACTCGCACAACGTCGTCGTCGTGGGCGTCGACGACGCTTCGATGGAGACCGCCGTGCGCCGCGTCGCGGCGATCGGCGGCGGCGTCGTGGTGGCGGACGGGGCCGAGGCGCTCGCCGAAGTCGCGCTGCCGGTGGCGGGCCTCATGTCGAACGCGCCGATGGTCGACGTGGACGCGGCCGAGCGTCGCGCGAACGAGGCGGCCCACGCGCTCGGGGGCACGATGGATCACCCCTTCATGACGCTCGCGTTTCTCGCTCTACCCGTCATCCCCGAGCTGAAGCTCACGGACCGGGGGCTCGTCGACGTCGCGAAATTCGACTTCGTGTCGCCGGTCGCGTGAAACGAAACGGGCGGGACCGAGCCCGCCCGTACTTCCTCCGAGGCAGACTCCGCGCTCAGTTGGCTGCGGGCGGCGGTCCCCACATCGAGCGCCGCATCTGCCGCTTCGCGGCGAGGTAGCCCTCCAGCTTCGCCTGCTGCGCCGGCGTCAGGATGGCCGCGAGGTTCGTGCGCATCGTCTCCATCTGCGCGCGCACGGCTTGCCGGTTCGCACGCACTTGGAGCGTCGCGGCGCCGACGGCGGCGGGATCCGGATTGGGTGCCGCCATGAGCGCCTCCAAGGCCTGACGATCGGTCTTCGCTTTCGTGCCGAGAGCCTGAAGCTCGGGCTTCCTCGCCTCGAAAGAGGCCGTGATCTTGTCCTTTTGGTCCTGCGACAGGTCGAGGGTCGCGAGCGCCGCGCGGATTCCGCGGGCGAATCGCCCAGGCTGGGCCTGGGCGAAGGCCGTCCCGGCCGCAAGGGCGCCGGCCACGAGCAGGGCCGCGGCGCCGAAAAGCTTCTTCTGGAATGGGTTATGGTTCATTTTTTCCGTCCTCGCGGCGGGCTTGCCGTCCGCCAGCGGGGATGAGACGCACGGGCCGCGCGGACGTTTACCGCCTCAGAACCGCTCTCCGACAAGCACGATCGCGCCGGTGGGCGAAGGGACGCCACCCTTCGGTTCGACGGAGACCGCGAACTTCACGGGCGCCTCGCCGAGGTTCTCCTGCTTCGAGATGGGGATGACGGTCGCGCCGTCCGCGTTGGCGTCGAAGGTGCCGGCGGGAACGGGCTGGTCACCCACGAACGCCCACAGCTCGTAGCTCTTCTCGAGCGGCAGCGGCGGAAGGCCGCTGACCCAGAGAATCCCCTGTTTCGACTCGGGATGCCAGAGAAGTCTTGCCTTCGCGTTCGGGTTCGCCTCGAGGCCCTTCAGCAGCGCCACCTGGACCCGCGGATCCTTCAACCACGCGAGCTCGCCCTCCTTCTCCTTCAGCTCGCGGCCCTTGTCGTAAAGCATCCCTTCGAGCTGCGCGACGCTCGCGCGCGTGGCGCCAAGATCGGCGCGCGTCGCGTACCAGAGCGCGCCGAAAGCGGCCGCGAGCATGAACGACGCCGCGACGCCGAGCGCCCAGAACATCGTCGTCAGGCCGCGGTCCGGGACTTCGCGGAACGCCGGGCGAGAGGCGGTGATCGGCTGGATCCCCCGGATGCCCCGGATGCTCCAGAGGACGCGCTCCTTCAGCTCGAGCGGAGGCGTGAGCTCCGGCGACGCGGGCGCGCCCTCTTCGGTCACGTCCAGCTCGGCCTCGAGGGCGTCGCACCACGCCGTCAGCTCGGCCGCGATGTGGGAGGCGCGCGGATTGAGCGGTTCGTCATCCACGGCCGGCACCTCCCTCCGCGATCGCGATCACCTTCAGTTTCGCGAGACCCGAGCGCGTGCGGCTCTTCACCGTGCCGAGCGGCTGGTTCAGTCGCGCGGCGATCTCCTCCTGCGTGTGGCCGTCGTAATACGCGAGGGAGAGGACCGCCTGCTCGTCCTTGGGGAGCCTCCTGAGCCAGCGCCCGACATAGTCGCGCCGGACGGCCTCCTCCTGCCCGCCGGCCGCGGCGTGCTCGCGGTCGAGCGACTCGTCCGAAGCGGCCGAGAAGCGCTGGTCCAAAGAACGCCGGCTCCGCAACCGGTCGAGGGCGCGGCTCCGCACGATCGTGAAGAGCCACGTCTTCACGGACGTGCGCGCCGTGTCGAACCGTCGCGCGTCGCGCCACACCTGGACAAAGGCTTCCTGCAGCACGTCTTCCGCATCCCTTCCGTCCTCGAGAATACGGATGCAGAAGCCGAAAAGGACCGGCGCATAGCGGTCGTAGAAGAGACCGAATGCGTCGCGGTCGCCCGCGGTGATCCGCGCGAGGAGCTCGGGGTCGGGCGGCGTGCTCACGTTGAGACCGCGGGCAGCGTGCCCGCCCGGCCGGAACGTGTCAAGCACGGGTTGAATACCTGGCCGCCCACGCGCGCGGATTGACGCTGCCGGACGGGGCCGGTACCGTCGCCGCATGTCGAAGAGAAAGCTCTCCAACGCGGGCGGCCAGTCGCCCCTGCCTTTCGACGCCGAAATCCCGCTTCCGGAGGAAGCCCAGCGCCGGTACCTGAACTACGCGCTTTCGGTCATCACGTCGCGCGCGCTCCCGGACGTGCGCGACGGCCTGAAGCCGGTGCAGCGCCGCATCCTCTTCGCGATGTTCCAGAACCTCCACCTCATGCCGGACGCGAAGTTCAAGAAGTCCGCCTCGGTGGTGGGCGACGTCATCGGCAAGTACCACCCCCACGGCGACGTCGCGATCTACGACGCGATGGTTCGCATGGCGCAGCCCTTCTCCCTGCGTGCGCCGCTCGTGGACGGGCACGGCAACTTCGGCTCTCTCGACGGCGACTCGGCCGCGGCGTACCGGTACACCGAAGTGCGCCTGCGCCCGCTCGCGATCGAGCTTCTCTCCGAGCTCCGCAGGAAGACGGTCGACTGGCGCCCGAACTTCGACGGCGTGCACTTCGAGCCCGTGGTCCTGCCGGCGCGCTACCCGAACCTGCTGATCAACGGCGCGACGGGCATCGCGGTCGGCATGGCGACTTCGATCCCGCCGCACAACCCAGTCGAGGTGCTCGACGCGGCGATCGCGGCCGTAGACGATGCCAGTTCCGATCCGCTGAAGCACATCAAGGGCCCGGACTTCCCGACGGGCGGGCTCCTCGTTTCCGGCAAGCGCGAGCTGCGCGCGATCTACGAAAGCGGGCAGGGCACGCTGAAGCTGCGCGGGGAATGGGAGGCCGAGGAGGGCGCACGCGGCGCTCAGACGATCATCATCACGTCGATCCCGTACGCGCAGGAGAAGGCGTCGCTCGTCGCGAAGATCGCGGACGTCATTCTCGAACGGCGATTGCCCGCTCTCGTGGACGTGCGCGACGAGTCGACCGACGAGGTCCGCATCGTCCTCGAGATCAAGCGCGACACGGACGCCGCCCTGGTCATGACCTATTTGTTCAAGCACACGCCGCTCGAGACGACGGTGCCCGTGAACCTCACGTGCCTGGTTCCGACCGTCCATCCCGACGTGTGCGAACCGGCGCGCCTTCCGCTCGCCGCGATCCTCCGGCACTTTCTCGACTTCCGCCTCGAGACCGTGAGGCGAAGGTTCGTTTTCGACCTCGAGGAGCTGAAGCGGCGCCTCCACCTCCTCGAGGGCTTCATCGTCATCTACGACGCCCTCGACGAGGCGATCCGCATCGTCCGCAAGTCCGACGGCAAGGCCGACGCCGCCGCGAAGCTCATGAAGCGGTTCTCTCTCGACGAAGAGCAGGTCGAGGCGATCCTCGAGACGAAGCTCTACAAGCTCGCGCGCCTCGAGATCGACGCGATCCGCGCCGAGCTGAAGGAGAAGATGGTCGAGGCCGCCGCCATCGAGGCGATCCTCAAGTCGCCGAAGAGGCTCTGGAACGAGGTCAAGGGCGAGCTCGCCGAGGTGCGCGAAATGCTCGCTTCAGAGAAGCGGCGGACGAAGGTGGCCGGGAGCGTCGAAGAACCGACGTACGACGCGGAGGCCTTCATCCAGCACGAGGACACGTACGCCGTCGTCTCGCAGGACGGCTGGCTGAAGCGCCAGCGCGAGATGAAAGAGCCAAAGTCGACGCGCCTCAGGGAAGGGGACGAGGTGCTCGCCGTGCTGCAGGGCTCCACGAGGGAATGCGGCGTCCTCTTCTCGAATCACGGCGCCGCCTACGTGCTGAGGCTCAACGACGTGCCGCCCTCGACGGGCTTCGGCGAGCCCGTGCAGAAAATCTTCAAGTTCGGAGACGGCGAGCGCGTCGTCGCGGCGCTGTCGCTCGACCCGCGCGTCACGCGCCCGAAGAACGTGCTCCTCCTCGCCGCGACGCGCCGCGGACTCGTCCTGAGGTTCTCGGTCGACCCGTTCCGCGAGGTGACGACACGGGCCGGGAGGCGCTTCGCGAAACCCGCGAAGGGCGACGAGATCGCATACGTGTTCGCGTGCGAGGAGAAGGACCTCGTGGCCCTCGCCTCGGAGAAAGGCCGCGCGATCCTCTTCCCGGCGAACGAGGTGCCGATCCTCGCGGGACCGGGCAAGGGCGTTCTCGGCTTCAAGCTCGCGGCGGACGACCGCCTCGTGGGGGCGGCCCTTTTCGGCGCCGACGAGAAGCGCGCGCAGCTCGTCCTCGTCAACACGAAGGGCACGGAGCACACCATCACGCGCCGGTACACGCCCGTCTCGCGCGGTGGCAAGGGATTCGAGCTCATCAAGCGCGACCGGTTCGTGAAGGCTGTTCCGCCCGAAGTCACTCTCGTAGACTTCGAGGGGAAGGGGAGCTGATGGAAGTCGTCCTTGCCGAGAAATATGGTTTCTGCGCCGGAGTGCGCGTCGCGGACAAGCTCGTCCGCATCGCCGCCGCGAAGGGCCAGAAGGGCGCGATCTTCGGGCAGGTCGTGCACAACGA
>OBLU010003883.1_pt1 | contig 13506 bp, 12 predicted proteins | sample 1518681 | NCBI WGS metagenome assembly OBLU01 (sample SAMEA3539304, study PRJEB22396) | soil metagenome | biome: tundra; feature: field; material: soil | place: USA | collected 2010-05 | depth 0.15 m | reverse complement strand
AGCTGGAGCCCCGTTACGGAATCGAACCGTAGACCTTCTCCTTACCATGCATGCCAGTTTCGTCTGATGACGTCGCTGTGGATCGGATCAGCGCAGGCCGGAAGCATTGTGGTGTTTGAGTACGTCGCGCTCCGTCTGCGGTTGTCCGGCGCCGTTGTCACTTGATTCGTCACTGGCCTCATAACCTTCCTCTAACTGACCGGGAGCTGGGCAGTTCCGTAATCAGTCTCGGTTACAGCGAGGGCGGGAGCTGGGGGCGGCTGCTCTCCAAGAGGACCGCGGCGAGTACCTGGGTCGCCTGCACGAGTCCCTCGTCTCCCGCCGCGATCGCAGTCGCCTGGGTCCTGACCAGGCCGAGCCAGGCCTCAGCGGCGACCGCGGCGGCCTGGATATCGGCATGCTCGGTCTCGACCGCCTCCTCGTAGGCGGTCCGCGCCAGGTGCCAGCGCCGCCGCACCACGAGCAGGCTGGCCGGCTCCATGTGAGCCATGAGCGCGGCGGCACCAGCGGTGATTACGAGGATGAATGTGCCGGTAAGGGCACCCAAGACGGCGCTTGCTGAATCATACTTGTGGACCGTCGGCCAACCCGTGTGCGGGCCGAGACAGTGCAAGGCGACCAGCAGCAGCCCGAGTAGCAGGGCGGCGCTAATGATGACAACCACTAGAGCCCAGCGCCGCTGACGGACGGCGGCCGCGCCGAGCCAGGCCACGGTCAGCCAGACCGCAGTGGCCGCCACCGCGAGCAGCACGGACCTCAGCTCGCCGAGCTCGATGAGGTTGAGCATGGCCAACCCGCCGCTCAGCACAAGGACAAGCAGCAACCCGACGCCGAAATCAATCGGATGACGCCGACGTGGCTCGAGCCGGTGCCGTAGTTCCTCGTAGCCAAGCCGGGATGCCTGGACAGCGGCGAGTTTCAAGCGGGTGATCGCCGTCGAGCACACCGCCAGCACCCGGCAGTGACTGGCCTCGGCCAGCAGGCTCGCTGCCTCTGGGTGGTTGGCCAGCAGTTCGCCGATGATCTGGGCCGGCGTCAGCCGGTGTTCTGGCTGCACTGTCGTAGCCCCTCTCTCACTCAGGCGGTTCCTGCATGAGAAGAGGGGCGAATTCTTACTAACTGACACTGACGTTTGTCAGCTTAGGGCCGGGCGTCGCTCTTCCTTTCGTACATCGGATGTCGTGCGCACCGCCGCAGGACCGGCTGTCCCGCGGCGGTGGCCGACCGGACGAGGAGGAGAACACGGTGCGGAACCTCATCCACCGGGTCGGCCGTATCGGCGCTGCCGTCGGCGCGGCCACCCTGCTGGCCGGCTGCGGCCTGTCCAGCGTCGCCGGGCCGCCGGGTGGTCCGGCGGCCGGTCCCCCGGTCACGATCACGCAGGACATGCCCGCCTCGGCCCTGCTGACGGTGATGACCGGGCCCGCCTCGGGCCCGGCGCTGTCCGGCCTGGTGGCCAGCACCGCCCGGCCGAACGAGGACGTGAGGATCTTGCAGGCGGGAACGCCGGCCAGGACGATCGCCGCGTCCGACTCCCCGGCACCGTCGATGATCACCATGCCGGGCCGGCCGCTGCCTCCGGGGGGCGGCCAGACGGACTATCAGACGGCTCAGTACGCCAAGCGGCTGCAGGCCTGGCGGGCCAGGCACGCCGCGGAGGTGCAGGCCGAGGCGGCACGGACCCGTGAGAACGTCTCGGCCTGGCTGGCCGGGCTCGGGATCCCGCAGAAGATCAGCCGCCTCGCCGATCCGCCCGGCGACGAGGGTTCGCTGACCGCCGAGAGCGGGGTCGCGGCCAGCGCGCTGGCGGACCTGCAGGCGGAGGCCGGGAACATCTTCGGCGGCCACCGGGTGATCGTCCTGTTCTGCGACGACCTGAGCGGCGGCCTTCCGGCCGGCGAACTGACCGGGGTCGACGTCATCGTCGACACCAGCTATCTCCCGACGGCAGCGGCGGCCAGCGCGGCTCAGGCTGACCTGCTGGGGGCTGGGGCGGCCCAGGCCGCCGTGGTCGGGCCGGAGGTGACCGCCGCCCAGTTTGCCGGGCTGGTCTCGGCCGGCCTGAGCCGGGGCGCGGAGGGCGATTCGGTCTCGGCACCGGTGCTGTTCGCCAACGACAGCTTTGCGCTCGGTCCGGTGGCCATCGGGGAGCTCAAGGGGTTGCTGCCGCGCCTGCGGGAGCAGGGAGCGACCGCGGTGATCAGTGGTTTTGCCTCGACTCCCGGTACGGCCGAGGCCAACTACATCTTGTCTTATGATAGAGCGACAGCAGTAGCTAATTTTTTCGAAACACATAGAATTCCGGCATCCTCGCTGATAATCGCCGGGCACGGCGCGAGTGATGTGATGGGTTCGGGGTCCTCAGGCGCAAACCGGCGAGTGCTCGTGGTGATCGAGGAGTCAGCCGGCGGATCCTGAGCCGTTGCGGTCCCGGGGCAGCGCCGAGGTGGTTCGCTGGGCCTGTATTCGCTGGGCCTGCCTTGCTACTTGTCTAGCGGCAGAGGACCTCGGCCAGGTAGGCGGGCCCTTCGATCGGAGCCTGGCCGGCGATATCGGCGGCCGTGGCCGACGGCGCTTGCGGGACACAGGCCCTCGGGTCGAAGGCGGCCTGCCGCCGGGCGGCCAGGTAGGTACGGTCGCCATCATGGGCCGCTTCCCAGTCGCGGCGACACCGATCCCAGGCCGCGGCGGCTAGTGCGGCCCAGTCCTCCTTACTCGATTGCGAGGCCAGGCCCGCCGGAGCCCGTTCGGCGCGGAGGGCCGCATCGGCCCACCGCAAAGCGCGCCTGATCCTGTGTCCCTTGATGCCGCGAACGGGCCAGCGCTGGTCCTGCACCACCTCGATCCAGCTTTCCTGGAGTTCGTCCAGCGCGAATGGGAGGCGCAGCTCGGCAGCGACCCGGGACGCGGACGTTGTCTCCGCCTTGACGAAGCCGCCGTGGGCAAGGACGCGGCGGACGGCAGGGTCCACTAGCCTGGCCTGGCAGCGGCTTAGCGCGTCGCAGTCCGCGCCCGGGGCCAGCAGGGCCTCGACTATCACCCGTCCCTTCGCGCCATCGTGCCGAACGAACAGGTCGGAATACGTGGACAGTCCAGGCCGGAAGAGCCCTTCGGGCACGAGGTCGGGGTCGAGCATCCACTGCAGGCGGGCTAGGCGCACCCGGTCCTTCTCGAGGCTCTCGACTTCGGCGGCCACGTCGAATTCTGGTGTCGGTAGCGGGGCGGCGGGCCGTGGCCCGGACCGCCCATCGATTGCTTCCTTTAGCCGGGCAGCGCCCTGCGGGTCGTCGGCTGCGGCGATGGCGGCGACGGCGAGAGCCGCCCGTGCGGCCTGTTCGGGAAGCACTGATGTGTCGATGCTGGCCTGCTGCTCGATCAGCTTGGCCAGCGCTTGGTGTCCTTCGGCACGGGCCCGTGCGCGCAAGCCAGCGCGTTCGGCGAGCTCGGCGGCCTCGGCGGCCCACCAGGGCGAGCCGGACGGAACCGGGCTGGTGGCCCGCGCCACGTCAAGACGCGCCAGACTCGACAACGTGCCGACGAGTCCGGGCTCGGGCGAGAGCGCCGCTCCTCCCCCCGACCCGGTTGCGGCACCGGACACCATGTCCGGTGCCTGTGCACCGAACAAGCGCATAAGCATCGCTGCTGCCTGCTCACCGATCGCGATAGAACCGTCTGTCCCGGCGGCATCCACTACCATCCGGCATAGGCGACCATCAGCACGGTCGAAGGCCAGGTCCAGACCCGGCACAGGAATCAAAGGGGCTTCTCCCGCCACCCCCGCGGGGAGGCCCTCGATGATCACCTGGCCGGTCTCGCGCTCAAAACTAAGCGTGAGGTTCATAACTACAACTTCGCACCGTATAGCCGCCATGGCCAGCATCATCTGCTGGAACTTCGGTTCGTGTCCGCTGGGGACAGACGGCGGCTCGCTTTGGCGGAGCTATGTCTGGGAGGTCACTGTGTGCAGGGAGCGGCGAACCGCGCCCGGTCACGTCGTCGAGAGCAGAGCACGGATGGCCTGGTCGAGCGCGGCGTCCCACCCGGCGTGGTCGACATCCTCCGGGGCAGCCGAGCGAAGCGCCCACGGGAGGAGCATGTGGTGCAGGCTACCGATGTGACGCTGGAGCTTCTCGGCGGCCTGACGTTCGGCGGCACGGGCGTCCTCGGCGACCTGAGCCGCGCGGCGGGCAGCGGCGCGTGCGCGGGAGTGGTTAAGGAACCGGGTCCGCGCCAGCACCGTGGAGCCACACAGGACCAGGCCGGCCGAGATGGCGGTCAGCAGGGCGGACTGCAGGACGGCGATCGGCAGCGAGTCGCTGGACACGGTGATCAGGAACTCGGTGCGGAGCGCCAGCAAAGCGAGGTACCCCACGGTGACCGCCGCCGCCAGCACGCCTCGTCGCCTCGGGTGGCCCCGGGTGATCTCGAAGCCCAGCATCGCCCCGATGGATGCGACCACCAGGATGAGCGTGACGAGCAAGGTCCCGGCGGAGTCGAGGCCGAACGCCTGGGCGGCCCAGTTCAGCGGTACGGCATCCAGGATGACGAGGGCGACGACGATCGCGAGGCCAAGCCCGAAGCCCAGGACCCGGTGGTCGCCAGGATCGAGCTTGACGGCCAGGTTCGATTTGTGCTGTTCGGTGTCCGCCTCGGCCTTCTCGGCCCGGTTGGTGCGCTCGGCCAGCTCCCGCAGATGGACGCGGGTGCGCAAGGTTTCCTTTATCTCCTTCGCCACGGCAGGATGTTCCTGCAGCAGTCGCGTGATCGTGGCGGTCGCGTGGGCCTGCAGGACGGCGTCCTCTGGCGTCATCTGTTTGGCGTTGGTCTGCACCTGCAGGGTCGGTTCGTCGCGTTCGGGGTCCGGTTCGCCACGATCGATGATCGTTTCAATTGCCATTTCTTCCTCCTCGGGTCACGGCCTGACAGAGACGAGCCAACCGGGCGGCGAACCTGACACACGCCGCGCATGTCACGTTCGTTCACGTCAGTTCGTCGCGGTCGACGATGGACTGCAGCAGCGCCTTCAGATCCTCGCGGGCCCGGCGGAAGCGCTGGTGAAGCAGGTTCGCCAAGGCGCCCGGCTGAGCGAAGTACTCGGGATAGGCCGCGCGGAGGGCTCCGTTTGAGTCGGCGTCGCTGGGTTCTCCGTTGAGGCCGTCCAGCAGGACCTGCTCCGCGGAGTTGCAGATCACGGTCCGGTAGCGGCGCGGATCGTCCGAACGAGCGGGCACAGCCGCTTCGAGGCTGGCGCGGTGGACGGCGAGCCGAGCGCGCAAGGACCTGGCCAACTGAGCGGTGCAGACCATCTCATCGACCGGCCGGGACCGGGCCGGACCACAGACCACGGCGCCGTGTTGGCCCCGGTCCAGGGCGTCTTCCGGGTTCTCGAGCGGAGTCGCCGCCCGGCGAAGCACGAACAGCGACTTGATCTCGTTCCTCAGCACCGTGAGGAAGTAGGCGTATAGGTTGTCGATACGCTTCGGGTCCTTGACCGTCGCCACCTTGTAGTAGGCGGTCTGGAGGGCATCATCAGCCAGACCCGAGTCGCCCGCCCATTTCCGGGCAAGGACTCTGACCTGGGGTTCCTGGCGGATCGCCAGCAACCGCTGCTGGTGATCCGACGATCCGCCGGGGGCATCCAGGTTGTTCACGATGCGCACCCCCGTTCGGGAAGCCTTCACTAAAAGCCTAACTCCACCTCCTTAACCCGACAATACCCTGATAACATATTATTTTCCCAAACTCTACTAAAGTCTAGTAGAGTTTTGTAGAGCTTAGTATTGATTTGTAATTGTTACCAGGCTTGAGTAATACTTGTTATCGCTAAGTCCTAGCACTCCCAGTCGGCATGCTCTATGTTTGGGGGATCCGTTGAGCGATCACTGCTCGCTGGCCAAAGCACGCTCGGAACCAGAGCTAGCTGTGCTTCCCGGGAGGTGACCCCATGCAACCAGTACCCCCGGCAGCTCTGCAGCTAGCCCAGAAGCTTCGTCAGTTGCGCCAGCAGTGGTCGGACGCTCGTTTGACGCAGCAAGATCTGGCCAAGGCCTTCAGCGCCGAGGAGAAGCTCGCCGCCGCCACGGTGTCCTCCTGGGAGAGCCTCAGCTCGCCCAAGCTCCCGCCGCGCCACCGGCTGCTTTCCTACGCACGCTTCTTTGCCACGCAGCGGTCAGTCGAGGCGGGCCCCAGGCTGCTGACGCTCGAGGAACTCACGCCAGACGAGAAAACGGCCTACAGGAATATCGAGACTGAGCTGCTCAGGCTCAGGAGCGAGGCAGCCGGGAACTCGGCCGAAGAACAGATAGCCTTCAGCAGATCCTGGCATTTTGCTGACGCCAGTGGTATTACCTTTGTCTGCGCGGAGCTGCCCGAAGAGGAGACCGGGCCGCTAGCAGATCCGTCAAATCCGAACTATACGGAACTACAGGCATTTGCGGATGTGGATGCCCTGATGGAGCTGCACGGACATATACGGGCAGAAAATCCGCAGATGACCGTACACTTCAAGATCCCGGCCGACATAGAAACTGACGATCTTACCGGACACCTTGTCCTTCTCGGCGGCACTGTCTGGAACGAGATAACCGAGCGGCTGTCCGAGATGGCGAGACTGCCGATAAGGCAATTCGCCCACCCGGACCTCCTCACCGGAGAGATCTTCCTTGTCGACGTGGATGGCAGCGAGAAAGAATTCTGGCCAAAATGGGTGGACGCTGAGGGCAAGACGCTGGCAGAGGATGTAGGCCTGCTCGCCAGAGTGCCGAATCCGCTTAACTCGAGCCGTACGCTAACCATATGCAACGGCATTCACAGCAGGGGGGTGTATGGCGCCGTGCGCAGCCTAACCGATGCGCAGCTTCGCGATGCCAACGAGCGCTATATTGCCACGCACTTCGGAAATTCCGAGTCGTTCGCGATACTGATGTCGGTCAAAGTAATCAAGAACAAGGCGATGACGCCCGACCTCAGCAGCCATGGGGTCGTGCTCTACCAGTGGCCGCAGGGTACTGCCGCATGAGCAGCACAGGCCCCGGGGGTCTGGCCGATTACGAGGCCGCATCCGAGATGAGCCGACGCGCGGCGAGCATCCGCCAGCTTGGTACGCACCGCAAGCTCGTCAGCCGAACGGAGCAGCGGGAACTCGAAACCAGGCTAACCCTTGACGCTATCATCGTGCCTGCGTCAAGGCCCGCGCGAAACCTCGAGCAGGCCATTACTCTGGCCCGGGCCATGAACTGCGCGCTGCTCATCCTGTGCAGTCACCAAGTGAAACCTCACGAGGTTCACCAGCTGCTCGCCGAACGGACATTCAGTGGTGCGATCGTGGTCGACCTGCCCGACGGCTACCGCCATGAGCTTCTCGATTTCCGCGCCTTGGCGTCAATAAAAGACGAATTGCCGGATGCCTGCTCGTGGTACGTCACGGATCTCAGCGCGAAACGGAACGTGGGTCTCATCCTAGCCCGGATGCTTGGGTGGCGACGTATCTTCTTCCTGGACGACGATATCAGGGATATTAATCCTCTTGATGTGCAAAGCACGGTATCCATGCTCAAGTCCTTCCCTGCAGCCGGCATGCGAGTAAGCAGCTTTCCCGACAATTCGGCCGTCTGTCACGCCAACCGGATGACCGGAGGACCGCAGGACGTCTTTATCACCGGGGCGGCTATAGCCGTGGATTGCCAGCGCAATACCGGGTTCTTCCCCGATATCTATAACGAAGACTGGCTATTCTTTTACGATGCGGCGTCAGCTGGGCGGCTGGGCGGCTCAGAGCTCAGGGTAACACAGCTTCGCTACGACCCTTTCGCCGATCCGGATCGCGCCGCATGGCAGGAATTCGGCGACGTCCTTGCGGAAGGCCTGTACGCACTGCTCGATCAAGGCCTGGATTGGCGGTACGCCACCGACGGGTACTGGAGTCAGTTCCTCGAAGCCAGGCGAGGATTTCTTGAGGCGATCCTCGGCCGCGCAGAGACGATGAACTCAGGTAAAAAAGAACAGCTGCTGCTCTCCGTGGAGATGGCGCTGAAATGCTCGGCCGCAATCGAGCCTGGATTGCTGGAGCGTTATACGCGGCTCTGGCAGCAGGACCTCCGTAACTGGCAGCGGCATATGGCCGGGATCCCCAAGATGCCATCCCTGGAGGCCGCGCTTGAGGCCTTGGGGCTCGAAGAGCCGGCCGACGGCGGAATCGCTGACGTCGCTCGGATTACCACAGCGGCCGCCGCCGAGGGGGCGGCGACGACGCCGTTCGCGCTGCGGGAACTCTATGATCTCCTCGAGACCGGCGCGGAGAATGACGGGCGCGCGGCCTCAGATCGCGGAGAGCGGGGCGGACGTAACAGACGGGCCAGCGTTCTTCCGCACCACGGGTTTCCCAACGTCCACGAGGGCGGCCGCCTCGCCTCGGCCTGGCGAGCTTTCCGGCCCGGACGTGGGCATGGGCCAACGGAGTCCAGCCCGGCGCTGAACGTCCAGACTGCGGCGGAAAGCGTCTACAACTGAGGAGCCCGCGGTCGATCTAGCCGGCCCAACTACTTGAGTACGGGCAGGTAAATGTCAGACTGCTAAGGTGCCGCATATTTCGACTGAGAAGGCTTATTGCCTTCCAGACCTGGTCGACAGGGACGTTTCTCCCATTCTGACCAGCGCCGATATGTGCGAAGCCGAGCCGCGGACCGCCGACGGTACCGCCAGGTGACGGAGGAAGGCAGAACGCGGCTGACCCGCCCGGTATATGCACTTCTTCTATTTGTTTGTGCGCTCGTATTGGTTGATACCATCTTTTTCACGGCACTGACGCCGCTGCTGCCCCACTACTCACGCACGGCCCACCTGTCCAAGACGGGAGCGGGCATCTTGGTCGCTGGCTATGCCCTGGGCACTCTGGTCGGTGCGCTGCCCGGCGGACTGCTCACCGCCCACCTGGGCTGCCGGAAGATCGTGTTGCTCGGGCTGACCCTCATGAGCATTTCGACGCTGGTCTTCGGCTCGGCGTCCATTGCCGGGATCCTCGATGCGGCCCGCTTCGTCCAGGGGCTGGGCGGTGCGTGTACCTGGGCCGCTGGCCTGGCCTGGCTGGCCACGGCGGCGCCCGAGGACCGGCGGGGAGAACTGCTCGGCGTGGCTCTCGGCGCCGCCGTGGCCGGAGCGCTGCTCGGCCCCGTGGTCGGGGCCGCAGCCTACGAGGTGGGGACCAGACCCGTGTTTGCCATGGCGGCGGTGGCTGGAGCGGCGCTCGTGGTGGTGGCCTTTGTGGTCTGTGCCCCGCATAAGCCGATGCCGCAGGGGTTGCGGGAAGCCCTGAGGGCGGTGAGCGATCGGCGGGTCAGCACGGGACTCTGGCTGACCATGCTCGCCGGGATGGCCTTCGGCGTCCTGGACGTGCTCGCGCCCCTTCGGCTGGCCGACCTAGGGGCCAGCGCCCTGCTCATCGCGGGTACGTTCCTGGCGGCCTCCGCGATCGAGGGCTCGCTCTCACCGCTGGCGGGCCGGCAGGCGGATCGCCGGGGCACCGTCGTCCCCGTCACGATCTCGCTAGTCGCCGCCCTCGCCGTCAGCCTGCTGGCTCCCACGCTGGGGTCAAAGCGTTTGCTCATCCCGGTCCTGGTCGTGGGGATGCCTGCCTTCGGTGCCCTCTTCGCCCCGGCCATGGCCCTGCTGAGCAAGGGCGCGCACCGGCTCCGGCTCGACCAGGGCCTGGCGTTCGGCCTGGGGAACCTGGCCTGGGCCGGCGGCCAGGCCATCGCGGCCGCGGGCAGCGGGGCGCTAGCCCAGGCGACATCCGATCTGGTGCCCTACTGCCTGCTCGCCGGAGCCTGCCTCGCGACCCTGGCCGTCGTCCATTTCCGGCGAAGGCGCAAGGAGCGGGCGCCGGGCTGACGTCTGGTCCGCTACCGCTTCCTGGGGTCCAGCGGGCTGCGGAACGCGGCGACCGTATGGAATTCGCGGTAATCATCCGCGTTCCAGATTCGCCCGCGCTTAGTGTCGTTGGCCTCGCGCACGCGCCGGTAGTTGGCCTGCTCGTCCTCTGGGGAGGCGAATTCCTCATCCGGGTAGCGGATCCCCGCCACCCACCAGTACTGGCCCGGCGCCGTTATCGTCCTCATGTGGTCATTGAGCTCGGCGCCGAACACATGACAGAAATTCGACTGCCCCAGCTCGGTCTCGTATACGACATCGCCTGGCGCTTTAATGGGGAAGCCGCCGGTAATCCCGTTCGCGAGCCGCTCGGAGAATTCCGGCTGCAGCTCGGCCAGGTCCCCGGTCGCGGATACGGATATGACCATTTCTCCGTGCCGCGACGTAAGCCTGCCCAGCTGGTGAAAGTACTCGCGCCGAAGCCCCTCCCCGGGGATGTGGCCGAGGCCGCTATACCAGGACGTCGTGAGAAGGTACTTCTCCCTGCCGCTGGCCCGCAGGGCCAGTCGGCGCATCACGTCAGGGTCCTTGCCCTCATGGCCATGGACGAAGACCACCGTGATCGTGATACCAGCCTCGATTCTGGATATGCGGCCTGCTATGTAACCCGCAGTCCTATCCGGCATCCAGAACATGGGTCCGACCGGCTTGAAGCCGTTCGAACACAAGGCCTCTTTTGCCTTCTTGAGGCCTGCCGATGAGACGTCATAGGCAACGACTCGCAGGTCCTTCTTCGCGGCGGCGTAGTCATGGACGTACGATCCGATGAATTCATTGGTCACGCGCCCGGTACCGTAGCCAAAGTCGAACAGGTTGACCCTCCGGACGGGCCGGTTCGACTTGAGGGCACGGTCCATGGCCTCGCTCAGCGCGTCCCGTTCGGCCGTGAGCACCCGCACCGCAGAGCGGTGGTCGTAGTGGCCGACCTGGTACCGCTCGTCGTAGATCGACCGTTGCGATGCGTAAGCATTCTTAAAGGTAAGATCAGTTACCATTGAGGTCCCCCGTGGATGGCTGCCGAGGGGTTCTTGTTCAGGGCAGTGGTTGAGTTGCCTGGCTTCAATTAACCAGGCCAGCCTTCTTCCGGAATGCTACCGCGATCCGGCCTCTGCTAAGGGCCGCCAGGCATGTTTCGTGTCTCGGCGTGCCGAATACCGGGCAGTCGTCCGACCAACCGGGATCGCGAGGGAGTACGCGGCAGAAGCACCACGGCCCGTTCGGCTGAAATTGAGCTGGAGCACAGATCAAGAGGTCCGTACGGCGGGATGCGTCACTGGCCGCCCAGCCAGCGGATGAGGTTGCCCGCACAGCGGGGCGTATTCCTGCCAGTCCATGAAGCCGGGCGGTCACCACGCGGCGCGCATCCGAGGCGCAGGCCGCGCTGCGCCCGCCCCGTGAAATCCCACGGCCGGGGAACCGAGAAGGACGCCGCCAACGCTCTAGCCGAGAGCTAGTCTCAGTAGTTCTTCGCTGCGGGAAAGTTTATCCGAAAGCGGCTGCTTTATTCCAGTGCTGACGAAACCACGCTTTAGGTAAAGCCTGCGGGCCACGTCGTTGCCGTCCAGAACCCACAGCCAAACTGTTGGAATTCCTTTGTTGCTAAGACGCTCGAAGGCCACCTTAAACAAATCAGCGGTGATTCCAGATCGACGGAATTCAGGAGAAACCCACATATATTCTAAAAAATGCTTATCCTGCGGACTGGCCTGTTCTCTCGTTACCCCAAGAAGGCCAGCTATTCTGTCGTCACTTACTTTAATAATCCACTCACCGCGAACAAACTCGGCTCTCCATTGCTGTTCATTAAAGACCGATTCGCGGGCGAAGGTTGAAAGGAACATGTCAGGCGACTCACTCAGTGCAGCCAATCTGACATCGCACAGCTTCCGCCATTCCTCTTCGCGAAGAACACATGTATCTGGCACAATTTGGATTGTGCCACACTGCTGCCAGTTCCGCTACTATCTGAACTCTGCGCTCCTGTTAATACCGCGGGTAGTACCCGAAGTAGTACGATCTCAGGTGTGTAAGGTCTCCCATCGTATATCCGTAGTCCCAGCAGGCACTCCAGTTGAGGCTGCAACTGAAGCGAATACCTGCCTGGAGCACCTGGTGCTTGCGATCCTGCTCGCGGTCACCATCGCCGAGCCGCTGACGCTGCGCATCTTCCAGAACACGCTGGACAGCACGCCCAGACCACCCGGACCAAGCAGCTTGACCAGTACCAAAGCCAGCTGCAGACCTGCAATCCGGTGTCCGGGCAATGAGTCGGCTCGGCGCCCCGCGCCGACCATCACCTGACCGTGGCTAACCCCGACACAGACGGGCTCGACGACGTGCGAGCGCTGGCGGCGCAGTGGCTTCGCGACGCCGAGGCATGAGGCCTGGCCTCAGGCCGGCGACTTCTCCGCGATGATGTCTAGCTGCTGCCCGGTTTCCGCTCAAGACCGCACCTCAGAACGCTCTGCACGGCCTGGCCCGGCCGCGGTGCCACCCGATGCGGTCAGGCGGGCGAGCCGACGGGGAGGCCCGCCGCCCGCGCAGCGTCCAGGAGCCGCTTGTCGTAGGTCACGAATGAGGTCAGCCCGGGGCCGGAATGCAGGGCCGTGCCAAGGTGAACAGCATCCAGGCTGCGCACCGTGGCCGGCTCGACGGCCTGGGCCAGGATCCGGATCCGCGAGTTCAGATCGATCAGGCCGATCTGATCCAGCACGGCGGGCAGGAGGGAGACCGCGGCTGGCGCATACCGGGCCAGCGCCCGGAACGCTTCGATTTCAGTGAGTACCGAGCTGATCCACCCGGTCTCGGCCCGCTCGTCCAGCCAGCGGCGCAGCGCCGCTGATTCGGGCTCGGCGTGGGCGAGCTTGACGACAGCCGCAGATTCCAGGTAGATCATCACCGCTCGCCGGTGCGGTCGCGGGCCAGTTCCTCCGCCACGTTGACGCTATCGGGCTGCCCTAGGTCTATCTGTAGCACGGCCCGGCGCATCTCGGCTGCACGTTCCCTGCGGCGGGCCGCCTCCAGCACGGCTTGCCGGATAGCGGCAGATCGCGAGCTGCCATCCTGGGTCAGCACATCAAGGGCGTACTCGGTCTCCTCGTCAGTGCGGATAGTGATCGTGTCAGTCATACCACCAATGTAAGACATATTGTCTTACATTGGAAACATAACCTGCGCCGTCACCGGGATACGGTCACCGCGCAGGTTTCCTGACTAGATGGATGATTCCAGGGGATAGGTGCGCAAGATGAGGCGAGAGTCTCCACGATCAGAGTTATGGACAACGACATAGAGACTCTCGCTACCGCACTGTACGTCTTATGCGCAGCTACACCCAGGTCTGGCTTGCGGATTTGCCCGGCTTCGCGCGGGTGCCGCGCGTGCGGTTTGCTTGGTCTTGGTTTGCGCGCGGTCTTTGCAGTCGGCGCCCCGGCGCCGACCGGTGCCCGCGGGAGCTGCGGCGCGTGACCACGACAGGCATGGGAAAGAAAATTCTTCTGGACAGTTCTTACGGTCTTGACAATAAGAATTGTCGGTGACAGGGTTATGGCATGCAAGATGTCGCAGTGATCGAGGATGCCG
>OBLU010003881.1_pt1 | contig 13509 bp, 10 predicted proteins | sample 1518681 | NCBI WGS metagenome assembly OBLU01 (sample SAMEA3539304, study PRJEB22396) | soil metagenome | biome: tundra; feature: field; material: soil | place: USA | collected 2010-05 | depth 0.15 m | reverse complement strand
GCATCGAAGGCGAGGCGCTGGTCATCGCGCTGGACTTGAAGGGACTGGCAGTCTCGACCGGCGCGGCGTGTTCGTCCGGTGCAATCGAACCGTCGCACGTGTTGATCGCGATGGGGCTGCGTCCCGACCGCGCGAAAGCCAGCATTCGCTTCAGCCTGGGTAAGCAGAACACCAAAGAGGATATTGAGTTTGCCCTGGCGATAATCCCTGAAACGGTTTCGCGCCTGCGGGAGCTCAGCCCGGTCTATAGGACGGTTGTTTCGAGATGAGGGTCTTGCATTTTAGAGAAGTCCTTTAGAGAAGTCCGTGGTCACATTAACTGTATGGAGAGAACGATCATGGGACGGACATTACTGTTGCTGTTTATGACGCTGGCGCCGGTAGGCACGGCATTCGCAGCCGACGCTTCGCAGGAGGACAGAAACAAAGCGGTCGCTGGACGAGTGTTCGAGGAGATTTTCAACCAGGGAAAATTTCAGGTGGCCGACGAAATCTACGCCCAGGATTTTGTGAACCACGGGCTTCACAGGAATGTCGATCTGCAGGAGGATCAAGCCGCCGTTCATGCGGAAAAGAAGGCGTTTCCGGACCTCAAAATGGCTGTGATCCTGATGGTAGCCGAGGGTGACCTGGTGACGGTGGTATGGGTCTTCCGGGGAACCAATACCAGCGCGGGATATGGATTACCTGCAACCGGAGTGAAGGTAGAATTACGCGGAATTACTGTTTGGCGTATTGTGGATGGAAAGATTCGTGAGGAGTGGACCTCATTCGATCAATTGCAGGCTGCTCGCCAATTCGTGACACAGTTGAAGTGGCCGCTTATCGGCATTCTTTTCGCGGCCGTGATTCTGGGACGGACACTTTGCAGAGTTGTCGTAAGACGGAGGCGAGCTCAGCTTGTAAGCGCAGTTAGCAGTTAGCACTTAGCCAAATCAGATTGAATTGTGAAAACCTAATAGCTAAGTCCTAACTGCTAAATGCCGCGTGCTGAAACCATCGCCGTAGCTATGTCGGGAGGAGTCGACTCCTCGGCCGTTGCGGCCATGCTGTGCGCCGAGGGCTACAACGTCGTCGGCCTGACCATGCAACTCTGGAACCAGCGCCGGCTCGCCGGACACGCGGGAATGCCGGAATCCGTGCAGGGCCGCTGCTGTTCGATTGACGACGTTTACGATGCCCGCCGTGTGGCTGAGACCCTTGGCATTCCCTACTACGTGGTCAATCACGAAGAGCGCTTTGAGCGCGATGTGGTTCGTCCGTTTGTCGAGGAGTATCTTGCCGGGCGCACGCCGATCCCCTGCAGTCTTTGCAACAATCACTTGAAGTTCGACCAGCTTCTTACCGTGGCCCAGCAGATTGGCGCCGATAAGATTGCCACCGGACATTACGCCCAAGTCGCCTTCGACGAGCAGATCAACCGCTGGCTCCTGAAGCGGCCTGCCGACAAGTCCAAAGACCAGACTTACTTTCTATCTGGTCTTACCCAGGAGCAATTGAGCCGCACGCTATTTCCGCTGGGCGGTATGACCAAGCCGGAAGTGCGCCAACTCGCGCGCAAGCACAACCTGGTGATTGCTGAGAAGCCCGACTCGCAGGAAATCTGTTTTGTTCCTGGCGGCGACTACAAGCGCTTTCTCGAAGCCTACCTCGACGAGCAGGGAGACGCGCGCGGTGAGATTGCGGGCGAGATGGTTACGACCGACGGCAAGGTTCTCGGGGAGCATGCCGGAGTCCACAACTTTACGGTCGGCCAGCGCAAGGGGCTCGGTGTAGCCACCGGATCACCGCTCTACGTGATTCAGATCAAGAATGACACGCGGCAAGTGGTGGTTGGCAAGGATGAGGAACTGTACTCGCACACACTCCGCGCCCATCGGGTGAACCTGATTTCGACGGCGGAATTGCGCGGGCCCATGCGCGTTACGGTGAAGATCCGCCACAAGCACCAGCCCGCCCCGGCCATGATTGAGTCTGCCGGGCGGGACGAAATCCGCGTCACCTTTGACGAGCCGCAGCGCGCGCTTACTCCCGGCCAGGCGGCGGTTTTCTACGATGGCGACAATGTCGTCGGCGGTGGTTGGATCGAGAACTCCGAGTAGTAAGACACCGACCCCTAGGAATTTCCTCTGTGGAGACGCGGCTTGCCGCGTCTATGAATTGTCGCGCTGGCGGAGACGGGCGAGGCCCGTCTCTACAGCAGCCTGGTTACTCGGCCCCGTTACCGGCGAGTACCTTTGTCCGAATTTATAGCACCTTCGTGGACTAGACCTGCCGATAGAGTGGAGTTAGGGTTGGTTCACGACGGGACCTTCATTCGTCTCTCCCCGTAAAGGTCCGGCGTGGGGAGCGATTCTATGAAAATCTGGCATCTGTGTTATGCGGCGTTGGGCATTGCGGTGGCGCGCTGGGTTTTTAAGCGTCAACCAATGCCGGTAACCGATCCGATCACCCGTTTTCGTACCTCTGGCCTGCTGTAAGAAGCAATTGGTAAAACAAGATGTGATAGGGCATGGACGCGCCCCGTTGCGCGTCGCTTCGATCTGAGCGTGTCCATGCCCCTTTCACCCCTACCCCGCTCCATCCCCGGAAGTGCTAGTACCACCGTGTACCTTCAGTAACTTCTTTTTCGCGCCGTCTCGCCTAGACTTTCTCTATGGACTCGCTGAGCGTGCACGCGCGCTCAGCGCCCGAAATCATGCGATCCCCATTCCCCAGCTGGCGGTTGGTTAGGCTTTTCGCGCTCGTGGTCGTGTTCCTTTTCCCCTTGGCCGCTTCTGCGCAGGATGACCCTCCTTCGCTCGGAGACTTGGCTCGCAACCTGCGCCACAGCAAGGCACAGCAGCCGCAACCGCAGTCGGAGACCACTGGTACGCACACAGTGCCGGCTCACACGGTGATTGATAACGAAAATCTGGCGCAGGTCATGGACGACGCCAAGAACGCAAAGCCCATTAAAGAAGACAAGACCGTATTTTCGATTGACCCTTCCGGCAACACACTCAAAGTATCGTCCCCCGACGTGACCTGCAGCCTGTCTTTCAATGCGCAAGCCAGTGCGCTTCTGGTCAGGCCGGTTCTGATCGAAGACTTGCCGCTCGTCGAATTGCTTAAACTTGACGGACCGGGCTCGATTCGGGATGAGAATCTGCAACTGCGACTTTTCAACGGAACGGAGTGGGACATTCGCGAAATCACGATTGGCCTGACGCTGGAACGCAAGCCCGGAGAAGATGCCGAAGTGGCCGCGCGAGCGCGTGTGATTCCCGCCGCCCAAGGCCTGGCGCCACCCACTGTCGAGCGGCGTTCCGACGTGACCCTCCTTTATCATCTTAAGGCGGAGGCCAAGCCCTTCAGCACAACCGCGTTTCGCGAAAATATCGGAATCACCCCTGGCCCCGATGAAGATTGGCGATGGTCAATCGTCGAAGCGAAAGGGATCCCGCCTTCGTCGGCGAAGTAAGTCTTTCGCGGGGTTCCCCCGTGCACCTCTGTGTACTCCGTGGTTAGAGATTCTGATCCGCGTGTCAGGAGGCTTTCATGTCAATGGCAGGCAAGAATCGCGGCTTCTGACGGGCTTTCGTTAACTGCTCGAATGAATAGGCGATTCTGAGCAATGTGGGTTCGCTCCAAGCTCGTCCGAAAAATGAAATGCCGACCGGCAATCCCCAGAGATATCCGGCTGTCACATTGATATTGGGATAGCCCGCCAATGCAGGAGCGCTCGAACTGCCGCCGGCGGAGTGGTCACCGTTAATCAGGTCGGTGACCCAGGCGGGGCCTGCTGTGGGCGCGACCAGCGCGTCAAGTTTGAACTTGTCCATGATAAAGTCGATGCCCTCGGTACGGCTGAGCTGATGATTCAAGGCCAACGCATCGAGATACTCTTTCGAGCTGAGCGGGCCCTTCTGCTCCGATTTCACAAAAAGATCCTGTCCGAAATAGGGCATTTCGCGGTCGCGATTGCGCTCGTTGAACTCAATCACATCTTTCAAATTCTTGACCGTGGTATTGCCGCGCCGCGCCAGATAGGCTGCCAGGTCGGCCTTGAGCTCGTAGAGCAAGACGCTAAGCTCGCTCTCGTCAAACTTGCCAATGGTGGGAATGTCGGCCGGATCGACGATCTCAGCGCCTGCCTGCTTCATCTCGCCGAGGAGCGAGTTCATCAGTTGATCGACTGCGTCGTTGAAACCGAAATACTTGCGTACCACTCCCAGGCGGGCATTTTTCAGTCCCCCAGGATCGAGGAACTTGGTGTAATCAGGATACAGTTTGCGCTGGGTGTCACTATTCAAAACGGCAGTCGCGGGGTCGTCGGCATCCGCTCCCGCCATAGCACCAAGAAGAATGGCAACGTCACGCACGGTGCGCGCCATTGGACCCGCCGTATCCTGGCTGTGCGAGATGGGAATGATCCCGCTGCGGCTGATGAGTCCGACGGTGGGCTTAAGCCCAGCCAGCCCATTTGCCGAGGATGGACAGACGACCGATCCGTCTGTCTCCGTGCCTACTCCGGCCACGCAGAGATTGGCGGAGACCGCGGCGCCCGTACCTGAGCTCGATCCGCACGGATTGCGATCCAGCGCATATGGGTTGCGGGTAAGTCCGCCGCGACCGCTCCATCCGCTGGTGGAATGACTGGAACGAATGTTCGCCCACTCGCTGAGATTGGTCTTACCCAGGATAACCGCGCCCGCCTTGCGCAGCTGGGCGGCAACGAACGCATCCTTCGGAGCGCGCGACTCGAGCAGCGCCAGCGAACCTGCCGTTGTGTTCATGCGGTCCCCGGTATCGATGTTGTCCTTGATGAGGACCGGAATGCCATGCAGCGGCCCGCGCGGCCCTTTCGACTTTCGCTCCTGGTCGAGCGCCTCCGCGATCTCGAGAGCCTCGGGGTTGAGCTCGATCACGGAGTTCAGCATGGGGCCGCTCTTGTCGATCACACCAATGCGTGCCAGGTATTTCCCGGTCGCGGAGCGCGAGGTATGCTGGCCCGACTGGAACGCCTTCTGCAAATCGTCAATCGTGATCTCGTCGAATTCGAAGTCCTTTACAAGGGGCTTCGCAGTGGGCGCGGGATCGACAACGCGAGCTGAGCCGAGAGCCGGGTAAGCCGCCGCTGCCAGACCTGCCGTGAGTCCAGCGCGAACGAAATTGCGGCGCGAATTGTCTTGGGGGGAAAGGGAATCGGACATCAACGCTCCTGATGGATGGAATGAATTCGGAGACCAGTTCCGAGCGGGAATGTTACGAAGAGTGGGAGAGAAAAGCAAACGGTCCGGGCAATCGGTTGGTGAACCAGTTTGGGTCAGCAGCGCAGAAAACCCAGCAACCATCAAGGACACGGGAGAATAACCACATCGCGTATCCCGCGCAATGGCTTGCTGTTTCCAATCCCTGCAATTGACCCGCTTCCCTTCCTGGCGCGACAATGACTGCAAGGCCAATCTGGCCCACGAGGCGCTATAATGCCAACCGCCGCTATGCCAATTACTCAACACGAATTGCGTCTAGCCAGCCGGATGTCGCGGCTTGGCACCGAGACCGCTTTTGAAGTCCTGAACCGCGCCCGCGCGCTGGAAAAACAGGGCAAAGAGATCATTCACCTCGAAATTGGCGAGCCCGACTTCGACACGCCTGCCAATGTAGTCGAGGCCGGGGTCGACGCGCTGCATATGGGATGGACCCACTACGGTCCTGCTGCCGGTTTGCCCGACCTTCGCCAAGCCATCGCCGAGTATGTCAGCCGCACGCGTAAAGTGCCGGTTTCGAGCGATGAAGTGGTTGTGGTTCCCGGCGGCAAGCCAATTATTTTCTTCACGATTCTGGCGCTAATTGATGCGGGAGATGAAGTCATCTATCCCAATCCCGGATTCCCCATCTACGAGTCGATGATCAATTATTCGCTGGGCAAGGCGGTCCCCATCCCGTTGCGCGAAGAGCGCGACTTTTCTGTGGATGTCAAAGAGCTAGCGTCACTGATCACCGACCGCACGCGGTTGATTATTTTGAATTCGCCGCATAATCCAACCGGCGGCGTGCTCACGAAAAAAGATATTCTCGAAATCGCCGAGGCTATCGGCGACCGCAACATCCTCATTTTGTCGGACGAAATTTACAGCCGTCTCATCTACGACGGCGACCACTTCTCCATCATGAGCGTGCCTGGTTTCAAAGAGCGGACCATTCTGCTCGACGGCTTCTCCAAGACCTATGCCATGACTGGATGGCGCATGGGCTACGGCGTAATGCGACCCGATCTGGCCGTGCCGATTGCGCGCCTCTCCACCAACTCCATCTCCTGCACCGCCAGCTTCACGCAGGTTGCCGGGATTGAAGCGCTCCGCGGAGACCAGTCTTCGGTCGACAAAATGAGCGCCGAGTTCAAACGCCGACGCGACGTCTTCGTCGCCGGGCTGAACAAGATCAAGGGTTTCTCCTGCCGCGTGCCGAAAGGCGCGTTCTACACCTTCCCCAACATTACGAAGACGGGCTGGCCTTCGAAGAAACTGGCCGACGCGCTGCTCGAACAAGCCGGTGTCGCTTGTCTCTCGGGAACCGCGTTCGGCGAACATGGGGAAGGCTATCTCCGCTTCAGCGTCGCTAATTCGTTGGAGAATCTAAACACAGCCTTAGCAAAAATCGGAGATTGGGTAGGGAAGAACCTGCGCTGACTAGCGCCTGTGTGGGAGTGGGGCTCTGCCCGCTTGGACGGGGCCGATCCCCGTCACCGCGCGAACTCTGCTCTATTCATCTCCCATTGACAACCGCTCATCCAGAATTGGTGTAGACTCTTGTTCCCTATGGCAAATATCGATAAGCACCCTGCCGGCTCCTTCTGCTGGATTGAACTTCATACAACCGATCAGTCCGCCGCCAAGAGTTTCTACGGCTCTCTCTTCGGCTGGCAAGCCAATGACATGCCCATGGGTCCCAACGATTTCTACACCATATTCCGACTCCAGGGCCGCGACACCGGCGCGGGATGCACGCTTCGCCCCGAAGAGCTCTCACAGGGCATTCCTCCGCACTGGATGATTTACATCGCGGTCGAGAATGCTGACGCAGCTGTGACCAAAGCGCAGGGGCTAGGCGGCAAGATTCTAGCTCCCGCCTTCGACGTTATGGACGCGGGCCGCATGGCCGTTATTCAAGATCCCACCGGCGCCATTTTCTGCCCCTGGCAAGCCAACAAGAACACCGGAATCGGAATTGCCCAAGTCCACGGCACGCTCTGCTGGGCCGATCTGAGCACGCCCGATCCAAAACGTGCCTCCGATTTTTACTCCGGCCTTTTTGGATGGCAGATTTTTGCCGACCCAAAAGATAAATCCGGCTACCTGCACATCAAGAACGGCGAGCATTTCATCGGAGGGGTTCCGCCTGCAGGGCACCGCCAGCCGGGAGTGCCGGCGCACTGGATGGCCTACTTCCAGGTGGATGACGTGGATGCTACGGCCAACAAGGCCAAAGAGAACGGCGCCAAGCTGCACCTTCCGCCGATGAGTATGGAGGGAGTCGGCCGAATGTCGGTGATTGCGGACCCGCAAGGCGCGGTGTTTGCGATCTTCAAGTCGGCGAGGTAGAGCTCTCTTCGGAAGTTCAGAGCATGAAACCACGCTGTCATCCCTCGCCAAGCGAGGGACCCCTACCCGACCGAAATGTGTACTGAAGTTGGGGTCCTTCGCTTCGCTCAGGATGACATTTCCTTGTTGATTTCGTGGTAAGCGTCACGCCCGCCTGTGACCTCGCTCACTGAACTCCGCGACCTCGCCAGCTAGCCTCATCTTGTAAGCCTATGCGCCGTTTCCCGCCCCGCCTAGATTGTCGTCCAACGCCCGGCGTACGCGAAGGAGAAACCCATGTCTATTCAGAATTCAGCCACCGGCGAAGTTCTGCATTCCTACACCATTGACGAGTTGAAACAGCAGGCCAACTTGATGCGCGGCTACGACCTCGCCGCGCTGTGCGCAGCCACGTCGGGACATGCCGGGGGGACGCTCTCCATCATGGACATCACGGCAGCGCTTTACCTTCGCGTCGCCAATCACGATCCCAAGAATCCCAACTGGCCGGATCGCGATCGCATCGTCTGGTCGACGGGCCACAAAGCGCCCAGCCTTTATCTTGGCCTAGCCTTCGCCGGCTTCTGTCCGAAGGAGGATGTCGCGCTCCTGCGGAAACTTTATTCGCCGTATCAGGGACATCCGCACTGGCTGAAGCTGCCCGGCGTCGAAGTCTCCACGGGGTCGCTTGGCCAGGGCCTGAGCATCGCGGTCGGCATCGCGCTCGCCGCCAGATTGGATAAGAAGAATCACCACGTCTTCTGCATCAGGGGCGACGGTGAGCAGCAGGAGGGCCAGATCTGGGAAGCCGCGATGGAAGCGGGTCACTTCAAACTAGACAATCTCATCGGCATCGTCGATCGCAACCGTTTGCAGATCGACGGCTGGGTAAAAGACGTGATGAACGTGGAGCCGCTGGAAGAAAAATATCGCAGTTTTGGATGGGAAGTGGTCACTGTCGACGGGCACGATATGCAGCAGGTTGTTGACTCGCTGGAGAATGCCAAAGCAAAGTCCGCTTCCGGCAAGCCAACCGTGATCATCGCCAACACGGTGAAAGGCAAAGGAGTCAGCTTCATGGAAGATATTGCCGGATGGCACGGCAGAGTTCCCAATGTTGAAGAGCTGAATAAAGGCTTGAAGGAACTTGGTCTTGACGGTGGCCAGATTCCCGTCGAGCAACTCTTCGCCCACGCCAGGCAATATCAAGCCGAGGTTGAGCGCAAACTTGACGCCAAGATGCCGAAGTTCCATCGCAACTACTGGTGGAATGTTGCCGATACTATGAAGGTCCAGATGAAGCCCACCCGCCTCGGCTTTGGCCAATCGCTGGCGGCCAATGGCGACGATCCTCGAGTCGTTTGCTTCGGCCTGGATATCTCCGGATCCATCACCATCAGCGAGTTTTACGTCGGAAAGCCGGAGCGCAAGTCGCGCTGGATTAGCATGGGGATCGCCGAGCAATCCGCCACCTCAGCCGCAGCCGGATTGGCCAAAGAAGGGAAGCTCCCGGTCTTCGGTACCTACGCGACCTTTGCAGCAGCGCGGAATCTCGACCAGATACGCACCTCGATCTGCTATGGCAACTTCAACGTGCTGATCGCTGGAGCGCACGGCGGTGTCAGCGTTGGTCCCGACGGCGCCACTCATCAGGCGCTGGAAGATCTGTTCGCGATGTGCGGTCTGCCCAACATGAACGTGGTCGTTCCCTGCGACATCGTCGAAACCCGCAAAGCCACGGATTATCTGCTGCTGAAGCACGTCGGCCCGAAGTATATCCGCTTCGCGCGTGAAGCCACGCCGATCGTCAGCGACGATAAAACGCCGTTCGTCTTTGGCAACGCTAATGTGATTCGCTTGCGTGGCGAGGCGCCGAACTTCATCGACGCGTTTGAGACCAAGCTGGAATCCGATTATCGCGACGAGTGCGAAGACCTCACTATCGTGGCCTGCGGCCCCATGGTCCCCGAGGCCATGCGCGCCGCGTGGATCCTGAAGCAGGATTTTGGCTACGAGACCCGCGTCCTCAACATGCACACGCTCAAGCCGCTCGACACCGGAGCCATCGTGCGCGCGGCGCGAGATACAAGTGTCGTCCTGACCGCCGAAGAGCACCAGATCGGCGCGCTGGCGTGGCCCGTAGCGAGTGCCATCACGCAGTCGCCCGAGCTTTACGGCACCCCTGTGATCACCGGGGCGATCGGAGTAAAAGACCGCTTCGGAGACTCGGGAGCGCCCTGGGAGTTGATCAAGGAGTTTGAAGTCTCGGCAGAACATATTGCCGCCAAGGCAGTAGAGTTGATCGGGGTGAAAAAGTCACAAACCGGCCCGCCGGTATCCGAAGTGCATCTGGTGACGAAGTAAGATCGTCTGTACCTAACCGGGAGGCTGGCTTCTGGTATCGACAATGTAGATACATTCGATTATACTGTGTATTACAGTCGGGAGGATCTCGCTTGATGAAGACGCAGATGGTCAAGTGGGGCAACAGTCTAGCCGTGCGCATTCCCAAGCCGGTGGTAGAGGAAGCCAAGCTAAAGGAAGGCGATTGGCTGGAGATCGAAGCCGCCGCGGAGGGTCACGTGGAACTGCGCAGGCCCATCAGGATTCCGACGCTGTCGCAACTTGTTTCCCAGATCACTCCCGAAAATCGCTACGCGGAGATCTCAGTCGGCCGGGAGGTAGGGAAGGAAGTCGTCGAATGGTAACTTCCTACGTTCCGGAAACCGGTGACATCGTGATGATGGATTTCGATCCGCAAGTGGGCCGCGAGCAGGCCAAGCGACGTCCCGGATTGGTTCTCACGGATCAGCGCTACAACCGCGCTAGCGGCCTAGCCGTGGTTTGCCCGTTGACGAGCAAGCGCAAACCTTATCCCTTCGCCTTACCCATCACGGTTGACGAGGTCGAGGGAGCAATTCTCGTCGATCAGTTGAAGAGCATGGATTGGGCGGGCCGGAAAGCGAAATTCCACTCCAAGGCTGAGCCTGCGCTAGTGGGCAAAGTGCGACAGTACGTTGCGGTCCTGCTCGCGATTCGCTGACAGAAGTCTGGTTCCAAGACGACAGTTTGCCTCGCAGGCTGCCCGGATGGTACAAAACTCGCGAGGCCTCCGCTCGTGAAGAGAACTGCCGCTGTCTTCCTGCTCGCTTTTGCCGCACTGTTGGTCGTGTTCGTGGCGGCCCGCGCGGCCGACCGCTCGCGGCGCATCAATCTTCCGACCAGCAAGGGCCTGACGCTTGCTGTCCCGGGCTTTCTGGCTCGCACGAATGGTTTTCCTGTGACCATTGCGCTCAGTCCCGATGGCCGTTACGCCGCTCTGCTCAACCAGGGATACGGCACACAGGAAAGCGGGGCGCGACAGTCGATCGCCATTCTCGATCTCAGCAACAATCAGCTGCATGACTTTCCTGACGACCGCCTGAGCGACGAGTATTCCACGCACCAAAGCTATTTCATCGGCCTCGCCTTCTCGCGGGATGGCAAGCATCTCTATGCATCCATGGGATCGATTACCGACCCTACCGGCGAAAAGCCGAAGAGCACTGGCAATGGTATCGCCGTATACAAGTTCGCAGACGGACAAATCACTCCAGAGCGCTTCCTCAAGATCGCGCCCCAACCCATCGCCGAAGGAAAAGAAGTTGCCTTCGGACTGCGCAAGACTCCTGCCGGAACTGCGCTGCCGTATCCCGCGGGACTTGCCGTTCTTCAGGGTCCCAAAGGTGACCGCCTGCTCATTGCCAATAATCTTTCCGACAACATGGTGCTGCTAGATGTCACGTCCGGAAAGATCGAAAAGTCGTTCGACTTGAGCCGCAGCCGGTACATTCCGAGCGCATATCCGTACACCGTGATCGCCAACAAAGCCGGAACCAAAGCGTGGGTGAGTTTGTGGAATGATTCCACAATCGCCGAACTAAGTCTTGCCGGCAGCAAGGTTGCTCGCTGGATCGAACTGTGGCACCCTCACGATCCCCAGGCACCCGGAGCACATCCGACAGCCCTGGTATTGAGCCCTAAGGAGGACACCCTGTACGTCGCAATGTCCAATGCGATAACCAACGCTGAGGGCGTGGCAGCCGTTGATTTGAGAGTTGGGATACCTCTGCGTCGTTACCGCACTAACTTTGAGGAGCATAGTGCTCCGGGTTCGGCACCGCTGTCGATCGCCCTTACACCTGATGGGAAACGACTCTACGCTGCTGCTTCCGGACTCGACGCGGTCGCGGTTTTCGACGCCAAATACGACGATTACCCTTCCGATCTGGCAGTCTTTGAACCTCCCCTCGGTTTCATCCCCACCGAGTGGTACCCCAGCGCCCTAGCCATCGCCGGCAATGACCTCCTAATCGCCACCGCCAAAGGAGAAAGCAGCGGCCCGAACAACATGCAGGGCACCCTCAAGGGCGAGCGCAAAAGAAAAGAACATCCCTATATTCCGACATTGATTGGAGGTTCGATCCAGCGCCTAAGCCTGGGCGACATCAACAAGAACCTCGCCGCCTACACGCGCCAGGTCGAAGAAGATAATCTCATCCGCTCCGACGGCGGCAAGCTGGAATTCGCCGGCGGAAGCAATCCCATCCGGCACGTAATCTACATTCTGAAAGAAAACCGCACCTACGATCAGATTCTCGGCGACCTGCCCGTGGGAGATGGCGACAAGTCGCTCACCATGTACGGCGCCGAGATCACGCCCAACGAGCACAAACTCGCGCTGCAATTCGGAGTGCTCGACAACTTCTACGACAGCGGAGAAGTTTCCGGCGACGGGCACCTCTGGTCCACCGCCGCTACTACGTCGGACTATAACGAAAAAACGTGGCCCATTGCCTATCGCGGCAAAGAGCGCACCTATGACTTCGGGGGCAGCGTCGCCGATGAGTTTCCCCTGGAGCAAGGAATCCCCGACGTGGACGATCCCGCCACCGGCTTTCTCTGGGACAACCTGGCCGGTCGCGGCCGCAGCTACCGCATTTACGGAGAATTCATTGCCGCCGTGTGGTGCAAGAGCGAAAAAGCGCATTCGGCGGCGGCAGGAGTGCCATGGGCCCCTACGGAAACCTGCCCTGTGGCCGAAATCAATAAAGGAGATCCACTGCCGCCAAACGTCGGCAATCCGCCGGGCGGACCGAGCCCGTGGCCGTGGGCGATTCCGCAGATCAAGCGGATGCGCCCCATGAAAGCCGCGCTACGCGATCACTACGACCCGCTCTTTCCCGACTTCCAAACCGACTATCCCGACCAGCTCCGCGCCGACGAGTTTCTGCGCGAATTTGCCGGGTTTGTGAAAGCCCGGGGCAGCGCCGCAGAACTTCCACAGTTCATCCTGCTTTATCTTCCCGACGACCACACGGGAGGAACGCGCCCCAACAAGCCCACGCCGCAGGCCTCGGTCGCCGACAACGATCTTGCGGTCGGCCGGGTGGTCGACGCCGTTTCCCACAGCCCCTACTGGGACGACACCGCCATCTTCGTGCTCGAAGACGACGCGCAGGACGGCGCCGATCACGTCGATGCCCATCGATCCACCGCCCTGGTCATCAGTAAATATGCGCCGCACCTGCCGCAACCGTTTGTCGACCATCACTTCTACACGACGGTCAGCGTCATTCATACGATGGAGAGTCTGCTTGGCCTTGCGCCCATGAATCTGTTCGACGCGCACGCGCCGCTGATCGCGCCGCTTCTCGTGGGTCCCGGAACGCAGCCACCTTATGAAGCCGACAACAAGAATCTACGCAGCGGCCTGATCTACCAGATGAACGAAAAGAAAGCCGTGGGCGCAAAAGAATCGTCACAAATGGACTTCTCCAGACCGGATGCGGCGGACACGAAAAAGCTAAACGCGATTCTCTGGCAGAGTGCAAAAGGCGACGTGGCGATGCCGGCGAGATAGGCTAATCTCTCAGCCCTGACTGTGGAGGTTGAGTTTGAAGAA
>OBLU010003878.1_pt1 | contig 13515 bp, 11 predicted proteins | sample 1518681 | NCBI WGS metagenome assembly OBLU01 (sample SAMEA3539304, study PRJEB22396) | soil metagenome | biome: tundra; feature: field; material: soil | place: USA | collected 2010-05 | depth 0.15 m | reverse complement strand
CAGATTCTCGCCGTCAGGACCAGATTCGACCGCGCGCGCCGCCACGCGCGACAATGCCATTGCGGGCATGCCACACCTCGTTCACGTAGACCTCAGAGACCTACATGATCACGTGGGCATGTCCGTGCCTACAACCCGCGCAATACCGCCCTGCCACCGCATACTGCATAAAACTGGGTAAGTCCGGAACACGCCGGAGCCCTGGCGTCTTTCCCCGGTGCCGGACGATCGGCTTGGCCTTGACCTCGACAAGGGTGCGCCGGATGCGGATCGTGGCCGAGTCGGGGCCGACCTCGATGTCCTCGGGCCGCAGGCCCATGGCCTCGCCGTACCTCACCCCCGTGGCGAACATCGTCTCGACCAGGAGCCGATATGGTGCCGCAATGGCGCTCTGGATCTCCCTGGCCTGCGCTGGCGTGGCGATGGACATCTCTCGGTCCTGCCGTGGCGCGAGCTTGATTCCAGCCGTGACGTCGCGCTCCATCAGGCGGTCCTCGACTGCCGTCCGGACCAGCACCCGCAGCACCGTCATGATGTGGCTGATCAGGCTGGCCGACCGGCCGTGTTACTCCGGCAAGCGCCGTCGGCACGGGATGAACCTGCAGGTCATCGCCAGCACTGACGGCGAGTGGCAAGCCTCTCGGCGCCCCCAATTGAATACCCGCCGGTTAGAAGACGTGGCATGGTTTCGGCAACGTCCGTCACCTGGACTTCGCTGCTGGCCAGTTTCGGCTAGTCTTCGCGCTCCCAGGTGATCTCAAAGGCTGACTGAGCTGGAGGCGAGGCCGTGTAGAGCGGCCCGGGCTGAGTGTCCACGCTTCCGCTGGAATCCTCCGCGATGAATTCATCTGTGGACCAGTTGGAGCTGCTCAGGCCGCCCGCCTTGCCTGCGGAATCGGTCACCTTGATCGTGTCGTAGTGCTCTTCGCCGAAGTCAGCGGTGCCGTTTTCTCCCGTGGTGGGGTAACCCTCGGTGATGGCCTCCGCGGAACTGTTGTTGTAAGCCCCGCTGCTGGTGACATCGAATTTCTGGCCGGTGGTCTGGTCTGTGAGTTTGAGCGTGTATACGCCGCTGGCGTAGTAGACGCTGGAGGTGATCGAATCGCCGGGGTTAACGGTAAAGCTTGTGAGCTCCCCCGGGTTTGGATACATCCAGGCCCAGGCGAAGTAATACGGTGTGGAGCCGTTGCAGAAGCTGCCGATTCCGTCCTGCTCAACGGTGCCATCGCTGGCCCCGTCGAGGCCTACCCAGTGGTAAGAGAAGCTGGACGGCGTGACGGAGCAGTTGACCGAGGGCACACTGTAGCTGCCGACTACATATTTGAATTTCGTGCCAGTGGCAACATATCCAGACCAGTTCCCGTTGTAGACGATCTTGATGCCGTTCGCCTGGGTGTTGCTCGGCCGGACATCAAACGCGGGCCGGTGGGTGTTATTGCCCGGGATCTTGACGGAGGGCTTGCCCGGCACCACGACAGATGCCTGGGCTCCGGTGATGCTGAGTGCGAGCCCTGCTACGCCGCTCAGCGCGATGATGATCATTCTGCGCATCTATGAGCCTCCCCTATCTCAGGGGAAGTATTTCGCGCGAGGTCGTATCCGTCAATATCCAAAGATGATGAAATATTCCGTAACCAACTACGGGGTCAGCCCAGGGCTCCGGCGTGTTCCGGACTTACCCAGTTTTATGCAGTATGCGGTGGCAGGGCGGTATTGCGCGGGTTGTAGGCACGGACATGCCCACGTGATCATGTAGGTCTCTGAGGTCTACGTGAACGAGGTGTGGCATGCCCGCAATGGCATTGTCGCGCGTGGCGGCGCGCGCGGTCGAATCTGGTCCTGACGGCGAGAATCTGGCCCCCGGTGCTAGCTTCGTGGCCTTCGCCGAGCACGCCGGCGCGGGCACCATCACCACCGAACTGGCCCTGTCCTGGGCAACCCAGCCGCAGCAGGCGAGCCCGATCTGGCTGGCCCACCGGCTCAGCGCGGTGCGCGGCTTCGCCCGGTACCTGCACGCGCTCGACCCGGCGGCGCGGCAGCTGACACCGCCATTGCAGGCGGCGACGTTCGAGACGCTGCTCGGGCTCCTGGCGGTCACCGGGAGAACATCCCTGTTGCGGCCAGCAGCCCGATGATCGTCTCGACGGTCGCTGCCCGCAGCGGGGTGGGGATCGTTCGGCGGGCCGCTGACATCAACGCGGTGATGTCAGCGGCGCAGTAGATGAACGGCGGGCGCCTGCGCTGCCGGAACCTGACCAGTCCCAGCGGCGGGATCTCGGTGTCCGGGTCGACGCCAGTAATGTGGCAGGCGAAGCCGCGGGCCACAGTCATCCGCCGCGCCCACACCGAGGTGGCGGGGCCGGCGTCGGGTCGCTGGGCCCACACCAGCGCGGCGTCGACGGTGACCGTCTCGGCGCCGATCGCGTCGAGGTAGGCCACGAAGTCCGGCAGCAGACGGTGTGCCTGGTCCAGGTTGTGGCCCAGAGCGCGCCGCAACCTCAGGTAGTCACCGGCCTGGTCCAGCAGCGCGCTCATCGCTCGCCTCCTGCTCCCGGCCAGGGTTCGGCGACGCTGCGCAACGCCGCCAGGTCCACCTTTAACGGCGCGTACCCCCTGGGTGGTGGCCAGATTCCCGATGGCGCAAGACCTGGCTGATGCCGGGCAGCGCCGCTCCCTGGCGGAGCATCTCGGTGGCCAGCGCATGACGTAGCCGATGCGGGCCCAGCGGGGGCCGTCCTGTTCGCTCGCAGGCCCGGCGGACGACCTGGCCGACTGACGCCGCCTTCATCCCCCGCAGCGGGGCCAGGCTGGTCAGGAAGACCTTGCGGGACCCGGCGCGGGGCCGCCCGTCGCGCAGATAGCACGCCACGGCCTCGCCCACCTCGTTCAGCAACGGCAGAGGATCCCCGCCCCTGCCTTTGCCCCGCACGCGCAGCTCGCCCCGGCGCCAGTCGATGTCATCGAGTTCCAGGCCCGCGACCTCACAGGACCGCAGCCCCAGGCGGGCCAGCAGGGTCAAGATGGCGAAGTCCCGCAGCCCGGCCGGCCGTGACCGATCGCAGCCCGGCAACAGCCCGGCAACATCGCTGGCCGCCAGCGTGGCAGGCAGCGAGGTGTCCCGCCAGCCGGCCACCGGCGGCACGGCCGACGCGAGGTCCCCCGCGATCACGCCTCCGAGCTGGAGAAACCGCAGCAGCGACCGCAGGTGGTTCACCCTGTTCCTGGCTGACCCGACCGCGACCCGGGAACACTCGCGGAGCAAGAACCCGGTCACGCCGGCTCCGCGCAGGCCCTCCACCCCGGTCTCGCCGCCGCCCGTCAGCGTGCGCTCGGACAAGAACAGCCGGGCTGTTCCCTCGTAGCTGACCACCGTCGACGGCGCCAGCCCGCGACCCTGCAGCAGATAGCGCCGGCAGCGGGACAGCAGATCCTCCAGGGGAGCCGGAACAACCCCCGGCGGCGGCGGGACGATACCGCAGCTCCGCAGGTACCCGAACAGCGGGACCAGTGTCCTTGCCGTCGGCACCCGGTTCTGCCCGCCGGCCCGGCGAGCATCGAAGAAACCCTGGACCCGGTCCTCGGTCAGGTCCCCGGCGACGATCCCGGCATCCGGCATCCACCGGCTCAGCTGGCCCATCAGCACCACATGGGTGACCACCGAGTGGTGCGTGAAGCCCAGACGCGCCAACTCCGCCCCGTACCCGTCCGCGAACGGGGCCAGGGGACCGCCACTACATACCCAGGAAACGTTGCTCATCGTGCCCTCCCTCGCCAGGCGCCACGCCCCAGCAGAAGGACCGATTCAAGCCGGCGCGATAATCCCGACCTCGCCCGTGCCGTCACGCACGAAAAGCCCGCCCCCGCAGGGCCCCTCCTGCCACGGCACGGACTTGTCGGGATTATCCCGGGGTCGGGATTAGCTGAGTCCGGGGTCTCCATTTAACCGGAGCAACGCAGGTCAGCGGCACGTCCGAGCCGACGGGGCAGACGGGGCAGACGGGCTCTTTCGGTCCGTGACCAGCGCGAGCGTCGGCCACCGAGGGTGGTGCACTCCGGTTAAATGGAGACCCCAAAGCTGAGTAACTCCGACATCGGAGTTATGCGACAACCTGTCTGCGCATAAGGCACCGGCGGTGCACAAGTGGCTGCTGGCCCATCCCCGCGTCCAGCTTCACTTCACGCCCACCTACTCCTCCTGGATCAGCCAGGTCGAGCGGTGGTTCGCCGAGCTGCAGCGGCGCTGCCTGGACCGCGGCGTGTTCTGCTCGCTCGACGAACTCACCACCGCGCTGGAGGACTGGATCAGGATCTGGAACGCCAGCGCCCGGCCCTTCAAGTGGACCAAGACCGCCGACCAGATCATCGACCGCATCTGCCGCTACTGCTCACGCATCTCCGGACCGGGACACTAGCCGACGTTGACCAGTACGGCTGTGTACGGGGCGATGGTAACTGGGCAGCTTCCTGCCGCGCATTGGACGGTATCCGGTTTGCCGGGTGTGAAGCTGCCGTTGGCGCCGACCCTCGCGCCCTGGATCTCGACGCCCGACGTGGCGAGTAGGGACGGCCCGGTCATCTGAAGCACGGTGGCGGTTCCCGGGTTGCCGCCCACCGGGAGCGCGACGTCGGCCTGGTACTGGCTCAGGTTCTCCACAATCAGCCGCAGGCCGCCGCCAGTCAGCGGCTTCAGCGCGAACGCCGTGACGTTCCCGGCCGAGGACGAGGTGGACACCGTGACCGGCAACAGGTGCCCGGCGCCGAGCAGGTGAGCGAACAGCATACCGTAGTAGATCGGCTGGCCGACGTATTCGTTGGTCCCGACCTGGCACAGCGGCGTATAGCCCTGGCAGCTGGTGTCGAGCCTGCCGTGGAAGTTCATTCCGTGAACGCCGTGCTCGGCACCGGTGAGCAGATAGTCGATCACCCATAGCGCGGCCGCGTACGAATCGCTAAGGCCCCGGGCGCCGCCGCCGCAGGCGGTGTTGGTCTCGCTCATCCACACCTGGGCGTCCGCGGTTTTTGCGTCCGCCGCGGCTCGGGTGAATGTCGCGACCTCCTTGGCGGTCAGCGCGGGTGACAGCAGAGTGCCGGCGAGCTGGGCGGGGCTCTTTCCATGGAGACCGCAGCCCAGCGGGTAGTAGTGCTGGCCAAGCCAGCTGAGGGTCCCAGCCTCCTTGGCGGCGTACTCGGCCAGCCAGCTCTGCGCCCCGGTGTCCGGACCTTCCAGGGGCGCGTTCGGCGCCCCGGCGCGGATTGCCGCGAAACACGCGGCCGCCTCGCTTAGATAGTCGCTCCCGGTGTAGGTCCTCGCACGGATCCCATTGTGTCGGTAGGCGTCCGGCTCGTTGCCGCAGGCGAACGCGGACAGGCCGCTGCCGAGCGCAGCGCTGACCGCCCCAGCGTCTGCGGTCACCCCAGCCGCATTGAACTCGCCTAGGTTCTCGCTATAGAGCACGGTCCAGCCGGACGCCTTCACCAGCCTGACCAAGCCGGCGAGTGCGCCCGGGGTGATGCCATGGAAGGACGTGTCCACCGAGTTGCCGCCGAACCGCATCACCGAGTTGCCCAGATTCCTCAGCAGCTGAGCTAGGTCACCGACGTTGTCGAACTTTCCGCTGTTCAGCGTCCCTGACTCAAACGAAAGACCGATATATCGGGTGCTGATCTCGCCGGTGCTCTTTCCCGAGGTATTCACGGTGACCGTCGTCTGGTACACCTCGGGCCCAGAGTTTGTGAGCATCCCGTATACCAGCGCGCCGATCGCGAACATACCGCACAGCGCGGCAACCGTTGCTAGGCGATGCCACTTGTAGCGCATGGGACAAGATTAAGCGACGAAGCCGCGCTAGTTAAGGGATTCTCTCGCCGCTCCCTGGAGCGTCGCAAGGGTAGCCGACCCATTCCCTGCGCGTCCGGCGTGGTTTCCTGTGAGAGAAAACACGCTCCAGCCAGCCTCTTGCCAGGTGGCTATATCGATGCCCTGGCATGCGTCCACAATCGTCATCGACGCGGCGGCGGCTCCGGCAGCGGCAGGGCTAATCTCCGCGAACTCGGGCCATGCGGCCACTACCACGACCACGTCAGCTTGATGGAGTGCGCTAAAGGCCGAATCAGCGAAAGCCAGCTCGGGGGAGACCGTAAGAGCGTTTCCAGTCGCCATGGGGTCGTACACCGTTACCTCGGCGCCAAGAAGAAGCAAGCGATTAGCGACTTCCAGGCCCGGCGAGTCCCGGACGTCATCAGTGCCAGGTTTGAACGCCGCGCCCCATACCGCTACTCGCCTGCCGCCTAGAGAGTTCTTGGCCTGCGGGTAGCCGACCGCAGGTACAGCGCCCAGTGATTCCTCGACTAGGTCGACGACTTGGTCGCGCCGCGCGACGTTGATCGCGTCCACGAGCATCAGAAGCTCGCTAGCGCTGCTGGCCCCGGCTTGCTCAGCGAATGCCGCGAGGCCGCGGACATCTTTCGGAAGGCATGCGCCGCCGTAACCGATCCCTGCTTTCAGGAACGACTGGCCGATGCGGGGGTCAAGGCCGAGCGCACCGGCTAGTGCCCGCACGTCGCCGTTCACCTTAGCGCAGATGTCGGCCATCGCGTTGATGAAAGAGATCTTCGAAGCCAGGAAGGCATTCGCCGCGCCCTTCACCAGCTCGGCCGTGGCAAAATCGGTGACGACGAGGGGGATGCCGCCATCGGTGAGAGGCTGGTAGATCTCCCGAAGGATGGTCTCCGCAGAATCGCTGATTGTTCCTATCACGATCCGATCAGGCATCAACGTGTCCTGAACGGCGCAGCCTTCGCGCAGAAACTCCGGATTCCAGGCGATGTCAATGTCTTCAGCCTGGGAAGCATCCGCCGCAATCGCACGTAGCGACTCCGCGGTACCCGGTGGCACAGTCGACTTACCGACGATCAAGCAGGGGCCATGGGCATGCCGTGCTAGAGAGGTCACCGCCGAGCTGACCTGCGAAAGATCGTAACTGCCACCGGGCCGCCCTGGCGTGGCCACACCGAGGAAATGGACGCGACTGAAATCAGTGGCATCTCCAAAGTTAGTACTGAAGCGGAGCCTTCCCGCGGAAACGTTGCGCGCTAGCATGTCATCTAGTCCCGGCTCATGAAACCAGGCTTTGCCCGAGTTCAGCAAGGCTATCTTGCCTTCGTCGATGTCCACGCCGAGAACATCGTGCCCTATCTCCGCCATACAGGCAGCATGGACGGCCCCTAGATGCCCGCATCCGATTACTGAAAGTCTCATCTGAATGTTCCCATCAAAGTTCAGGATGGTGTCACTCCCGCCATTGCCGGACTCAGCAGTAGCGAACAGCAGCCCCATCAAATGACGGCCTCGGATGGTGCATAGTTCCCACTATCGCCTGCAGCACCGCAACGAGAACGGCATCAGTGCCGATTCAAGCTGCACGCGTAGGCTCATCTTGCTCTCCCCCTCGCTGCGCCCGGCAAAGTGAATCGGAAGCTCGAGAATCTTCAGGCCGCACTTGACCGCGCGGTGATTCATCTCGATCTGGAAGCTATAACCGTTACTGCGGATACTGGAAACGTCGATCTTTGCCAGCGCGGTGGAGCGCCAGAACTTGAAGCCGGCCGTGACATCTCGGACACCGAGTTTAAGAAGCACGCGGACGTAAGTGTTGGCGAAAGCTGACAGCAGCTTCCTATGCCAAGGCCAGTCATCAGCCACACTCGCACCTACTATGTAACGTGAACCGATGACTACGTCAGCGTCAGTAGACAGGAGCGCACCTAGCATCTGGGGCAAGTACTCGGGTCCATGCGAGAGGTCGCTGTCCATCTGTACGACAAATTCTGCCCCAGCCTGGACTGCGCGAGTCATTCCATCCACATAAGCGCGCCCGAGACCTTCCTTTCCTGGTCTATGAACGACGGACATTCGATCTTTGCCGTACCGCGCTGCGAGTTCCTCGGCTATATCGCCGGTACCATCTGGCGAATTGTCGTCCGCTACCAGGATCTTCAGCCCTGTTAGAGGCAGATTAAATAGCGACGCGACGATCACCGGAAGATTAGCCGCCTCGTTGTAGGTGGGCAGCACGACTGTCAAAGCAGCCGAACGCCACGGCTCTGGAAGACCTACCGCGTGCACACTTGTTCTGTTTCGTTCGAGAATAGTCATCACAGGTTCCCCCTGATATCTTATTTTCGTTTGCTAAAAATGAAATTGGCTTAGCAACGTGCGCTTCCAATGTGGCAGTCCGGTCCTCAACCGCGCAGGACACTCGCGCACCTCCTCATAGCCTGCGCTCCTTCCTTACCCTCAAATGTAGAAAGAGAGGAAGCAGGGTGAGTGACGGGATAGTCGGTGAGGTCGACTTTCCAGAAAAAAACGGCACGCATGTCATACTTCTTAACCGTGTTGCATGCCGCCGTAAACCAATTAGCCTGAACAGCCTCATCGAGAGAACCCGTTATATATAGATACGACGGCTCCTGATATGCGCCGGCTCTGGCTTCAATGCCAGTTTCGTCGATAGCGGTCCTTCGCAGCACTGAGGTCGGCACGCGACTAAAGAATGACTCATACGCTTTCGTTACCTGAGGGGATGTAGCCGACGACGGCAGGTTAAGGGATCGATACATGTCCATGCCTATATAATTTAGCGGCAGCAGCCGCATGTTGGGCGGCAAATAATCACTCTGATGAGCGGCATAAGAAATCACGCCGTGGTAAATTTTTCCGATCCGAGCGAAGAACATCGGCCAGTACGGGCTGCTATTCAATGCCTTCATTTCGGTCGCGGCGACGAACTCATTAATATGATACTTCTGAGCCATCTGGAGATATGGAAGTTCTTCATTGTAGTAGTTGTCGAACCACAGTGCTGAGTCTGTTGGGTCGATATTACCTTCCCACGGATTATAAGCATTCGCCATGATCAATGGCCTGTATTCAACAAGCAAGTGATCCTGCTCAGCGATGCGGGTCAAGATAGCGACATTGGCGGCTGAAAGCGAGGCGGATGTTGCGCCGACCTTATTCGCAGAATAACTGGCCGCGTAGAAGTTCCACACTATATCAACCGCACCAGCGTCTAGAACGTTCCGAATGTAGGAGAGCATGCGCTTGCCGTCTGTCTTCACCTGCGAAGCGGGATAGTTGCGCAGCGCATACAGATTTACCCCAAGCACCGGCCCATTGGCTCCGATGACTGCCGACCGCGACTCGGAGAATCTGGCCAGAGGCCTCACCAATACCGACTTGGGAATTAAGGGATGCCCACACCCCGTCACCGCGATAATGACCAGAAGCAGTATGAATAGGCGCTTAATCACGACGCCCTCAGCTTCCACACTGTGGCGGTCCCGACCGGCCCGGTAAACGACCGGATGCGGATCGCGCCCTTCATCAGCTGGTAGAACGCCGCGTCGCCCTGGTCGAAACTGGACTGCAGGTAGGTCTGCCAGGTGATCGCGTACGCGGCGTGTCCGACGCAGGCACCTGCTTTTTCGACGGTGCACCAGTGCTGCTGGATCAGGTCCCCGATCGACTGCTCGGTAACGACGATCGCCTGGCCCGGGATCTGGTGGGCCGCATACGACTGGACCTCGGCGAGGGAATTAACGCTGAACGCCGGCACGGTCAGCAAGAACGACCCGATCCCCGCCACCACCGCCACACCCACCGCGGCACGTTTGGCCGCCAGCCGCCAGTCCCAGCCGGCCAACTCAGTCCACAGATAACAGTAGGCGGGCACCAGGATCAGCACAAAATACTGCGGGAACTTCAGGCTGCTCGACCCGAACACGACGACCCCGGTGACCAGCCACGAATACAGCAGCGCATTCGGCCGGGCCGGCGCCCAGTCCCGGGCCCGGTAGCACTGCCAGCTCCGCCGCACGGCGATCAGGAACGCCCAACCGGCCAGCAGCAGGCTGGGCACGAAATACCGATACTGCGCGGTCAGCAGGTGCAGCGCCCCGCCCGGCGTCGTCAGCGTCCCGCCAGACTTCTGCAGCCCCAGCACCCGCCGCACCTGGACCAGCGACTGGTCAAGGAACCACGGACGCCCCGGCAGGTCATACATCCGCGTCATCGCGAACAGGTAGACGGCGATGACCGCCACCGCCCCGCCGAGCAGGACGAAGTGGCCCCGGTGCTCACGGCGGACAATCAGCCAGCAGAACAAGATCGCGACGAGCACGTACGCGCCGGTCTGCTTGAAACTCGCGGCCGCGCCCACCGCAACGCCGGCGACCAGGAACCGCTGCCACGCCGGCTGGTCCAGCGCCCGCTGATACAGCAAGAACGCCAAGACAACCAGGACCATCAGGGCGTTCTCGATGTAGGACACCCGCTCGATATACAACAGCCAGCCGTCAAATATCACCGGCAGCATCGCCACCAGCGCCAGCCGGGCCCCGTGGATCCGCCACAGCAGCCGGAACAACAAGACCTGCATACCCGCGGTCCATACCACGCCGAGCAGCCGGGCATGGTAAATGCTCGCCCCGACCAGGTTGAACCACCGAGCCACCACGAGGAAGTAGACCGGCGGCTGGTACAGGAAAGGCTCCCACGGCAGCCCGTACACCGAGTGCTCAGCCAGCACGCCATGCTGTACGCTGACCGACACCCGCCAGTAGACCGCCTCATCCCATTGCCACGCCGGGGAAACCCCAAGATGCCACAAGCGCAATCCAACCCCTGCGACAAGAGCTAGTGCAAAGATTGCGATGTACCACGGCAACGAGAATTTCTCATGATGCGTAAAGTCCTGGCGCTCGTCCGTACTGTGCAATATTACAGCATTCATCGCTTGATCTTTTCCCAGATCGCATAAACGCGATCCTGATCGTCGCTATTGTACGGGCCAGTCGCCACAAGGCGGTATGCAGGATCCGATTCAACAGCGAGCGTGAGAGCAGGTAGTCCAACTTCCTGTCCGTTGGCGTTCGAGTTGGCGGCCACCAACTTCAACAAGGCGCGTTGTGTCTGGGAAGCAGGCGATAGTAGAACGCTGCCAGACAATGGAGGTGCGGACAAAGTAATTGTGTAAAAAATTGCTATGACACCGTACCCGCCCCGATGCAGCTGTGCAGAATAGTACGATTGGGTCAACAGAGTGGTTACTGGCATACTTCCTTGACCGAGTTTGCCCGGAGCATATTTTTCGTAGTATTCCGCGACAGTGTTGACACCGGATGCTCCCGTGGAAACATATTCGTATCCTGGCTCCCGTGCTGCTATAGGAGCGAAGGCAGATAGAAACGAACTTGCATTTGCCCAGGAGTGGTACGTGTGCCATGCGGCTACCATGCCGGAAACAGCTGGAACGATCAAGGCGATTACGCATGAAATTGTCACGAGCTGCCGAGATGCTACAGACGGTACCTTTATAATTGCAGCTACCCCATAACCTGCTGCCATCGCCGCAAACCATGTTCCATAAGCAAGATGCTTGTCGAGGGATACTCCTGAATTATCATGGATTTGGGCTATAAGAATCACCAATCCCGCAATGGCCAGCAACAGCAAAAGGGACCGATCACGTCGACCACCCGAAAATCCTATCGCGGCGCCAAGCAAGCTGAGGCAGATTATTATTCCCGCCAGAGACCATGCGTCACCCACAATATGCATAGCCGCAGTCTTGGTGACTACTTGCCGAGCAAAAATGGTGTATTTAATGCCCGGCCATGAGCGTGTTATGGTCATGAACCCCACAAAACAGATAGCCCACACTCCAGCCAGCCAGCCAGCAGCGTATGTCGCCTTACGCGCACCCATTCCACTTTGCCATACAAGAAATGCGAATGCGATTACTACAGGGGCAATGACGATTCCTGAATATGCCACCACGTTGGATAGAGCTAGGGTGCCGGCAGCTCCGGCCACTATTTCGCCTCGCCGGTTTCTGCGGCCCGCCTGCAGAATCAACCATCCAGACAGGGCCACCAACAGAACGGACATGGGGTCATAGGTGGCGAACGCTAGACGTAGCACCGAATCACCGACTGCCCAGATTGCAGCACCAATATAGGCAGCGCGCGCATTAAATAGTTCTTTTGTGACTAGGTATAGCAAGGTGGTCGCCGCGAGCATAAATATCAGCGAAAGTATTCGGGCTCCAGCCAAACCGCCGATGCTATTGGCTATAGCGCCGATGGGAGGGTATATATCCGGTGAGCCGCTAAAATAGCCCTTAAACACCGTTATCGTAGACGCATTTGTTCCATGAAGCCAGTTTCCTATAACGATGCGCCCAGCCCAAAGGTAGAGGGCCTCGTCGCTGAAGGCCGTGTTAGACCAGACCATGGTTAGCGAAAGGCCAGCCTGGAGCGCTAGGATCGCGGTCAATGGGTGGAGCAGACCCGATAGGACAGACCGGCGCGCCCGGGGGGCCTGGGAAGGCTGCGCCGAAGATGCCTCACTAGTGGGGATCGCAACGGTGGTCATGGGAGCCCTCCTGACCAGGTGGGTGATGAGACTGGCGGTGTAGGAGGCGCCGAGGATAATTGCCGGCAATGGGTAAGCGATGCTCTCCAGGGTGCGTGTGCGGACAAACTCACGTCCGCAGAGAAAGACTGTAGACAGCAGCGCGACAGCCGCTGCGAGGGCTACCGCTTGCAACGCATAGCCCGTTATAGCCGCGGTGGTTAGACCAGCCAGTACGGCGGCAGGAACCAGCGGCAGGGTGACAGCCTGTGCAAGGCGCTTGCGGGCGAAGGGGGAGTTGCGGTGCGCGCGGATGAAATACGCGCAGCCTCTCGCTGAGCGGCGGTACTCGGCAGCCAGTCGCTTCAGTCCTGCTCTGTGGTGGTGCCAGCCGAACAGCTGCTGGGTTACGAGAACCCGGTTCCCGCCCTCGACGATGCGCCAGAACCACTCATAGTCTTCTAGGCTGCCATGCGACCACAGCGAGTTGATGGGGCACCGGTCATACACCTCTCGGGTGAACAGGATGTTCGCCGTGATGGGAGGCTTCCGGCCGCCAGCACCGAAATTTTCGGCCGTGACGAAGTAGGGATCGTCGACGCGGGGCGTCTTAGCACCGAGCCGGCAGCGATCCACAAAACGGCCCCAGAAGTCATCGCTAACCGATTGCATAACGCCGGCCACGCAGTCTGCTCCGCTGTCGCTCAGCGCCGCCACGGCCCGGCTCAGCCAGTCATGCGGCAGGACCATGTCCGAGTCGACGAGGGCCACCAGCTTGCTCGACGACTCACGGATACCGACGTCACGCTTGAAGTTAGCGTCGCGGATTCCAGGAGGTGCCTCAACCTCCTGAACTATGAGCCTCCAGTCACGGATACCCTCGAGGCCCTCCCATGTGTTATCAATCGGCGAGCCGATCAGGATAATTTCCCGTAGCTCGGGGTAATCCTGGTGGAGCAGCGACACTACGGCGGCCCGGATCGTCTTATAATTGTCTCGGCAAGGGATGACCACGCTTACCGTCGGCAGCGGCTGAGCTGACTCCGTCAGCTCAGGGGTGTGCTGGTGTCTAATACCCGGTAGCGGCATCGTGGTTTCAG
>OBLU010003877.1_pt1 | contig 13515 bp, 7 predicted proteins | sample 1518681 | NCBI WGS metagenome assembly OBLU01 (sample SAMEA3539304, study PRJEB22396) | soil metagenome | biome: tundra; feature: field; material: soil | place: USA | collected 2010-05 | depth 0.15 m | reverse complement strand
GATACGCTCGACGATGGACCGCTTTCATCAGAAAAATCACCGGCGGCCATCCATCCTCTGAACTTTCAGACTTCCGATAAGACGAATTAATTAAAGGCCCGCGGCCCTACCCGCCTCTGGCAGAGGAGAGCAGAACCTCTACGGCCCGCTATCGCTACTCTACGAAGGCCCGCAACGCCTCCCGCAGCACTTCGGGCACTGGCGCGGGCAGCAGTTTTCCCTGTTGCCGCCGCATGCACGCGACCTGCTGTTCGCCGCGCGCGACCACTTGGCCGCCGCGCCAATACTCGAATTGCAGAGTCATGCGGCTCTGGGTGAGCGATCCCAGAGTCATCCGCACCAGGATTTCATCGAAGGCTACGATCTCCTCCAGGTATTCACAGGAGCAGAATAGCGTTACCAGAGCCAGATCCGCTTGCAACTCGGCGAGCAGCCCGGGCACATGTTCGCGCAGGAACATTTCGCGGCAACGTCCCTGCCAGCGCAGGTGATTCACATAGTAGACGTTGCCGACCAAGTTAGTATCCTCGAAGCCGACCACGTGCCGGTACTCATAAGCGCGCATCACTCTTCGATCATAACCGCGAAGGCCAGCGGACCTTCCACGTTTTGCAAGGAAGCCCTATATGTGAGGATTCTCGATTGCCCGGCGCCCAATTCGATCCAGCCATCCGGACGGGCGCCCGAGAATACCAGCGGCCGGTCATGCAGGGCGCCTGATTTCTTCAGACACTCCATCGCGCACCACACGCGGGTGGCGGCCACGCTAGCGTCGTCTTCGCTTTCGCGCGCGATCAGTTCGGCCAAGGCGAAGCGCTCGGGTCCCAGCAGGTCGCGCCACACCGCGGGTGAGCGGGCCACGACCGTTTCCAAGTCACAGCCCGCCGCAGTTGCGCCCGCAACCGCCCCCACTACGTCGCCAGCGTAAGACGCGGATACCCGATGCCCGTTGACTTCCGGTTTGCCGTCGGGCCGCTTGCTCACAACGGTCTGGAAGCCCAGAGCCTGCTCGATGGCCTGGCGGGAGGAGCCGTTCTGCCCCATCGCGATGGAGATCTCCGTGCCCGGCGCCATCTCGCGAACCTTGCGCTCCAGATAAGGACCCAGCAACGGCGCCACCCACGGGCGCGTGCGGGCAGTGGTGCTTACCACTTGCAATTGGAGGCCTTCCCATCGCTCGATCAGCGCGCCGCCTGCATCTGTCACGTCCAGATCGTAGACCAGAAGACCGCCATCGGAACTGCGCTCGTGGGCATGCACGTAGCCCGGGCCGGGTTCGTCCGCCGTGGCGACGATTATTCTTTCGACTCCGATGGGCAGCACCGTGGCGTGCGGGATGCAAGCTTGCACGGAATGGATCACGGCATCGCGCGCGCCCGGATCCCCGAGCGCGAGTGTAGCGGGGAGATAACGCGCGAACCAGTCGCCGGCGCCGCCGGGCGCGATCTCGGCGATGCACTCGGTGGCGCGCAAACGGTGATATGCGCGCAGCCGGCGGAAGCGCCCGGACTGGAAGAGAATCGAGCCGTATAGGTCGCGGCCGGGGTCGATCGGAAGGGTTTCGTAGGATATGGGGTGGGTCGCACTGGGTAGGCCGGTAGTTCCAAAGCGGCAGACGGCTCGGAAGTGATCGACCTGAAAAGCCGTCTCGCTCGTCCGCAACACGACTTCCACGACGCCGGGCGAGCGCACCAGTGCAGCGAGGCGCACGGTCACCGATGCACCATCCGGAATATGTACAGGCCGCGAGAATCGGACATTCTCGAAAACGGGCTCGAAAATGGGAGGCTGACTCGCGCCGCACAGCGCGATGGCGACCTGGGCCATGGCCTCCAGCCCCATGACCGCAGGCAGCAGCGGCGTGCCCTGGAAGACGTGGTCGTTCAGGTACGGATCGGACTGGGTGGAGAGATCGGCGTCGGCGATCAACTCCACGGCGGGATAGTAGACGCGCGGGCGTTCCAAAAATCGTGCAAACGGCAACTCCGGACGTTCGCGCCGGAGAGTGGGGGGATCGCCGTAGCGGCCCGTCACTACAATCGATGAGTTGCGCGATTCGCTTGATACCAGAGCTCTGAAGATGCGCACGCCCTCCTCGGGAGTGATGGGGGTGATGCCGCGCTGCGTCAACTCCTCGACTTTGCCAAGCCGCTGGCCCATGCCGAGGCCCGACCACACCGACCAATCAATCGTCAGGCAGCGACAATGCGGGTGATCCGTGCGCCAGTGATCGACCGAACGCGCCAGCCATTCGTTGGCCACGGCGTAGTGGGCCTCGCCCTCCAGGCCCGTGCGGGCGATGATGGAGCCAAAGGCGATCAGCAGGCGCAGCCGCTCGGGATCGGCGGCGTTCAACAGATTGCGGAGGCCTTGCAGTTTGGGCGCGAGCGTGGCCTGGAAGGACGGTACGTCGAGCCTAGCCAGCAGACACGGCGCGTTGATTCCGGCGCCGTGGAGGATAGCGGTCACAGGACCGAGAGATCCCTCGATTTCGCGAAACGCAGCCACGACGGCGGCGGCATCCGTAACGTTGGCGGCGACATAGCGGATGTGCGCGCCGGAGGCTCGCATGCGCTCCAGATTCGCCGCCAGCGCGATATCGGTGGAGGGATCGGATCGCCCGAGCAGTGCCAGCTTCACGCCGGTATCGCGCGCCAGCGCCATGGCGCACTCGGCGGCGATGCCTTTGCCGCCGCCGGTCACCAGCAGGACGTCGGACGATCCCAATCCCTTGGGCTCTTCGTCAGCCGGTTCCAGCAGGCGCAGCACCGGTTCGTACCGGCGGCCGTCGGCGTCGTAGTGCACCTCGCTGTAGCCCGCGGCGGCGTGCGCTTCGGCGGCGATCCATTCGAGCGAGCGGGCGTGATCGAAAGGCACATCCACGACGCAGGTGGTCAACCCAGCCGCCTCCAGGTGAAGCGTGCGCGCGAGAGCCGCGGCACCTCCGCCTTGCTGCACCAGCAGGAATTGGGCGGGAGACTGGCATGCAAGAGCGGCACGCGCTGCATCGAGCATCAGAGAGACGTGGCTCTCGTCCGGGCCGGGCGGGAGGCAGAGCAGGACTCCTCCGGTGGGCGGCAGGCGAGGCAGGAGATCGGGCAGGGCGGAGGTTAGTGGATGGCCAGGGGGAATGAAAGATTGCCAGCCGGGACCGCTCCCTGACGGTCGCGGCTCAGCAACTCTAGACAGCGGTGCGGGGCGTAGTTCCACGGTGAACGTACGTACCCACGAATCCACACCCGCCGGCGTGCGTTCAACTGCAACCGTCGCGGGTGCGGTCTCCAACATGCGGGCGACTTCCTCCACCGTGCCGTCGGCGAATCGCAGAGCGGAGACCGGAGGCGGCAGACCGCACCGCCTGGCGGCTTCGGCCACGATTTGTGCGACCGTGATCGAGTTCAAATGCAGATCGCTCAGCAGCCGCTGGCCGGGTTGGATTGCTAACAGCGGAAGTTCCGTGCGCTCCGCGACGAGCTGGCGGACAAGATCGAGCCGCGGCATTTGCTCGGGCAAAACGGCCGCTGCCGCCCGCGGTTCGGCGGGCGAGTGCGTTGGGGCGAGTTCACAGGGGCTGCTAAAGAACTTCGGCAGACCCGCAAACGGACGCGTCAGGCGTTCTGCGAAAAGGGCCTCGCAATCGACTGGCGCGCCAAGAACGAAAGCTGCCGCGAACGCGCTGAGTAGTCCCTTTACTGAGCGGCCGCCAGCGTCGATCGGAATCGCGCGCTCCCCAACCATGCCGCTGAGGACAGCGCCCGGACCTACCTCGATCCACAGGTCCACGCTATCGCGCGCCGCCGCGATGGCCTCGGCGAAGCGCACCGGCGACGTTACCTGCCGACGCAGCAAATCCCGCAGGTCCGCATCCGGCGCAAGGGGCGCGCCGGTGATGGTGGAGACCACCGTGCGCTCCAGCGGCCGGAAATCCACAGCGGCGAGGTATTCGGCCAGCGGATCGGCGGCAGGCTCCATCAAGCGTGAGTGGAACGCGTGGCAGACCGGCAACGCCACGGCTACGATTCCCCGCGAGCGGGCGCGGGCAATTACGCGCTCGATTGCCGCAGCTTCACCGGAGACGACGGTCTGGCGTGGAGCATTCAATGCAGCTATGACCACCGTTTCTCCTGCGAGTAATGGTGGTAGTTCCTCCGCGGGAAGCGCGATGCCCGCCATAGCGCCCGGCGGGCCGCCGAGGCCGGCCATGATCCGGTCCCGTGCGGTGGCGATTCCGACGACCGCCGTTTCATCCAGTGCGCCGGCCCAATAAAGCGCGGTCAGCTCACCCAGGCTATGACCTATGGCGACCGAAGCGGTGAGCGAGAGGCGGCGTAGTTCGCGCAGAGCGTCAACAGAGGCTTTCACGATGGCCGGTTGCACTGAAGCCCGCGGCTTCAAGGAGCCTTGGCCCGGGAACAGGAAGCCGATGCGCGGCGGGGAAGCTGGCCTTCCCACGAAGACGCTGTCATGCAGACTCACGCTGGTCTCGCCCGCTTGCAAGCGCGATTCGAGGATCGCCAATCTTTCCGCGAGTTCCTCCGGTGTGGATGCAATCACGGCCGCGCGAAGAGGCCCTTGCCCGGCGGCGGCCAGTGCAGCAGCGGCATCGGTCAGCTCGGCTCGCGAAAGCCCGGCGGCGATCCCCGCCAGGCCCGAAATTTCATCCGGCGAGGTAAAGAGGAACAACTCGGCGTCTTGCGCGGAAGACAGCAATGCCCGGTCGCGAGCCGACAGTCCCCACCGCCGTTCGGACGCGGTGCCTTCCAATACGATGTGCGTGTTGATGCCGCCAAATCCCATGGCGCTGGCGGACGCGCGCAGCGGCAGGTTGGCCGGCCAAGCCTCGCCGCTTCGTAGAACGCGCAACGCGGGCGAGTCACCCGTCAACTCAGCGTGCGGCACATCGCAGCCCGTCGCCGGCGGCAGGATCTGGCTATGCACAGCCATCGCCGCCTTGATCAGGCCCGCGACGCCGGCCGCCGCTTTGGTGTGGCCGATGTTTGCCTTGATCGAACCGAGAGCCGCGGGCGGCGCGGTGGGATCGGCCTCGCGCCTGGCGCGCGAGAGTGCCTGCAACTCCGTGGTATCGCCCACACTGGTTCCCGTGCCATGCCCTTCGACGTAAGCCGCGGTGGACGGCGCCAAACCCGCACGGCAGTAAGCGCGGCGAATGGCCAGCAACTGGCCCTCGGGTTCCGGACGGCTGATTCCTCCGCTGCCATCCGAAGAGACGCCCCAGCCGCGGATGACGGCATAAGTCCGGAGATGCCTCGCCTGCGCGTCGGCGTGCCGCATCAGGACCACGAAGCCGCAGCCCTCTCCCGGCCAGAAGCCATCGGACCGCGCATCGAAAACTCGCATCTCGCCACCAGCCAGCGCGCGGCTTTTGGCGAATCCAACCAATTCGAACGGATCGATGCTCAGATCCACCCCGCCAGCCAGGGCCACTTGGACATCGCCAGCCGCCAGCGCAGAACACGCGGTGGTCACGGCTAGCAGTGACGACGCGCACGCCCCATCCACCGTGTAGCCGCCGCCTTTCAGATCGAAGTAGTTCGAGATTCGTCCCGCAATGGTGTTGGAGAGCCCGCCCGCCAGCGTGTCTTCCCCAACCGGGGGAAACGGCTGCTTGTAAGACTGCTCGACGCCATCGAGGAACCGGTCGAGCTTGTCGCGTTCCCAACCCTCAGCCGTCAGAGCCGCCGCCATCACCCGCCTGGTATAGGGCCAGCGCAGCCGAAGCGTGTTCGCGCGCGAGAACTCCCCCGTCAGCGTATTTCCGACGTAAACAGCCGTGGACTCGCGCGGCAGGGCATCGTCCAGGCCGGCCAGGCCGGCATCGGCGAGCGCCCGATCGGCGATGTCGAGCGCCAGCCAGTGGACCAAATCCGTCGCGCGATAGGTGCTGCCGGAAATGTTGAAGCGCGCGCGATCGAATTCGTAGTTCTCGATTAGCGCCGCCTGCAGGCAATAGGTGCGGTCGGGCGCGTCGCGGTCGGGTGAATAGTAATCCTCCGCGCACAAGCGCTCGGGTGGTATGCGGCGGAAGGCGCGCCGCCCGGCCAGCGCGTTCTCCCATAACTCGGCGGGAGACCGCGCATCCGGGTAGCGGCACGCCATGCCGACAATGGCGATGGCCGGCGTCATGGCTGCAAGCTTCCAGCGGCGACCGGCTCCAATTCGACTTCCGTGCGCTTACGCGCGGGTTGCACGCGTTCCGGCGGGGCTTGCCGGGCCTGCCAGTACAGAATCACTCCGCGCAGGGCGCAGACAATTGTCAGAGCGAAGAACAGTCCGAACACGACGTGCGCGATCATCAGGACCGAGTAGGCGCATGCCACGGCCGCGCCAAAAACGATCTGGCCGCGCGCGCTGGCCGGCGAAGTGGCGGGATCGGTGACCATGTAGAACGTGTAGAGCAGAAACGCGACGCCGGTCATGGGCAGCCATGCGGCGGCGGGCGGCGTGCCGAACCACCAGCTCCGGATGAGGGCTTGCAGCGCGAAGCCGCCCAGCCACGTACCGATGAGCGGGAGTTTGTGTGTGAAGCGGACATTCAGAAATGTGCCCGAGACGACGATTACGCCGGGAAGAATCCAGGAGCCCACGCCCACCAGGTTCTCGGTGAAATGGTAGGGCGGCGCGATGCCCACCCAGGGAAACAGCAGCAGGGTGACGCTGATGCCAAAGTTCGAGGGGTTGAAGAAGTGGCGAGTGCGCGATCCCGCTCCAACACGAAAGATAGCCTTCGAACCAATGGCGGCGGCGCTGGCAAATGCGATGGGCCAGAGGCGATCGTTGGCGTAGAGCAGCATGGCCACCGCCAGGCCGGTGATGTGCGCCGGCAGGAGGAAGTCGATGGTGTCTTTGCTCAGCCACGTGCGAGGACGACGGTTCTTTCCGCCGGCCAATTCGAGGATGATCTCCATGGTGTATGCAGCGGCCAGGGAGACTAGAGGCTGCGCCCAGGATTGCTCGAATCCGAAAACGGTGTGGCCGAGGATATTCAGCAGCGTGATGGCGACGGCAAAGCGGCGCAGGCCGGCCAGACGATTGGATTGTGTCCAGGTTTGGTTGGCGTTCATTAGTTTAGGACTCCCTCGTATGGGCAGGCGGCCTGGGAGGCCGCCGCAGGCTGGGAGCCTGCCCCACAAAGCCGGACGGTGTGCCAGCCTGGCGTGAGTTGCTCGGTGCTTTCGTGTACTCCGGCGGCGTCGCGCCAGCGCATCGTCACGCGGAGCGGCGTCTGGGCAGGCACGCTGCCCAAACCGAAATGGATATCCTGGCTGCGTTTGCCCGAGTGGCCATTGCCGCCATCCACCTGCGCAGTCATCTTCCGTCCGTCGGGCAGGAATACGGTGGCCGCCGCGCCAATCGCCGGGCGATCCGGCGCCAGACGCAGCCGCAGGCCCAGAAACTGGCCGGGCTGCGGGCTCGAATTGTGGAAGAACAACGAAGGCTCCCACTGATTGGCGACAGCGTAGTCCAGGCGGCCGTCGCCATCTACATCGGCAATGGCGATCCCGCGGCTGACGTGCGACTCGCCGAGGCCCATCTCCACTGCCACATCATAGTAGCGGCCGCTGGCAGATTTTACGAAGAACGGATTGTGCAGGTTGCCGCACAGGTCGTCACCGGGTTGGAAGCGCGGCCAACTGCGCGGGTCCGGGAGCAGCTCATCGTTGCCCATGGCGAGTTCCTGCAATTCCGGCCAGCGATCCACCTGGCCTTTCACGAAGCCGACCGCTTGGAGCGCTTCGAATGTGCCATCGTTGTTGAAGTCGGCAAGCTTGGCATCCCAGGCCCAACCGCTGCGGGACAGTCCGAGCGGCTCGCTGCGGTCCACGTATGGAGCAATGCCCTGCTTCATCAGCTCGGGATGACCCGTGCTCTCGAACACGAAGTGGCTTTCCAGAAGCGCGTACGTCATCGCGATGTTGCTGACAAAGATATCCGGGTACCCGTCGCCATTGAGATCGGCGAAATCCACCCCCATGCCCTTGAACGAGTCGTTGCCAAGCACTTTCGACCGGGGCACGGTGAGCGTCCGTTCGCCGTGCAGCAATTCGAAGCGGAAGTGTCCGGGGGTGGAGCGGTTGTAGAGTAGCCGGTCGGGGCCGAAGTCGTTGGCGAAGTAGATCTCGGGCAGCAGGTCGCCATCCAGGTCGGCCGCGCCGATGGCCAGCGTCCAGCCGCGCGAGACCTCGTCGCTCAAAACGCCTGTCTGCTCGCGAAATTGCGCCGGTCCGACCCAGCGCAGCAAGTGCTTCCGGCCGCCGTTGAACGCCCGCGACATGGAGTGCTGCATGTGTTCCTGGTTGGTCGCGTGGGCATCCAGAATGCGGGAGCCATCGGGGAAGTAGTTGCCGACGATCAGGTCGGCGTGGCCGTCGCCGTCCAGATCGGCGAAGGTGGCGGCATTGGTGAACCAGCGCTCGCCGCGGTTGTCGATTTCGACTGGCGTGAAAGCCGCCGCGTTCATCTGCGCGCCGCGCCGCAGGAAAGCGATCGGGCTGCGGCCCCAGTAATAGACCAGGATGTCCATGCGGCCGTCTTCGTCCATATCGCCGGGCAGGCAGCCCATGGGCGCCATGGTGTCGCGATCGAAGCGCAACGGCGCGGGGTTTAGGGCGAAAGGCTGGTATCGGGCAGGCGTGCCCGGCACTGGCGCCACAATCACCTGGTCCGTGCGCACGTCCACGTAGCAGACGTCGTTGGGCAAGCCGTCGCCATCCAGATCGTTCAGCGCGACGGCCGCGCCGACCGAAGAGATCCACGACGCGATGCGCCGCAGGCTCGGATTCACAGGGCGCACCCAGCGCTGCTCGGGTCCGGGCACTTCCGGCAGCACCGACTTCTCGAAGCGGAAGTGGGCCGCCAGTTGGGAGCGCTCCGAGGTAGATAGTTCCGGCAAGCGTGCCAGAAGGTAGAGGCACGCGATCAGCCCGAGCGCCAGAATCCGGCGCGCGTGCCGGTAGAAGAAAGAGTTCATTTCAAGACACCTCCTGCTGGCTGTAAGTAAGGTGACAAATAAGCATCAATTGTTTCTGAATGCGCCGCCGCCAGATTTCGTATGCGGGTTCGACGCCATCCCGCGGCAGATCCCGCAAAGCGTCATCGGTGACGGCAGCGGCGGCATGCGCCGAAACACCGCACAAAACCCCGCAGGCAAGCTCCGTATGGGGGGCCGGGTTGCCGGCCCGCTCGCGCGCTTTGGCGGCGAAGGCCGCTCCTTGCGCGACTTGGGCAACATACGGTCCCGCCGTCTCGCGAAGCAGTTCGAGGTGCGCCTGGTCCCGGCCGCCGGCATAGGCGCAAGCCAGACCGACACCGCTCCACAGATCCGGCTGCCGGGCTTTCGGAAAGCTGGAAATGGCGGCCGCGATGCGCGACGCGTCCGCGCCCTCCACAAACCACAAGCTGCGGCCCAGCCCTTGATCGAAGGCGCGGCGGGCGTATCCGGCAACGCCTCGCGGAACTTTTTGGCGACGTACGGAATCGGGCCAATAAAAGTAGCCTTGATGGAAGCCGTAGCCATCGAGCGCGAGCCAACGCGCCAAGGGATCGAGAGTCGAGATAAAGGAATCCACGCGCCAGCGCAGCCAGGGGAGCCGGGCCATCGCCCACCCGGCCCCGACATGCAGCATATAGAAATGAGGCGCTCCCGGGCCTTGCAGGAATCGATGGAAGCGGCCCCGGTTTACGGGCATGAAATGGTCCAAGAGGGTCAGCGCCATGGCTGCCCCTTCGAATGCGAAGCCCTGGAGTTCGGCGTCAATCGCGCCCAGGCTTCGCGCGAGAGCCGCGCCGCCCTGGTCAGGCAGCGCGGCGTGGTATCCGCGAAGGAAGGTCCGGCCGATCGATTCGAGACGCTCTTCGACCGCCGGATCCCGCACATGGAATCCCCGGCGCGAAACCAGTGCCTCGTCGTCCGGGATGCCCAGGATTCGATTCGTCAGCCACGCCATTCCCGCACCCTCAAGCTCATCACCTCTTTGCTCAAGCTCTGATCAATCCGGAGCGAACCAGAGGCGAGCCACCCTCGATCAACTCGAAAGCCCCCCAGTGTTGTTGTAAAAGACGGCGTTCAATATTTCGTTAATTCCGGGCGCACACCATTGGGCCGTGGCGTTGGCGCCGCCGAATTCTTGAACGCAGATCGCAACACGCTTACTCTATTTATCATGGTCAAGGACGAAAAGCAACAGAAATCGGCATTCGTGGTGCCGTTCGGAACGATGTTGGGTTCACGTGAAGAAGAGCACGGGTTTCGAAGGTCTGGCTGCGTGAGAAATAACACAATCGCCCAGCAGCCGGCACACGCTGGCAGACTCTCTTACCCGGCCCGCGCGGCCGCTGCCCCATTTCTCTGAGCAATCAAAGCCCAAGTGGTTGAATCTAAAGAAGGTGGTGATGGGTGGTGGGTTGCGGGGCTGGCGAGCACAATCTGGCTTGGCGGATGGGTAAGCCTGCTGTGGGGTCTTACAGGGTTCAATAGCTCACATAAGATGAGTCCCTTTGGCGGCAGGAAAGGGAAAAGCGCTTGCCTTTCGTCAGATGAGGTGTAGAGTTGTTTAAGATCTAGGTCGCCACCGGGAACTCGAGGCGGTCCGAAGGAGGAATGCGTGCCCACTAGGCAGGAGACCTTAGAGTGTCACAAGCGTGCGATAGGGACCGTGATCGACGTTGTTCGCAAGGACCCGAGTGCACAACTCGATCTCAGCGCCATGGCGGCTATCGCTTCGATGAGCGAATGTCACTTCCTGCGGGTCTTTGAAGAGGTCACGTCCGTCAGCCCGGTGCGCTTCGTGGCGGCTCTGCGGATTGAGCGGGCAAAACACCTGCTGCTGGAAACATCTTTACCGGTTACCACGATCTGTTTCGAGGTTGGCTACAACTCACAAGGCACATTTACCAGATTGTTTACGGAGTATGTGGGCTTGAGCCCAAGTTCATTTCGCAGGCTACGCGAAGAGCTGGTTCGCTCCCCTGTCGACGCCATGATCGCGAGATATCTTCGACGCGAGTCTCCGTTGTGCTCGAAATGCGCCATCGCAGGGTCAGTCACGGGGCCGGCCGACTTTCACGGCGTCATCTTTCTGGGTCTGTTCCCTTCAACCATGCCCCGGGGGCGACCCACCGCCGGCTCTCTACTTCCGCACCAGGGACGATTCGAACTGGCGCTGCCGGGAACCGGCATTCCGTTTTCCCTTATGGCCGCCGGGTTTCCAGCGGACTCGACTGTGATCCAGTACCTGCTGCCGTCGCCGAATGAGTTGCTCGTCGATGCCGTTTCCCTCTCCCGCGAGTTTTCGCAAGCCCCCCCACACCCTATTGACTTGATTCTCCGGCCCCTAGGGACCTTCGATCCGCCAATACTCATTTCCTTGCCCAGCCTGTTGAGGGATGACTGGTCGTGACAAATCGCAATTTTGGCAAAGCCTGGCATGAGTAATTTGTTGGGGACAGCACTCGGGGCGCTGCCAAGTCGGGCGCTTCCGATAATATTGCACCGAAGAATTTTCAGCCGAATCCTGCGCCGGGCTGGCGGCACAGTTGCAACAGCGGGTTGCAGCGAATCGTCACACCGCGCGCGGAATTAGCCTCGGTGGAAAGTGCCACTCTCGAATTCCGTCTGCGAGGACCGAATTCTTGCGAGAGACGGGTGAAGACGCCGTTGGAATCTCTAAGCGACTTTTGATCGGCCGAACCACAATTCAGTTGTTTTGCCGTTCCGGCCACAACTGCTCAACCAGGTACGTTGAGCCTGCAACAACGCAGACCTAGAAGGGTTCCCCGGCGCCTCGCCGTCCTGCAAACCCAACCCCTGGCATCCGGATAGGCCCCCTCATTGGAGAAGCGCAACGGATATGAAGTGTGAATGATGACCAATCGTAGCAACCGCAAATCTCCCCGTCAGCTCGGGGATAGCGAGGGCGTCCTCACGCACTGGGGGGCCGTCTTGCCACGCCACTTCGCTTGCCAGCAGCGTATTGAGCCGGGCCACTAACGCGTGCTTCTCGGCGGGAATCTTCAGCGCGCCCACATCGAGGAACCTCTCTTCCCCATCCGATTGCCGCTCGAACCGGAAAAGAGGCCAGATTACCAATTCGGAGGCAAATTGACCGCCATGCTCGCTCGTTTGGGTGATGGTCATGCTTCCAGCGGATGGTTTGGAGCGTGACACGGACACTTGTACGTCCCAGCGTTGCACACCACGCCCCACGTGGACCTCGATGGGACGGCAGCTTCTGAGTGAGAGCTGCACCAGTTCGATCTCAGTTGTCCCGCTTCCGCCAACGGACTTTATCGTGACATCCTGTTTGCGGTGAACGATCGTGTCGGTCGTACCGGTCTTGTGCTCTTTTCCGGTACGAGGGTCTTTAAATTTACGAAGCGGATAACCCTCGAATCGGATTATTCCCGTGAAAGGCGCGGAGCTTTTGTGGAAGAAATCCGCGGGGACAGAAAAGCCGCTGGGAAGCGCGAAATATGCGTCTCCGGTCGTTTCAAACAGGTCAAAACCTGCGGTGATGGTCGACATAATACCTCCTGGATTGTTTAGCAGCCGGATTTTCATTTTACCCCGGCAGTAAGCAACGTTATTAAACTCTAACCGCTCCTGCGCGAGGGTACTTCTCCCAAATTGCGAATCTTTGCAGTCCTCAATGCTCCAGCAAGATCGGCAATCCAGTCAGTCGGCGGACTGACTAACGGGATTTCCATTTGGGCGTACTTGATTAAGTGTGTTATAACATACACCCAGCCGCTTCCATTGGAGCCGTGCTTTCCCATTTGTTTTCATCCCAAGCGACTCCAGCGGCCAGGCATGGGCCAAACCTGCCTGCTCTGGGGACGGCAAAACCTGGAAGCGCTTTACGGCAACGATTTCCGACGTCCCCGTGGGCGCAGGCACTTTTGGATGCCAGGTCGAGACTGACTCGTCTCGACCCTCGTCTTGGCGTGCCCACCAAGCGCCGGCATGAGTGCCGGCGCGGCAGACTGAGAGTCTGCGCCACGGTTGCTTCGATGAGTCCTGCGCGGCCAATTCTACTTAGGCTCCAGCGTGAGCGTAACCCGCGTCACTTGCCCATCCTCGATCGTCACGAATCGACCCACGGCCTTGTGATGCTCCGGCAATACTTGCAGCTCGTAGATCCCGGTATCCGCGCTGTGCAGGTCGCGCACAGTGAGCGGCGCGTCCGTCGGCCACCGGCGAATTTCGCGGCGGTCCCCCAACTTGAAGTGATGCAGGAAGACATCCGCAACATCGGTTACCGGGCCGCCGGCCTTATCGACGAATGTGACGACCAGGCTTCCATCGCCATCCGGCGGTTGGTACCAATTGCCTGTCGGCGAGGGAGGAATCCTCCGCGGATCGCCTCCGAATCCCTGCACGCGCTCGGCGATTTGCGCCACGTAGCGTTCGAGCACCGGCGCCCACCGGTCGCCCGGAGCTTTTGCCTGCTGGATCCAGCGCATGATCGAGAGGAGGCTTTCCTCGGAATCCAGCAGCGC